>Ga0098065_1000824_pt1 | contig 12718 bp, 8 predicted proteins | sample 25_taG_FD_75062 | JGI IMG/M metagenome (GOLD analysis project Ga0098065, IMG submission 75062) | Marine viral communities from Cariaco Basin, Caribbean Sea - 25_WHOI_OMZ | ecosystem: Environmental > Aquatic > Marine > Oceanic | place: Caribbean Sea: Cariaco Basin | collected 2014-11-08 | reverse complement strand
TCTTTGTCTGTATTGCGGCAAACCCTACCCGGAAGCCCTGCTCACCCGCGACCATATCCGGCCCACCTCGCGGGGCGGCAAGGACAACTGGCTCAACGTGGTCGCCGCCTGCCGGCGCTGCAACCAGCACAAAGGCGACCGCCTGCCGGAAGAGATCAACATGGAACTGCTGGCGCTGCCCTATGTACCGAATATGGCGGAATATCTGGCGCTGATTAACAGCCACCGCATTCGCGGCGACCAGATGGCGTTCCTGCGCAGCCAGTTCGGCAAGAACAGCCGCCTGCTTTAAGGGTCAAAACTACGTGAAAATATTCACGGCTTTGTAAAATCGCAGACGATGAACGTATTCCTGTCGGAAACTTAACCGGCCCAACTTGCCTGTTTCTGCACGCAATGCCATCTTCAAGGCTCCGACAATCCAGTGATCCAGGATAATAATAGGTGCGTGTCACCGCTCTTTTGCTGTCGCTCTGCGTGATGATGACAGCCCAGGCAACCCCTTCCTCAGCAGCGTTTTATTACGGCCCGGACATTCCCTGGGGGGAACTCTCCGCCTTTGATATTCCAGTGGTGGAACCGGCCCAGAGCCAATCGCCGCCGGCCGACAAGGTTGCTCAATTCTATGCGTATGCCAGCATCGGCGAGGTGCTGCCGTCGCGGGACTACGCGGCCGGCGTGCAGCCGGAATGGGTGCTGGGTGAGAACCCGGACTGGGGCACCCGGGTGCTGGATTTGAGCAATCCGGCCCTGCGCGCCTACCTGCTCGACAGCCTGTTGGCGCCGTTGCATGAGCAGGGCTATCGGGGCTTCTTCCTTGATACCCTGGACAGCTATCAACTGGCGGCCGCCACCGATGCGCAACGGGAAGCCCAGCGGCGCGGCCTGGAAACCCTGATCAAACAGGCGGCGGAGCGCTTTCCCGGCATGCGGCTGGTGCTCAATCGCGGCTTCGAGTTGCTCCCTGAGATCCATCAACACGTGGACGCGGTGGCGGCGGAATCCCTGTTCCAGCGCTGGCTGCCCGGCGAAGAACGCTATCAGGCGGTTCCGGAAAGCGATCGCCAATGGCTGCTCGACCGTTTTCAGGAAGTGCGTGACGACTACGGCATCGCCACCATCGCTATCGACTACGCGCCGCCCGGTGACCGCCAGCGGGCCCGCGAGCTGGCGCGTAAAATCGAAGCCGAGGGTGTGATTCCCTGGGTCAGCAATCCGGCCCTGGACATGCTCGGCGTGGGCGCCCTGGAAGTGCTGCCGCGCCGGGTTTTGATGATCCACGGCACCCCCGCCGGTCAGCGCTGGGAAGAGTCCAACCTGGTCCGCTATGGGCTGATGCCGGCACAGTTCCTGGGCCTGGTGCCGGACATCCGCGCCGTTGACGCGCCCATGCCGGCGGGCACGCTCACCGGCCGCTACGCGGGCATCATCACCTGGCTGGAAAACGATCGGCCTCACCGCCCCGAGTTCGCCGCCTGGCTGGCCCGACAGATAGAGGCCGGGGTGCCGGTGGCCATGTTCGCCAATCCGCCGCTGGACGTGGGCGGGCCGGTGGGGCGCCGGCTCGGTTTCACGACGCCGCCGGCGCCGCGCTCCCTGCCACGGGTTGACGCCGCGCACCCGCAAATGGGCTTTGAAGCGCCGCTGCCGGCGTTGATCGAGCTGGCCTGGCCGGTGGCCATCGACGGCGCCCGGCCCTGGCTGAGCGTCAGCGCCGACGGCCATCAATACGTGCCGGTGGCGGTCACCGCTTGGGGCGGTTACGCGCTGGATCCCTTCGTGGTGCGCTCGGTGCTGCCCGGCGTACGCAGCGAGGAAATCACCGACCGCTGGATGCTCAACCCGTTGGTATTTGTGCGCGAAGCCCTAAAGTTGCCCGCCATGCCGGTCCCCGACGTGACTACCGAAAACGGTCGCCGGCTGCTGATGGTGCACATGGACGGCGACGGTTTTCCCAGTCTGGCGGAGGTGGAAGGGTATCGCGGCCAAGCCGCCGCGGAAGTGCTGCAGCAGGAAATTCTCAAACGCTATCGCGTGCCCACCACCCTGTCCGTGATCGAAGGCGAGGTGGCGCGCACCGGTCTCTACCCGGACCGCGCCGAAGAACTGGAAGACATCGCCCGGCGCATGTTCCGGCTGGACCATGTGGAAGCGGCCACCCACACCTTTTCGCACCCGTTTTACTGGTACGAGGCGCAGGCGCACCCGGATCGGATAAAGGGCGCCCAGGGGGATCTGCGTCTGGACGTGCCTGATTACCAGCTCGATCTGGAACGGGAAATCATCGGCTCCGCCCGCTATATAAAGAACAGGCTGTTGCCGCCCGGAAAAGAGGTGAAGCTGGTGCTCTGGAGTGGCGACACCATACCCACCAGGGAAGCGCTGGAAACCGCCCGCCAGGGCGGGCTGCTCAACATGAACGGCAGCGACACCACGATCACCGAGAGCAACCCGAGCTGGACGCTGATCAAAGGCATCGGTCTGCCCAAGGGCGATCAGTATCAGGTCTATGCCCCCAACCAGAACGAGAACCTCTATACCGGCAATTGGCGCGGGCCCTTTTATGGTTTCGAGCGGGTGATCGAGACGTTCGAGCTGACCAACACGCCGATCCGTTTTAAACCGGTGGACATCTACTACCACACCTATATCGCCAGCAAGAACGCCTCACTGGAGTCGCTGCGGCGGGTCTACGACTGGGCGCTGGCGCAGCCGCTGCACCCGGTGTTCGCCAGTGACTACGCGCGCAAAGTGCTGAACTTCAATGAACTGGTCATCGCCCGGGACGGTGACGCCTGGGTGGTGAGCGGCAGCGACGCGCTGCGTACCTTGCGTCTGCCCGACGGCCTGGCGGCGCCGGATCTGAACACCAGCGCCGGCGTGGCCGGGCTGCACCGTGGCGACAGCGGCACCTATCTGCATCTCACCGGTGGCCGAGCCCGCTGGCGGGGCGACGAAAACACCGGCGGCATCGCCTCGGCCTGGCTGTGGGAGGCCAACGGCCGTTTGCTGGATTGGCGCCACGACGACAGCGGCGTCACGTTCGGCCTGCGCGCGCAGGTGCCGTTGTTCTTTACGCTGGTGCAGCCCGAAGGCTGTCAATTGCGCCAGGGTGAAAAGCAACTGGTGCCGGCGGATCGTGATGGCAACCGCTATCAGTACAGGAGCGAGCAGCATGAGCTCAGTGCGCTCAGACTTGATTGCGGCGCCTGAACGTCGTGCGGTAATCACCACCACCGAACTGCTGGCACTGGGAGCCGCCGTTATCGTCGTGTGCTGGCTGATTTTCCCCCGTGATCTTGCCGACAGCCTGCGTTCCGCGGAAATGGACGCGGTGTCCCTGTCCTACTCCAATGCCTGGTTGCGGGCGCAGCCCCGGGACTTTTCATTGCGTTTGCTGCTCGCCGAGGAACTGATCGAACTGGGCCGATTTGACGAAGCGCGTGGGCACCTGGGTTACGTGGCCGCCCATGCCGGTTCGGACCGGTTCCTGCTGCGCCAGCAGTGGTTGCAGGCGCGGATGCCCTTCGTGGCATTGATGGCCGTGCCTCCGGAACACCGACATGACGATCCCTTACAGGATCAGGCGCTGGAGGCTTTGCGCTCCCTGCGACCGGCCGATCTGGATTACCGGCAACTGGAACGCTATGCGGAAATGGCGTTGATTCTAGGCCAGCCCGACCGCGCGGCGGCCGCCTACCATCAGTTGGCGCAGCGCCAGGACAGTCCGGCGGGCTGGTATCGGCGCGCCGGCGATGCCTTCCTGGCACGGGGACGCTACCAAGACGCCGCGCGGGAATATCTGCTCGCCATGGCCGCGCGCGCGGGTACCGCCGGTGCCCGCGACGATTTTCTCACCGCCATGGCGACGCTACAGGCCGGTGGCTATTTCGACCAGGCGCTTCGCGAGGCGCGTCGCTATGAATCCGCTTTCCTCGCCGACAACGAGGTGCTGTTCCGGCTGATGAAGCTGGCCCAGGCGGCGGGGAACGTGGAACGGGCGGAGCACTACGCCACCCTCTTGTTGCGCTTGCGAGATCCCGGACCCGGTGCCGGCGGGCCACGGGAGGTCGCGCCATGACGCGTTTGTGGCTGGTGCCGGTGTTCCTGGGTATATCGGCGCAGGCAGTGGCCGCGCCGCCGGCGGCGCCCTATGACGAGCGCTACTACACGGAGGGATACCAGGTGCTGGTGGCCGCCGGCAGCCTGGCGCGGGCCCGCGAGGTGGCGGAGAACGCCTTGTACTGGCGGCCCAACGACGCCCGCTGGCTGGAGCGGTTGGCCACGGTCGCCGGCTGGCAAGGTGATACCGAAGCGGCGCTGGCCGCCTGGCAGCGGCTTGCCGAGCAGCACCATAGCGAGCACGCCTGGAACCAGGTACTGAAGCTGGCGCCGCTGACCTACAACGACGAGCTGGTCCTCAAGGCGCGCCGCCGTCTGCTGGAACGTCAGCCCACCGACGAGCAGCTTATTGACGCGGTGGCCGCGGAATACGAAAGCCTGGGGCGTGCCGACGAGGGCCTCGCCTTCCTGGCACAGTGGTATCAGCGCCACCCCAGCCGGGCGCTGCTGCGGGACATGCAGCGCCTGGCGGAGAACATCGGCGCCGATGATCGGGCGATCGGCTATTACCACGCCTATATGGATCGTTACGGCGCCGACCCGGAAATGGCTTTGCGCGCCGCCGACCTGGCCTGGTTGCGCGGCGACCGGGAAAGCGCCTACCGGCGCTTAACGGACGAAGCCGCCACGCTGACCTACGACCCTCGATTAACCCGTCGGCTGGCGCTGATGGCCTCGGACCTGGGCGACTGGGAGGCCGCCCTGGCGCACCTGCAGCGGCTCACCGAAGCCGGTGATCTGACCCGCCCGGAAGGCTACCGCTATCTGACCCTGGCACGTTACCAGGCGCCGGAACGGCTCACCGGGATCTACCGGGCACTGTGGCTCGGCAGCGGCGAACCGCAATTCGCGCTCGGCATGCTGTATCAGTACCAGGCCGACGGTGACCGGGCCGCGCTCGGTGAATTCTTCGATGCCATGACCGAGGAAGACTGGCGCGCATTCCGCCAACGGCCGGAATTCCTGCGGTTGTATGCCAGCTATCTCTATGACGGCGGCGATGCCCGGGGCGCCCGCGACGCCCTGGCCCGGGCGCTGGCATTGGCGCAGGAAGACCGGGATACGCGTCTCGCCTGGCTGTGGCTGCTGGTGAGTCTGCGCGACGCGGACGCACTGGCCGAGACCCTGCGCCGCTGGGAACCGGCGTTGCGCGAGCAACCCGGGTTCTGGCCGCCGCTGGCCGCCGCCCACATGGTGCTGGACCAGCCGTTGCAGGCGTTGCGTTACGAAAGCCGCCTGCTTGCCGACAATGGCCACGACTGGCGGCGCCGTTGGGCCTACGCGCAGACCCTGTTGGCCGCCGGTCGGGACGATCAGGCCTGGCCGGTGATGTGGGCGCTGTGGCGGCAGCCGCCGGAAAAGATTGAACCCGCCGACCAGAACCTCTACGACGCCATGCGCTCCGCGCTGGTGCTGCGCTTCGCCGACGGCGATCAGCAGTTGCGTTTCCAGCAGCGCGAGCTGGCCCGCACGCCGCCGGGCCAGCGTGCCCAGCGCGCCGAATGGCTGGCGCAATGGGCGCTCGGCATCAATGCCCCGGAACTGGCCCGCCTTTGGTATTTGCGCACCGCCAACCAAACGGACGCCGGCACGCGGCTGAGCCGCGCCATGCTCGACAGCGACTATGCACAGGTGGCGTCGCTGCGCGACAACCACGGTGACCGTCTCACCGCCGGCGAGCGTGTGCAGGCGGACACCCTGCTCGGCCGCGATCGCCGCGCCGCGGCGCAGCTCGCCGAACAGCAACGCCACGCCCCGGCGCTGGCCGACGCCAATCCACGGCAGGAAGCGCTGCTGCTGACCGCCGAACAGAACACCGCCCTGGCCGCCGAGCAGCGGCGGCTGGGGGCCCTGGACGTGGACAGCCTGACACTGACCCAGACGCTGCCGTTAAGAGAACGCTGGAGTCTGGACCTGGATCTGCGTCAGCGCCGCTTCACCAGTAACGACGGCCGTCTGCTGGCGGTCAATGAGAACGAACAACGCTACGGGCTGGAAATGGCACGCCAGGGGGCGCATCTGGACGCCCGTTTCCGGGTCGGCCAGCGCCGTCTGTTCGGTTTCAACAATACCGAGCTGGGGATCACTCTGGGCGGTCAGCCCGGGGCCCGCTGGGGCTGGTTGTGGTCGTATCAATGGCAGGCCGGCAGCGATGAGACCTCGCAGTTGCTGCTGGGCGGCCAGCGCACCGGCCAACAACTGGCGCTCTACTGGAACCCGGCCGCCAACTGGAACACCAGCCTGTCCTGGTCCCATTACGACTACGAAGACCTGGACCATAACGCCCTGGGGCAGGGGGATCTTATTACCGCCCAGACCACCTGGCGCCCCTGGTTGTCGCGTTTTTCCCCCGGCGTGCGCCTGCGCCACAGCCGGGGCCGGTTCGACGACCAGCGACCCCTGGGGCCGGATACCGACGTGATGCAGCCCGGCGCCGAGAACATCGCCGCCGTGCCCGAGGACTATTACGAGACCGAGGTGTCGTTGCTGTTCGGTTTGCCCGAACCGCACACCCGTACCCACCGTCTGCAGGGCTGGGGCGAACTGGGTATGGTTGATAACAGTATTTCCGGCCAGGGCTTTACCGCCCGGGCCGGCCTGCAAGGGCCGCTGTTGGGTCGCGACGCCTGGCGGCTTTACCTGGAGCGCAGCCTCAACACCGGTGGCGCCGAGGAAGACAGCCAGCGTCTGGTCCTGGATTCCCGGTTCTATTATTAGGAGACAGCCATGAGAGTTTCATTGATCGCCCTGTGCGCCGGCCTGCTGTTGCTGGCCGGCTGCGCCACCCACACCCGCCACACCCAGGACGTGGCGTTCAACGCCGACGCCACCTGGCTGGTGCTGCCGCTGGTCAACCGCACCACCACGCCGCAGGCCGGCCTCGCCGCCCAGGCGATCGTCGAGGCGGTGCTCGCCGAGCACGGCGTGGCGGATGCCCGGGCCTATCAGGCCGACGACGACCAGGGCGTGCTGTTCGAGGCGGCGTCCCAGGCCAGCCGAGATGCCATGCGCCAGTGGGCAGCCAGGCAAGGCGGTGACTATGTGGTGTCCGGGGTGGTGCACGAGTGGCGCTACAAGACCGGCGTCGACGGCGAACCGGCGGTGGGCGTGATGATCGAGATCCGCGATGCCGCCGGCAAACTGGTCTACAGCGGCACTGGCGCTCGCGCCGGCTGGGCGCGGCAGTCCCTGAGCGAGACCGGCCAACGGGTGATCGACGACCTGCTGGCGCCGGTGGTCGACTAATGCTGGGGAAACTGGGCGACAACCGCTGGGCGCATTGGCTGGCGCCTTCCAACCGGAGCCTGATGGCCTGGTTCGAGGCGCCCGCGCTGGTGATCCTGGCGGCCACCCTGGGCCTGCTGTTCAAGCCCGAGGACCCGCTGTTGCTCACCGGCAGCCTGCGCTGGATGCTGCTGGTGCCGATCGTGGTGGCGCTGCGCTACGGCTCGTTCCTCGGCGCGCTCTCCATGCTCACCCTGATGCTGGCCTGGTTTCTGTTCCGCGCCGCCGGGCTCTATCCGGGCATGGCGTTTCCGGAGTTCACCTATTTGGGCGGCCTGGTGATCGTGTTGGTCGCCGGGGAGTTTTCCGATATGTGGCGGGTGCGGTTGCAGCGCGCCGAGAGCCGCTCGGCCTACACCGAGGAGCGCCTGAAAAGCCTCACCCAGCGCCACGTGCTGCTGCGGCTCTCCCACGACCGGCTGGAAGAAAACCTGCTGCTGCGGCCCTACACCGTTCGCGACGCCCTGCTGCGGCTGCGCGACGTGATGATGACCGAGAGCCACGACGAGACGCTGCCCGCCGGGGAGGAGCTGCTCAATCTGCTGGCCGAATACTGTCAGTTACAGCGCGCGGTGCTGTACCGGGTGCACGACGGCGACATCGACCCCCGGCCGGTGGCCATGCTGGGTGAAAACAAACCGCTGGACACCCGGGACAGCCTGCTCCGCTTCACCCTGGAAAACCGGGTTATGAGCCATGTGCAGATGCGCGACATGGACGTGGCCTACACCGGCTTTTACTGGGTGTGCGCGCCGGTAATGAACAGCGCCGAGCAGATGATCGGCATGGTGGTGGTGGAGCGGATGCCGTTCCTGTCCATCAACCAGGAAACCCTGCAGCTGTTCAGTGTGCTGCTGAATTTCTACGCGGACATCGTGCAGCACGGCCCCGAAGTGGACGACCTGTGCACCGCCTGGCCCGGCATGCCGCCGGTATTCGGGCGCGAGCTGGTGGCCCTGAACGGCCTCGCCAAGGAACGGAAAGTGGATTCCACCCTGGTGCGTTTCAGCGCCGACGGCAGCCAGCAGGCCCGCCAGATCGTGGAAAGCCTGCAACGGGGGCGGCGCAATCTCGACGGCTTCTGGTGGGTGGATGAACGGCACGCCGACCTGGTGTTGCTGATGCCGATGACCGGTGAATCCGGTCTGGAAAGTTTCATGCTGCGCACGGAAAAAATGCTGCAGGAGGATTACGCCTTCGCCGACCTGCGTCAGGCGGGCCTCACCTATTCGCACCATCGTGTGAACGGCGGCCCGGTGTTGGATCAGATCGCCGAGCTGCTCGGGGTGGACCATGTTCGCTAGCGTACGCTTCCTGATCTATGCGCTGTTTCTTGAGTTCGGCTCGCTGTATCTGATGCTCACCGGCGCCGACAGCCGTTGGGGGCTGCTGACCTATCTGGCGCTGCATACGCTGGCCTCCCTGGCGATGGCCCGGGGTGTGTGGGGGTTGTTGCCGAGGCACTACCAGGAGCCGGTGGGCGCCACGCAACTGCTGTTGTTCTCGCTGGCGCTGTTCGTACCGCTGGTGGGGTTGGTGGCGATGCTGATCGGTGTCGGCATCGGTTACGCGTTGCCGGCGGTATCCCGGGAAGAACCCTTCGTCACGGTTCGGGTGCCGTCGTTCACGCCGGTGCCCGCGCCCAGCGGCGCCGGCTTTCGGCAGGAGGATCTGCGCACCCTGCTGACCTCGCCGGACACGTCCACCGAGATGCGTCTGCAGGGGATGCTCACGGTACGCGACATGCCCACCCGCTTTACCGGTTCGGTGCTGCGTGAAGTATTGGGCGACGCGGTGGACGACGTGCGCCTGCTCGCCTACGGCATTCTTGACCAGAAAGAGAAGCAGCTCACCCAGCAGATCGATCGCGCCATGCGGCTCCTGGAAACCGCCAACCCGGCGCGGGCCTACCGGCTGCACCGGCGGCTGGCGGAGCTCTATTGGGAACTGGCCTATCAGGACCTGGTGCAGGGGGATATTCGCGAACTGTCGTTGCGGCAGTCGTTTCAGTACATTGACCGCGCCTTGAGTGAGAAGCCCGACGACGCCGGTATGTGGTTATTGCGTGGCCGCATCCTGATGGTCGACGGCGACCTGGAAGAAGCGGACAAGAGTTTCCGCTTCTGCGTGCTGTTGGGGCTGCCCGCGTCGCGGGTCAATCCCTGGCTGGCCGAGCTGGCGCTGTGGCGCGGGCAGTACCGACAGGTGCGTGAACTGATGAGCGACATCGCCGAGGATTCCAGATTTACCTCGCTGGACAAAGCGGTTCGCTACTGGAGACCGGCATGACATTACCGCGCGCCGACAGCGCTGATATTTGCTTATTGCTGGAAGGCACCTTCCCCTATGTGAGCGGCGGGGTCTCCAGTTGGGTTAATCAGATCATCCGCGGCTTCCCGGAGTACCGCTTCGCCTGCTGCTTCGTTGGCAGCCGCCCGGAAGATTACGGCGAGATGAAGTACGCCTTGCCGGATAACGTGGTGCATCTGGAGGTGCACTACCTGCATCAGCCCGGCGGTTTGGCGGAGCAGGGCGCGCTGCCCGGCGACCGCGCCGCCTTCGACAAGGCCGACCAGTTCCACCGCATGGTCCGTAGCGGCCGCGTCAGCGACGGCCGTAACCGCCTGTTCGCGGAACTGGTGGATCAACTCGGCGACGGCCAGGCACTGTGCGAGGAGGCCTTCCTGCACAGCCGCGCCAGTTGGGATCTGATCGCCGACCACTACCGTCGCAACAGCCGCGATCCGTCGTTCGTCGACTACTTCTGGACCGTGCGCACCATGCACGCGCCGATCTGGGTCCTCAAACGGATCGCCGACAACCTGATCCCGGCCCGCGTTTACCACACTATTTCCACCGGCTACGCCGGCTTTCTGGGCGCCATGCTCAAGCATCAGACCGGCCGGCCGCTGCTGCTCTCCGAGCACGGCATCTATACCAAGGAGCGGCGCATCGATCTGTTCCAAAGCGAGTGGATCACCGACAACCGCAGCATGCTGGAGAAGAACAACACCGAGATGGCCTACTTCCGTGAGAAGTGGATTCGCTTTTTCCAGGAGCTGGGCCGCGAGTGTTATCAGGCGTCGGACCGCATCGTCGCGCTGTACGAACAGAACCGGCTGCGCCAGGTGGAAGACGGCGCGCCGCCGGCGCGCACCGAGAACATCCCCAACGGCATCAACCTGGCGGCCATGCGTGAGGTGCGCGCCCGTCGCGGCGAAGCGATTCCGCCGGTGGCCTGCCTGATCGGGCGGGTGGTGCCGATCAAGGACGTAAAGACCTTCCTGCGCGCCATGCGCACCCTGGCCAATCTGATGCCCGAGGCCCAGGGCTGGATCGCCGGGCCGGAAGATGAAGACGTGGAGTACGCGGCTGAGTGCCGGGCGCTGATCCACAGCCTGCAGCTGGAGGACCATGTGCGCTTTCTGGGCTTCCAGAAGATCGCCGACCTGCTGCCCAAGGTGGGCGTGATCGTGCTCAGTTCGATCAGTGAAGCGCTGCCTCTGGTGCTGCTCGAGGGTTTTGCCGCCGGCGTGCCGGCGGTGTCCACCGACGTTGGTTCCTGCCGGCAGTTGATCGAAGGCCTGGACGACGAAGACCGCGCCCTGGGCCGCGCCGGTGAGGTGGTGGGCATCGCCAATCCGGAAGCCCTGGGCCGGGCGGTGGCCGATCTGCTACGCGATCCGGAACGCTGGCACGCCGCCCAGCAGGCCGGCATCCGCCGCGTGGAGGCGTATTACACCCAGGAGCGGATGTTCGCGTCCTATCGCAATCTCTATGAATCGCTGCTGAACCAGGAGGAGACGACCTAATGGCCGGCATCGGTTTCGAACTCCGCAAGCTGCTGCGCCAGGATACCCTGCTGGGCATGCTGCGCGCCTACGCCTACGCCGGGGTGATCGGCTCCGGCCCCTGGGTGCTGTCGATCATCGGTATTCTGATCGTCGGCCTGATCAGCCTGGGCGTGGTGTCGCCGGCGGTGGCGGTGACTCAGTTCCAGGTTACGGTCACCTACATCATTGCTTTCAGCCTGGTGCTCACCGGCACCCTGCAGCTGGCGTTCACCCGCTTCTGCGCCGACCGCCTGTTCGAAGAGCGGGAGGACATGATCCTGCCCAACTTCGGCGGCGTGACCTTGCTGGTGACGCTGGTCAGCGGCGTGCTGGCGTTGCTGGCGGCGCTGTTCCTGTTCCCTGGGCAGAGCGTGCTGTTCCGCGCCGTGCTGGTGGCCTGTTTCGTGGTGGTCAGCAATATCTGGATCGCCACCATTTTTCTGTCCGGCATGAAACAGTACCGCTCCATCGTGCTGCTTTACGGGGTCGGCTACGGCATCACCGTGGGCGCCGCCTTTTTGCTGCGCGGCTTTGATCTGGAAGGGTTGCTGCTCGGTTATCTGATCGGCCAGAGCACCCTGCTGAGCGGCATGCTGGTGCTGATCCTGCGCGGTTATCCGTCCAAGCGCTCGGTGGCGTTCCAGCTGTTCGACAGGCGCTGGCTGTACCCCAGCCTGGTGCTGGTGGGCCTGTTCTTCAACGCCGGCGTTTGGGCCGACAAGTTCATTTTCTGGATGGACGCCAGCACCGGCTCGCCGGTGATCGGGCCGCTGCGCGCCTCGCTGATCTACGATATCCCGGTGTTCCTGTCCTACCTGTCGTTGATCCCTGGCATGGCGGTGTTCCTGGTCCGCATGGAAACCGACTTCGTGGAGTACTACAGCAACTTCTACGACGCCGTCCGCAAGGGCGGCTCGCTGTCCTACATCGAGGACATGCGCAATCAGATGGCGGCCACCATCCGCGTGGGCATCTTCGAGATTCTCAAGATCCAGGCGATCGCCGCCCTGTTGCTGATCACCGTGGCCGGCGACATCTTCCGCCTGCTGGGCATCTCCGAGCTGTACCTGCCGCTGCTGCGGGTGCAGTTGGCGGCGACCGCCTTGCAGATGGTGTTCCTGGCCATCATCAACGTGTTCTGCTACCTGGATCAGCGGCGCATCCTGGTGCTGCTCACCGGCCTGTTCCTGGTGTTGAACGTCGTCTTTACGTTGATCAGCTTGCAGCTGGGGCCGCAGTTCTTCGGCTTCGGTTTCCTGCTGGCGCTGGCGGTATCGGTGGGGCTGGGGTTGTGGCTGGTGCAGCGCAGCATGGGCCGCCTGGAATACCAGACCTTCATGCTGCGGTCCGGCTAGCCAAAAAAAACGGCGTCCAGAGGACGCCGATGAATCGTTTGGCTCGGGAGAGCTATCACGGAGCAGAACTCCGCTAGTCGACGGATGGGACCTCGCCGACGAATGAGAGTATGTCTGTGACCG
>Ga0098065_1000818_pt1 | contig 12757 bp, 11 predicted proteins | sample 25_taG_FD_75062 | JGI IMG/M metagenome (GOLD analysis project Ga0098065, IMG submission 75062) | Marine viral communities from Cariaco Basin, Caribbean Sea - 25_WHOI_OMZ | ecosystem: Environmental > Aquatic > Marine > Oceanic | place: Caribbean Sea: Cariaco Basin | collected 2014-11-08 | reverse complement strand
TCATTAGAGCTTTATGAAGAAGGTCCACAGTTTTATCGCTTGCACCCTAGTAATATTGGATATCTAGATATAGCAGATATTCAGCGCTTTGCTAGCTTTGCTAGCGTGCAAGACTTACTACCGAAAATGGATCGTCAATTTTTCCAAGAAAAACTCAACCAAAGCGTTTTCGTTAAGGGCTTCGCTTATGAAAATATAAGCGAGCGTACAGACGACTTTAGAACCATAAACCAAGCCATAAATAGTTTCCAATATATTGAATTTGATTATCGTAAGGTAACTGATCATGCCGCTAATAATAGTAAACACTACCTATTAGAACCTTATCATCTACTAAATAAAAATGGCATTTGGTACGTAGTCGCTCGCTATCATGGACAGACACGGACTTTTTGCTTTACTCAAATTAGTAATTTACAAGTGAATACTGAGACCTTTGAATGCTGTGAAGACGTCAAGACAGAAATTATGGCTACAGATAGTCTGTTCTTCGGTAATCAAATCAGTGAAATTATCGTGCAAGTTGATGCCAAAGTTGCTGGCTACTTTGAGCGCCGTGATCTATTACCCAATCAAGAGTTGATACGCCGACTTGATAATGGCGATTTGCTACTGGTATGCAAAAATATCCATCCAAGAGAAGTCATCCCTATCGTGCAGTACTGGATACCGCATATTCGGGTGATTAGTCCGAGTGCTATTAAGAAAGATTTAGAAGCTACTATAAGCAAGTATTTAATGGGATTTTAAACGATGACAAAAAATAAAAGAAGCAAGTCAATAGTAAGTTTTTTTGAACTTATTGTTGTAGCAACTATGAGTTCTGGGAAATCCACACTAATCAACTCGATGTTAGGACAGGAACTGCTTCATTGTGCCAATGAAGCAACAACAGCAACTATAACTAGAATACATAATAAGGATCAACAACCTCACTTTATTGGTTCTGCATATAATTTTAAAACTATAAACTTAAATGAAAAAGCCATATTGAAATTTGTAAGTTATGAAAAAAATATCGATAGCAATATATTGAAAACATGGAATGCAGATGAAAAAATTAATTACATTAGCATAACAGGCAACATCCCTTCTATAAAAAACTCTAATAAGAATATTGTTTTATATGACTCACCAGGCCCTAATAATAGCCAAGATAATACTCACGAATCCTTAACTCTTAATTTAGTAACCGATGGTCGTTACGGTATGATTGTGTATGTATTAAACGCTACTCAAATCGGCATTAATGATGATAAATTATTTTTATCACAAATAGCTAAGGTTTTGAAAGCTGACAGTCATAAAAATATTATATTCATACTTAATAAAGCAGATATTTTAGATGCAGAAAAAGGTGAGAATATTAAAATTATTGTAGAGAACATAGTTTTATACTTAAAAAATATTGGGTTCATAAACCCTATTGTTATACCAGTATCTGCACTTGCAGCATTAAATGCCAGAAAAGCATTGAACCAACAGCCTCTTACTCGACGGGAGCGCAACACGCTACAACAAAACTTAAATGATCTTAATAATGATAGACTTATAAAAGCAGCTCATAATGTAACTGATAAAATCAAAGTACTATCACTACCTAATAAAGAGAGAAAAGACACTCCAATTATAATAAAAGACGGATTACAGATACCAAGGAATCAAATCGAAAATCTAGTTTATTTTAGTGGTTTACCACTGTTAGAAAGCATTATTAATTATAAATTTCAAGAAACTATTTTATAACATTAACGGAGTATTTCATGATTAAAGTAGAGATCACACATAACCCTTTTACAGTTGAAACTTGTTTCCTAATCGACGACCAAAAACCTGAGAGTAATTCTCAGTTTGCTGAATATGAAAATCAACGTTTACAGCTATGGATTGAAGGTTTTTTTCAGAAGCTATATGATATATTCAATTGTGAAAAAGAGTATAGGGTCCATTTTAAAGGAGTTGAAGCAGACTGTACTGATATGGAAGAAGCAGTTAAGCAAGCCAACAAGGATGGCTTAGATGTCAAGATGTCGTGTGAAATAGTACCAGGTTCAGAAGAGCGCCTAGAAAACATTCAACAACTTGTGTTAGAAGCCAAGCAAGATCCGTTGTTCAAACAGTATGTTAATACTCCCGATATACTCAAGAAGTTTGATACGGCGTTTGACAAAAATTTTGATGTCTATGTAGTGGCAACCATGTCATCTGGTAAGTCTACCTTGATTAATGCTATGTTAGGTTGTGACTTATTGCCAGCGTTAAACGAAGCAACCACAGCTACGATTGCTAAAATTACTGATAACGACCATATGCCACAAGGTCACTTTACGGTAAGTTGTACGGATAATGAAGAATATATAGTCAGTGAGAAACAAGAATTAAATCTTACAACAAAAATAGGTGCTGACTCGGCATCTAAGCTAATGAGCGAGTGGAACAAATCACCTGATGTATTCCAAATTAATGTAGAGGGGAAAATACCTGCAATAGAAGAACGAGAGAGTGTTCGCTTAGTTTTAACAGATACCCCAGGACCTAATAACAGTCAAGACATCGAACACAACCTAACAACTATGCGGTATATTGGTGATTCTGATCGTAATCCCTTAGTTCTATACATCCTAAATGGACAGCAACTTGGTATTAATGACGATCAAAGTCTGTTAAAACAAATTGCTGATGTTATGAGCAAAGGGGGCAAGCAAAGTAAAGATCGCTTTATTTTTGTCATTAATAAAGCAGATGTTTTCGATCCAGAAAAAGGAGAGTTCGTTAAAGATGTCGTTACACGTGCCAAACAGTATCTAAAAAACAATGGTATCGCTAATCCTTTGGTATATCCAGTATCTGCCAACTTAACCTCCCTATTTCGTAAGCGAGAGCTTAGTATTGACTTATTAACACGTACAGAGCGTAATCAATTAGTAGCAATGGAGGATTTATTCAATGAGGAATCACTAATGGATTTGGTTCAATATATGCCCTTATCTAAAAAAACTCAGGAAAAAATAAATAATAAGAAATATCCAACAGCGTTATATCGTAGTGGCCTACCCGCAGTTGAAATGATGATAGACGACTATATCGAAAAATATAGCCTCCCTAACCGTGTAACACGAGCCAATCAAGCACTCAGTCAGATAATACAACAATGCACTAATGCTGCTGAACTACAAAAGTCGCTTGAGATTGATCAACAAGAATTACAGACTCTCGAAGAAACAATAAACTTATTAGAAGCTAAACACAAAAAAAGCTCTCAAACAGATGGTTACATTACCAAGCTTAAAAAGCAGAAGAAAAGCTTACCAAATAATGCCATGCAAAGCTTTATGTCTAAGCAAGCAGGGATTCGTAAATTACTTGCTGACTTTGGCAAAGGTTTTGATGGTAAAGGTACACAGTCTGAAGCAAATAGACAACTGGAAAGACTTTCTAGTGATGTAGAAAATGAATATCGTAGAATGATTATCGATTTAGAAGAAATTATCAGTGTAAGTCAACAGCATATCAAAGAGCACTTAACAAACGAGTATCGAAGATACGTAAGTGACTTATTCAGCGATGTGGCTAACCTAGAACTTCCTGTTTTACAAGGTTTAGAAAACCAAATAAATAACTTTGATTTTTCTTTAGAAGATAATGAGGTACAAACTGAGTATATAGAAGTATTAACTGGCACAAGAACAGTTAAAACCTCTAAATGGTATAAGCCTTGGTCTTGGGGCAGTACAGAAGAAGTTAATGAGTATAAGACAGTTGAGGAAGAATATGTCGATTTTGTAGATGTTTGGAAAAACCGTGAAAAAGATATAAGAGGGAATTTTCAACAACTAACTAAAAGCGCCATTGAGAAAGCTGAAAATAATAATAATACGCTCACTCATATGTATATTAATTTTATGAGTGAACAGTTTGAAGATAAATTCAATGATTTGATGGCGGACTTAAAGACAAAAATTTCTGATGCAGACCAACGCAAGATAGCGATTGCCGACGCAGAGGATCAATTGAAGAAAATAGGGTCTTTTAAAACAAAAATTAATAACGTATTGCACATCTAACCTACTAAGGACTAATAATGAAAAATAATTTTAATAGAGAAAATCTTATAAATAGTATTTCCGATGGTTCAGTAAATACTAATGAAATAGAGTCAATTCTTCAAGAAATGCCTGACTCTAATTTTGAAAATTTTAATGATAAAATTGCTCCAATTGAAACTAACGAAAATAAGTGGCATGAAAATTATTTTTTAGAACAACTGAGTACCTTAAATCGACGAGAATTCTCAAAAAAGAGAGCTGAACATATTTTGAAGGTAAAAAAATACTTGCAAGATAATAACATTGAAGGTTTTCGCATAGATGACACAGTGTCTGAAAATATCTCAAATGAAAGGGGGGTAGTTGGTAAGAGAATAATTGAAGACAATCTAGAAGAGAATAATGACGATTTTTTATTAGATTCAGATAACTTACTGAGTAAGTATATCCCAGCCAATGATTTAGAGCAGGCGATACAGCAAAAATATTATCAGGAAATACAGCTAATATTAGACTCAAATCTTAACAATTATAGAATGTTAATAACCGATATTGTTAAAAATATTCTATATGTGTATAAGACGCTGCCAGAAGCATTTGAGGGTTATAAAGTAGATGAAATTACTCCTGCTATTCAAGAGATTCAAGAGGAATGGGACACAGATTATTTTTATTTACAGCAAAGCTATCTTAACCATAACTTCTCTATGGAAAGATTGATGCATCTCATTAATGTGCGTGAATATTTTGCACAGCAAGGTGTGGAAGGTTTTGAGCAGATAAAGGTTCAGCCAACACCTCAAACCCAGGCTAATCCAAAATCTAAGATAAAGCCTCATCCTAACCATACTTCCAGTAATAGCGCACACCGCAACAACTCGGATTCAGACCGCAGTCGCTCAAATAATAGACAGTCGTCTCAGAGAAAGCAGGAAGATGGCTTTATAAAGACAGCTATGAAAATAGGTGGTGCTGTTCTAGAACACATACGGGCTTTGATAGCGAAGTTAAGATAACTATAAAGATAGGATGAAATATGACTAACCAGATAGCACTTGCTACTAAAACAGAAGCTGAACTTATACGACAACAAGCATTCAATGCCCTGCAAGATGCTAGTAATCTTATCAATAAAAGCTATTTATCGGAATTGCGATATTGCGATATTGCGCCACGATTTGATCACAAAATTAACTTAAGCTCTGACGTTAGAATCTTTAAAGTTGAGCGCATCGTCCTTGAAAATAAGCAATCAGTTTTAGAAAGTATGACAGCAGCTTATAATGCGTTAGGTGCGGCTGGTTTTTCTGTATTTATATACTTAGACTGTGATGGTTCTGAAACCCATTTATACCTAGGTACTCGTGGGCAGTCAGGTCGTGTTCAAGGCAGTACAGCAGGTCAACTATTACAAGAGACTTTTAAGGGTCATTTTTCTGGTAGTGAGCTTTTGCCACTGAATGGTTCAGAAACTAAAGTCTTAATGGATGATATATACTGCGAAAATCATGATGGAACATCTACTGTCCAGTCAGTCACTGCAGTTACTGGTGTTCCTTCTCTATCTGTAGAAGAAAGAGAGCACTTTATGCAAGGGCTCGAGCGCTTCATTGATGCTGCCGAAGGACATAATTATTCTGCAATTATCCTAGCTGAGCCAGTTACCCCTACTCAGCTTTCTCATATTCGGTCTGGTTACGAAAGTGTCGCCACTCAACTCTCCCCATTACTAAAACAGCAAGTATCTTATGGAGAAAATGATAGTGAAGCTATGAGCTTATCTATCAGTCATGGGCTTAGCAAATCATTAAGCGATAGCTTGAGCCAAACTGAAACCTCTGGCGTTACAGAAGGAACAAACACCTCTAAAGCTTATGGGACTTCGGAATCACTTTCTGAACAAACCAATAAATCTAAAGTAGCGTCTTTTGGTGGAACTGCTATTACATTAGGCGCTACAATTATAGGTGGCGCAATGGGTAACGTAGCAGGCGCTGCTATCGGCTCAATGGTAGGTAGTAATATAGGTAGAATGCTAAGTGATCCATTCACTGAAAATAAAACAGCTGGTACTAGCTATACAGAGTCGCAAGGAATTAATAAAGGTACTAGCTTTAGCAGTGCAGCAGGTCGAACAACTGGTGAAACAAGCACTGATAGTAAAACTACGGCTAAATCGGATACACAGACTATAGGGTCAAGTCGTCAACTAACCCTTGATATGACCGATAAGAGTATTGAGCAAATGCTTAAGAAAATTGATAAGCAACTAGAGCGTGTTGATGAGGCATCTCGCTATGGTGGCTGGCAAACAGCTGCGTACTTTATTGGCAATAGCACTGCCTCATCTGAAACGCTAGCTAGTATCTTCTTAGGTTTAATGCGTGGTGGCAACTCAGATACTGAAGATTTTGCTTTGACTACATGGGATAAATCTAACAATAGTAAAATGAAAAGTGTGCTTGAATGGTTGAAGGTTCTCAACCACCCTAGGCTTAACGCTAATTTTTTTAACACCTTACCACTTAAATATTTAACTCCAGCCACATTAGTTTCTGGTAAAGAGATGGCTATTCAGCTTAGTATGCCACGCCGCTCTACTTCTAGCACTGCTGTGGTCGAAACTCAGGCATTTGGTAGGCAAGTCAAATCATTAGATGGCCATAACATTGCTACTAATAAAAGCATCGAGCTAGGTGTTATTCGACACTTATGGAATGACTTACCACAAAAAGTTAGTTTAGATATCGATAATTTAACCAGTCATGTATTTATCTCGGGCTCAACAGGATCAGGCAAAAGTAATACGGTCTATGAGTTAATGTACCAGCTAAAGGAAAAAAACATTCCATTTCTGGTTATTGAGCCTACTAAAGGTGAATATAAACATGTCTTTGGTCATCTAGATAATGTTCATGTTTTTTCAACCAACCCTTCTCAAGCTCCCCTATTAAAAATTAATCCTTTTAAATTCCCGAAAAGCATTCATGTTTTAGAACATATCGACAGACTGGTTGAAATATTTAACGTGTGTTGGTCGATGTATGCTGCGATGCCTGCCGTACTAAAAGATGCCATTCTTCAAGCTTATGAAGCCAGTGGTTGGAATATAAATAACTCATATAATTATTATTCCGAAGATATTTTCCCAAACTTCACTGACTTGTTAGAATCAATTAACAACGTTATTAATACGTCCGCATATTCAGACGAAGTTAAGAGTAATTATATTGGTTCGCTTGCAACACGGGTTAAAAGTTTGACCAACGGTTTAAATGGTCAGATTTTTGCTTCTGATGAGATTGATAATGATATACTTTTTGACTCTAACGTTATTATTGACTTAAGTCGAGTTGGTTCACAAGAGACAAAATCTCTGATTATGGGTATATTGATCATGCGCCTTAATGAGCGCCGTATGGCATTCTCTGGCATGAATCAACCTCTTAAACACGTCACTATCCTTGAAGAAGCTCATCATCTTTTAAAGCGAACATCTACTGAACAAAGCTCTGAAGGTTCAAATGTGGCTGGTAAAGCCGTTGAGATGCTTTCAAATTCTATAGCTGAGATGCGTACTTACGGTGAAGGCTTTATTATAGCTGACCAATCACCAAGTGCAGTAGACAGCTCAGCGATACGTAATACCAATACTAAAATTATTTTGAGACTGCCTGATGAACAAGATCGTCGCTTGATCGGTAAAGCAGCGGCAGTCAGCGACGATCAGCTTGAAGAAATTGCAAGGCTACCTAGAGGCGTTGCTGTTATTTATCAGAATAACTGGTTAGAGCCTGTCCTTTGTAAGATTAACCGTTTTAGTGGGGAAGAAAAAACATATGAGTGCCCCACTACTACACAAGTTACTGTGTGCAATCAGCGTAAAGAATTTAATCTTCACTTAGCAAGGTTGCTACTACATAAACGAATGGATGAGACAGAGCCGTTTGACTTACAGATACTCAAAGATGGTGCTAAAAGATATAATATAGCTACTAATTATAAGATTGGGTTGCTTAATTCGATACAACAAGTCGAAAAAACTGGTCATACAACAATTTGGTCTGATCATACTAATGCAATAAACTTGTTGCTTTCTGTATTAGGTATACGAGAAACGATTAGTTCTCAGTTAACTCGTATGTCAAGTAAGGTGGAGCTGAACGTATTAGCGGATACCTTACTAAAAAATCATTTAACTCAACTATCAGATAATATGACACGCAGTATTCATAGTGATTTAAGCACTGCTTGGAAAAATAGTTCTAAGGATATGATTTTATGATTGAGTTTATTAAACAAACTGAGGTTTTCAAAACACTTGATAAGTCTATTCTTGATGAAAGAATATTCTCTAAAGATGAATGCTGGGATACCTTTCCCTCTAATAAGGAAAGTGACATCTTTGCTAATGATCAGCCCTGGTCTACAGAGCATTATCCAAAGTCTGTCGAAATTCTTCCATCTAGCACCCATCTACCAGTAAGCAATGGTGAATGGATAGATGAAGTAGGCAACTCAGTATGGAATCCTGACGATAACTTTATACCTTTGAGTGCTAATCCAGATAACTTAACTTGGGGTCAGCTCAAGGAAAAATATGGTATTGATGGAATATCTTTTAAAGACGGTGAACCAGATTTTTCAGAAGTAATGAAAGATGAAGTAAAAATAGACAACTTCACAACTGAAAGAAATAAGAACTTTCCTCAAGCTGATGAAAAACTTGCTGAAAAATGGGAGTGTACACCTAGAGAGGTTGCTAATTGGCGCAAAGAAAATGGTCATACTTGGCATGAATGTAAAGACTGTCAAACTATGCAACTTGTTCCTTCTGAAGTTCACAATAACATCCCTCATGAAGGCGGTATATCTGTTGCCAAAAAACAACTGCTAACTACAAATAACTAAGGATTATCAAATGGATATTTCAAATCTATCATTTAAATATGGCTGGCGGAAACCTATTAAATTTAAGCTCAATGAACAGGGTTTTGTAATAGATTGCGTTTTCAGTGCGTTTCAAGGAGAGCAAGTTACTAATGAGCAAGAGCAATCCTACAAACTTTTCGATAACAATCATTCAGACTTTGAGTTAAAAGCTTTAGAACTGTTAAACGATTATACAGGGACAAACAATATTACTAATTCGGTGGTCCAACCTACTGCATTACAATTTAACCGTGATGGAGAGTTTGCCTTACTATGTAATTGTTCTTGGGATGAGGAACATGGTATAGCAGTTATCCTTTATCCTCAGCAGAAAGTGACTATGCAAGACGACTTTCTATAAGTCGGTTTTTAACTATGAAAAACTATAGATGGTACCAATCAAATGCCTGATGTAATGTTGAACCACTACCAATCCCAAAAGTCTGAATTCTCTGACCCTTTTCGCTTACGTATGCACCGCTCTTTGAGCTGGCTTGCTAAAGCGGTCAGTGTTAATGATGATGATATTCGCTTTATTACCTTATGGATAGCCTTTAATGCCGCTTACGCTCGTGAAGTGGCGCTATTTGCGAGTAGCTCTGAGCGCAGTGAGTTTCGGCGATTTTTGCAGTTAATATGCCGATTAGATACTGACCAGCAAATTTATAAACTAGTGTGGGAAACGTATTCTGGTAGCATTCGTATACTGTTAGAAAACCAGTATACTTTTCAGCCATTTTGGGACTACCATAACGGGCAGATCAGTCAACAAGCTTGGGAAGAGGATTTTAAGCGCGCAAAAGATAAAGTACATCGTGCATTGAGCAATAAGGATACCGATACAGTACTAGCTGTAGTGTTCGACCGCTTATATACGTTACGTAATCAAATTATTCATGGCGGCGCTACGCATAATGGCAAAGTGAATCGAGCTCAAATCAGGGATAGTGGCGCTATTTTGTCCTCTATTTTGCCATTGATGCTAGAGATTATGATGGCGCATCATAGCAAGATGGATTGGGGCAAACCTTTTTATCCAGTAATAGATAAAGAAATATATATAGTCAGCCCACTATAAAACTGGAACATCCTATATAACCTTAACTTGCAAGATTAGTACTGAGCAATGCCAAATGGCAAGAAAATATTACGAGTCATATAATGAAGCTGTTGCAACATCACAATCTAAAAAGAATGTAGCAGAGCGGCATTACACATTACGCAAGAAAGATTTTAAATCATTTAAGCATGTCACACTAACTACAAACTCACACACATATAGAGTATCGGTTCAAGCCCTGTATGTTGGTAAATACCTGGCACCTAAACGCAAGACTTTATTTAAAATATCTATAAATTATTACATAGATGATTTTGAGAAAGTGTAAAAGAATTGCTTAAAGATCCAATACTACACGCACAAATTGACGATGAAATTCAAAACAAACTTCTGTTTCAAGATAGTATTTATGCATTATGTTTTCGCCAATACAAAGATACCTCCGTTTTTTATAATGTAACATTGCGCAGTCAGTATGAAGCTGAAATTCGTGCAGAGCAGCATCATGAATCTCAACTTGAACATATGAGAAATGTGTTATCTACTTATTCTAGTTCTTATTTAGCTTTATCCACTCCAACCTGTATGAAGTTACCACGCTTATGCTGGAAGCCTTTTTCAGATTAGATACTTTAACCGTTCAGTCCTTGATTGCTTCTAATATAAAACCTTACTTCGACTGTACCCTTCCCCTGATTACTTAGCATATATCCTGAAACACTATCAGATTATGGATTATAAAGTGAAAATAAAACAATACTCACTCAGTTATATATCAGAGCAGTTTATTACTTACCATGAAGATTTTAAGCAGCTATACATGCTAACTCATGAGGTATCATCAAAACTAGAAAATGGTTTTCTTGAAATGGAGATCGAGAGAGCTCTAGCGGCTACTACATTGATCATAATCCTAGATCAAGGTTTCATTTTTTTAAACAACTACATCTTGGCATTCTTTTGTAAGAGACACATACAGCAGGCTACAGTTAAGCAAGTACACTGTATCTATATTAATACCAACGAACTCCCTGAATTTCATAGGCTGGAAACTATTTTTTATGAACTTATTAACTTTCTCAATAGAGCCATTCGTAGCCAAAAAGATTTAAATTATTATGAAGTACATCAAGATTTAATAAAGATTTTGACCACAGAACAATGTCAGCATTTGTTTAATAGCAATAGCTACTCTATCTTGCTATTTTGCAGACACATGAACATCCATAAAAATACATACGATAACGCACGAGATAAGTCAAAGAGTAGCGAGAAATATAATGCCTGATGATGGTGATCAAATTGTTCTTTTGACGGATAACCAGCTTATTAAAAGAGTTGATCTTTTAAGTGTTGAAAATGCATATAACTACAGTAAGAACTGGTTAGCTGCACTAAAGGAAATTGCCACTTCAATTAATTTAAGCATTCAACAACAATCCCCACCTTCAATAGATCAGTTGATAGCTATAAAAAACGGTTTGCTTTTTCAAGAAGAAGTCAGCAAAAAGACACTTAATGCATTGCCTCCGATTCTACAACCGCTTTTCTTGCTAGCTAACTTAACCGATGATGAGCACAAAAAAATAATATGGTTATGCATATCTATTCATACGTACTTGTTATTATCACATCACAAAAAGGCAAAGAGACGTCTAACGAATATAATTAACCGATTCAAATTACCCGTATTTTTCAACTCTAAGAATAACCGATGGATTTGGGAAATATTACCAAAACTTGACAATCTAGAAGAGTTATCAAATACAGTAGACTTCATCTATATATTCTTTGTAGGACAATTGACAATAGTAGCAGACGAACAAGAAGCACGAAAAGAGCTGCTAACAAATACTGAGGAAAGTAAAGCAACGGTCAAATTCCGCAGTAAAAAATTTAAACAGCTTGACGCGATTGTTAAATGCTTTGAGCAAGCCTACTATCCTAATAAAAAAATCACTCGCCAGCGCAAAAAGAAAGATAAATATTTGGATCGTTTTAAAAGCGAAGCCACCGAACAGTTGGCTGATTTTGTGGATGGTTCAACTTGGGTAGAAAATAGCTACTGGAATCAAAATAAATATGATATTGAAAGCGATGCTCCACATTTATACTATCAGTATCCTGCAATACCAAATTTTGATTATGAACTGCATTCACCAAACTCCAGAAAACCCAGAAATATTGAAGAATATATTGATACTTTAGAACGTCCACTAATTGTCAGTTTAGATTTGCCTGATAAGAAAGTTCGTTACATGCAACCCTTACAAAGAATAGAGAAAAACGTTCATCACAGCTATATTAGTCAGCGAGAATTAGAGCTTAACTCTAATGTCCGAACGCTTTCTGTGGCAGGCTTAAAACAGGTTTTTGGCAGATTAGCGATAGATTCACATCGATACGACTATAAACACAATAAAGCCTCTTTAGTTTTACTTTTATCAATGATGACAGCGATTCCTGTAGAGTTTTTAATGACAGCTGGTTTCATTACAGATTCTGGGTTATTCACCGTTTTGGAAGATGCTGCATATTTGCAATATCAGCTACAAATCACTGATCATCAGCAGGATTATGATGCAAGTATCCACGAAAATCAAAAGCGTATCATACGTCTACCTGTAGTGGTCAACTAATTTAGGACAACTGATAAGAGGTTTTGGTTAAAGTATCGCTTCTCTTTTTCTAGCGGTGACAAATAATTATTAAAACGATG
>Ga0098065_1000817_pt1 | contig 12759 bp, 7 predicted proteins | sample 25_taG_FD_75062 | JGI IMG/M metagenome (GOLD analysis project Ga0098065, IMG submission 75062) | Marine viral communities from Cariaco Basin, Caribbean Sea - 25_WHOI_OMZ | ecosystem: Environmental > Aquatic > Marine > Oceanic | place: Caribbean Sea: Cariaco Basin | collected 2014-11-08 | reverse complement strand
TGTTAGGTGAGAGCTTATCGACATCGACTTTTAGGGTATGGTCATTAGCAGCACTGGTGGTCGCTTCCCCTTGGTTGACGATAGTGCTCATATTGGCGTCAGTAGCGATACGCCACGTCACTTTTACCGAGGCTTGGCGGCTGGCTGGCACGACGCGGGTCCACAGTATCACGCACTCTTGTAGTGGATCGCCGCTGGCCACGCCATGGGTAAAGCTGACCGCGCCTGATTCATGGCCCCCTTGCCATATTGAATCGTCATCGCCTCCACAGGCTGCCAGACTGAGCGCCGCAGCACTAGCCCCTAGACCATGGATAAACCGACGACGATTGACGGTAGGCTTGGTAGCAGCGTCTCTTTGCGAATCAGTGATTAAGTTATGTAGCGGGCGGCGGGCTAGATCGGAGGGATCCACTGGCTTGGTCATAAGGACTATCCTGTATAGAGGCGAATATTAAGAGCACTCTTACGAAGCGTAAGCTAAAAAAAGTAGCCAAGCGGCGAGAGTGCGTTATAGAGTCATCACAGGATAGTGGGGATCGCCCGACTGTCCATAGTAGGCTATATATTGACAGATTAGCATGACATATTGATTAAATCGATCTTTCTCTTAAATTATGCTAACTATTTGATGTATTGGAATTTATTAAGGTTTTTATTTAAGATATAGAGCTCAGGAAAACTAGGTTAGATGCTAAGATCAAGGTCATAAAGGAGAACTAGAAAATTGCGAATAAGAGGCAGCGAAGGTAGCAAAAAAGATATATCCATTTACAAAATTACTATTGAATGCTAACTTGAGGAAGTGGCGATATAAATTCGTGGAATGAATTTTAGGCAGAGTATGGTTGGATTGTAAGCTTAAGATATAGGACGACCTTACTCCATTTTTACCTCAAGCTAAGGACAGCTTATCATGGAAAAATTTTGGACCGATCACTACCCAGAAGGCGTAATTAAGGACGTGAACTTCGATGAGTTCTCTTCGCTTATTCATCTGTTTGATCAGACCACTAGCCAGTATGCAGACCGAGAATTCTGCAGCAATATGGGGGTCACCTATACCTACGCACAGATAGATGCCTTAGCTCGCAAAATCAGCGCTTGGTTGCAAAGTAAAGGCTTGAGCAAGGGCGACACTGTGGCGCTTATGATGCCCAACGTCAATCAGTATATGCCGGTCATCATTGGCATTATCCGGGCAGGTTATGTCGTCACCTCGATCAACCCTATGTATACCGCCCGCGAGCTCAAGCACCAGTTGGTGGATACTCAAGCCTCTATCATCTTTATCCTTGAGCCTTTCTGTACAGTCTTAGAAAAAATCGTCGATGACACCAGCGTCAGTACTATTGTGGTCACGAAAATTGGCGACATGCTAGGTACGGCGAAAGGCGCTATTGTCAACTTAATGGCGAAACACGTCAAAAAAGCCATTCCAAATTATAATCTGAAGTCCAATAGCAAATATAAAGTCGTCGACTTTAAAAGCGTGCTCTCAGAAGGTAAGTCTTTATCTTATACCCGACCTATCCAGCAGTTGGATGACTTGGCGTTTATCCAATATACCGGCGGCACGACAGGGGTTGCCAAAGGCGTACTCTTAACCCATCGCAACGTGATCTCTGGCGCCATGCAGTTTGACTCTTGGTTGATGCCGACGTATGACAAGATTCCGCAAGGCACTATCGTTAATACAATCATTGCGCTACCGATGTACCATTTCTATGCCTTTATGGTAGTCATGTTAGGCATACGCGCGGGCCATCACTTTACCTTCATTACCAATCCGCGGGATATCGATGGCTTTATTAAGACCTTAGCCGCCAGACCATTTCATATTCTACCGGCAGTCAATACTTTGTATCAGGCGCTGCTGATGCATCCTGATATTGAAAAGCTCGACTTCTCTAATTTAATCTTATCGCTATCAGGCGGTATGGCAGCGACCCCAGCCACTTCGCAAAAGTGGATTGATTTGACCGGCACCGCGCTAGTACAAGGATGGGGCATGACTGAGACAGTCGCAGTAGGAACGCTAAACCCGGTAGTAGCTAAAGGTGACTTTACCGGAAAAGTAGGGATGCCGTTGCCTGGGGTTGATATCTCTATCCGTGATGATGATGGTAAAGAAGTGGGTATTGGTGAGGTCGGCGAGATTTGCATTAAAGGTCATAACGTGACCAAGGGCTATCACAATATTGACAATAGCTCCTATTTCACTAGCGATGGTTATTTGAAAACCGGGGATGTCGGGGCTATCGAAGCTGATGGCTATATCACGCTTTATGACCGCAAAAAAGACATGCTCATTGTCAGCGGCTTTAACGTATTCCCCAATGAAGTCGAAGGCGTAGTCGGGATGCACCCGAAGGTAGCAGAGTGTGCGGTAGTTGGAGTTGATGATCCGAAACGCGGCCAAGCGGTCAAAGCTTTTGTGGTAAAATCAGACCCAAGCTTGACGGAAGAGGAACTGAGCGAGTTCTGCAAAGACAATTTGACCGGTTATAAACGCCCGCGTCACATTGAATTCTGTGATGAGCTGCCTAAATCGACTGTAGGGAAGATTCTGCGCAATGAATTGCGGGAGAAAGCGCCTGTTGCTTAATAATCAATAGAAGTGTGGAAAATAGCGGTTGCTTAAATAAGCATTCGCGGATAAATAGGTATTGGATACAAACGGTTAGAGCAGGTCGCTCTAACCGTTTTTTTATTGCTAAGTAATAAAGAGAAGTTGAATAAAAGTAGCAACCGCTCCTAATCTAATAGGAGCGAAGTGCCTCTTTATCATTATCAGAATAAGTCAATGGTAATTAAAGTTACCATTACTGATTGGTATATTGCGATTAGTCACTAAATTTCCTATGATGGGCACATCAACGCCTAATAAAACAAAGATGTCAGCTTTTAGTCTTATCGGTAATTGAAATTACCATATAATATTAATCAAAGGCTTTACGGATTTGGAATTGGGATAATGACTTTATTTTTAAGCCCTTTATTATTGCAATAGAGCGCTATACGCAAAGGAAGAATGCTATGGGTATTGAACACTTTACGCCGAAATGGATGACTGAAGAGCACCAAATGGTGCAAGAAAGCGCACTAAAAATGTTTAAGTCATGGGAAGCGAAAGACGAAGAGTGGCGTGAAAAAGGCTCTTTGGATCGTGCTGCTTGGGAAGAAGCGGGCGAGAACGGCTTTTTATGTGCCTCAATGCCAGAAGAATACGGCGGCGGTGGTGGTGATTTCGGTCACGAAGCAGCGCTAATCTATGCACAAGCAGAAGCGAACCAAGCGGGCTTTGGTGGTCTAATCCACTCAGGTATCATCGCGCCTTATATCTTGAACCATGGTACTGAAGAGCAGAAACAAGCTTGGTTGCCTAAGATGGCGACTGCTGAGTACATCAGCGCTATCGCCATGACGGAGCCAGGTACAGGGTCAGATTTACAGAACATTCAGACTTATGCCGTAAAAGATGGTGATGACTACATCATCAATGGTTCAAAAACTTTTATCACAAATGGTCAGTTGGCCAACCTAGTGATTATCGCTTGTAAAACCGACCGTGAAAAAGGCGCTCAAGGCGTGTCACTAATCGTGGTGGATACTGATGTCACTGAAGGTTTTGGCCGTGGCCGTAACTTGAAGAAAATTGGCCTATCAGCGCAAGATACTTCAGAGCTGCATTTCACCAATATGCGTGTACCTCAGAAAAACTTACTGGGTGGCATCGAGGGCATGGGCTTTATGCAGTTGATGCAAGAGCTGCCTCGTGAGCGTCTAATCATTGCCTTAACCGGTATTGGCGCTATGAAACTGGGTATCAACTTGACGATCGACTATACCAAAGAGCGTGAAGCTTTCGGTAAGCCTATTTGGAAATTCCAAAACACGCGCTTCAAACTAGCTGAGTGCTATGCCGATTACCTAGCTTGCCGCAGCATGTGTGACGCCGCTATTGAAGCCATCTTAGAAAACAAACTGTCAGTACCGCATGCGTCATTGATCAAATACTACGTTACGCAAAAGCAGTGTGATGTGATGGATGCGTGTTTGCAGTTGTTCGGTGGTTACGGTTATATGACTGAGTACCCAATTGCTCGCCTATATGCCGATGCTCGTGTCCAGAAAATCTATGGCGGTACTAACGAAATTATGAAAGAGCTGGCTTCACGCTTTATGTAATTTTTATCAGGTACCCTAAGCACACTAGCGTCTTTACAGGAGTAAAGGCGCTTGGTGTTTACTCTAATTGCGAAGACCTAAGTCTTCAAGCTAAGGAAAGCTAGAATGGAAAAATTTTGGACCGAACATTATCCTGAAGGCGTGGCCACAGAGATTGATGGCAATGCTTATTCTTCTTTGACGCATTTTTTTGATGAGATGTTTGCGCTTTATGCCAATCGTGAATTCAGTAGCAATATGGGCGTTACCTATACCTATGCGCAAATTGATGCTATGTCGCGCAATATTAGCTCATGGTTACAAAGCCAAGGCCTAAAAAAAGGCGATAAAGTCGCGCTAATGATGCCCAATGTGAACCAATATATGCCTGTAGTCTTGGGTATTATTCGGGCAGGTTACGTCGTTTCCTCTATTAATCCCATGTATACCGCTCGTGAAATCAAGCATCAGTTGGACGACACCGAAGCGTCTATCCTATTTATCCTTGAGCCTTTTTGCAGTGTCTTACAGAAAATCGTTAATGAGACCCAGCTAAAAACGGTCGTCGTTAGTAAAATTGGCGATATGCTAGGCACGGCCAAAGGCACCATAGTCAACCTGATGGCGAAGCACGTTAAAAAAGCCGTCCCTGACCATACCTTAAAAAGTGGCAAAAACTACACGCTTACAGACCTGAAAAGCGTAGTGGCTAAAGGTAAGAAATTGCCTTACTCAAGACCTATTCAGACCTTAGAAGAACTAGCGTTTGTGCAATATACTGGCGGTACTACAGGGGTTGCCAAAGGGGTACTACTTACCCATCGCAATCTAATTGCAGGGACACTATCGTTTGATGCTTGGTTATCACCGACCTTTAATAAGGTCAAGGAAGGCGAGACGATTAACTCGATTATCGCGCTACCGCTATACCATTTCTTTGCCTTTATGGTCGTGATGATAGGCATTCGTGCTGGGCATCACTTGACCTTGATTACCAACCCGCGGGATATCGATGGCTTTGTGAAGACTTTAGCCAGTCGACCTTTCCATGTCTTGCCAGCAGTCAACACTTTATTCCAAGCGTTAATCCAACATCCTGATATTGAAAAGTTAGATTTTTCTAGCTTAATCATTTCTATCTCAGGTGGCATGGCGGCGACCCCAGCGACTTCGCAAAAGTGGATCGACATGACGGGTACGGCACTGGTGCAAGGTTGGGGTATGACTGAGACTGTAGCGGTAGGTACGCTTAATCCTATGATAGCTAAAGGCGACTTTACCGGGAAGATCGGTTTACCCTTACCGGGTATCTCAATGAGCATCCGTGATGATGACGGTAAAGAGTTGGGTATTGGCGAAGTCGGCGAAATCTGTATCACAGGCGCTAACGTCACCCAAGGCTATAACAACATGGACAGCTCGTCTTACTTTACTGAAGATGGCTACCTAAAAACTGGCGATGTCGGTGCGATCGGTGAAGATGGCTATGTGACCCTATATGACCGTAAAAAAGACATGCTAATCGTCAGTGGTTTTAACGTATTCCCGAATGAAGTGGAAGGCGTGGTCGGTATGCACCCGAAAGTTTCAGAATGTGGGGTAGTGGGGATTGATGATCCGAAACGTGGCCAAGCGATTAAAGTATTCGTGGTGAAATCAGACCCGAGTCTAAGCGAAGCCGAACTGGTAGAGCATTGTAAAGAAAACCTCACTGGCTATAAGCGTCCTCGTATCATTGAGTTCTGTGATGAGCTGCCTAAGTCATCGGTAGGTAAAATCTTACGTAATGAATTGCGAGACAAAGCCCCAGTAGTAAAAGCCTCGTAAGGTTGTTTTATAAAAATTACTGTTGTAAAACATGCAGTAAGCAATAAAAAACTGAGTATTAAAAAGTTAAGCAATAAAAAACGGTCAGGGCATATGCTCTGACCGTTTTGCGTATGATAGGCTAAAGTTATAGCGCAGTGGGCTTGGCCACTGAACGCCATAAAATATCGAACAACGGCTCAAACTGATCATTCATCGAAGTTGGCGTTCGGCGAATGATGTGCATCAACCCTAAACGACTGATAAAGCCCATAAAGACATCTAACAGGACGTATAAGGGCACTTGGTCATCGAGGACACCACGGCTTTGCCCATCGGCTAATAGTTTCAAGAATGCGCCAATGAGCTCTTTATTCTCATAAATCGCAATATTACGATAACGTGATGCAGGAACCGCTGTGGAGATGACCATCACGGCCTGTGGATGGGTGTCTACAAAGTCAAAGCAGACCCAAAGCGTTTTGCGCAAGCGCTCTTGCACACTGTCAATGCCTTGCAAATGGTCCAGCATCCGCGCGGCTAAGCGTCCCAGTACCCGGTCCAAAATGGTATAAATCAGCGTCTGTTTATCGCCAAAGTACTTATACAGGGTCTGTAGAGAGACGTTCGCTTCCCCTGCGATCTGCTTCATAGTCACTTCATTGGCATCGTGACCGGCAAACAAATGCACGACCGCCTTTTCAATTTTATCGAGAGTGGAGGCGCGCATGCTGGATAAAGGTGGCAGAACTGGCCAGTCATCCATGGGGTGAGTGCTATAAAGCTCGTAGGTGTTCTCGCCCTTTAAGGGGTTATTAGCATCTTGATCCGTCATCATTTAAAAGCTTCCTTAGTCCCTTGAATTAGGGCGTTTGCGATAATTCTGTTGATATATCAAGGAGTAACAGTAGTACTGACTGATGAATAAAAGGGTCTATTTAGTCATGAGTAATTTATATTACCATTAGTCGGTTATACATTGCGAATTTGTTATTTATTTCCTATTATGAATGCGCCAAGATTGAATATTATATAGATATATAATGTTTGCTCATTACGGTAATGTATATTACCATAGCTAATCTAATAAAGTATCTTGCTTTGTTATATTGCGAATAAATATTTTATTTTAAGACCTACCCTGCATTCAATGGACAGCTAAACGCTAAGGACAGATCACATGAGTATTGAACACTTTACGCCGAAATGGATGACTGAAGAACATCAGATGGTGCAAGAGAGCGCTTATAAGATGTTCCAGTCTTGGGACGAGCATGATGAAAGATGGCTTGAAGAAGGCGTAATCGATCGTGCCGCTTGGGAAGAAGCTGGCGAGATGGGCTTTTTATGTGCCTCTATGCCAGAAGAGTACGGCGGCGGCGGCGGTGATTTCGGTCACGAAGCAGCGATACTTTATGCGCAAGCGCAAGCTAACCAAGCCGGCTTTGGTGGTCTGATTCACTCAGGTATCGTGGCGCCTTATATCTTGAACCATGGTACAGAAGAGCAGAAAAAAGAGTGGTTGTCGAAGATGGCTACTGGTGAATATATCGCCGCTATCGCCATGACTGAGCCGGGTACAGGTTCGGATCTGCAGAACATTCAAACTTATGCGGTAAAAGATGGTGATGACTACATCATCAATGGCTCTAAGACTTTTATCACCAATGGTCAGTTGGCCAACCTAGTCATTATCGCTTGTAAAACCGATCGTGAAAAAGGCGCTCAAGGCGTGTCATTGATTGTTGTTGAAACAGACAAGACGGAAGGCTTTGGTCGTGGTCGTAACCTTAAAAAGGTCGGTCTAGCTTCACAAGACACTTCAGAGCTGCATTTTACTAACATGCGTGTGCCGCAAAAGAACCTATTGGGCACTATGGAAGGCATGGGCTTTTTCCAACTGATGCAAGAGTTGCCGCGTGAGCGTCTAATCATTGGTCTAACGGGTGTGGGCGCGATGCGTCTGGCTATCGACTTGACCATTGAGTACACCAAAGAGCGCGAAGCCTTTGGTAAGCCTATCTGGAAATTCCAAAACACGCGCTTTAAATTGGCAGAATGCTATGCCGATTACCTAGCTTGCCGTGCTATGACAGACGCTGCAGTTGAAGCTATCTTAGAAAATAAACTGTCAGTACCGCATGCGTCACTAATCAAATACTACGTGACTGAAAAGCAGTGCCGCGTGATGGATGAGTGCTTACAGCTATTTGGTGGCTACGGTTATATGACTGAGTATCCAATCGCTCGCCTATATGCTGACTCTCGTGTACAGAAGATCTATGGTGGTACTAACGAAATCATGAAAGAGTTGGCTTCACGCTTCATGTAATTGCCACAATTTATTGCTACAAAGCTAGGTTATAAATACTAGGATAGATTGGCAGTATTAAAGTAGAAATAATAACGTGTTCGCTATTTTATATATTCAATTGAGAAGGCTTAGGTCTTCTCAATACCTCATTATTCACATCATTTTTTACCGATAAAAAAAGGGAATTTTCATGACTGAAACAGCTTATATCTATGATGCTATTCGTACCCCACGTGGCAAAGGCAAAAAAGATGGTTCTTTGCACCAAGTCACGCCAATGTGGCTGGTCCGTGGTCTATTAACAGAATTGCAAAAGCGCAATAACTTAGACACCAGCCTGGTTGACGATGTCATCCTAGGTTGTGTGACGCCTGTGGGTGAGCAAGGCTCAGACATCGCCCGTGTTGCAGTAATCGATGCCGGTTGGGACGAAAGTGTCGCTGGTCTTACCTTGTCACGTTTTTGTGCTTCAGGCCTAGAGTCTATCAACCTTGCTGCCAGCAAAGTCATGTCAGGCATGGAAGACATGGTTGTCGCCGGTGGCGTTGAGTCTATGAGCCGTGTGCCTATGGGCTCTGATGGCGGCGCTTGGTATATGGACCCACGCGTCAATACTGCGACCGACTTTGTACCACAAGGTGTTGGCGCTGATACTTCAGCCACGCTAGAAGGCTTTAGCCGTGAAGACGTAGATGCGTATGCTACTGAATCACATCGCCGTGCTACAGAAGCTTGGGAAAAGGGCTATTTTGACAAGTCGGTAGTGCCAGTCACTGATATCAACGGCATGACCATCTTAGATAAAGATGAAACTATCCGTCCAGGTACTAGCGTTGAAAAGCTAGCGGGTCTAAATCCATCGTTTGTTATGCCAGGAAAAATGGGCTTTGACAGCGTTATCTTGGATAAATACACCACGATTGAAAAAGTCGATCACGTCCACCATGCGGGTAACTCTTCAGGTATCGTTGATGGCGCAGCTCTATGTCTAATCGGTAGTAAAGCTGCTGGTGAGAAAGCGGGTCTGAAACCACGCGCTAAGATTACTATGGCAGCGGTAACAGGTTCTGAGCCAACTATCATGTTGACCGGTCCGACGCCTGCAGTACAAAAAGTACTCGATAAAGCTGGTCTACAAGCCTCAGATATCGACTTATGGGAAATCAACGAAGCCTTTGCTGCTGTGCCTATGAAAACAGCGAAAGACTTTGGTGTGTCTATGGATATCGTCAACGTCAATGGTGGTGCTATCGCTATGGGTCACCCACTTGGGGCTACAGGCGCAATGCTGCTAAATACCGTCCTTGATGAGCTAGAACGTCGCGACCTAAAAACCGGCCTAATCACTTTATGTGTAGGCGCTGGTATGGGTATCGCCACTATCATCGAACGCGTATAGCGCTTCCCTGCCACCATAGCGCTAAGCAGGCTATGGTTGAGCAATGACTAATTAAGCTTGGAACTAACAGAATATAAAAAGGGATATAGCATGACTACAGATAGCGTAAACGCCATTAATGCATTGGCAAACTTTTCAGCCGAGCGCGACGATGCCGGCATCATCACCGTAACTATCGATCAAGCCGATCGTAAAATGAACGTCATTGGCGATGGCTTCACAGAGTCTTTCGCTGCTTTGACTGACAGCTTTGTAGCTGATGACACTGCAAAAGGTCTGATCTTAACTTCAGGCAAAGAGACTTTCATCGTCGGCGCTGACATCGACCAATTGGGCAACATCGAAACGCCTGAACAAGCTTATGCTTTGGTTGAAGACCTAAAGAGCAGCCTACGTAAACTTGAGACTGCTGGTAAGCCAGTTGTAGCCGCTATGACCGGTACTACCCTAGGCGGCGGTCTTGAGATTGCTTTAGCTTGTCACTACCGTATTGCCGTTGATTCACCTAAGACTAAATTGGGTCTGCCAGAAGTTAAACTAGGCCTATTACCAGGCGGCGGCGGTACTCAGCGTCTGCCACGTCTAGTCGGCATTCAAAAAGCTTTGGAGTTAATGACTCAAGGTAAAGAGCTACGTCCTAGCCCAGCTAAAGACATTGGCCTAATCCAAGAGACTGCTAGCGATAAAGCGGATATGTTGGCGAAGGCTAAAGCTTGGATTGAAGCCAATCCTAAAGCCCAACAACCTTGGGATGTAAAAGGCTTTAAAATCCCAGGTGGCGATCCTAAGCATCCGAAAGTGGCACAAATCTTCTCTATCGCTCCTGCGATGGCGAACCAAAAATCTCATGGCAACTATCCTGCTATCGTTCATATCATGTCTTGTGTGTTTGAAGGCTGTATGGTCGATATCGATACTGGCCTAGAAGTTGAATCACGTTACTTCGTAGCTTGTGTACTATCACCTGTTGCTCGCAACATGATCAACACGCTATGGACGCAGCTAAACAGCATCAAAAAAGGTCAGTCACGTCCAGACGGTTTTGATAAATACACCACTAAGAAAGTGGCGGTACTTGGCGCTGGTATGATGGGTGCAGGTATTGCTTATGTCTCAGCCAAAGCCGGTATAGACGTCGTATTGCTAGACCGTGATATCGAGTCTGCCGATAAAGGTAAAGAGTACTCTACCAAATTGCTTGATAAAGCCATCAGCCGTGGCCGCTCGACTCAAGAGAAAAAAGAAGCGTTACTGGGCAAAATCAAAACCACCACTTCTTATGACGATCTAGAAGGCTGTGATTTGGTTATCGAAGCAGTCTTTGAAGACCGTGAAATCAAGGCCAACTGTACGCGTCAAAGTGAAGCGGTTATCCCAGCTAGCGCGGTATATGCCTCTAACACTTCAACGCTACCTATTACTGGTCTTGCGGAAGTCTCTGAGCGTCCAAATCAGTACATTGGTCTGCATTTCTTCTCACCAGTAGACAAGATGCCATTGGTCGAAATCATCATGGGCGAAAAGACTGATGATGAAACGCTAGCTAAAGCTTTTGACTATGTCTTGCAGATTGGTAAGACGCCAATCGTTGTGAATGACAGCCGTGGTTTCTACACCTCACGTGTATTTGCTACCTATGTGTCAGAAGGTATCGCTATGCTAGGCGAAGGTATCCACCCACGTTCAATCGAAGTGGCGGGTATGAAAGCGGGTATGCCAATGCCACCACTAGCCTTGCAAGATGAAGTCACGCTAAGCCTAGTCCGTCATATCACTGAGCAAAACAACCGTGATATGGAAGCGGAAGGCAAGCCAGTTATAGTCCATCCTTCTTATGAAGTGATTAAAACTGTTGGCCAAGAGCATGACCGTGAAGGTAAGCGCTTTGGTAAAGGCTTCTATGAGTACCCAGAAAACGGCGAAAAATACTTATGGCCTGAACTGACCAACTTGTTCCCACCAGCCGCTGAGCAACCATCGCAACAAGACTTGGTTGATCGCATGATGTTCATCCAAGCCAACGAATCAGCTAAGTGCTATCAAGAAAACGTCGTTCGTTCAGTAGCCGATACTAACGTTGGTTCTATCTTCGGTTGGGGCTTTGCGCCACAGCACGGCGGTACTTTGCAATTCATCAACTCGATGGGTGCTAAGAAGTTCGTTGAGCGTAGCCGCGAGCTAGCTGAAAAATACGGTGAGCGTTTTGCTCCAGCACAAATCGTAGTAGATATGGCTGAGAAAGGCGAGGAGTTTGTCGATGCCTAATTCAGCCAATACCACCATTGATTTAATGGCGGATTGTCTAGAAGGGTTACGAGTCGTTGATTTGTCTCGTAACCTACCAGGCCCTTTTGCGACACGTCTGTTAGCCGATTTGGGCGCAGACATTGTCAAGATTGAACCTGAGAATGGCGATCCTGCCCGTGCTTTAGGCGGTCTATTCGAAGCCTTAAACCATGGCAAAACGACTGAGAAAGTGAACTTTCGCGATCCCGCCGGTATCCAAGCGATCAAAGACCACCTAAAAGATGCCGACGTGATGCTAGACAGCTTCCGCCCCGGTGTCTTGAAAGGCATGGGTCTTGATGCTGAGACGCTACACGCTCTGAATCCTAAGTTGGTAATCGTATCTATCTTAGGGTATGGCGCAGCGGCCAGTACGGATGCTGGTGTGGCTATTGATCACGACTGGGCAGATAAGGCCGGCCACGACATCAACTTTATGGCGATGAGTGGTGTGTTGGATCAGCTAAAAACGGCGAAAGGCGAACAGGCCATGCCGAATATCCAGTTTGCTGATTTAGCTGGTGGTAGTGATACCGCAGTGATTGCGCTATTGGCCGCCGTGTTTGCCGCGCAACGTACTGGCAAGGGCCGTCATATTGCTATCAGCATGACGCACAGCCTCTATAACCATATGGTCATGCCTAAGGCAACAGGGACGCTAGTTAAGAGCTTCTCAGGCGCTAATCCACCGCCACAGTATGACTTCTTGGGTGGTTTATTGCCTTGCTATCGTCTGTATAAAACCTCAGATGATCGCTATATGGCGGTAGGTTCACTGGAGCTG
>Ga0098065_1000816_pt1 | contig 12774 bp, 7 predicted proteins | sample 25_taG_FD_75062 | JGI IMG/M metagenome (GOLD analysis project Ga0098065, IMG submission 75062) | Marine viral communities from Cariaco Basin, Caribbean Sea - 25_WHOI_OMZ | ecosystem: Environmental > Aquatic > Marine > Oceanic | place: Caribbean Sea: Cariaco Basin | collected 2014-11-08 | reverse complement strand
GTGCGTGCCCGCCAATCCTGCTGGGTGCTTGCCTGCAAAGGCATGATATTCTGTGGTATTGCCAGCAGCCGTCGTCGTAAACTTAGGAATATCCGCGTTGCCATGATGACAGACGTAAGTCTTAGGGCTGAGGGTAGATAGAACTGCCAAGCCATCATTAAATGCCTGCAACTCTTCTTTAATCAGTATCATAGGATCAAAGCTAAGCGGCTGGGTATCGATGGCGGTCACGAAGATAGCGTGAGGACGAGCACCGATATCAGGGCTGCGGCTGTAGGGACGCGTACGGAAAGCGGTCCATTCGCCTGATGTAATCAGTTGGGCTTCGACCGTTTCTGCATCGAGGGTAGCGAGCTGAGCCGAATTAAAACGCTCAAATTCAACTTCTTCGCCATTGGGATCGATTTGAATCACTAAGCTTTCAAAGACTCGGCGATCACCGCGATTGACTGCGACGACTTTACCGGCGGCCGGAGCGGTATAGATGACTCCCACGCGCTTTTTATCTTCAAAGATAGGTTGACCCTTGGCGACCACGTCCCCTGCGCTGACATTCATGGTAGGCTTCATTCCTACGTAGTCATAGCCGATAAGGGCGACTTGAGTAGGACGATGCTCAGTGATATCACGGGAGGGCTCGCCTGCGATAGGCAAATCCAGTCCTTTTTTGATGGTAATCATAAGCGAACACTTATTCCATAGTCTAAACGATACCAGACATCCTGTTTGGTATGATCTAAGCTAACTTTGCAAAGATACTGCAGCATTAAAACCCACTACAATAGGACTTATAAAGTAAGCTTATAAAAGAGCATTAACGGCGACCCTGCTGATTGCAATAACAGATTCCTTCGTACCACGTTAACATCTTAATCAATTACCAAGTGGCGACTGGCTACCAAGTTTGTTTAATGCCCGTCTATTAGTTATCAGGTCGAGCTCTGCGGTTATACAACCATAAAGACGCCCTGATTAAACGGACAAAATTTAAAGCAAAAACATAAAATCTGGCACTATCATCATAGGGCTAATAGAACTAATACCAACTTAATCCTAATAGGGCATGATGGCCATGATTATTTTTAGCTAGCCCTAACTCAAATAAATCCTACTAAAAAGCAGGATAGGCTACCTCACATAAGCAGCATAATTAAATAAGTCGGGTTGAACGAAATCAGATAAAACAAAAATAAGATAAAACAGAGAGTTGCGACCTTTATTTAGATAAGGTGCCTGACGTACCGTCAATGGAGACACGTCTTTGCAGTAAGTGTTCTTACTGCCGTAAAGGTGGTGTTAGGGAATATTTTTTATACAATAAGTTATACAACCCGGTTTTTAGTCAACTAGTACTTGACCTAAGCGTGTTGCTAAGCCAGCATCTTAAGGCCGGTTAGTTTTATCCTAACATCGCTTTTTATACCGGTTTTAGGACCTTGTAATGATAAATACCCATAATCTGACCTAGGATTATACGATAAATTACCCTAAAATTGCCAGTTAGTAATGAAAAATGTTTAATAATGACGGTATTATCAAGCGATATTATTGACAATCCAGTCAAAAAATCACAACAGCAGATTGCTGCTAGTCCTTAGTTTTGAGTGGGATTCTCTTTGGCTTCAATCTGGGTTATATAAGACTATCTGTCTCATTATTAAGGCTTTATAAGCCAAAAATATCATAATTTATCTCTACTTTATTTATTTTAAGGAAAAGCTATGCCAAGTACGCCTGTGATTATCCCCGCCATTGACTTAAAAGATGGCAAGTGTGTGCGCTTAAAACAAGGGCGTATGGAGGATGATACGGTCTTTTCAGACGACCCTGTCGCTATGGCGGCCCGTTGGGTCGATGCCGGAGCGCGTCGTTTGCACCTGGTCGATTTAAATGGTGCTTTTGATGGTACGCCCGTCCATAAAGCGGTCGTGACAGATATCGCTAAGGCCTATCCTAACTTACCGATTCAACTCGGTGGCGGTGTGCGTTCATTAAAGACCATTGAGCATTATTTAACCGCAGGCCTAACGTATATCATCATCGGCACTAAGGCTGTCGAAAACCCAGAGTTTGTCGAAGAAGCATGCCGCGAGTTTGGAGGCCATATCATCGTCGGTATCGATGCCAAAGAGGGTTTGGTCGCGACCCATGGTTGGGCTAATGTCACCGATGTCAAAGCGACGGAACTGGCGAAACGTTTTGCCAATGCTGGCGTTTCCTCCATCGTGTATACCGATATCGCTCGTGATGGCATGATGCAAGGCGTGAATGTTGAGCAAACGGTTAATCTAGCGCGTGAAGGTGGCCTACCGGTGATTGCTTCAGGTGGTGTAACCGATATGAAAGATATCGAATTTCTCAAGCCGTATGGCGATTGCATCGAAGGGATTATTACTGGCCGTGCTATTTATGAAGGCACACTAGACTTAGGCGAAGCGCAAGCCTATTTAGATTTGTAGATAAGGCGAATAGTTAAATAGTATGTTGAAGCTGGCTAGGTAAAGAGGTTCTGTTTAATGTTACAGTGAGCCTATTTATCTAGCAAAGCCAACTTTTAGGCTGCGGCTTACTTTAGAGACTCACCACTGGAATTAAAAGGCCCTATTGATGGACCATAATAAGAATAGTAGCGCCAACTTAGGCCAACCTCTAACCAAGGATAAGTCGGTTACTGGTTCTAAGTTGCCGCAATCCTTAGTAATAGCCACGGCGTGTCTCCTTAGACGCGCCGTTTTGCTTTTAATGACCAGTGTCTTACTGCTGCTAGGGCCCGTTAGTATCAGTCATGCGATTGGCGAAGAATTGTTGGCGGCTGAGGCGACGTTAAATGGTCAAGCTATAGAAGAGGAAGAATCACCAACAGTATCTACCTCGACCAATGAAGCCACTATTGAGACCAAACCGGCCCCGCAAAAAGACAGTGAGATTCGCCAACGTATTACCGGTATTTTTAGCGAAATCGAAGGTCTGCAAGCCGTGACGGTTAGGGTCAATCAAGGCGTGGTGACGCTAGCGGGTGAGGTGCCCAATGAAAAGAAGGCGCAGCAAGCCATCAACTTGACCAACCGCTTAAACGATGTGGTGACAGTCGATGACAGCATTAGTCGTACGCTAGATGTCCAAGACAATGTTTCGACCGTCTATAAAGGCTTAAAAGTTCAGGCTAAGAATTTTTTTAAAGCCGCGCCGTTATTACTGGTGGCTATTTTATTGTTTGGCTTAGTGGCGTGGTTTGGGGCGTGGTTATCCGCGCGTCAAGGCATCTGGCGCCGTGTAACCCCCAATCCTTTTGTGGCTGAGCTATTGGCGCAAACCATTAAAGTCGTCTTTATTATATTAGGCTTAATCTTAGGTTTGAGCCTTGTCGGTGCAGAAGCGATCATCGGCACCTTGTTAGGTGGGGCAGGGGTCATTGGTATTGCAGTAGGTTTTGCGGTCAAAGACACTATCGAAAATTATATTGCCTCGTTAATGCTCAGCGTGCGCCAACCATTTCGTGCCCGCGATCATATCGTTATTAACGACCGTGAGGGTATCGTGGTTCGCTTGACCAGTCGCGCCACCATCTTGATGACCTTAGATGGCAACCAATTGCGTATCCCAAATTCAGAAGTGTTTAAAGGCACTATCCTAAATTACACCAAAAATCCTGAGCGCCGCTTTACCTTTGAATTAGGCGTCGATGCTAACGATGACCCTTTAGCGGCTATCAAAGTCGGCTTAGATGCTATTCGAGCGCTAGATTTTGTCCTTGAAAAACCCAAATCCTCAGCGGTAATTAGCCAAGTAGGCGACTCCAATATCGTGCTTGAGTTTCAAGTGTGGGTCGACCAATCACAGTCTGACTTTTCTAAAGCACGCAGTATCGCTATCCGTGAGACCAAGCATGCGCTAGAGAATACCGGCTTTAGCCTCCCAGAGCCCATCTATCGCTTACGGTTTGACCAAGCTGTGGAAGAGGTGCTCAAACATGGGGACAGCAGTGACCAAGGGGTAACGGTGGCACAAGCTACGCCCCAGCCTAGTAGCCCTGCGACCGAGCAACAAGCTGTTAAAAAAGAAGCGAAAGAGCGGGCTAAACGAGTCTTGCAAGGGGGCGCCGCTGATGAAGTGTTGGATACGCAACCGGATACCAAGCTCATGGAAAAAGTGAATCAGGAAATTGCTGAAAATGCAGATGATACTGATTTATTGGATCATAACAGCCCGCAAGAGTAGGTAGGTAAGGGTAGGTTAATAAGAGTAGGCTAGTAAAAGTAAATTGGTAAGAGTCGTGGCGCAGGAACAGCTGTAAGTTTAACTGCGCAAAAACTGGCATGAAATATGCAATCCAAGGGCTATCATTGACTTGATGGCTATCTTAGAGAGGCGCTTATAGTGAGTCGTCTCTAGCTGGTTAGTAGCTGGATGGTCTTTATTACTTTCATTGCGAAGGATTTACCCATGCAAGCCAAACACCTTATTATTATTGCTATTACTGGTATCGTTGCCTTAGCAGCTTTTAATATCTTTAATAAACCTACTATTACGCCAGAGCCTGCTATTGCGACCACTACTGAGGCGGCTGAGCCCTCCAATAAGACTATAGCTGAGCAGCCGTTAAGCCAGCAACCGAAAGCCATCGTGGATAAAGCGACCAATGATATTGCGGCGGCCCAGCAAGTAGAAAGCGATAAAATAGCCACGGCGACTGCTGAGGCAAAATAGGCCTCAGTTATTAAGTTACAGCCCGTTTTAGTCAATGACACGCTAGTATGGTTAATTGAGAACACGCTCTAATACTCTAAATGGCGCACAATAAAAAAGGCTAACGATGACGTTAGCCTTTTTTATTGCGTAAGTTGCCTATAATCTAGTCATTAGCAGGCTTTTTACTTTTGCTGCTATTACTACGGCGGCGCGGTTTTTTCTTAGTTTGGTTCATTTCGCTAGCTTTTAGCTTTTCAACCAATTCAAAGTCAATTTGCAACAAGTCCATATTCACGCCAGCGACTTTCACTTTTACAGAATCGCCTAGACCAAATATGGTGCCCTTGTCTTTACCGATCAGCTGTTGCTGCTTTTCGTCATAGACAAAGAAGTCGTCACCCACGTTAGAGATATGCACTAAACCATCGATGTAGAGGTCAGTTAAGGTAATAAATAAGCCAAAGCTAGTCACAGTCGTCACCACACCATCAAACTCTTCACCCACATGGTCTTTCATGTAGTGACATTTGAGCCATGATTCGACAAAGCGTGATGCTTTTTCTGCACGGCGCTCAGTATCTGAAGTCTGCGTACCCGCTTCTGCCAATTTAAAGTCCATAATCGGCTGTTTTTGGCCGGTGACCTTAGCTTTAATTGCACGGTGCAACATTAGGTCAGGATAACGGCGAATAGGCGACGTAAAGTGACTATATTCGTCATACGCTAAGCCAAAGTGACCAATATTATCCGGCGCATAGTTGGCCTGCATCATAGAGCGCAGCAACATACTGTGGATACTGATGGCATCAGGACGGTCTTTAGTCGCTTCGATGATGCGTTGGTAGTCTTCCTGCGTTGGGCTTTCTTCTGGGAACGGAATACCGAAGTTTTTAGCGTATTCATGGATACGCATCGACTTTTCACCATCTGGCTTATCATGGTTACGATAGAGCACCGGCAAATCATTTTTCAGTGTGAAATTAGCGGCACAAGTATTGGCCAGCAACATACACTCTTCAATCAGTTTATGCGAATCACCACGGGTACGCGGTACGATAGCATCGATGCCACCTTCTTCGTTAAATTTGATATAAGTCTCAACAGTCTCAAACTCCATCGCATGGCGTTCAGCACGTTTTTTCATCAATAGTCCATACAGTTGATGTAGGGTATCTACTGATTTCTTCACGTCTTTATTACCCGTGATAGACTCTGGAATGCTCTTATCTTTTGGATTAGCAAAGTAGTCGTTAACTTGGTTATATGTCAGACGCGCTTGGGAGTTCATCACCCCAGGGTAAAACTCATAACCGGTAATTTTCCCTGCTCGTGACACTTTGATATCCGCAACCATACAGAGACGGTCGACATTAGGATTCAAAGAGCACAGACCATTGGACAATACTTCAGGTAGCATCGGCACCACATGATGCGGGAAATACACCGAAGTACCACGCTCATACGCATCATGATCGAGCGCTGAATTTGGGGTCACATAATGGCTCACGTCGGCAATCGCTACGACCACACGGTAGTTACCACCCGAGCGTTTTTCAGCATAGACCGCATCATCAAAGTCACGTGAGTCTTCGCCATCGATAGTCACGAGTGGCAAATCGCGGATGTCTCTACGACCTTTAAAGTCTTTGGCAGCCGGTTCTTTATAGCTGTTTGCTTGCTTGATAGCTTCTTGACTAAACTCGTGCGGGATATCGTAGTTAAGCAGCGTGGTCTCAATGATCACTTCACGATCGTTATCATCATCCATCACATGGACGATTTTACCGGTAGCGAATTCATGCTGATTCGGCCAATCGATGACATCAACCTTAACCGGATGACCCGGTTTCGCACCGATAGCTTCGACGTTTTCTGCCGTTACGGTGATCGGTTGGTGATTGTTCGGGCTGGCCAACTCAACACAGTACCCTTCATCGTCTTGAACTAGAGTTCCGATAAATTGTGTTTGTTGACGTTCCGTCACATCGACAATACGGCCTTCGGTACGGCCACGGTTGTCAGTAGTCGTGCCAATAGCATTGACAGAATCGCCGTTAAAGACCCAACGCATCTGTTTTTCATGCAAAAATAAATCTGGCATATCGTCTAGTACGACGAAACCAAACCCTTTGGCATGAGCGGATACCGTACCACTGACGATGTCTTGCTTGGTCACTGCACGGTATTTATAAGGTCGACCATCACGGTTTACTTGACCGTCACGCGTCATGGCTTTTAAGCGATTGCCTAAAGCGTCAAACTGATCGGCGTCTTCAATACCGAAGGCTGTAGCCAATTGTGGCTGCGTAGCTTCGCCTAAATCTGCTAAAGTTTGCAAGATAAGGAGGCGGCTCGGGATTGGGTTGTCGTAGTTTTGGGCTTCTTGTTTGGCGTTTGGATCATTCCAAGTCATAGGTTTCCGTGTCTGTTCTTGTAGAGTCATAAAGGAGGCTATCTAATCACGCTATCTTACCACAAATTACAAATGGACAAGGCAGCTTAGCAGTGACGCATGATAGCTATTGAATTATAAGCGATATTTTATAGTTTTCGTGGTCATTGTCATTTGGGTTATGGCGCGTACTTTTAACCACTAGACCAATGGTGTGCAAATTGTACTTCGTGCTAAGACATATCTTGAATTTTCAAGCTAATAGGGATAAAGGCTAAGCGTTAGCCATTATCCCTAAGGCAAAAACTAGGTAAGTTAAAATCAAGGTGCTCAAGTTCAGCCAATTAAATACGCACTTCACCCAAGCGTTTGGGTTCTTCGTTCAAGCTATTGGTCACTTCAACGATGGTAGTTTGATTGGCTTTATCTAAATATTTATTGGCTTTATCCACTTCATTGGTCAGCACATTGACCGTCTCTTTCATATTATCGAGCGCTTCAATTTTATAGTTGCTAATCATATCCATAGTTTCATAGATATTGTTGAAGGCATTTTGCAGACGTTCAACTTCGATAGTATTTTCAGTCGCTTGCTTATGGATATCGCCCGTTTGCTGCTTGAGCATGGCTGAAGTCGATTCGATTAAGCTGCTAGTGGTACTGTTCAAGGCATTGATTTGATCGAGGACTAATTTCTGGTTCGTCAACGCTTGCGAGACCATTACGGCAGTACGTAGCGCAGAAATCGTGGTCGTGGTAGCGCGATCAACCCCTTTAATGAGTTCCATATTATTTTTACGGATCATATCTAGGGCCAGATAACCTTGTACGTTGACTGCAAGCTGAGTCAAAAAGTCTTGGTTCTTCTGACGCACATAAAACAGCATCTCTTCTTGAACTACACGAGCTTTTTCTGGGTCCGTATTTTGCAGTTCGCTCACTTTACCTTCGAGCTGACTATCAATTTGTTTACCGACGTAAATATATTGACGTAATGACTGCATCATCGCCCACATATTCACTTTTTCTTGCTCGATGACCGCATTGTCTTTTAGCAGCTCGTCTTTACCATTATACAAGCTCTCAACCACCGCATTGATATGCTTTTGCGATGACTCATATTGGCGAAAATAATCTTGGACTTTATTGCCATAAGGAATAAGGCCCAAAAACTTACGCGAGCCACTCATCAGCTCTTTTTTACTAGGGTCTAAATCTTCAACGATACCGCGCAGCTCAGTGAGTGACTTGGCAATAGGTGATTGGTCGAATAGAGTAGTATTCATGCTTTTAGCAGGACGGTCGAGCATACGGTTCGACATTTGCGCTGATGCCCGAATCTCGGCATTACCCATCTGATGGATAGCTTGAACTTGTTTGTCAAAGTCAGGCGTATTCACAGGGCTGGCTAACACATGATTCACGAATTCATTGACCTTTTGATTCAACTCAGGAATCTGGCTGTCATCAATTTTCACCATTTGGTCCGCAGCATCTGGCTCTATGACCTGCACTGGTTTTGGCGGCTCAAGCGTGATGGTAGGTTGTTTATCGGATTGTGGTGGTGTTAACTCTTGCATAGTGGGTCCTTGTTATACTTATTAATGAATAATAACCAATGTCTTGTCTTAATGAATAAAAACTAAAATCGCTGTCTAATAAAAAATCTCAAATAAAAGCTTATTATTTTATAAAAAATAATAGGCTAGGTTGACGCAAAATAATACCGCTATAGTAATAGTCTTAATGTACTGCAATGCTAACTCGGTATCTAGTGTATTTGCTTAACTATTTGTATTGTGGTTTTATCCAATTATCTCAAGCAAACCTTAATAAGAAACAGATAAAAGGCCGATATAGATAGGTAAATAGGTAGACAGATAAACAGACAGGTAGTTGGGATTAAAACCGATAGCGTGCGCTTGAGAGAAGTTTGTTGCAGCCTCATTATTGATATGGCTAAAGCTTTTAGCCTATAACTGGGCATAAAAAAAGCCACTTCAAATTCTGAAGCGGCTTCTTAAGTCGGAGATATCAGCTATTGGGAATAAAGGTTTAGCCGCTATAACCAGCAAACAAACACTTTAAATCCTTCAATCAATAGCCTATAAACCGGTTATTTCTTACGGGTCGGGCCAAGCAACATACCCATTTGACGGCCTTCCATCTTCGGGTGTTGCTCGACGTTAGCAAGTTCAGCCGTATCTTCGATGATACGCTCAAGCTGCTTACGGCCAATATCTTGATGCGCCATTTCACGGCCACGGAAGCGAATAGTCACTTTGACCTTGTCTTGGTCTTCTAAGAAGCTCATGATTTTACGCAATTTGACTTGGTAATCGGCTTCTTCAGTGCTAGGACGCAGTTTCATTTCTTTTAGCTGCGTTTGCTTCTGGTTTTTCTTCGCTTCTTTCGCTTTTTGCTTTTGATCATACAAGAAGCGTTTGTAGTCCATGATTTTACACACAGGTGGCTTGGCATCAGGAACCAACTCAACCAAATCCAAGTTATCATCACGAGCGGCTTGGCGGGCAGTCTCGATATCGACTACGCCCATTTGCTCGCCATCTTCTTTAACTAAGCGGACTTCTTTTAGTTGGATCTCTTCGTTGATGTTCAAACGGTTTGACTGTTTAATGGGTATTACTCCTCATCAGTTTTTAGTTGTGGTCGTCCTTTTTGGGCGACCGCTTTCTCTACTAATTCGATAAAATCGGCCACAGACATAACGCCTAAGTTTTCGCCCTCGCGAGTACGCACGTTGACTTGTCCAGACTCGACTTCTTTATCCCCTAATACTAGCATATAGGGAATGCGTTCTAATGTTCGTTCTCGTATCTTAAATCCAATCTTTTCGTTACGCAAGTCACTAATTGCGCGCAGGCCAGCATCTTTAAGCTCACGCACCACGTTTTCACAAGTTTCAGCTTGTTTATCCGTGATATTCATCACCACAACTTGCTGCGGTGCCAACCAAACTGGCATCCAACCCGCATAATGCTCAATCAGCATGCCTAAGAAACGCTCAAACGAGCCTAAGATGGCACGGTGTAGCATGATTGGGGTTTCGCGCTCGCCTTGTTCGTTAATAAATTCAGCGTCTAGGCGCTCAGGCATGTTGGGATCGACCTGAATCGTACCGCACTGCCAGATACGGCCTAAGCAATCTTTCAGACTAAATTCAATCTTAGGACCGTAGAAAGCGCCTTCGCCTGGTAGATATTCCCAGTCTAAACCAGAGCTGTCTAGGGCATCTGCCAAAGCTTTTTCAGCGAAATCCCAAGACTCTTCACTACCCACGCGTTTTTCTGGGCGGGTAGAGAGTTTCATCTCGATTTTATCAAAGCCAAAGTCGTCATAAACAGCTAGGGTCAGCTTAATGAAATCCGCTACTTCTTGCTGAATTTGCGCTTGCGTACAGAAGATATGCGCATCATCTTGTACGAAGCCACGCACACGCATCAAACCATGCAGTGAACCCGATGGCTCGTTACGGTGGCAAGAGCCAAACTCTGCCATACGTAATGGTAGATCACGGTAAGATTTCAAACCTTGGTTAAAGACTTGCACGTGGCAAGGGCAGTTCATGGGCTTTACAGCGTAGTCGCGGCTCTCACTTGAGGTCGTAAACATATTGGTGGCATAGTTGCCCCAATGGCCTGACTTTTCCCATAGGCTACGATCGACGATTTGTGGTGTCTTAATCTCTTGGTAGCCATTGTCGTGCTGTACTTTGCGCATGTACTGCTCAAGCACCTGATAAATAGTCCAACCGTTTGGGTGCCAAAAGACCATACCGGGCGCTTGCTCTTGCATATGGAACAAGTTCAAGGCTTTACCAATCTTACGGTGATCGCGCTTTTCGGCTTCTTCAATACGTTGGATGTATTCTTGCAGCTGTTTCTTATCCGCCCAAGCTGTGCCATAGATACGCTGAAGCTGTTCGTTTTTAGCATCACCGCGCCAGTAGGCACCGCTCATCTTCATCAATTTAAAGACTTTCAAAAAGCGGGTGTTGGGCACGTGTGGGCCACGGCACATATCGACGTATTCTTGATGATGATACAGACCAAAGGCTTCTTCGCCTGGCATATCATTGATAAGCTTGAGCTTATAGTCTTCACCGCGCGATTCAAAGATTTCAATCGCCTCTGCGCGAGGGGTCATCTTTTTCACGACGTCGTAGTTTTGCTTAATCAACTCCGCCATACGCTTTTCAATAGCTTGCATATGATCGGGCGTGAATGGGGTGTCGCTATAGATGTCATAATAGAAGCCATCTTCGATGACCGGTCCAATGACCATCTTCACGTCTGGATACAGCTGCTTGACGGCATGACCTAGCAAATGCGCGCAAGAGTGACGAATAATATCTACGCCATCAGCATCTTTAGCGGTCACGATTTCTACTTTGGCATCGGCCAAGATAGGGTCGCAAGCATCAACCAAATGACCGTCGACACGGCCGGCGATAGTGGCTTTCGCAAGGCCAGGGCCAATGCTTTCGGCGACTTGCATGACTGTCGTCTGACCGTCGAACTCTTTTACGCTACCATCGGGTAAAGTAATCGCTACCATAATCTATTATCCAAACATTCATTATTAAAAAACATCTATCAAAACAAAGACTGACGTTAGGTGCCAGCCGTAATGAGGGGTGTCAGACTCATTTCACCACTATATCTCAACTTACTACTATATATAGAGACTATAGATGGTGGGCAAGGAGGTAAATATTGGGGTGTGGCAATACGCCACGCAATCTAGTTAGCCCTAATATAAGTCGTAACTGCCTACTATTATAAACTATTATTTGTAGCCAATCTCGCCTTATGCTTTAGTTCACTCTATATAGGGGCAGACTGCTCAATAAAAAAGATGCATTAATAGCATCCGAATGCTAACTACTATAGCAAAGACCTAATTTACTGACCAGCAATGGACTAGACGATAGTAATTAGGGACTCTTCTATATAATAGTAGTAAGGCCACATAGCTATATAAAGAAACACCTTTGAGTAATACATATATAGGTGTAGTTATAGGCTGTAAGTTATTACAAGATGCGTTCCATTAACCAGAACATGTGGAAGGCCGTGGGTTACGCTTTGCTAACCGCACGCTACTTCAACAGCAACAGCTATCTATGTAAATATCGTAGCGTGGGTGACAACCCACGGAAAAAGTGTACCTATAATAGAAGTGATTCTTATAGGGAATGGTAACTATAAAAACAGGTATATAAAGAATCGTAGGTTAGGTTAGATCTACCGAGCACGCGCAGCACATTAAGGTAGAACGTAACCCACCAATATAAGATGGTTGAGTTAGAAACTGACTATATAAGAACGCCCCCTTGCTTTTCACAGGAATTTCTATTTAAAGAAATTCCTCTTTCACATCTTGAGGAGGAATAAGCGAAACACTGTTTCGCCCGACGCAAGACAAGGGCTATGCCCGCAGTGGACATGCAATTTTTAAACGGTGTTCAGGGCAGGGGATGGATTTTCTATAAGTATTAGGTAGCAAACCATCATATAAATAGTCTATTTGAAATAAAGTATCAAACAGGGGTTGACGCTCGAATTAGAATGCGTATAATACGCAGCCTGCCATGAGGGAAAGCAAGTTAACGATTATCTAATTTGATGATGGGAAGGCTTGATAGATAACGGCTTGGAAGTTGAAAGGCT
>Ga0098065_1000806_pt1 | contig 12899 bp, 12 predicted proteins | sample 25_taG_FD_75062 | JGI IMG/M metagenome (GOLD analysis project Ga0098065, IMG submission 75062) | Marine viral communities from Cariaco Basin, Caribbean Sea - 25_WHOI_OMZ | ecosystem: Environmental > Aquatic > Marine > Oceanic | place: Caribbean Sea: Cariaco Basin | collected 2014-11-08 | reverse complement strand
GTACCCAGCACCCGCTATCGCAATCGAAGCTATCGAAAAGCATATCAACTTGACGCGTGATGAAGCGATCAAAGTAGAAGCGGCTGGTTTTGTTAAAGCAGCGAAAACCCCACAAGCAGCAAGCATGGTTGGTCTATTCTTGAACGACCAAGCTGTGAAAAAACTGGCTAAGCAACACAGCAAGCTGGCGCATGATATCGACGAAGCTGCCGTATTGGGCGCAGGCATCATGGGTGGCGGTATCGCTTACCAAGCGGCCTCAAAAGGTCTGCCAATCATCATGAAAGACATCAAGGCTGAGCAATTAGACTTGGGTATGGGCGAAGCCAGCAAAATCTTAAGCAAAATGGTTGGCCAAGGCCGTATGACTCCAGCGAAGATGGGCGAGACGCTAAGCCGTATCCGTCCTACTTTGAACTATGGTGACTTTGCTGAAACCGATATCGTCATCGAAGCCGTCGTAGAGAATCCAAAAGTTAAGCATGCCGTCCTAAAAGAAGTGGAAGGTCTAGTGAAAAAAGACGCCATCTTAGCGTCAAACACTTCTACGATTTCTATTACGCATCTGGCTGAAGTGCTTGAGCGTCCAGAAAACTTCGTGGGTATGCATTTCTTTAACCCAGTGCATCGTATGCCATTGGTTGAAGTTATTCGTGGTGCCAAATCATCAGACGAAGCCATTGCTACTACCGTTGCGCTAGCTTCAAAAATGGGCAAAGTACCTGTTGTCGTTAATGATTGCCCAGGTTTCTTAGTCAACCGTGTGCTGTTCCCTTACTTTGGCGCATTCGACTTGCTGCTAAAAGAAGGCGCAGACTTTGTCCATGTGGATAAAGTCATGCAGAAATTCGGCTGGCCAATGGGTCCTGCTTATCTAATCGACGTGGTTGGTTTGGATACGGGCGTTCATGGCGCTGAAGTAATGGCAGAAGGCTTCCCAGATCGCATGAAGCCAGACTATAAAGGTGCTATCAAGCATCTATTTGAAAACAATCGCTTGGGTCAGAAAAACGGCGTTGGCTTCTATAAATACGAGACTGATAAGCGAGGAAAGCCACAAAAAACGGCTGACGAAGCGACTTATGAGCTGTTAAAAGCGACTACTGATGGCGACACGCAAACTTTCGAAGATCAAGCGATCATCGACCGTATGATGCTAGCTTTCTGTAATGAGACGGTTCGTTGCCTAGAAGACAACATCGTAGCGACGCCAGCAGAAGCCGATATGGCTATGATTATGGGTGTAGGCTTCCCTCCATTCCGTGGTGGTCCATGCCGTTATATCGATCAGCTCGGTCTAGACAATTACTTAGCCCTATGTGAGCAGTACGCTCATCTTGGCAAAGCCTATGAAGCGCCACAGAAAATTCGTGATATGGCCGCCGCTGGTGAGACCTTTTACCCAACCGCCTAATAATGATGCTTATAGTTATAAAAAATTTGAAAGGAGCTTTAAATGACAACTTTAAGTCCAAATGACGTAGTCATCGTAGATGGCGTTCGTACCGCGATGGGTAAATCTAAAAACGGCATGTTCCGCCACGTGCGCGCTGACAGCATGTCTGCTGAACTGGTCCGTGCGTTGGTTGAGCGTAATGACTTTGATCCTAATGATGTTGAAGATATCATCTGGGGTTGTGTCAACCAGACCCTAGAGCAAGGCATGAACATCGGCCGTAACATCGGTCTGTTGGCGGATATCCCTAAGACCGCTGGTGGCCAAACTGTCAACCGTCTGTGTGGCTCTTCTATGCAAGCGTTACATACGGCTGCTGCCCAAATCATGACTGGCCAAGGTGACACGTTCATCATTGGTGGTGTTGAGCACATGGGTCACGTGGGTATGATGCACGGTATCGATTTGAACCCTGCTGCCTCTAAGCACTATGCGAAAGCCTCAAACATGATGGGCCTAACGGCAGAGATGCTAGGCCGCATGAATGGCATCACTCGTGAGCAGCAAGATGCTTTCGGTCTTGAGTCACATCGCCGTGCTTGGGAAGCGACGCAAGCGGGTCGTTTTGACAATGAAATCGTCGGTATCGAAGGCCATGACGAAAACGGTCACTTGCAGCTATGTACTGTGGATGAAGTAATTCGTCCAGATGGTACTATGGAGCAAATGGCGAAGTTACGTCCAGCCTTTGATCCTGCCAATGGTACGGTAACTGCGGCGACGTCATCTGCCTTGTCAGATGGTGCTTCAGCTATGCTAGTGATGAGCGCGCAAAAAGCCAAAGACTTAGGTCTAAAGCCCCGTGCTCGTATTCGCAGCATGGCTATTGCGGGTTGTGACGCAGCTATCATGGGTTACGGTCCTGTACCGGCTACTCATAAAGCGCTAAAGCGTGCTGGCCTAACCATCGAAGATATGCAAACTATCGAGCTAAACGAAGCCTTTGGTGCGCAGAGCTTGGCCGTATTGAAATCATTGAACTTGCTAGAGAAACAAGACATCGTCAACGTCAATGGCGGCGCTATTGCTCTAGGTCACCCACTCGGCTGTTCAGGCGCCCGTATCACGGTCACGCTATTGAATGCGATGGAGCAAAAAGACACTGAAATTGGTCTAGCGACTATGTGTATCGGTCTTGGCCAAGGTATTGCTACTATTATTGAGCGCATTTAACTTTAACTAATACACGCACTAGGGCGCGCCCTAGAGTTCAATATTAAGTTGTAAATTAATAGCACAAAAAACGCCCCTAGCTTAACGTTAGGGGTGTTTTTTATTGTTAGAATAAAGAGATTAGATAGTGAAGAACAAGACACTGACCTTTACCCTGCCAGTAAAAGGATAACTTTGATGACCGCACCAACTGCTAATAAAAACAACAGCATCACGTCTCCGAAAACTGCCGCCAAGCTGGCTCTGATAGCCCTTGTCGGTGTTGGCGCAACCTGGTTTGCTACCCAAAAAAATTTAGCGGAGGTGCTTGCACCCAAGGCTAATGTGGATAGCTTACGACCGCAACTCATGAATGGGCGCGTGCTTAAAACTCTAGAGCAATTTAGCTTTAGCAGTGATGAAGGGGGACAGTTTCATATCTCTGACCCGAATAATCTGCTTGATAGTATCGCCAAGCAGCGCGGTATTGACTCCACGCTATATGAGCTGCCTGAGGTCTCTATTAAAGGCGTCGTTAGTAAAGTGGGTAACTATGGCCACATGGGCCGCTTCGAGCGACAAATTATCGTTACAGGTCTCGGAAATACTTAAGGTAGGTTTCGAAGAAGCTTAAATTATTATGAATTTACCCAGTAAATTTTGCTTAAGTTGTCTCCAGCCTATTGCTATTGTAGCCTTAGCTTAGCCCCACAGTTTAATTGCTGATCCTCATTGACCCCGCCAGCAAAGTATGACTAAATAAGAGAGACGTTAGATTTGATTTTTATGGGTATTTCATCAGGATGATGAGACCGATAAGCTAAAATCGCTAATTATAAATCTGCTTATTAAAAAGTTAAAAAGAGCCTAGCCGCCGCCGTTATTATAAAAATTGTTGCTATAAATACTGCTGCTATAAATGTCGTCTTTATAAGTGCTAAAGCTATAAATACCGTCGTTATAAATGAGTGCAATAATAACCGACACAAGGAATGTGTTATGTCCACGATTACCACCGATAAAACCTATCGCATCATGCGTGAAAACTGCCAAGCGATGATCATCGATGTCCAAGAAAAGCTGACCCCACATATTTATCGCAATAAAAAAATATTAAGCAAAATCCTAGTATTAATCGAAGGGCTGCAAGCGCTTGATGTGCCCATTATGCTCAATGAGCAGTATAAAAAAGGGCTAGGCGAGACCCTGCCTGAAATTATGGCCGTATTGGACACTAGTAAAGCTAAGATGATAGAAAAAGTCACCTTTAGTGCCTGCGATAATGATGACACGTGGAACCATTTGGCGCAGCAAAACCGCAATGCTGTGTTGCTATTTGGGGTAGAGACCCACGTTTGCGTAATGCAGACCGCGTTGGATTTACTGGATAATGGTATGGAGCCTATTATTATTGCTGATGCGACGGGCTCGCGTAATGCTTATGACCGCCGCCAAGCGATTCGTCGGATGCGCAGAGCAGGGGCCGTAATCACTACGACCGAAGCAATTCTTTTTGAATTATGTCGCTCAAGCAAAGATCCGGCCTTTAAAACCATTAGTAATTTAATCAAATAGATTTTTTAGTTGAATTATTGGTTTAAAACAATAGGTGAAAATTAACACAATAAGTCGTCCCCAATTCAATAAGCTGTCCTTAATGTTAGGGCAGCCCAACCCAAAAAGTGAGCGCTATGACTTCTCCAAACCAGCCATCATCATCTGAGCCAGCCTTAGCATCAGCCACAAACCAGCATAAGCATGATATAGAGGATATTAGCCATTTTTTATTAGAGCTAGACGCCTTAAAGCATGTAGAGCGGCGCAATTATGTGACTGGTGGCGGGCGTAGGGAAAACTCTGCGGAGCATTCCTGGCATTTAGCCATGGCTTGTTGGTCGATAGCGGAGTACTTTAAGTTGTCGCTAAACCATGAGCAGCTATTAAAGATGGCCTTGATTCACGATTTGGGCGAGATTGATGCCGGAGACACCTATCTGTATGACACGCAACGCAATGATGCGCATCATGCAGAACGAGACGGTATTGCGCGTTTACAAAACGAGCGCGGCAACGGTATTGGTAACCTGACTGAGCTGTGGGAGGAGCAAGAGACCGGCACTAGCGCAGAGACCCAACTGATTAAAGCGGTCGATCGCCTGCTGCCATTTTTACTAAATCTAAAGACCGATGGCGGTATGTGGCAAGCGCACCAAGTGACCCGCAGTCAAGTGGTGGCCACGCAAGCCTTTATTGCTAAGAGTTTTCCTGAGATGCATGATTGGTTAGCTAAGCAAGTGGCTTATGCTACTGAACAAGGTTGGCTGATTGACCGTTAGTTTAAGGCGCTAAGCCGTTACTAACTAATGGTTCATGCGTACCTTGCTATTTAACTGAATTTTAACTTGCCTCGTTATGGACACCTGCCATGAAGAAGCACACCGTTATTAGTCTGCAAGTAGGATGCTCTCTACTGCTAGCCTTGATAGCGGCGATTGCCTATGCCTGGCATTTGGGGATACTGGATACATTTGCTTATATGTATGAGAGCTTTGGCACTAAAGAGTCGCTATGGTTCCGTGTCGTATTGCCTTACGCACCCCATATTTGGCTGATAGCGCTAATAGATGGTGTCTTGCTTGCTTACGTCCTAGGGCGTAAAAGAGCGCATTATTTATGGACATTATTGGGGTTCTTTACCGTTCAGCTCCTCATATTGCTAGCCGTCATGTATAGCTCGCAAGCGTATAGCAGTTTTGTATAATGCCAGATGGGTTGGGGTAGCGTGATCACCTAAGGCACAGACTCAATAAAAAAGTCTTGCAATCCCGCCATCCTTAGCAAAATGCGACCTAACAAAGCGCTATCCGATGACTACTAATGAGGGATGAAGTATTGAACCGTCAGCACAACGCTCACTTAATTAAAAGTCGCTTAACTACCGTCCAAGATACGCAAATCGAGGGGCAGGCTATGACCATAGTGAAGTCTATTGCAGCTAAAATAAGCATGGTACTGTTGGGCTTAGTGATGACCAGCAGTATAGCGTTGGCGAGTCATAGTGCGTTGACCAGTAATGGGAGCAAACTGGCTCGCGATGCTAAAAAACAGATTGGCGTTACCACCAGTTACGACCCTACTTACCGTAAGATAGACTTTCCGCGTGGTGATGTGCCTATCGAATCAGGGGTATGTACCGATGTGGTGATTCGCGCTTATCGTTTGCAGAATATTGACCTGCAGCAATTGGTGAATCACGATATGAAAAAGAACTGGGCCAAGTATCCCAAGATTTGGGGCTTAACCCAACCCGATAAAAATATCGATCATCGTCGTGTGCCTAACTTAGAGGTGTTCTTCGCCGAGCATGGAGAGAGCTTATCCAAGACCGATATCGAGAGCTTTAAAGCGGGTGACATTGTCACTTGGCGCTTGCCCAAGAGCAATTTACCTCATATGGGTATTGTCTCGAACAAGAGGACAGCTGAGGGGACGCCATTAATTGTCCATAATATTGGTCGCGGTACCCAGCAAGAAAATATTCTTTTTGCTTTCCCTATCAAAGGTCACTATCGGTACTAATAACAGCGGTATTGATATCAGCGTTTCGCAAGAAATTTAGTCAGCAAAAAGCCCTAAAGTAAAGCCGCTTCCTCTTATTGGAAAACGCTAAACTTTAGGGCTTTTTTAATGGGGGATAACGAGGCTTAGCGGGTATTATTTCGCGTTAGTTTTGCCCAATAGCTGACCCATCTGTACAGTGGTATTGTGGTCTAAACCTGCTTGCCATTCAGTTCCCGCTGCTTTTGGCAACAGGACAATCGCGGTCGAGCCGAGGTAAAAACGGCCCAACTCATCCCCTTTATTCAAAGTCATATCATGCTCTTGCACCTGAATGCTGTCTGTACGCTGCAGCTTACCCGTAGCTACGGTCTCGATACCAGCGACAATCATCGCACCGACCATCACCACAGATGCCATGCCAAAGTCAGTCTCGAACAGACACACCAAACGCTCATTACGCGCGAATAAATCTGGGACACCCGCCGCCGTGGTATTATTTACGGAGAATAATGAGCCCGGCACGTAGCGGGTCTTTACCAAACGCCCTGTGAAAGGCATATGGACGCGGTGATAATTACTCGGCGCTAGATAAACTGTAGCAAAGCTGCCATCCGCAAAGTAGTGACCATCATCACTATCGGCCAATAGGTGACCGACCGTATAATAGGCACCTTTGGCTTGTAACAGTTTGTCTTGCTCAATCTGGCCTATTTGCGAGATGCTGCCATCGGCTGGCGAGACGATACCCTGCTCCGTAGCATCGATAGGGCGAGCCTCTTCTGCTAATTCACGGGTAAAAAAGTCATTAAAACTTTCGTAGGCATTAAAGCTCTTGCGCTCGTACTCATCTAAAGTAATGCCATAAGCTTTAGCAAAAGTACGCACAAAGGCTTTTTTGACTAAAGGATGGCGACTGGCGGCAAAACGGCCGGCGACTTGGCTCAGGCGTTGCTGCGGTACCAAATGCTGGGCCGCAGTAAAAAGCTTGTCTTTACTCAATGGGTTATGGTTCAAAGTGTTTTTAAGCTGATCTTTTAAAGAGTTTTTCATGGTCATCACAGAGCGCTAATAGGCATTAGAATGAGAGTTAACAAATACTTGTGCTAGTTTATCATGATTCAAATATTAGCTGCGTTGAATTCTAGTTGCTACGCAATGATGGCATTAGCAAACAGAGGTTAGTTAAGCCTGATATAGTCAATCTACTCGAGATTTGACACAGAGCTACTGATATAAGTTTACGCCAGCCTCAGTCATATCATGACTTCTAGCCAGAAAATTTATATTAGTAGCTCATGATGTACCCGTTTTAAATAGGATTGACTATAAACAGGTTTAGGATAAAGTCGACAAAGAGTTTGCGGTCCGACTTAGCGCTAAATCCAACGGGCTATAAGTATTTATTTTACTATTTATAATGGGTATTAATCATTAAAAGTAACGGATAAGGACTAATAATGAAAGCAGTCATTCAACGGGTCAGCCACGCCAGCGTGCAAGTCGATGGGCAAACTATTGGCGCTATCGAGCAAGGGATTTTGGCGTATATTGGCTTGGGTCACGACGACGATATGAAAATAGCGCGCAGAATGATTGATAAAATTCTGACTTATCGACTCTTTGAAAATGCAGCTGGGAAGCTCGATAAAAATGTGCAAGAAGTGGACGGTGGCTTGCTACTAGTATCGCAATTTACCTTGCAGGCGAAAACCGATAAAGGCCGTCGTCCTGATTTTGGCCCGGCCATGACTCCAGACGCTGCGCAAGCTTTGTTTGCTGAACTTAGTGCTTATGCTAGTGCGACTTATTCTAAAGTGGCTTTTGGTCAATTTGGGGCAAATATGCAGGTTCTAGCCAATAACGATGGCCCTATCAATTTCATTTTAGAGGTGAATTGAAGTTAGCAATACACTGAGTTTAGAGAGGAGTAGCGGGTCAACCGTCATTGAGCTTTAGCAATGAGATAAGGGTAATATTGGCCCTAAGGGATGCTAAATAACTGTTTATGCTATAGATATCCTTATTTAGAAGAATAAAACCAACTTCTGTCCTACTTTGTCATAATGCTGTCATATTGGTAGGTTGTAATATAACCGTCATATTTCTGCCGAGTCGGGCAGCGATTCGTCGTCATGAGCCCGTAGTTACAGGCTAGGGTTATGGCCGTAATAATCAATAATAGTAGCAGCACATAATAATATTAAGGGTAGGGTATGAATAACGAAACGATTTTGGTCGTAGAAGATGAGCCAGCGATTCGCGAAATGATTATGACCACGCTAGAGATGGCCGGTTTTGACTGTGTGCAAGCGGAAGACGTGTCAGGTGCCCATCGACAAGTGGTCGACCATCGCCCTTCCTTAATTTTACTCGATTGGATGTTGCCCAATGGGCAATCGGGGATTGATTTTTGCCGGATGCTTAAAAAAGACGAGTTGCTCTCTGAGATTCCGGTCATCATGCTCACCGCCAAAGGGGAAGAAGACAATAAAGTTCAGGGTCTCGATGCTGGCGCGGATGACTATATCACCAAGCCTTTCTCTACCCGGGAGCTCATCTCGCGGATTAAAGCGGTATTGCGCCGCAGTAGCGCCCTGTCAGGGGATAAGCCCATTGAAGCAGAAGGCCTCAGTCTCGATCCGGTCAGTCAGCGGGTGTCAGCCGATGGCAATCCGGTAGATATTGGGCCCACGGAATATCGTCTATTGGCTTTTTTTATGAGTCACCCTGAACGCGCCTATACCCGTACGCAATTGCTAGATCAAGTCTGGGGTGGCAACGTCTATGTCGAAGACCGCACCATCGATGTGCACATTCGCCGGTTGCGCAAAGTGTTAGAGCCGTATAACTATGCGGTGTTTATCCAAACTGTGCGTGGCACGGGCTATCGTTTTTCTACACAGATTAGTGGCTAACCTGTAGCTTATTTTATTGCGTGCTGCCTTTTTTTGTGCGCTGCTTTACTTTCAATACCGCAATTTTAATAGCCTGATCTAAAGGTTATGCGCCTGCAGTGGTGAACCATCAACCACCCTAAGTTGGATTATCATGAGTCAGCCGACCGCTTCGCAAAAATACGCCCTATTTTGGGCAGACTTTCGCTGGTTGCTATTTTGGATGGCGCTGGGCGCCTTAGTAGGGTGGTACTATCACACCCTCACTTGGGGCATCATTGCTGCGCTAGTGCTATTTCATTTATTACGCCTCTATGCCTTGCAGCGCTTTAGTCAGTGGGTCAGATCACCTATCCAAACGCCGCCACCTGAGATGTCAGGGGGCTTAACGTTTGTGGCGACCCAACTGTATCAAAGCCGCAGCAAAGAGCAAATCACCCAGCAAAAGATGATGGGCCTGGTCAAAAAGATTCGCAGCTCGCTATTGGCATTACAGGATGCGGTTATCTTGTTGGACGCAGATGACCGCCTAGAGTGGTGGAATCAAGCTGCCGAAAAAATGTTAGAGCTGCGCTCCGAGGATCAGGGCAATAGCATCTTTAACCTAATCCCTCTCGAAGAGTTTCGCGAGTACTATGAAAACGCTGCTGCGCCCAACGATGGTATCCGTCTTAACTCATGGAAAGATGCGGCGCGCTACGTGCAATGCGAAGTGACCCATTTTGGTGATGAAAAGCTCTTGCTTATCTATGATGTCACCCGCTTGCAACACCTAGAGCAGATGCGCAAAGATTTCGTGGCCAACGTCTCGCATGAATTACGCACCCCCTTAACCGTGATTATGGGCTATATTGAGACATTTGCGGATCAGCCGGATATCGATCCAAAGTGGCAGCGCGGCTTTAGTCTAATGAGCCAACAGACCCGGCGTATGAATAGTATTATCAATGACTTACTAATGCTATCGCGGCTAGAGAATGAAGAAAAGCCCGAGCCAAAGTGTGTGGATATGCCCAAGCTGCTCACCCATTTATTCGATGATGCGCAAATTTATAATAGAGAGTATGGGCATCTAATCGACCTGCACTTGGACTCACAAGCCAATATTTATGGCTCCGAGATGTACTTGAACAGCGCGCTGCTGAATTTGGTCACCAATGCGATTAAATACACCCCAAAAGGTGGCGAGATTAGTATCAGTTGGACGGCCGTCAAAGAAGGCTGTGTGTTTGCGGTCAGTGACACCGGTATCGGCATTGCGCCGGAGCATATCGAGCGTCTAACCGAACGTTTTTATCGGGTAGATAGTGGTCGTAGTCGCGGCACCGGGGGCACGGGGCTGGGTTTGGCCATCGTCAAACATGTCCTTTATCAACATGATGCCACCCTAAAGATTGAATCGAGCGAAGCGCATGGCTCCACTTTTAAAGTGTTCTTTCCTAAGGCCAGAATCTGTGATGCCTGTAGCGAAGAGGGCTCTGAATGGCGTTGGGGTCAAGGGTTTATAGATAACGAAGAGGAAGATGAGGTGGATGACCATGACCAGTAAATTTAAGAGCAGCCCGAATCCTAGTACTCCTATGACTATAGCTTTTGGCTTACTGCTATTCAGCTTAGCGTCGTCTGCCCATGCCATTAGCTGTGAGACGCGGCTAAATCGCATTGTTTTGCCCGGCTACAATGCCGCCTATCCTAATGTAACGAATCCTGCTATCAAAGCGACGTTAACCAATAATACCGCGGCCTCTAGTGTCATTACTATTACTAATAAAACCAACAAGCTGGGCACGCTGATTATCAATAAAGCCAGTTTAACGGTGACCGATTTAACCTCAGGTACTGCTAAGCCGGAGCCGTTAGATATTTACCCTGCCTATCTGCGTGATTATGTGGCCTTGTGCCTGACCCCGTCAGTAGATAGCGCTAAAAAAGAAGAAGCTTTATTACTCAATGAGCTGATGGGCCGCCAAGCGGTACGTAAAGTCTCTAGCGCCCCGTATCAACGCTATGATTTTAGCCCGTTATTAAGAGACGTTACAAATGATAAAGCTATCGGGATTATCGGTGACGACTATAAAAGACTGATTATGAATATCGAGTCTGTTCAGCAGATGGCGGCAGGAAGTCAGCGTTATCAATTGCACGGTCAGTCCAAGGTCGGGCGTAACCGTAATGACTTTGCTGGCAGTATGACGCTAGCTGATATTTATATCGCCACGCAGCCGAGCTTGGGAGTGGATGAGTCTTATAAAGGCATAGTGGATAAACAAGGGATTGCCGTCTTTGATTATGTTTTGTCCGAAGACCGGCAGCAGCCTTATAGTGGGGATTTTGTCGGAAAACTATATGTTAAGTGGTATACCTCAAAGCAAGATGATCAGCTGCATTTTGACGATATAGACCGCCACTCTGATGGCTATTTTAATCTAGTATTTAATGGGGAATGGCGCAGTTATCGTGCAGGCAGCTTACCAAAACCAGCGATTTGGTCGCTGTATAATATTGCAGATATCCTAGCACCTGATTTAAATATTGGCGCAGGTGAGTTTTATCCCAATCCTAGCTATCATAATAAAGGTTGGGCGGATTATAACTATTGATGGCGACCCTGTTAAACAGTCTCTATCCTGCTTTGCTCCAACGGCTTAGTGCTAATTTTTGACCAATAAAGGGTAGGGATTAACCGCATTACCGTTGATATAAATCCCATAATGCACATGCGGTGGCGTGCCCTTAGCATTGCCACTGTCGCCCACGAAACCAATCACGTCGCCAGCATCCACCCAGTCGCCTTTGTTAATCTCAGCAAATTCCTCCAGATGCGCATAATAATGCCCCGCACCGCCAGGCCCCGCAATCACCACTACATTGCCTCCCAATCTATCCTGACCCACTCGCTGCACAATGCCATGAGTGGTTGCATGTATCGGTGTGCCCCTTTTAGCAAAGATATCGATGCCTTCATGGGTGCGGCCTTCGCTACGGGCACCGCCCCACGTGTCGGTCAGATGCCGGTCTATCAGCGGATTAGGCAGGCTGTTTTCTGTCGGTAACTCCTGCTGCATCAAAGTCATATATTGCCAACTCTGGGTCGCATAGGGTTGCAGCTGTTGCCGTAAACTAGGAACAAGTTGGTCTAATGCCATTAAAAATATGAGCAGCACTACCGCTTTAATAAATAAGCTAAATAACCGGATCAATAATGAACGTTGCGGCGGCTGCATTGGTTTAGGTGGCTTAGACAAAGTAGCTGGCCTATGGGGTAGAGGCGGCGGTTTGGCATTCGGACTAGGCACTGAATCCGCAGCGACATTTTTAGGTTTAGGAGACGGGTTCTCAGACATTGGCTAGGCAGTCGCTATAGGTAAAGGTAGCAAGGGAGGGCCAATCTAGGATAACGGTTATAAAACAGAAGAGCATGAAAAATCGATGAAAATAGCTAACGGGTAAAAAGGGTCACATAAGATAAAGGCTTAAGCCTGATCAGTTTTAAGCGCTATAAACTTTAACTATTTACCCTAGAAAAACCCGTTAAGCGCACGCATTATAAGAGAGACTAATTATGATAAAGCGTGCTTCTCTATGCGGATTATTCCACTATGACCCTTTCTGTGCCATCAGACATTACAGCCCTAGTCATCGATACTGAGACCGACCAAGGCCGTGATGCCAAACCCATTCAAGTAGCCACTATTAATGCAGCTACCGGTTATGAATGGATGGCTTATTTTAATAGTGGTCGACCTATCTCACCCTTTGTGACCAAAATTCATGGGATTACTGATGAAGATGTCGCGGGGCTCGAGCGCTTTGAATTAGAAAAATTCGAGCTGAGC
>Ga0098065_1000804_pt1 | contig 12930 bp, 8 predicted proteins | sample 25_taG_FD_75062 | JGI IMG/M metagenome (GOLD analysis project Ga0098065, IMG submission 75062) | Marine viral communities from Cariaco Basin, Caribbean Sea - 25_WHOI_OMZ | ecosystem: Environmental > Aquatic > Marine > Oceanic | place: Caribbean Sea: Cariaco Basin | collected 2014-11-08 | reverse complement strand
CCAGGCTGGGGTGCCCTTCCTGTCCATCAGTGGCTCGGAGTTCGTGGAGATGTTCGTGGGCGTTGGTGCTGCCCGGGTGCGAGACCTGTTCAACCAGGCCCGCAGCATGGCCCCCGCCATTATCTTTATCGACGAGCTGGATGCCCTGGGCCGGGCCCGGGGTGCCAACCCCATGATGGCCAACGATGAAAAGGAGCAGACCCTAAACCAGCTGCTGGTCGAACTGGATGGTTTTGATCCGTCCAGCGGGTTGATCCTGCTGGCGGCTACCAACCGCCCGGAGATCCTGGACCAGGCCCTGTTGCGGGCCGGCCGGTTTGACCGGCAGGTGCTGGTGGACCGGCCTGACCGTATCGGCCGGGCCCAGATCCTGAAGGTGCATATCCGCAAGATCAAGCTGGATGCAGATACCGACCTGGACCACATTGCCGCCCTGACACCGGGCTTTACCGGCGCCGACCTGGCCAACCTGGTGAACGAGGCCGCCCTGCTGGCGACCCGGCGCAATGCCGACGTGGTTACCCTGGACGACTTCAATGCGGCGATCGAGCGTATCGTGGCCGGCCTGGAGAAGAAAAACCGGATTCTCAGTGAAAAGGAACGACGCACCGTGGCCTACCACGAGCTGGGCCATGCCCTGGTGGCGATGTCACTGGAAGGGGTGGATCCGGTGCAGAAGGTTTCCATCATCCCCCGGGGTATCAGCGCCCTTGGCTATACCCTGCAACGCCCCACCGAGGACCGCTTCCTGCTGTCGGAGCAGGAACTGCGTAATCGTATGACCGTACTGCTCGGTGGTCGCGCCGCCGAAAGCCTGGTATTCAAGGCCACCTCCACCGGCGCTGCCGACGACCTGGAAAAGGCCACCGATATCGCCCGGGATATGGTCACTCGCTTTGGCATGATCCCGGCCCTGGGACAGGTGACCTATGAAAAAGCCGGGCAGACCCACCTGCAACAACGCTGGCTGGACAGTTCCCGCCAGTACAGCGAAGCCACTGCTGAAGCCATCGACCAGGCTATCCGCGAGCTGATTGACCAGGCCTTCAACCAGGCTACGGCCATTCTCGAGTCCCACCGGGAAACACTGGAGAGTGGTGCCCACAAGCTGTTAGAAGTGGAAGTGCTCAGTGGTGACGCCCTGAAAAAACTGCTGGGACAGGAAAGCCAGAAAGGCGCCTGACCGGCCGGGCTCATCAGGTTGCATTGCAAACTAATGTAAAAAGTAACAAATCTGACCCGAAACATTGATCCAATCTTCGAGTTTCAGGGAACTCATAGGCTCGATCAATAACTTTACGGTGTCGGAGTATTGCCATGTTCGGTCGGCTGTCGGTTGCGAAGCGCCTGGGTCTCGGTTTTGGAGTAGTTCTTTCCCTGATGGTGCTGGTCAGTGTGGTTGGCAACCTCCGGGTCGGTTTCATGGATCGCACCCTGATGGACGTCCGCGAAGGTGCGTCGGTCAAGCAGCGCCATGCCATCAACTTCCGCGGTAGTGTCCATGACCGGGCCATTGCCATTCGTGATGCCGTGCTGGTTCGTAACGACGCGGATCTGCGGACGCACCTGCAGGATGTTGACCGGCTGAAGGCCTTTTATCAGGACTCTGCATTGGCGATGGACCGGCTGTTCGATGAACTCGGTGCCAGTGACCAGGAAACCCGCCTGCTTGGGGAAATCCAGGCCATCGAACGGCGCACCCTGGCGCTGACAGGGCAGCTGGTCACCCTTCGCCAGAGTGAAGGCCCCGAGGCGGCCCGTGTCTTCCTGCTGGAACAGGTGTCCCCGGCCTACACGGAATGGCTCGCCCGGGTAAACGCATTTATTGACCACCAGGAAGACATCATTGCCGGGGATATCGATCGGGTTCAGGATGCAGCCTCCGGCTTCCAGGCCCTGATCTTTATCATCACCGGGTTGGCCATACTGGTGGGCATCGCCGTGGTGGTGCTCATCATTCGTAACCTGAAAGCAACCCTTGGGGCGGAGCCGGAAGAAGTGGCTGAGGCAATCCGCGCACTGGCAGACGGTCAGCTGGACCAGGCGATCGATACCCAGTATCCGAACAGTGTGATGGGTGCCCTGAAGGAAACCACCACCCGTCTGTCGGACACCATGGCGCGGGTCCGCCAGGCCTCCACCCAGCTGGCCGAAGCGGCCACCGAACTGATGGACACCGCCGGCAATAACCGTGAACAAATCCGCCTGCAGTCCGAAGAGGCCCAGCAAATGGCGGCGGCGGTCAACCAGATGGCAGCCACCGTCAACGAAGTCGCCGGCTTTGCCGGCAATGCGGCCTCTGCCACCCGCACCGCTGATGAAGAAGTGGAGAAGGGCAACCGGGTAGTGGCTGACACTGCTGCCGCCATCGGTAACCTGGCTGACACCCTGGAAGGTGCTTCTGAAACCGTGCGCCAGGTCAGCCAGGACAGCGCCAATATCGAGTCCATCATTGAAGTGATCAACGGCATCGCCGAACAGACTAACCTACTGGCCCTGAATGCGGCTATTGAGGCTGCACGGGCCGGGGAGCAGGGCCGGGGCTTTGCGGTGGTCGCCGATGAGGTGCGCTCGCTGGCGACCCGCACCCAGGACTCCACCCGGGAAATCCAGGAGATGATCGGCAAGCTGCAGACCGGTGCCGGTCAGGCCGTCTCGGTCATGGAGACCAGTCGTGAACTGGCGCGGGAGACCGTGGCTCAGACCGGAGAGGCCCAGGAAGCCCTTGGTCGCATCCGCCGCGAAGTGGGTGCCATCAACGATATGAATGCCCAGATTGCCAGCGCGGCGGAGCAACAGAGTGCGGTGGCGGAAGAAGTGAACCGCAACATCAGCCGGATCCACGACGCCACGGTAGAGACTGCCGCCGGCTCCGAGCAGGTAGCTTCCTCAAGCCGTGAGCTGGATGCCCTGGCAGACCAGTTGCGCAAGGAGGTCTCTTTCTTCCGCGCGGGACAGGCCTGAGTCGTCCATGACGCTGGTTATGCTCAGAGGTAACCGGCGCTGAATACCAGCCCCAGTACAATGGGCATCACCGCCAGGCTGCCCAGGTTGCTGATCAGTACCAGGGAGGCCACCTTGTGGGGCTCCTGCCGGTACTGCTCGGCGACCATGTAGTTGAGCACCGCCGGCGGTAACGCGGCAAATACCCACAGGCTGGCCACCTGGATGCCTGGCAGGTCCAGTACCGCAATCAGCGGCCAGGCCAGGACCAGGCCGCTGGCCGGGCAGGCGATAGCGCCGAGCAGGCCCAGCTTCCAGTCACTGAAGTCCACTTCCAGCATGCGGATGCCCAGGGTGAACAGCATCAGCGGAATGCAGATGCCGCCCAGCATATTCAGGGCTTCCATCAGCCATCCCGGCAGGGCCACACCCCCGATATTCACTGCTAGCCCGGCAATGGTCGCCAGTACCACCGGCACCCGCAGGCGCCGGATCATGGAGGTGTGGGGGTCCAGCATGTACAGGCCTACCGAGAAATGCAGGATCATCTCGACGATAAACAGCACTACGGCGGCGGGCAGGGCGGCCTCGCCAAAGGCCAGCACGATCAGCGGAATGCCCATGTTGCCGGAGTTGTTGAACATCATCGGCGGCAGGAAGGTTTTCAGGTTCAGCCGCAACATCTTTGCCAAGGGCCACAACAGCAGGCCGGAACCCAGCACAACGACCACGCCGGCGGTGGCCAGCCAGGCATAATCCGCCAGTGGCGCCTCCTGGTCGGCCAGCACGGCAAACACCAGCATGGGCACGAACAGCTCCATGTTGACGGTGTTCATGCTCTGGATGTCTGGTGATCGATAGCGACCGTAGAGGGCTCCGCACCCGGCAATGAGGAAGACGGGCAACATCGTTGAAACAATCTGGCCTATCATGGATTCTCCGGGAACGGAACAGCAAGCAGGGTAAAGGGTAGGGTGGCAATTGTAGTGTTTCCTGGCCGGGCCGTCATGGGTGCGGCGCACGGATCCGCCTCTTTTGATGGTCCGAAAGCCATGCCGAACAGTATCAGCAAGGACAGTAATTGTAGGAGCGTGCGTGATGAGTATGTTGGAGAGCGTTGAAGACACCACCCACAGCCGGTTGTTCGAGCGTACGCCTGACCTGGCTTCCGGCGACCCGGAGTCCAGGCGGGACGAGATCAGGGAGTATTTCCTGGCCACCTGGGCCCGTTACGAGTCCCTGTTCCGCACCCTTGCCCGGGATGAGGCCTATTTCGAAAAATCCATTCCACTGCGGCATCCACTGATCTTCTATCTCGGCCATACTGCGACTTTTTTCGTCAACAAACTGGTCCTGGCCAAGCTGTTGCCGAATCGCATCGATTCCCGCATGGAATCAACGTTCGCCGTTGGCGTTGACGAAATGAGCTGGGATGACCTGGATGATGACCACTACGACTGGCCCTCGGTAGCGGAAGTCATGGCGTACCGGGACAAGGTCCGAGATGCGGTCCTCGACCTCATCGATACCCTGCCGCTGACCCTGCCGATCAACTGGAGCAGTGACTGGTGGCCGATCATGATGGGTATCGAGCATGAGCGGATTCATCTGGAAACGTCGTCCGTCCTTATTCGCCAGCACAAGCTGGACTATGTCCGGAGCGACCCGGACTGGCGGCCATGCCCGAAAACCGGCGAGGCGCCCGAGAACACACTGGTGGCAGTGCCCGGTGGCGAGGTTGTCCTGGGGAAACCGTTCGATGCCCCTTTCTATGGCTGGGATAACGAATACGGTGAACACCGTGGCGACGTGCCGTCGTTTGAGGCGAGCCAATACCTGGTGAGCAACAGCGAGTTCCTGAAGTTTGTGGAAGCCGGCGGTTACCAGGACGACGAGGTATGGGAAGAGGAGGGCCGCAAATGGCGGGACTTTGCCGAAGCTCGCCATCCGACGTTCTGGGTCTGGAACAACCAGTGGTATTTGCGGTTGATGACAGAGCAAGTCGAGATGCCGTGGGACTGGCCGGCAGAGGTCAACTACCACGAAGCCAAGGCATTCTGTAACTGGATGGCCCGGCAGACCGGTAAATCAGTACGTTTGCCGACGGAAGACGAGTGGTACCGCCTCTACGATGTCGCTGGCGTTGAAGAGGTGCCACGGAACACGCCTGCCGGGGCCAACCTGCACCTGGATCACTGGGCGTCATCGTGTCCGGTCACCTGGTTCCGTCATGGTGACTTCTTTGATGTCGTGGGCAACGTCTGGCAATGGGTGGAAACGCCCACCTACCCATTTGATGGCTTTGAAGTGCACCCGCTCTACGATGATTTCACCACCCCGACGTTCGATAATCAGCATAACCTGATCAAGGGCGGGTCCTGGATTTCCTGCGGCAACGAGACTCTGCGCTCGGCCCGCTATGCATTCCGCCGTCACTTCTTCCAGCATGCTGGTTTCCGGTATGTGGTCTCCGAAGCCGAGGTGCGGCCCCCGGCCACCCAGTATGAAACCGACAAACTGCTGTCGGAATATGCCGAGTTTCATTTCGGGGATGAAAATCTGGGTGTGCCCAACTACCCAAAAGCCATTGCGGAACTGGCGATCAGGGCCGTGGGGGATCGACCCGCGATTGCCGCGCTGGATATTGGTTGTGCCTCCGGCCGCTCAACATTCGAACTGGCCAGGCATTTTGACCATGTCACCGGGGTGGATTTCTCGGCCCGTTTTATTGCCCAGGGCGTGTCCATGGTGGATCAGGGTGCGCTACGTTATACCCTGGTGGATGAGGCAGAGCTGGTTGGCTACCGCACCCGCTACCTGGATCAGTTAGGCCTGGCTGAGGTTTCCGGGAAGGTTCAGTTCTGGCAGGGGGACGCCTGCAACCTCAAACCCCAGTTCACCGGCTATGACCTTGTGCTGGCGAGTAACCTGCTGGATCGGCTCTATGACCCGGAACGCTTCCTCGCGGAGATTCACAGGCGGATTAAGGCCTGCGGTTTGTTGGTGCTGGCCTCCCCCTACACCTGGCAGGAGGAGCATACTCCCCGTGAGAAATGGCTCGGTGGTTTCAAGAAAGATGGTGAAAACTACACGACCCGTGATGCGCTGGATGAGCTGTTGGGCGAGCATTTCTCCCTGGTTGGCGAACCCGGACGGATGCCCTTTGTCATTCGCGAGACGACCAATAAATACCAGTACAATTTCACGGACATTACGATCTGGGAGCGTAAGGCTTGAGTAATCCGTTTGACCAGGTGTTCTCGCGAGAGGGCACCTGCGCCGTAAAGTTTGATGCCCGCAGGGCAGTGTTCGGGCGGGAGGATGTGATTCCCCTGTGGGTGGCGGATACGGATTTTGCTGCACCGCAGGCGGTCACCGATGCCCTGGTGGCGCGGGCCCGCCATCCGGCCTATGGCTACACGCTGTTTCCGGACAGCTTGTACGAGTCCATGATCCACTGGTTCCGGGAGCATCATGACTGGACCATTCAGCGGGAGTGGGTTCGCATGGCCCCCGGGGTGGTGCCGACCCTGCATGCGGCAGCCATGGCGTTTGCCGAGGCTGGCGAAGGGGTAATCATCCAGCCACCGGTGTACCCGCCGTTTTTCAGCAGTATTCGCAAGGCCGGTCGCCGGGTGGTGGAAAATCCGCTGGTGGAGCGGGACGGCCGGTATGAGATGGACCTGGAACTCCTGGAAAGCTGTGCTTCCGATCCATCCAACAAGGTGCTGTTCCTGTGCTCACCCCATAACCCGGTTGGTCGGGTGTGGTGTCGTAAGGAGCTGGAGGGTGTGATGGCGATTGCCCGTCGCCACGAGCTGGTGGTGGTTTCTGACGAAATACACGCCGACCTGGTGTACCGGGACCGGCCATCTCACACCATGCTGGCAACGGTCTGTGAGCCGGGTGATCCGCTGCTTACCACGGTGGCTCCGAGCAAGACGTTCAATATTCCAGGCATGGGGCTGTCTGCGGTGGTGTCGGAGCGGGCGGACCTGCTGGGGCAGCTGAACGGGGTGTTTGATTCGCTGCATATGGTGCAGTGCAATCCGTTCAGTGTAACGGCCTTTGAGGCCGGCTACCGCCACGGTGGCGAGTGGCTGGCGGAGATGATGGACTATGTTCGCGGCAACCGGGATTTTGTGCTTGGCTTTGTGGAGCAGCGGTTGCCGGAGGTAAAGGTGACGGACCCGGAGGGGACCTATCTGCTTTGGCTGGATTGTCGGGGCCTTGGGCTGGATGACCCGGCGCTGAAGCGGTTTATGGTGGAGCAGGCCGGGGTTGGGATGAATCCTGGCATTACCTTCGGGGAGCAGGGTAGCGGGTTTATGCGGCTGAACCTTGGGTCGCCCTTGGGGGTGATTCGGGGGGCGATGGAGCACATTGAGGGGGCGGTGGCTGGGCTGCGAACTTCCTGATTAGAGATTGGGGGGGCATGCGAGCTGCGGTGGGGGCTTTCTCCGCTCCAATTCACGGCACTTCCTTGTGCCGACCTTGGACCGCGCCATCCCTGGCGCTGCTCCGAAAGCCCCCACCCCATCTCGCGTGAGACTTCCGTGCAATCTTCCTCCAGAGCTGGGGTTAATGATGGTTGATTTATGCAAGATGAAAAATCGTATCAGGATCGAATGCATCCAGGGCGATATCACCAACCAGCCGGACCTGGATGTGGTGGTCAACGCGGCCAATGCGCGGTTGATGCCCGGTGGCGGTGTGGCCGGTGCAATTCACCGTGCTGCCGGGCCGGAATTGGCTGAGGCGTGTGTGCCGCTGGCGCCGATTCAGCCCGGGGAGGCGGTGATGACTGAGGGGTTCGGGCTGCCCAATGGTCACATTATTCATTGCCTGGGGCCGGTGTATGGGGTGGACGAGCCGTCGGATGCTTTGCTGGCGGACTGTTACCGTAATGCGGTGCAGCTGGCGGACCAGCATGGCCTGGCCGCTATCGGCTTCCCGGCGCTGTCCACCGGGGCGTTTGGTTATCCCATGGAGGCGGCGGCCCGGGTGGCGTTCGCTACCCTGCTGGCCGAGGCGGAGCGTCTGGCGTCGGTACAGCTGATTCGTTTCGTGTTGTTCAACGAGCGGGATCGGGAGCTGCACCAGCGGGTACTTGATGAACTGGCGGCGAGAATCAGCTAACTTCATTAATTGGACGTTTTTGAAATTCGACTCATATTTTTGGCGTCAACCTGATATGGTTTGCGGCTCCCGTGACATAAGGAGCCCGACCATGAAGCGTCCCGTGCGTATTGCTGTGACCGGTGCTGCCGGCAGCATCAGCCATTCCCTGTTGTTCCGTATTGCCGCCGGCGAGATGGTTGGCCGTGACCAGCCGGTGATCCTGCAGCTTATTGAGGTGCCCGGGGCGATGGAGCCCCTGCGGGGCATTGCCATGGAGCTGGAGGACTGTGCCTTCCCGTTACTGCACAGCATCAGCATGCATGACCGCTTCGAGGATGGCGTGGTCGGCGCCCACTATGTGCTGCTGATTGGCGCCCGTCCCCGTGGGCCCGGCATGGAGCGTAGTGAGCTGATTACTGCCAATGCGCCTATCTTTGCCGGCCAGGGGCGTGCCATCAACGAGTTTGCCAACCGCGATGTGAAGGTATTGGTGGTGGGTAACCCGGCCAATACCAATGCGCTGATTGCCAGCCGCAACGCCCCGGATCTGAGCCCGGCCCAATTTACGGCCCTGACCCGGCTGGACCACAACCGCACCCGGGGTATCCTTGCCAATCACACTGGCGCCAACCCCAGGGGCATCCGGCGTATTACCGTGTGGGGCAACCACTCCTCAACCCAGTTCCCGGATCTGGGCCATGCCACCATCTATGGCGAACCTGCGCTGGCCCAGGTGGATGAGCACTGGTATCGGGAACAGTTTATCCGCAAGATCCAGAGGCGGGGGGCGGCTATTATCGAGGCCCGGGGGCATTCAAGTGCCGCATCGGCCGCCCAGGCGATCCTCAATCACATGCACGACTGGATCAACGGCACTCCTGAGAACGACTGGGTCAGTATGGGTATTGTCAGTGACGGCAGCTATGGTATCGAGAAGGGCATTTTCTACTCGTTCCCGGTGCGCTGTGATTACGGTCGCTACCAGATTGTTCAGGGCCTGGAAATCAGCGATTTCGCCCGGGACCGCATGAGGGAAACCGAGCGGGAATTGCTGGAGGAAATGCAGACGGTGGCGGAACTGCTGCCTGTGGACACAGAGGCCTCTCACCGCAATCTGTCAGTTTGCCTGCGCTCGGGCATCACCCTGTACGATGACGGTATTTCCTTGCCGGAGCAGTACCTGCAGACTGACCGGGTGCTGTAGGGTCGGTCACTCCGCCGTTTTCCGGGCCGGGGCTATGGGCGGGTTCCGGGTGGTGAACCAGAGTCCCACCAGGATCAGCCCGCCGCCGGCCAGGTGGTACCAGCCCAGGCGCTCGCCAAGGAACACCCATGCCAGCACGGCGGCGAATACCGGCGTCAGGTACATGAACATGGCGGACTTTGCCGGGCCGACGTTGAGTACCCCGTAGTTCCAGAATGCGTAGGCAAGAATGCCGGGGAAAATGGCCACGTACACCAGCGGTGGCAGGGTGGTCCGGGACAGTTCGAAGCCACCGGAGAAGAACACCAGGTCCACAAGGTAGATCGGTGCCAGCACCGCAGTGCCCAAAGCAATCTGCATGGTGAGGAAGGTCAGGCTTTTCACGGGAACGGACAGGCGTCGTAACAGCACCGAGAAGACGCCCCAGCTGGCCACTGCCGTAACCATGATCAGGTCCCCAACCGAGAATGACAGTCCCACCAGCCGGCCAAGGGTTCCCTGGCCGATTACCAGCAACATGCCGGCCAGGGCCACGGCAATGCCCAGGCCCTGGATGGCCCGGGTGCGTTCGCCGAGCAGCAGGAAGGCCAGCAGCGCCACCATGATCGGAATGGTGGAGTTGATCAGGGCGATATTAATGGCGGTTGTGGTCGTGGCGGCCAGGTAGAGCAGGGTATTGAAGGCGGTAACGCTGAACAGGGCCAGAATCAGGATACGGTGCCAGTGGTCGCGGATCACCGCCCATTCCCGTCGCACGCCGCGTAGTCCGAAAGGCAGGATAATGAGCAGGGCCAGCACCCAGCGCCAGAACGCCAGGGAGGTGGGTGGAATATCATCCACGACGCCCCGGGCAACTACGGCGTTGCCGGCCCAGAACAGGGGTGTCAGGACCAGCCCGATATAAGCCAGTGCCAGGGGATGCTTTGCATATCGAGCCACGGGTACTGCTCCGTCACGATTCTATAAGGGGAACACCGGGCCCGACAGTCTACTCCACTTCTTCTTCGGTTTCCGCCCGTGACCCCAGGTGATAGGCGGCAAATCCCGCCATCACCACCTGGTCTACGGCCATGCCGATAATGCGGCCGTCGGCATCGGCGCGGATGTCCGATTGTTCGTTGGTGATGGGGTCGGACACCGTTCCCAGTATCGTGCCTTCTGTGACATAGGCCCCCAGTTTGACGTCGCTGAACAGGATTCCGCCCTGGTTGGCACGGACCCAGTGGGACTGGTAGTAGACCGGCTCGGGGTCGCCCCACTGGAACAGGCGGGCGGTCATGCCCTGCTTTTCCATCAGGCTGATCAGGCTGTTGACCCCGGCGTCGATGTGCTCTTCCTGGATGCGCATGGACTCGCCCACCTCCATGGTGACCGCAGGAACGCCGGCCTCGGTGGCTGCAGTGCGCAGCATGCCAGCGCTGCCGCTGCTGTGGACCACCACCATGGAATCAAAGCCCTTGCTCAGTTCCGCCACGTCCGGATTGTTCATATCCGCCCGCAGCTGGGGCAGGTTGGTGCGCTTGAGGGAACCCGTATGGATGTCCACCAGCATGTCGCAGTTAAGGATGACCTGTTCGAACAGGCTGTGGGCGATGCGGTGGGCCAGGCTGCCGTCTTCACTGCCCGGGAAATAGCGGTTGAGGTCACGGCGGTCGGCCAGGTAGCGACTGCCCTGCTGGAAACCCTGCAGGTTGACGATGGGGATTCCTACCACGGTGCCTGAGAGTTCGCGGGGGTCCAGTTCGTAAATTACCCGGCGGATAATCTCGATGCCGTTGAGTTCGTCACCGTGCACTGCACCGGTCATGCACATGACCGGGCCGGGCTTGTCTCCGTTGACTACAAGTACCGGGGTGGGCTGTGACAGGCCGGCAATCTGGATGCCGGGAGACCATGCCAGCCGTGCCGTGGTGCCGGGCAGCACCTCTCCGCTGAGCAGGCGAAATGGCGTTGCCTGGGCCGGACTGGTCTCGGGAATGACTTCCACGGTGCCTGGCGGATTATCTGAGGCAGTATCCACCGCAGGAACGTCAGCGGTGTCGGGCTCATGCGTAACGCCCGGGGCCATTGCGTTGCCTGCTGTTGCCGGAGGCTCTTCCCTGGTGGGGATGTCCTGGTCGGAGGGCGCGATATCCTCCACCGATTCGTCTTCCGGTAATTCGATGACAGCGGGTGCTTCTCCCTCTTCATCTTCGGCGCTGGCAGTGGCGGAGGCATCCACTGAAGCAATGACAGGCGCGTCGATAACCGCTGGCCCGTCATCCCGGGTTTGCGTCGGGTTTGTGGTTTCTTGCTCCGGTGCGCTTCCCGAAGACTGACTCCAGGCCACCGGGGCGAGGGTCAGGCTCGCCAGCAAGGCTGGTAACAAGCGTTGGGTCAGGCGTTTGCGCATCGGGTCTCCCATGGGTGGACAGTCGCTGAATCCGGCAACGGCGTAGGCTAACCGAAAGCGAAAACAGTGGTATAGAGGTCTGACCAAGGTTTAACCGTACTGTCATTCGCTGGTGGATTCCTGATCACCCCCATTGATACCCCGTTCCGGTGTAAATTGGGGTGTGAATTTGCAACGAATTGTCAGGATTCTTGAACTTCCTGCCCGCCGCGCACCCGCCGTGCTGGCGGGGCGCGGAGCTGCGGGTCACTCGGTGAGTGAGGCCCACACCTCGCCGTCTTCCCGGGCCTTGCCTTCCTTGCGCAGCTTGATCAGGTGGGCAAGCAGCGAACGGGTAGCCAGGCCATGGATGTTGGCTGGCACGTCATCGTAGGCGTGTTTTACCAGCTCCTTGAGGGTGCCGGGGCCATGTTCGGCCAGGGCTGTGGCGATCTTCTTTTCCCGGGTCAGGCGGTGGGTGATCAGCCAGTCGACCACCGATTCCACCTTGCCGATCAGAAAGCCGTGGGCCGGGGCGAACCAGCGGATCTCTTCGATCAGCAGGCGGTCGAGGGACTCCAGGTAATCCTTCATATCGCCGTCGGGGGGGTTAATGACCACCGTCGAGCCCTGCATGATGTGGTCACCGGCGAACAGCATGCGTTCGTTCTCCAGCAGGAAGCACAGGTGGTTAGACGCGTGGCCGGGAGTGAACAGCACCTTCAGAGTGCCGGCGGCGGTTTCGATCCGGTCACCATCCACCGGCACCGAATCGGGCCGGAAGTCGTGGTCCTGTATCGGGTCTTCCGGCGGTGCTGGCATGCCTCGTAACGGGGCCCCTGTGCGCTCCCGAAGCCAGCTCGCTCCCGGGGAATGATCCGGGTGGGTATGGGTTGCCAGTACCTGGCCGATACGGCCACCGGTTACTTCCAGGATGCGGGCCATATGGGATTCGTCCGCCGGGCCCGGGTCGATGACTGTCCAGTCCTCACCCGGGTGGCCGAGCAGGTAACTGTTGGTGCCAGGGCCGGTCAGGGCGCCGGGGTTGGGGCAGGTAAGCCGAATAACGCCGTCAGCCAGCTGGACCGGCTCGCCGGGGACGATTTCCGCCAGGGCGTGGCCGCGGCCCTCGGGGTCGACCTTGTGGACTTCATCGAACGCCGGGGTACCGGGCTCCACCGAGACCGGCTTGCCCTGGCGCATTGCCGGCCAGGGCTTGTCCGGGGCCGGCGCAGGTGGCTGTGAGTGGGCATGGCGCAGCAGGTCCGAGGTGGTGTCGAAGCCAGCCAGT
>Ga0098065_1000803_pt1 | contig 12944 bp, 11 predicted proteins | sample 25_taG_FD_75062 | JGI IMG/M metagenome (GOLD analysis project Ga0098065, IMG submission 75062) | Marine viral communities from Cariaco Basin, Caribbean Sea - 25_WHOI_OMZ | ecosystem: Environmental > Aquatic > Marine > Oceanic | place: Caribbean Sea: Cariaco Basin | collected 2014-11-08 | reverse complement strand
GCCATCGCCATCGGCTTGCGCGCGCGTGGTGCAGCAGGCCGGATCCTCGCGTGAATCAGGCTCCGCCCAGGCCACGGCAAACTGCGCCTCGCCTCCGGCCAGCTCGCCAAGCAGATCAGTATCCGCTTCACACAGGCTCAGCAGGCGGCCTGGCAGCACGGCACTGGCAATATAGGGTTCCAGCACCATGCCGCTGCCCAATGGCTCACAGATCTGTGACACGTCGAGTGCGCTGCCGCCGAGGCCGCCGGCCTCTTCAGGCAGTGGCAAGCCGAGCCATCCCAACTCTGCCATCTGCGACCAAAGCGTGGAATCGCAATGGCCGGGAAGCTCGAGCGTGGATTTGTAGCGCTCGAAGCCATAGCCCTTGTTGGCAAACTTGTCCGCACTTTCTCGTAGCATTTTCTGTTCTTGGGAATAAGAAAAGTCCATAACGGTGTCCTTGCGATTGTGCGCTTCAGAGCTGCAGCAGCTTTGCCAGTACGTTCTTCTGAATTTCGTTGGTGCCGCCGTAGATCGAGCTTGCACGCAGGAAGTTGTAGCGCTGCGTGGCACCGGCAAACACCGTATGCACGTCCTCAGCAGCGGTGAGCCAGGGCAGAGCGCCGAGGCCGCCCAACTCCATTTGCGCTTCGGAGATGGCCTGCTGCAGCTCGGTACCCTTGATCTTGAGCCCGGAGGACTCGCTACCGGGAGGCTGCCCCTTGGCAACGCGGTCAAGTGTACGCAGGTTGGTGTATTCAAGAGCCATCAGATCGACTTCCAGCGTAGCCAGGCGGCGCGTCACAACAGGATCCTGGCTCAACACCGGATCATCGGCCACGGCTTCATGCAGGCGCCCCAGCTGATAATAGCTGTCGGCCACGCCGGCGATGCTGGTACGCTCGTGGGTGAGCAGGTACTTGGCGATGGTCCAGCCCTCCCCTTCCTCGCCCACCAGGTTTTCCACCGGGACGCGAACGTCGGTGAGGAAAACCTCGTTAAGGTGATGGTGCCCATCGATAGTGGTAATCGGCCGGATCTCGATTCCCGGTGTGGCCATATCGATCAGCAGGAACGAAATGCCCTGCTGCTTGGGCCCGTCGGGATTGGTGCGGACCAGGCAGAATATAAAGTCGGCCCAGTGTGCCTGGGTCGTCCAGATCTTCTGGCCGTTGACAATGTAATGATCCTCTTCCCGTACGGCCCGGGTTTTGAGAGAGGCTAGGTCCGACCCCGCCCCTGGCTCCGAATAGCCCTGGCACCAGAATTCCTCGCCCCGCGCGATCGGCGGCAGATAGCGTTGCTTCTGCGCTTCATTGCCATAGCGCATCAACACCGGTCCGAGCATGGACAGGCCAAACGGACCGCATGGCGGCGCGCCGGCCAGCGCTCTCTCCGTGTCAAAGATATACTGCTGGGTAGCGGTCCAGCCGGGGCCGCCGTATTCCTTGGGCCAGGTGTAGGCGAGCCACCCCTTGGCTCCGAGTTTGCGCTCCCAGGCAAACTGTGTCTCCTTATGGCTGGGAATGCCGATGGACGGGCCCACCTGCTGCGGCACGTTGTCGCGCATCCAGGCACGGACCTCGGCACGAAATGCCTGGTCTTCGGGTGAAAAGTCAAGGTTCATGGAAACTCCTTTTTTACAGAGTGAGTAGCGTGGCCCTTTCGCTTACTGCGGGCAGCTTACGGCGCAAAAAATCAATAACGGCATTACTGAACACATCGTTGCGGTCGCCGGCAACCATGTGGCCTGCATCCTGCACATCGAACAGCTCGGCGTGCGGGATCAGTTTCTGCAGCTCCCGCGCGCCTTCTGCACTGACCACGTCGCTTGATCCGCCGCGAACCAGCAGGGTCGGAATGTGAACGCCCTGCGCGGCCTGCTCGCGACGTTCCTGCTGTACCAGCGACTCGCCGGCGGAAGAACGCGTAGCATGATCAAGAAAGCGCGGATCCCAATGCCAGTACCAGCGCCCGTCGTCCCGCTGCCGCAGGTTCTTGCGCAAACCGGCTGTCCCACGCACCTTGCGGTGCGGGTTGTAGGCAGCCACGGCATCCGCAGTCTCCTCGAGGCTTGCGAAGCCGTGGGTATGGGCGCTCATAAAATCGAGCACCCGTGCCACCCCTTCCGGCTCAAGCCGTGTGGCGATGTCGACCAGCACCAGGGCACGCGCGAAATCAGGCGGGCCCTCGCCGATGGCCAGCAAGGAGGTCAGGCCGCCCATTGAGGCTCCGACCAGCGCCGGCGGCGAATGGAGCGAGGCGCACACGCAAGTCAGATCGGCAACCAGCGCATCGCCGCTGTAATCGCCGTCCGCTGCCCATTGACTGTCCCCGTGACCCCGGGCATCCAGGGCAATGGCCAGATAGCCGGCCTCAGCGAGCCGCAATGCAGTGCTGGGCCCAGGCATGGTGTGTCTGACCGCCACCATGCAGTAACAGGACAGGTGGAGCATCACTCTCGCCGGCGGCCTCCGCCGCTAAACGCAAGCCTCCGACACCGGTGAACTCCAGCGGGCGCAGCGGGGAGGTATTCGGTAGCCTATAGTCCATAAGATCTCTTCAGAAAATCAGCAAAAACCAGGCCGGCGATGCCGGCCTGGGTCCACAGTGAGTGGTCCACCAACTCCCGCAGGCACCACTCTTTTTTGCAGGGCGTGAATCCGGTGGCAATGAATGTTCAGTCGCAGGCGCGAAACACCACGAACTCTTGGCTCATCCGGAATGACAGATCCGGATTCCGCTTCATGTTTTCCATGCCGCTTACATCGATAAGCCGCCTCCGCAGATCAGTGTCTGACCACTAACGTAGTTGGACTCAGGTGTACAGAACAGGTACACGGCTCCGGCTGCTTCAGCCGGTGTACCGCCGCGACCCAGAGGCACCATGGCTTCCATATTCCTGAGCAGGTCCGGGTTGACCCCGACCTTGATCTTGCGACCTTCGATGTCAATGCTTTCGTCCGAACCGGCCGTCGCCTCGGTGAGCCGTGTCTTGATCAGGCCAAAGGCCACGCAGTTGACGTTGATCTTATAGCGCCCCCATTCCTTGGCCATCGCCTTGGTCAGGCCGATGACTGCCGCCTTGCCGGCCGAGTAGTTGGCCTGGCCGGCGTTGCCGCCGGTGCCGGCGAGCGAGGAGATGTTGACGACCTTGCGGAACACTTCGCGTCCTTCGCCTGCTTCCTTCTTGGTCTGCACACGGAAATACTCGGCAGCGGCACGAAGGATCTGGAACGGCGCGGTCACATGCACGTCCATAATGGCGTGCCACTGCTCGTCAGTCATCTTGTGGATGACATTGTCCCAGGTGTAGCCTGCGTTGTTGACAATGATGTCGAGGCCGCCCAGCTGCTCAATTGCCGTATTGACGAACCGCTCGGCAAAGCCGGCCTCCGTCACGCTGCCGGCGCAGGCTACGGCCTTGCCGCCCGCTGCCGTGATCGCCGCGACGGTTTCTTCCGCCGGACCGGCATCGAGGTCGTTGACGACGACGCTCGCACCCTCAGAGGCGAGCTTGAGGGCGATTTCGCGACCAATACCGCGTCCCGAGCCACTGACAATGGCTACTTTTCCTTGCAACTTCATGATGCTGAATCCTTGATTTTATTGTATTGGAATCTGAAGGGGGTGGTTCAGGCCAGTGCCACGAGAGCCTCGCCGGCCAGCTTGACCTCCCCCTTGTCATCAATCACGCCAATCTCCAGCCGGGCCAGCGTTTCATTGCCGTGCTCGGTGAGTTCGGCGATCTTGCCGGTGCAGGTCAGCCTGGCACCGACCGGGGTGATGGCGGCAAACCGCACCGAAAAGTGGCGCAGATGTGTCTGCGGGGCCCACTGGGTCAGAAAACGGCCCAGATATGCCATCGACAGCATGCCGTGGGCGAACACGTCCGGCATGCCGGCCGCCCTGGCGAAGTCGATGTCGATATGGACCGGGTTGTGATCGCCCGAGGCTCCGGCAAACAACGCCAGCGTGGTGCGCGTGATGGGCGGGAGCTTCAGCGGTGGCAGTTCCTGGCCAACACTGACTTCGTCACGATGAGGGATCTTCATGCCGACTTCTCCTGTTCCTGTGGGTTGCGCACCACGAGGATGCCGCGAGCCTCGACGACGGTCTTGCCCTGGGCATCCCTGATCAGTGAATCCTTGACGATGAACTCCAGCGCACCGCCTTTCTTGCTGTAAATGTCGCTGATCCTGGCCTCGACGCTGACAACGTCGCCGGCGCATACCGGCGCGTGGTAGGTAAAGCTCTGCTCGCCGTGCAGGATGCGTTCGATCGGCACACCAAGGGTTTCAAGCAGCGTTGTGGTCGTGCCCGCGTCGAAATCAGCGCCCATCAGAAAAGTGGAAGGTGCAGGCAGGCTGCGATAGCCTGCGGCCCTGGCGGCCTCCTCGTCGAGATACTCGGGGCGAGTCTCGCCGATGGCCTCGGCAAAAAAACGCAGGCGCCCCTTTTCGACCTCGAAGGTGACGACTGGCAGTTGCAGGCCGATGTGTCGGGTATCAATCATGTCGCTCTCCAGTCCAGGATGCCTGGTACATGGTGACCACGCAGGCACCGCCCAGGCCCAGATTGTGCTGCAGGGCTACACGGGCACCGTCGACCTGGCGCGCCTCAGCCTGGCCACGCAACTGCTGAACCAGCTCGGTGCACTGCGCCAGACCGGTGGCACCCAGCGGGTGACCCTTGGACAGCAGGCCACCGGAGGGGTTGGTAACCACACGCCCGCCATAGGTGTTGTCACCGTCCTCGACCATTTTCTCGCCGCCCCCTTCCGGAGCAAGCCCAAGCGCTTCGTAGGTCAACAGTTCGTTGGTGGCAAAGCAGTCATGCAACTCCACCACATCCACATCCCCGGGGCCAATGCCGGCGGCTTCGTAAACCTGGTCGGCTGCGGCGCGTGCCATGTCGCTGCCAACCAGCTGCATCATATTACGCGCCTCGAAAGTGCTCGGCGTGTCGGTAGTCATTGCCTGCGCAATGATGGTCACGCGCGCGTCCAGACCATGCTGCCTGGCAAAAGCCTCCGAGCAGACAATCGCAGCAGCAGCGCCGCAGGTGGGCGGACAGGCCATAAGGCGCGTCATGGGCCCGATAAGTACGGGAGATGCCATGACATCCTCCACCGTCACTTCCTTACGGAACAGGGCGACGGGATTGTTCACGGCATGCCGGCTGGCCTTGGCGCGGATCTTTGCGAACGTCTCGGCACGGGTGCCGTATTTCTCCATGTGGGCCATGCCAGCGCCACCGAAGTAGCGGATCGCCATCGGAGTGTCCGGATGACCCACCAGTTCGTTACATACCTGATCAAATGCTTCGAAGGGCGTGGGCCGGTCGTCGAAATAGCTGCCCAGCGCGCCGGGCTTCATCTGCTCGAAGCCCAGCGCGATTACGCAGTCCGCAGCGCCGGAGGCCACCGCCTGGCGTGCCAGAAAGAGGGCGGTCGAGCCGGTGGAGCAGTTGTTGTTGACATTGACCACGGGGATGCCGGTCATTCCGACCGGGTAAAGTGCACGCTGGCCACAGGTGGAGTCACCGTACACATACCCCACGTAGGCCTGCTGTACCTTGTCGTAGTCCAGGCCGGCGTCGGCCAGTGCGCGGCGCGCGGCTTCCGCGCCCATGTCATAATAGGGCGCGGAAGCGCCAGGCTTGGCAAAGGGCACCATACCCACGCCTGCAACAACGGCGGGATTTTTCATTGATTGTTCTCCATACGGTAGTTGAAAACTGATGATCAGATAGTCGCGTTAGCCCACCTGACGCTGACTGCCTTCCCAATAGGGCTTGCGCAGCTCGGTCTTGAGAATCTTTCCGGCACCGCTTATGGGCAGTGGTTCGCTCTGGAAAGACACACTGCGGGGCAGCTTGTAGCCGGCAATGCGTGACCGGCAATGCTCGATGATATCTTCAGCGGTCAGCGACACACCCGGCCTGGGCACGACCACGGTGTGCACCGCCTCGCCCCATTGCTCGCTGGGCACACCGAAAACCGCACACTCCTGAACTCCGGGGTGTTGGTAGATCGCGTCTTCGACCTCGATGCTGAACACGTTCTCCCCGCCGGTGATGATCATGTCCTTGGCGCGATCGACGATATAGACAAAACCGTCCTCGTCCATGTAGCCAAGATCACCGGTATGCAGCCAGCCATTACGCAGGGCCTGCTCGGTCTCTTCCCTGAGCCCCCAATAGCCCTGCATGACGTTCATGCCACGGGCGCAGATCTCGCCGACCTCGCCACGGGGCAGCTCCCGGTCTTCAGGGTCCATGATCATCACTTCGACGCCGTAGGCCGGGCGCCCGGCGCTGGTGAGCTTGGTTCCGCCCTCAACATGGAAGCGTGGGTCCAGAAACGTGATGAGAGGCGCCGCTTCGGTCTGTCCGTAGCCCTGGCTGAACTCCACGTGGGGAAGCATGGCCATGGCCTTCTTCAGCACCGCTTCGGACATGGGTGAGGCCCCATACATAAATCGCTCCAGACTGGAGAGATCGTAATCATGAATACGGTCGGAGCTGATCAGCATATTGACCATCGTCGGCACCAGCATCGAGTGAGTTACCCGGTGCGTGGCGATCGCCTGCAGTACTGCGTCCACATCGAAGCTGGGTACGGTGACGTGGGTGCCGCCCACTTTCGTGAGCGCAAAGGTGCTGGCCATGTCCGCAAGGTGGAACATTGGCGCCGCGTGCAGGTACACCGCTCTCTCGTCATAACCGAGAGTCGGGAGGACATTCAGGGCGTTGTAGACGATATTGTCGTGCGAGAGCATGACACCCTTGGACTTGCCAGTCGTGCCACCGGTGTAAAACAGGCCGGCAAGATCACTGCCGCCGGCGTCGGCATCCGGCACGGGGGCGCTCTCCGCGAGCAGCTTTTCGTAGTCGAGACAACCCTCCGGACAGGGGCCGTCGCCAATAAAAATCACGTGTCTGACAGTCGTGAGCAGTGGCCGCAGGGCGGGCAGCACCTGAGCAAACGTATCGTCCACAAAAAGTACGGAGCTTCCGGAATCTTCCAGCGTGTAGGCAATTTCCGCAGGCGCGAGACGGATATTCACCGGGTTGGACGCAGCGCCGGCCCAGGCGACACCGTAGATGTATTCAACAAAGCGATCACTGTTCAGCGCCAGGATCGCAACGCGGTCTCCGCGGCCGACACCCAGTTCCTGCAGTGCCCCTGCCAGCCGCGCGACGCGTTCCTGTAGCTGCGCCCAGGTCTGATTCCGTTCGCCGCAAATGGTGGCGGTCCCCTTTGCGTTGGTCTGGACCGCCCGGCGGAGTGTTTGCGTGATAAACATTCTTTTCCCCTGTGAATTTTTATTATTGTTCGTATTTGGTTGTGCGACCAATTTAAACCACGGCTGCCATAAAATGCAAGATGGTTAGCGACTCGTCCAGCTCGGTACGGATGACCAGCATCACGCCCGGCCCTTGCAGATGAGGCGGGCGCTTTGGCATTGCTGAGCACGACGGTGTCACGCTGGCCTGGCAGCCCTGGCGCGCTGTTGCGGCGGGCATTCTGGCGGAGGGGGCAGGTCATTGAGTCCGGGCAGCCGGCGCAGGCCGCACCTGAACCGCGAAGCTCTTCGCTGGAAGCCGCCGGCCTCACCGGCCTCGAGCCGGTAGGCGTATCCGAAATAGATCCGCATGAAGCGGCGGGCCAGCTCGTTATTCTTGGGCAACTGCCACAGCCTGGGCACCAGGTGCTCCCATTGCTTCTGCGAGTAACTCATTACCGCACCCCGATCCGGTGAGGCCGTCACCATCACCGGTTCACCCAGCAACTTCCTGTGGTGTGACGGTATTTACCTGACAGTCGGCCACTGAAACGAAGGTGGTCATAGTGCCCCCGGTGGGTTATAGAACGAGTGTCTGACGCTCGACTGTAACTTCACGAGGAAACGACTATGACCACCAATGAGAAAGTAGCACGACGGAAGCTCAGCCTCCTAGAACTGGCCAAGGATATGCAGAATGTCAGCAAAGCCTGCCAAGTGATGGGGTACTCCCGTCAACAGTTCTACGAGATCCGCCGGAACTACCAAACCTTCGGAGCCGAGGGCTTGATGGACAAGCTACCCGGACCTCGTGGGCCTCACCCCAACCGGGTCAGCGAAGAAATTGAAGAAGCCATTCTGGCTCACAGCCTGGAATACCCGACCCACGGTCCGGTTCGGGTTGCACAGGAGCTGGCTCTGAAAGGCATTCAGGTGAGTTCTGGCGGCGTCCGTGGTGTATGGAGCCGTCACGATCTGCTCACACGACACGACCGCCTACTGCGTCTGGAGCGGACTACCCGGGAGCAGAAGATCGACCTGAATGAGGACCAAATACGCCTGCTGGAGCGCTTCAGTCCCGAGTTCCGGGAACGGCACATTGAGGTCCATCACACCGGAGAACTGGTGGCTGTGGACACCTTCTTCGTCGGCACGCTCAAGGGTGTTGGCAAGGTCTACCTGCAATCAGTGATCGACTGCTACAGCCGCTATGCCTGGGGGCGCCTGTACACCAATAAGCTACCAGTAACCGCCGTCCACGTGCTCAACAACAACGTCCTGCCGTTCTTCGAGGACCACGACGCGAGGATCACCACTATTCTCAGCGACAACGGTCGGGAGTTCTGTGGCCGCAAGGACCGGCATCCCTACGAACTGTTCCTACAACTGGAGGAGATCGAACACCGGACCACCAAAGTGCGCCGCCCACAAAGCAACGGCTTTATCGAACGGCTGCACCGCACGCTACTGGACGAGCACTTCCGCATCCAGGGACGAACCAAGTGGTATGAGAGCATTAAAGAGATGCAGCAGGACCTTGATGAGTACCTGATGCAGTACAACACCAGGCGCCCTCACCAAGGCCGCAATATGAAAGGTCAGGTGCCCTATACGGTGTTCAAGAAAGGGCTCCCCAAACGACCGAAAAAGGAGCACAAGCAGGCGGCTGAAAAAGCTGCTTAAATAGGGTGCCCGCTGGGGGCATGTGTCAGGGGATTACTGTCACTGTACAAACTTCCCGAGCTCCGGCGATTGGCACTGTCTCTCGCTGCGATCAAGTAAGCACGGCTTTTAAGACTGACCCCTGAATCAGTGACTTCAATCGGCTAAAACTGCGCTTAAAGCCTGCAATAACAAGCCATTGAGCGATATAACACGGTATGACATCCATTCACCCAGTCTGTGCATTTGACTCATGCGTACATTGGGCAGCCCGCAGAATTCGGAAAAAATCGTACGCTGAGGTTGTCCGAGTCGCCGTAGCGGCCTAAACTTCCCGCCTTCCAGCTTGCGGCTCTGTCGCCAAACGTAATCGCCGGTCAGGTTTCAGGTTAATGTGCGTATTCCAGACTAAGGTTGCCACCCATTCCACGCGAAAGCTGCCACCCCGGCAGGCTGCCTGAAGCTCCATCAAAATCGTCCGGCGGGGGATAACTTAACGGTACTCTGATCCTTTCCATCCGGAGAAGGTCAGATGCCAGCTCAAAAATATTTCCTGTGAATCAGTTAATTATTAGTTTCTGGATGGGCGCTAATTTGGCGCAGGAACTTGAGCCACTCGATGTGGCGGTGCCTTTGCTGACATTGCCCGATCACTGTCCCATCCAGCACATTGAGTGCGGCAAACAAAGTGGTTGTGCCATGACGCTTGTAATCATGAATCATGGTTTGTGCCCGCCCCTTCTTCAGTGGGAGACCCGGCTGAGTCCGGTCCAAAGCTTGCACCTGACTCTTTTCGTCACACGACAATACCAGCGCATTTTCAGGTGGATTCATGTACAAGCCGACGATGTACTCCAGCTTTTCGACAAACTTCGGATCACGTGAGATCTTAAACGTTGCAAATCGATGCTAAGGAGCGACTAGATCTATATCAGGACGTCCCTTCGGATCAGGACTCCTGCACCTTTACTACCAGGAGCGGCTTGTCATCTTCAGCCGCGTTCGGTCCGGCCAATTGATTCCACATGGAATCGACCATGGGTTGAAGAAAGAGCTGCCCGAGCTGGCGAATCATGACGCCGATTACTTGACTGGAGTCACGATGTGCCTTGGACGCAACGCCGACATTGCGCAAAGTCGCCACTTGTTTGGCAGCGAGATCGGTGAGCATCTCCAGAATACGGCCGCGGTGCCCCATGGGATCGAGCAAAGCCCGCCTGAGGTAACCGACTACCGCTGGGTTATCAGAGAGCATGTCCGCGACTGCTTCGTCACGAGCAGCTGCAATCTCCGCCGTGGTTCCTTCGAGGGGGACTTGCTCGATCGCACCGAAGAATAAATCAACAATATGTTGCTCGATGGCCTCGCGCAGTCCGTCCTTGGTTCTAAAGTGGTGCACCACCAAACCAACCGTAACACCCGCCGCCTCGGCAATGGCGCGCATCGAGGTCGCGTCCTCTCCGTAGTTCGCATACAGGGCGAATGCCGCATTGCGGATGCGTGCCTTCGCAGTCAAGTCGCTATTCACTTTAGGGGATACCCCCACCGTTTTCTTCACTATCTAACTCCTGTGCATAGCTGAGTCTGTGTAGTTCCTCGAACATGACCGGACTATCAAGCTGGCGTTGTACGCTGAGAAGCCACGATCGATCGGGACGTGCAAGGTTACCAGAAACGTTGATGTTGTCCCTTTGGCATATTCTGCTATACGATCGTATAGTATTGATGCGTTCGACAGGTGATAATGATGAAATCGGTTACTCTAACCTTTGTCACAGATAGAGAGGACCTACGCTCCGGCTACCGGGTCGAGCTAGGTAGCTACACGCTCAGCAAAGAAGAAATCGTAACGTTTGCAAGCCAGTGGGATCCGCAGTTCTTCCACCTCGACGAGCGTCGCGCTGCGAACAAAGGATACTTCGGAGGCTTGATCGCCAGTGGTGTACAAACCCTGGCGGTATACCAACGACTCACCGTCGGTAGTCTCTTTCGGCACTGGGATGTGATAGGCGGCGCTGGTATCCGTGACTTGAAGTTCCTCCACCCGGTACGTCCGGGCGACACTCTTACGGGATTCACTGTCATCGAAGATGTTCAGGGCCAATCTGAACGAGGCCGCATACAGGTCGTGTTAACGGGGGGGTTAGTTAACCAGAGCCGCAGACAGGTACTTGCTCTGACGATGTCGATATATCTGCGGATGCCCAGCTTATGAGCGCTCACGCACCTGAACAATCGACCGGGATTTGGAGGGGCTCGCTCGCCCCGTTGACAGCTCAGGCCTGGGCAAGTTGAGCGTCACACACGATTACAAGCGCCATGGCACGACCAGCCTGTACGCTGCCTTCAATATTTTGACAGGCAAGGTGATTGGCCGCATTACCCAGCCTCACCGCGCCAAGAAGTTTTTGGACTTCTTGCGACAGATCGACCGGGAAACCCCTAAGGCTCTGGATCTTCACTTGATTCTGGATAACAGCTCTACGCATAAAACTCCGGAGGTTAAAGCCTGGCTGGCCAAGCACGATCGGTTCAAGCTGCATTTCACGCGCCTTAGCTGAATGCGGTAGAGGGTTGGTTCGGCCAACTGGAACGCCGAGCGCTTTATCGGGGTATTTTCACCAGCGTCAGCGAATTGAAGTCTGCAATTAAGAAGTACATCAAGGTTCACAATGAGAAACTGGCCAAGTCATTTCGGTGGCACAAAAGCGCCGAATCCATTATGACATCGGTGGGTCAAAACAGATGGCCATTGACAGCACGGAACACTAGGCAGCTGCCCGCAGCGTTAATGGTGGCCCAGAGGATGCTCCATCTCCATTCATTGGCTACCTTTATTACGGGACATTGCTATCAATGTCCCGGTCTGCATCGCACCGATAGGATGATAACAGGTTCCGTCAAAGTGATCGTCCGATCAGCTCCTTCATGATCTCGTTGGTGCCACCGTAGATTTTTTGCACCCGCGCAGCGGCGTACATCTGCGCGATGGGGTACTCCATCAGATAGCCATAGCCGCCGAACACTTGCAGACAGCGGTCGATAATGGCGACCTGCTTGTCGGTACCGAGCAACTTAGCCATTGAAGCGGTGGCAGGGTCGAGCTCACCGTCCATGTAGCGCTGGACGCAGTGATCCATAAAGGTTTTCGCGGCCAACACCTCGGTCTTGCACTCGGCAAGCACGAAGCGCGTATTCTGGAAATCCAGGATTGGCTTGCCAAACGCCGTCCGTACCTTGGCATACTTGATCGCCTCCAAGACTGCGGCTTCGGCCATCGCGACACCGGCAATCCCGATAATCAAGCGCTCACGGGGTAGCTGCTCCATCAGCTGGAAGAAGCCCTGGCCTTCTTCGCCACCGAGCAAATTCTCCGCGGGTACGCGCATGTCGATGAAGGTAAGCTCGCGCGTGTCCTGGCCGTGCTGCCCAACCTTCTGCAGCACCCGTCCGCGCTCATAGCCCTCGACCTTGTCCACCTCGACCACGAATAATGAAATACCACGGGCGCCTTCTAACTTGTCAGTCTTGGCTACCACAATCATCAGGTCAGCGTGGGTGGCGTTCGAGATGAACGTCTTTGACCCATTGATCACGTAGTGATCACCGTCGCGGATCGCGGTCGTACGCACTGCCTGAAGATCCGATCCCGTGCCGGGCTCGGTCATAGCGATGCCAATCACCTTCTCACCATTCGCCATTGCCGGAATCCAGCGTTGCTTCTGCGCCTCTGTTGCATAAGCCGCTACGTAATGGGCGACGATGGTCGAGTGTACGCTGAATCCGAACGCAGTGTCTCGGGCCAACGCCAGCTCCTCTTGGACCACGGCCTCGTGGCCGAAGTTGCCACCACCACCACCGTACTCATCGGGCAAGCTAGTACACAACAAACCAGCAGCGCCGCTTTTGTTCCATAACTCACGGTCAACCTGGTGCTGCTCAGCCCATCGCTCCTGGTTAGGCGTGACTTCGCGGGCGAAGAACTTGGCCGCTTGGTCGCGCAGCAACGTG
>Ga0098065_1000802_pt1 | contig 12964 bp, 6 predicted proteins | sample 25_taG_FD_75062 | JGI IMG/M metagenome (GOLD analysis project Ga0098065, IMG submission 75062) | Marine viral communities from Cariaco Basin, Caribbean Sea - 25_WHOI_OMZ | ecosystem: Environmental > Aquatic > Marine > Oceanic | place: Caribbean Sea: Cariaco Basin | collected 2014-11-08 | reverse complement strand
TAAACGGTAAAAATTTCAATTTGCATTTTGCGGGCTAATCTTCGAGCAGCCGTGAATTTAAGCATTTATAAAATTCAATTTTAAATGACTTACCGAATATTAACCCGACTTTTAAAATAGTAACGCAAACCTTAGCATTAAACTATTTGAAATAGGTCTATGTCACCAAAAGCTATTAATACAACTAAGGTTTAAATTTTATTTTAAATCCAAGTACTTTATAGACTATACTTTATATTATTCCAAATCAACCGTATTTAATGTAAATGTATACGATCCCCCGTTCACCTTTTTTGTTTCCTGAGGTAATACAATTGTAGCAGTACAGCCTGCAGGAATGCTAACTTTAAACTTGATTTTTTTACCCGTCCGTTTCCATTCTGAGGTGATGCGTCCATATTGTGATTCGTAACTGGCTTTAACAAAATCTAACTGGGGAATGAATGCCGGTTGAATATGTATATCTTTAAAAGCAGGAGTCTTTTCCGCTTTATTGATTCCGGCAAGCGTTTTATACATCCATGCGGCGATTGCTCCCATTGACGGGTGATTGCGTGAGGCATCACCTATATTGCGATTAATATCCCAGGTTTCAAATAAGCTTGTGGCCCCTTCTTCAAGTACCCAATTTCCCCAGGAAGGCATTTTTTCTTGTTTCACCATTTTAAATACCGTCTCGGCATAGCCATAATTTGATAATACTTCGGGAACTATAAGACTGCCTATAAACCCATAATCAAGATAGTTGTCATTATCTGTTATCTTCTTGTTTAGATTCTCGGCTAACTGACTTTCATATTTCTCGGGTACTAAATTCATATAAAGCGGCAGCGCATAAGACAGTTGGGTTTCATTAGCGTATGCAATTTTGCCTTCATCAAAAAACTCTTTATTGATGATTTGTTTTAACTCTTCTGCTTTTTTTAGATATTTTGCTTCATCAGCATTCTTATCTAAAATATGAGCCATTCTTGCCATTAGAATATTGTCCCAATAATAATACGCGGTAACCATAAATTCGGTAGAGGTTTCAGCTTTATAAAAAAGCCAGTCTCCCAGTCCGGAGCTTAGCAATCCTTTTTCATTTTCTTCAGTTTCCAGATACTCAAGATACTTTTGTGCAGTGGCATAAATATTCTTAATACTCTCTTTATCCTCATAGTAATCATAAAGATTCATGGGAACTATAAAAATGGCGGCATCCCAAATAGGTCCTGCCCAGTCAGAATTCCACTCGTGTGAAGTAGGAACGATACCGGGCATATTACCGTTCTCTTGTTGAGCATCGACCATATCCTTTACCCATTTTGCATAAATAGTATTAGAATCGTAGTTAAGCATACCGGCTTCCTGAACCATAAAACCATCGGCCATCCAACCGTTTTTTTCACGGGTAGGACAATCTGTAGGTAAGCTATAGAGGTTGCTTAAATACGAATTTTTACAAATAGCGAGTATTTTATTCAGCAATTCGCTAGATGACGTAAAGCTGCCTATTTCGTCTACATCGCTATGCATTTTTATGCCTTGTAAATGAATATCCTCCTGGGCAATAGGATGATCGCTTGTAATTTCTACATACTGAAAACCATGATACGTAAATGCAGGTTTAAAGACTTCTTCTCCTGCTCCCTTTAGGATATACACGTCTGACTGTATAATTTCACGTTCATTGCGGGGTCTTAAATGCATATTGATATTTCGTTGGTCGATATTTCCAACCGAATCCAGCATCTCTGCGTGACGTACCATCACGCGGGTTCCTTTTTGACCTTTAATTCTAACTTCTGTAATGCCTGCTGTATTCATCCCCATATCATATACATAACACGTATCATTAATTTTGGTTACCGAAACTGGGGAATACCTATCTGTTTCAGCAATAAGCGGCATTTTTTGACTTTCTATTAAATGAGCTGGAGCATTTGCTAAGGTTGATGCTTTCCATGACTCCTTAAAATTTACTGTATTCCATCCTGGCTGTTCTAAGCGGGCATCATAGGTGGTACCCACATGAATATTATCAAAGCGTACCGGCCCGGTATTGGTTTGCCAGGAAGTATCACTCTTTATTATTTCCTGTTCACCATCGGTATAGGTTATCAATACTTCGCAAAGCAATTGTGGGCGTGCCCTCCAGGGAGCTAAATGAAAATACCAAACCGTGGGCGTTTGTTCATTAAACCAACCATTACCTAGTTGAACACCTATACAATTAGTTCCCTTTTGAAGTGCTTCCGTAACATCATACGTATTGTATAAAACTCTTTTACTGTAATCAGTAAACCCGGGGTTTAATGAGCTTTTACCTATAATTTCACCATTCATGTAAAGTTGGTAATACCCCAGTCCACTTATATAACAACGTGCTTCTGCAATGGGTTTTTGGGCATTGAAGACTTTTCTAAAACGAGGAGAAGGCTCAAATTCCTTATCGTGGGTATCTGTTATCCAGGAAGCTTTCCAGTCTGAGGAAGCTATTTTTGCTGTTTCAAACCAGGTTGGTTTTGAAACTATCTTTTTTCCAGCTGTCCAGATTTCTACTTTCCAATAATAGCGCTTATGAGCCATTAATGGTGCACCCTCATAGTATACCATTTGATCATCAGCCTTTATCTTACCAGAATCCCAAACCAGTGCTGAATCTGTATTTAATTCTTCAAGTGAATTAGCGACTATGATTCTATAGGCTTGTTGCTGCTGCGGCTTTTTGGAATTCATATGCCACATAAGCCTTGGATGTTCTACATCTATCCCTAAAGGATTGGATAAGTATTCACACTGTAATGAAACCAAAGGCTGTTTATTACAAAAAGATGTTAAGGGTAGAAAGGCAATTATTAAAGCAACGAATAACTTATATATTTTCGGCATTGTTTTATATTGAAATTAGGTTTAGAAGATACAACTCCTAAAAATGATAGAATGTTCAGTTCTATTTAAACAGCAAAAAAGAATGAGTTTATTTATTGTTTGAAATTTAGTTTTATAATGTTATCCTCGGGATAGATTCTAAATACTTCATCAGCTACAGGCTTTGAAAATTTTCCTTTTAAAGCGGAAACAGTATAGGTCTTTCCCTGATATAAGGATTCTATTTTATGATCTTCAATACTTTGAAACGGAAGATCATCGGTTTTGGCAACAGTCAACTCTAAGAACCAATCTAGAGGTTTTCCTCCCTCATGTGTAATCTGCGTTTTATCTTCATCAATTTTCATTTTGATAGTTCCGTTGTCATCCTTAAGAGGCCATACGATTTCCAGTCTACCTTCTTTTGGATTTGTAATAATTGGATCTTCTCCTTTTAACGAAATTATCTCACCATTTTTTTCCTGGTTAAACCGAAGTCCGGCTAATTTTTGAGCGGTACTCCATAAGTAACCATCAACAAACGGCTGTGTAAAGAATAATGCCTGATTAGATTCTAATTTGTCTTCCAGATAGCTTGACTGAATGCTTTCATCAAACAAATGAATATCCCTAAATCGTAGTGTATTGTCCTCCCAAAGTAGGTTAACACGGTAGTTTTTACTGTTAAACCAAACAGTTTTTTTATTTCCATTCTCGTAATCTGTATTTACGGTGACGGAAGTCGCTGGTGTGACTTTAAAGTTTTCTTTAAACCAGGCCCCTGTTTCGGCAAGCGTTTCAACCTTGATTTTTCCTTGATCCCTTAATTTTGCAAATAACGGCATCTGGTATTCAAAACCTTGCTTTACATCTTTCCAAATAAAGGAATTTTCCTGTCCTACCTGAACATAAGCATACTGCATAGGCTCACCTTCCACAAAATTTTTCATGTACCAGTCTACCCATTGTTCACTTCCTCCTGATCTTTGATATACAGGCTCCATAGAGATAACTCCTTGTCTGTCGTGCTCAAGTCCTGTGTCATACTGGTAGATAGGATCACTGCCCAGCATCCTAAAAATGGGAACGGGAATTTGATTTTCGGCATTTTGAGCGGGCATGTACGAATTGAGTTTACTTGGATAATACGCCTGATTCCAATATCCGCCCCAAAGGGTGTACCCATCTGTACCGTATTGATCCTTACAGTTTGCAGAAGCTATGATGTCATACTTCTCATACATATAATTCAGCGTATGTGCATCGATAAACCATGAGGCTACAGATTTTGGGTAATACCCAAAAATATTTTTAAAATCTTCCATGTAAACATCAACCAGTTGCTCTCTTTCTTTTGTAGTGTAGCCCGTAGAGAAGCCTACATCGGGATGCCAATCCCATGGGAAACGTCCTCGCCATTCCAGCCCTGCTTTTTCAACCAGGGGCTGTGGGATTTCCCACCACGCTCCAATCTCAAATGAGTCTACAGGTAAACCTTTTAAAAGTTCTTGATATCGTTCATCCATCAGGGCATCATATTGCAATAAGAAAGTACCTCCTAAATCATATTTACGCATGATTTCGACTTGAGATTTTGTAGTTTCAAACAGAACCTCTTTGGTTATAGCTTCATCACGAGGCTCGATATCGCGTATAAAGTTTATAATGTTTACAATCTTTGGCTTATCGGCCTCTTTATTTAAAACGGTTTTAGAATCGGGTTCTTCTTGTTTGGTTTTACACGCAATGACACAAAGAAGTGTAAGAAAACAAACGCTTAATTTTAAGTAGTTATGCATTGTATTTAATGATTTAGCTTTTACGTTTTTATACAACTATTTATTCCATTTTTCATCCAAAATCCATTTAATACATGGTTTGGTCCACTGTTTTTGTGCTGTTTTATTATTCACGCCAAAACCATGGCCGCCCTTAGCATATAAATAGATTTCTACAGGAATTTCATGTTGTCTTAAGGCTGCTTCGAGTTGCAGGCTATTCTCCACCTTCACCACATCATCGTCAATTGCTGAAACCAGGTACATTGCAGGGGTATTATCTGTCACTTGTTTTTCATTTGAGAAAAGTATGATGTCTTCTTCTGCAATTGCCGGTCCTATAAGATTATTCCTGGAATCCCAGTGGGTAAGCTCATCACTAAAACTTACCACAGGATATACAGCAACGACAAAATCTGGTCTTAGGTTTGTTTTTTGGGCGCCTGGAAGCTTTGTCGTATCAAAATGTGTACCTGCCGTTGTTACGAGGTGTCCACCTGCAGAAAATCCCATAATCCCTAATTTGTCTGGATTTACATCATAGTCTTCAGCATGTGCTCTAACATACTGTATGGCCTTTTGTACATCGGTTAACGGAACGAACTTTTTGTTTTCCATTTTTGATGAATTTGGCACTCGATAATCAAGCAAAAATGCAGTAATGCCATTATCGTTAAGCATTTTGCACGCCGGTAGACCTTCTACATCATTTGCTCTCCCTCCATAAGAACCCCCCGAACAGACAATTACCACTACGTCAGACTTTTTCTCTTTGGGTTCAAAGACCGTAAGTTGTGGTATTTCTGTATCTGTTTTGGCAAAAAGAATCTGACCGGGAGGATAGAGTTCTATAGTCTTTTGGCTATAGCCAATATAACACCCAAGATATATAAATAATAAAAATAGTTTTTTCATTATGAATTTTTGAATTTTACCATCCTGGATTTTGTGTAAGCTCAGCACCATTCTCATTGTATAGTGCTATTTCACGAGTAGGTAAAGGTTGAAGATAATGTTTCTGAGGGTCAAATACCCGACTCGTTTCTACAATTAAAAATCCATTTTCGTCGACACGGCTTTGGAATGAAGGTAAACTATAGGGTTCTCTTGTGGCCCATTCTGTACCCTCAATTTTAATTCCTTTAATATCAGCGCTTAACTCTGTTTCTGCAATTTTCCACCTGCGGAGATCATCATATCTAAAGCCTTCAAGAGCCAGTTCTATGGTTCTTTCGCGCCTAATCTCTTCAAGCATGTCCAGATTATAGGTTCCCACAAAAGTATTTGTTAGATGAGGCATGTTTACGCGATCTCTTAAAAGGTTTATCGTACGGTCAAGATCGTCATCAGATATAGCGCCATTTTTTTCAAAGGTAGCCTCGGCATAAATTAAAAGAACCTCGGCATATCGAATAAGGTGCCTGTCGTAATCAAATAAACTGGCATCACCCATTTGTCCAGAATTATTTGCTATAGGATCTTCAGACATGTATTTGTAAAGGATATATCCTGTATTGGCGTTACGCTGCGGGAAATCTGGCCAGTTAGCTATGGGGTCATTAGGAAAAAATACCCGCACGGTTTCCTGTCCTGGAATGATCATCGTCATGGTCATTCTGGGATCTCTCTTCTGAAATTCGGATTCAAAAGTATCATATCCTTGAAAAACAGATTGAGAATTACCTATAGGAATACCATTCTCATCAAGATAGAGATCTGCTAATTTTCTAGTGGGATTATACCCCGTACCATCGTACTGGTAAGGCATATCATGCCCTAAAATATTCCTTTCATACCTTCTATCTAAGATGGTTTCTTGAGAATCATCTCCATTTTGTAAAAATAAGTACCTGTAACTCTCCTCATCTTTACCTGTATAGAGGGCATACTGATTACTGTTGATTACCTGATTTGAAGAAGAAATAGCTTTGTCTAAATAAACATTAGCATTACCATTCCTGTATTTTTGCCAGGTGCCTTCAAACAAAGCTACACGGGCAGATAAAGAAAGTGCAGTTCCTTTAGTAATCCTTCCAACGTCAGAACCATCAAGTTCACTTTTAAGCGGAAGATCTGCGACAGCATCATCAAGATCCTGAAGAATAAAATCTACGGTCTCGGTTCTTGAACTTCGTGATGTATACAGATCAGGATCTTGCGCTCCAAGTGATTGTGTTATAATGGGTACTCCACCAAAAAGGCGTAACAACTTCCAGTAATACCATGCTCTAAAAAATCTTGCCTCTGCAACATATCTTAAAATTTCAGCATCTTCTTTATCCTCGCTTTTTTCCAGGATTGTATTGATGTCTCTAATATAAGTATAACTTGAATTCCATTGTCCATTGGTTTCAGAAAGCTGGTAGTTTCCATTACTTACCGAGTTAGGAAAATTAAAGGCGATATCAGATTCTGTATCATCAAAACCATGTCTGTCCAGGCCATTATATAGGTTGTTGGCAGCCAGTTTAAAATCCTGAGGGGTCTGCCAAAATGTGGCATCGGTAACATTATCTTCCGCAATAAGGTCCAGTTCCTCTGAACATCCCGTAAATAACATGCCGGTAAATAAAATTCCTAATAAAGAAGGTTTAAATAACTTTTTAAGTTTTATAAAAATCAATTTATTTTGAAGTGTATATTTCATGATGCAATTTTTAAAAGTTAACATTAAGACCTAAGGAATAAATTTTATTAAATGGATAGGTGCCTTCATTTCGGAATCCATCTTCAGGATCAAAATTGCCACCTAAAGTACCTTTTGAAATAGTAAAGAGATCCTGACCACTAAGATAGATGCTCACGTTATTTACTTGTAAAGTGTTGCAAATCTCTTTTGGAAGGTTATACCCTAAGGTAATAACCTTAAATCTTAAATAAGCTGCATTATGCATGGTAAGATTTGAAGTTCTGTAGTTATAATTTCTCAAACCATCTTGTCCCACACTTCCGGGAATATACCTGGGGTATTCTGCATTAGGTCGCTCAGGACTCCAGGTTTTTCCGTAGTAGTATTCAAGAGATGGCCAGAAAAATGTGTTGGGAGTGCTTACTGCACCTGTATATTGAATATCACGTTTTCCCACACCCTGCATAAATACTTTCGAGAAAAAGTTTTTATAGGTTAAGTTTATAGTTGAAGAAAAGGTGTAGCGGGGAATTAAATTTCCTAGATAAACCATGTCACCAGATAGCCCTTTGGTCTGATCGCCAAAAGCAGTAAGGCTACCATCACCATCAACATCTTTATACATGGCATCTCCTATTCCAATGTTAGAAGGTATGTTTTCTAATTGCTTATATTGATCTAACTGTTCCTGGTTTTGTATGATACCTTCATATACATATCCAAAATAAGAGTATATAGAATATCCTTCTCTTACAAAATTAAGGCCCTCTCCATAACTATCGCTGTTTCTTAGTTCAACTAATTTGTTTTTACTATCACTTAGCTGAAGTGAAACGTCATAATTTAGTGCTCCAATTTTATCACTCCAGTTTACCGATGCATCAAAACCTTTAGTGACTAATTTCCCCAAATTGGCAGATGGAGGAGTGCCGCCGTAGGTAGCAGGTACTGTGATGTTAACTAACATGTTGTCGTTAGTTTTATTGAAATAATCAAAGGAAAATGACAATCTTCTGTCGAGCATAGTTACATCAACCCCTACGTTTTTATTGATTATCGTTTCCCAGGTTCTGTCACTGGATGTTGTATTGGCCCTTGCACCGGTAACTCCTGTATTGGGAGATCCCAGTGGATAATTGCCTCCAATCGATATCAAAGGGATATAATCGTACAATCCCAAGGCTCCAATTTCCTGATTTCCGGTCTTGCCCCAGGAACCTCTTAGTTTAAGTTGATCAAAGAATTCTAAATCCTGTATAAATTTCTCTTTATGTAGATTATAGGCAATAGCAACAGAAGGGAAGAGTTCACTATACCTTTTGTCTGGAGCAAACTTAGAACTACCATCTGCACGAGCTGTAACATCTAAAATAAGCTTATCCTTATAGGAGTAACTCGCTCTTCCGAAATAGGAGCTTAGGGCTTGTTGATTTTTATATCCGGTAAAATTTGCAAAAGCTGCATCGGTTCTATCAGCAAGATTTAAAGTAAATATATCGTTACTTAAAAAATTGTATCCGTTTGTGGTTTGGCCTTCCCCTTTATTTTGCTCCAGAGAAGCACCAAGTGTAACCGAAATCTTATTTCCTTCCCAAAGCGTCTTATCATAGTTTAGATATGCCTGGTACAACTTCTTTAAAGTTCTTTGGTTGGTATAATAAGCAGAATTAGGTGTGTTTCGAATATCCTGTACACCACCGGTATAATTATATCTTGTAAAAGTTCTGGTGTTTGAATTGTCAGCGTAGAATCCCATTTCAATAGCAGCTTGCCCCGTTAAAACAAGTCCTTCTAACACTTCATAATCTAATTTAAAGTTGGTTGTAAAGCGGGAATAATTTGTTTTCCGTTCGCCTCCTTCTGCTAAGGATTGTGCGGGATTTTCATAGCCCTGATAGCCGTAAAATTGCCCTTCCTGATTAAAAACAGGTTGATAAGGAAACTGTCTTGTCACATTAGTTAATGCATTTCCAATCATTGACGGAGTAATGGTAACTTGATTTTCAAAATTAGTCCGTGTTTGTAAATTAAGATTATCAAGGAGTTTTAAGTCATAATTCAATCTTAGGTTATATCGATTAGAATTATTTTCTCCATAGCGTATTGTACCCTCGTCTTTAGTGTATCCTAAAGAGACCAAATAATTGCTATAGTCACCACCTCCAGTAATACTAATGTTGTGATTTTGCTGTAAAGCTTCTTTATAGATTTCATCGTTCCAATCTGTAGTACCATAAAAGCCAGGATAGCCTGTTACTCCATAATTCCAACCTTGATCAAGATCGGGTGGTGCATTTTGAAGAATTTTTTCAAAAACTTCATCTGAAAAGCCCTCAATTCCCACATTTCTAAGACCTTCATCCAAGAACGTAGCAAATTGATAGGTATCCATGATTTTTCTTAAATAGGCGGGTTGCTTAATTCCAAAGTTTGCAGAATAATTTATTTTTGGTTTCCCTTTATTCCCTTTTTTTGTGGTGACTAAAATTACCCCATCAGCGGCTCTTGCTCCATAAATTGCAGCAGCAGCATCTTTTAATACGGTTACTTTTTCAATATCATTAGGGTTTAAAATGCTAAGATCTCCTGGAATCCCATCGATCAAAACCAATGGAGCGTTTCCATTAATAGAGGAATAACCTCTTATTTGAAGCGAGTAGCCTTGATTACCCGGCTGCCCACTTGCACGGGTAATAGTCACCCCAGGAAGGGTTCCTTGAAGTGCTTCAAATGTATTGGCAACAGGTCTCTTTTCAAAGGCTTCTTTTTCCACAGAGGAAATAGCTCCTGTCACAGCCCCTTTTTCCTTTTGTCCGTAACCTACAACCACAACCTCATTAAGTTTAGATATATCGTCTTCTAGAACGATATTTAAAGTTTGTCCGGCATTAACTTCCTTATTCTGGGAAATAAACCCTAAAAAAGAAAATTCTAATATTGGATTATCTGTAGTAAGTGAAATGGAAAAATTGCCATCAAAATCTGTGGTAGTACCGTTATTCGTTCCTTTTTCTATAACATTCACCCCTATTAAGGGAGTATTGTTTATATCCTTTACCGTACCTGTTACAGGATCGCTTTGTGCATAGATTTGACATGAAAAGAAAATTGAAATAAATAGAAAGACAAAATTTTTCATAGAATTGCTTGATTATGATAATATTGGATATCCCCATAAAACGTTTTAGTAAATTATTATGGGATTTTCACACAATATTAAGAAGCGAATCTTGGAATGGCATCCTGTGCTTTCCTGTACAGGTCCTAAAAATTAAATAAAGATGTTACAATGAACTTCTGTAAAGTATATTAAAAGGGTTTTTAGTCTTTTCAAAAGTGTTTTCAAGAAGCATACTTGCTGCTTTCTCGCCCATTTTCTTAAAATCGGTAGAGATCACGGTAATTCCCAGGAGTTCTTTTAAAGGAGTGTCGTTGTATGAAATTACGCCTATGCTTTTACCCATCACAAAACCGGTTTCCCGTATTTGTTTCACGAGACTTACAAGGTCGTTTTCCTCAATAGTTATATAGGCATCCATGGGTATTAGTTCCATGCCGGGATAAATCTCGTCAAGAACTTCAAAATCAAAACCATAGTGCACACAAAATTTTTTAAAGCCCCTCAATATTCTTTTAGGGTAAGGATATATGGCCTTCATTGGATATACCAGTATGATCTTTTTATATTTCTTAAGGCGACCCCTGCCAGAAACCAGTGCATCAAAGATGTCATTTTCAAAATCTTGATAAACCTCGCGAAGGCTTCCTGTAATTTCCAGGAAATTATTGTCCAGGATCACCAGTTTTTCTCTGGGGATCGTATCTATTGCCGCAATAACCTGCTCATTGCTGCTAAGATGGTACAGGTCTTCAGATTTAAAATGGGGCATGATCACAAAATAGTCATACAAATCTTTCTGTTTGTTAAGTATGTTTATAAATAACTGAATGTCACAATGATATATGCTTAGGTCTACATGGGCATCTGCTCCCATTTTTTTTACAAAAGAGTTAAAAATTCTAATCTTATAAGAACTGGGCTTATTAATAAGGAATAGGATGTTCTTTTTATCCAGTAAAAATGTTTTGGCGATGTAGTATCCTTTACCTTTTACGGAAATAATAATTTTTTGATCCTTTAATATATTATAAGCCTTTTCTACCGTATCTCTCGATAAATAGAACTCTTCACTTATTTCATTTATTGAAGGAATTTTTTGATCTATAGATAAATATCCGTTGGTAATACCATTGATTACAGACTCTACTATCTGTTGATATTTTGGTACCCTGGAATCTATATCTACTTTAAATATATCTAGCATTTGCTTTATCTATTAAAAACTCTATAAATTTATACACAATATTCTTAACTATAGGCAAAAGAAGTAATAAGTCAGGCGGGACAGTACAGGATGGTCAGAGAAATTCAGAATCTTAAATTTAACTCAATTAATTCCACAAGCTAGAAAATGCAAAATTCAACTACAGATTTTAAATATGTCGATTATCTTTGGGATAGACAAAAGGCTGCAGAATTAGGAGACGATCAGGTAGCTCTTTTTCTGTATCGTTCAAATATCCTTGGCGCAGACTTAAGAATTACAAATTATGGCGGCGGTAATACCAGCTGCAAAACTATAGAAAAAGATCCCCTTACAAACGAAGATGTTGAAGTAATGTGGGTGAAAGGTTCTGGTGGAGACATAGGTACCCTAACCAGACAAGGTATTGCAGGTTTATATACAGAGCGTTTAAGGAACCTTAAAAATGTTTATGGAGGTCTTGAAGATGAAGATCGTATGGTGGGACTTTTTAATCACTGCATTTATGACCTTGATTCTAAAGCACCTTCTATTGACACTCCACTTCACGGACTTTTACCTTTTAAGCATATTGACCACTTGCATCCTGATGCACTTATAGCAATAGCAGCTGCAGAAGACAGTCAGAAAATCACTAAAGAGATCTGGGGAGAGAGCATGGGCTGGGTGCCATGGCAGCGTCCCGGTTTTGATCTGGGCCTGCAGTTAGAAAAATGTCTTAATGAAAACCCGGGAATACGCGGTATCGTTCTAGGAAGCCACGGTTTATTTACGTGGGGTGATACCTCCTATGATTGCTATATCAATAGTCTTGAGGTTATTGAAAAGGCTTCGTCTTATATCGAGAAGAAAGTAAAGGAAAACGGAAGTGTATTTGGCGGTCAAAAAGTTGAAAGCTTACCAGCTGATCAACGTAAAGATCAAGCAGCAAAATTAATGCCTTTACTACGCGGACTAGCATCTTCTGAAAATCGTATGATCGGTCATTTTACCGATAGTGATACGGTATTACAGTTTATCAATAGTAATGATCTTAACCGATTGGCGCCAATGGGTACTTCGTGTCCTGACCATTTCTTGCGAACAAAGATCAAGCCGTTGATTTTGAGCCTTGACAAAGGAGCAGATCTTGACGATACCGATGCAATACTCGCGCAATTAGAACCTTCTTTTGGGAAATACCGTCAAGAATATAAAGAATACTATGAAAATTGCAAGCATGATAACAGCCCGGCAATGCGTGACCCTAATCCCGTGATCATCATTTATCCGGGTGTGGGTATGTTCAGCTTTGCTAAAAATAAGCAGACTACACGTGTGGCCAGTGAATTCTACATTAATGCGATAAATGTGATGCGTGGTGCAGAAGCCATTACGAG
>Ga0098065_1000798_pt1 | contig 13025 bp, 11 predicted proteins | sample 25_taG_FD_75062 | JGI IMG/M metagenome (GOLD analysis project Ga0098065, IMG submission 75062) | Marine viral communities from Cariaco Basin, Caribbean Sea - 25_WHOI_OMZ | ecosystem: Environmental > Aquatic > Marine > Oceanic | place: Caribbean Sea: Cariaco Basin | collected 2014-11-08 | reverse complement strand
GTGTAATCTTTTTGCGTACGCTTAGCCCTTGTTGTCTCTAACTTGTCCATGAATAAGCTCCTTTTTCGTAAACTTATTTCAGGACGGGACATTACGTACAAAAAAAGCATCCGATTTGGATGCTTTTTTTGTACTTAGATATTGTTAGTCACTTAGGGATAAGACTTAAACTTTGTCTTCTTTGATAGCATAGATACCCGGCAGGTGACGCAAGTAACCATGGAAATCCATACCACAACCATAGACATAACGATCTGCGACATCAATACCGACGAAATCAACATCAAAATCGGCAACTTTGCGATCATGCTGCTTGTTTAGCAGCACACAAGATTCGAGAGATAATGGTTTTTCTTTATTTAGCTCTTCGACAACAGCCTTTAGAGTGATGCCTTCATCAAAAATATCATCAATCAACAGCACGTGCTCACCTTCGATACTCACATCAGGCTTGAATTTCCAATCAAGATCGTTAGTACCTTCATTGTCACGATAGCGTGTCGCATGGATATAATGCATACGATGATAGAAAGTAAGATGCGTCAATAGTTGACCAGCTGGAATTAATCCACCGTTCATAACAACCATCACAATTGGGTTCAGACCGGCGTAGTGTAGGTTAAGCTGAGCAGCCAAACGCTCATAAGCAGCCGCTACTTCTATACTGCTGATCAGGCACTCTGAGTTACGTAATGTTTTTTCGATTTCTTGATTGCTGATTTGGGTCATCGGGCGCACCTTTGGTGAAAAATGCCAAGTATTTTAACAAGTTTTGGTAAATTTTCCCAATGTTATATGACCATTTGGTCAAAATTTAGCAATTACTCTGGTTTTTCAATGATAAATGGACGGTAATAATTCGCCAAACGATTGAGCGAGTCATTTGGTAGATCAGGGAGTAGCTTGTTAAGCGCCATATTCATACCTTTATCAATTGCAGATTTGGCAACTGGCACTGATTTGCGTTTGATCATACCAAGCTTTAAAGTCTCAGCATATCGGCTAACGAAGTGGGTTAATGTCGCGTCGTTCATGGTTTCGAGCGCTGTTTTAAACTTGGCTCTATCTACGTGCTCTGGTGTGATAGCAGCAAAGCCTTCGACGATAGTTCTAGCATCTGTTTCTGACAATTTAAAGCCAATACGTTTTACGCCTTCATTATCAATAAAAGTTGCCTGGTCTTTTAGAAAGTGAAAGCTTGGAAGCACTTCTTCGTTACTTTCTTTACCAAGTAAGATATTAAGCAGAGTATCGGTTGAGCGCTCTATCATGGTGACAATTTTACGCATCGCGGCTTGGCGTTCAGGGTTTGGAATAATTTCGACCAAACCAACCAATAAATTGTCCGTCAGATCACGAGCTGTCTGATGAGTGAGCGCGTCTCGATAAGGGTAATAATCTACTTGCTCATTTGAAGCAACGACTTGTTCGGCCTCGCTGATTAATACTTTTAATTTATCTGAAGGTACGAATCCAAAATAATGTGCCATTATGCTTCCTTTATTTGTTGTTTTTCATGTCTTACTTGCGTTACATTTGTCGTGAAATCGGTTACCATTCAACCAGTATTTTAAACAAAGATTCACCACGCCATATGCTATTTAGTGACGCACCATCATTGTGTAATGCGAAAATTTGTTGGCTAATATTTATCTCACATGACTTTTATAATTTATTCGGTGACGGGTTATATGAATGACTCGCTGCACACTAATTTAGCATATTTTTTATATTTTGATTTAAAAAGCTTGAACTTATAAGACTACCTACTACTTGTCTAGGGAGAGATAAGATGAATAGTGCTATTGTACTGATATTCGGCGTTGCTGCTATGCTTTGTGGCTACGTGTTTTATTCAAAATTCATTGCTACCAAAATTTTAGCATTGGATAATAGTCGTCCCACGCCAGCGCATACGATGAAAGATGGGGTCGATTATGTTCCTACCAATAAGTATGTGCTATGGGGGCACCATTTCACGTCAGTAGCAGGGGCTGCACCGATTATTGGTCCTGCTATTGCGGTGATTTGGGGCTGGGTACCTGCCATCATTTGGGTGGTGCTCGGTACGATTTTTATGGCGGGGGTGCATGATATGTCGGCCATTTGGGCAAGTATGCGAAATAGGGGGCAGTCAATTGGCTCTATTGCGGGTACGGTCATGGGCACACGTGTCCGCAGTTTAATGATGGTTGTGATTTTCTTATTACTATTGATGGTCAACGCGGTGTTTGGCGTTGCAATTGCTAATATGATGATCAAAACGCCATCTGCCGTACTGCCTGTTTGGGGCGCCTTGGTGGTTGCCTTTATCATCGGTCAGTGTATTTATCGCTACAAGATGAATTTGGTTTGGGTATCTATTATCGGGGTAAGCGCTTTATACGGGCTGATCTATCTTGGCCCTATGTTCCCGATTGTGTTACCTGAGACCGTAATGGGCTTACCTGATAACGCTGTATGGATTCTTATTTTATTCGCCTATGCGGCGATTGCTTCGTTGTTGCCCGTATGGATGCTGCTTCAACCTCGCGATTATATTAATGGTTTGCAGCTGTTCGTTGGTTTGATTTTATTGTACGCAGCTATCTTTATCGGCACGCCAAATATTGTCGCGCCAGCAATAAACACAGCACTGCCAGTTGGCACGCCATCATTGATGCCGCTGTTGTTTGTGACGATTGCTTGTGGGGCGATATCAGGATTCCACGGATTGGTCGCAACAGGGACGACGTCTAAGCAGATTGATAAAGAAGAAGACGCGCGTTTCGTTGGTTATTTTGGTGCGCTAGGCGAAGGTATGTTGGCACTCGGCGCAATTCTAGCAGCAACCGCAGGTTTTGCTACCCTTGGTGATTGGCAAGCGGTCTATCAAAAATTTGGCGACGGTTCTATCGGTGCCTTCATTGATGGTGGTGCGACTATATTAAACGCAGGTGTTGGCATCGACATGGTACTATCACAGACGATGCTTACGGTCATGGCTGCATTATTTGCAGGTACGACCATGGATACTGGTGTACGCCTGCAACGCTATATTTTCCAAGAGTTTGGTGAGTTTTATAACCTACCAGTCCTCAATAAGAGTGTGGTCGCAACGTTACTTGCTGTTGGCAGCTGCTTGCTATTAGCATTCGGTGCCGGTGGCATTGATGGTGCTGGTGGTATGATTATCTGGCCACTATTTGGTACGACTAACCAGTTAATGGCGGCGTTAACACTAATGATCGTAACAGTTATTTTGTTACGTAAAGGCAAACCAGTTTGGTACACTTTAGCACCATTGACATTCCTACTGGTCATGACCGTTTTCGCACTACTCATTCAGCTCAAAACCTTCTTCACTGATGGTAATTGGCTGCTTATCATTATGGATATCATTATCTTGATAGCAACTATTTTAGTGACGTTTGAGAGTCTGTCTGTGTTGCGTAAAGAATGGTCGATACACAAAGGCAAAAGCGGTGACATTTAACGCTAAATCATAATAAATATTTATCAACTCAAAAACGCTAGCAGCAATTGCTGGCGTTTTTTGTGTCAGGTAGGCATGATAGATAAGAAAAACAGGAAGAGGGATAAGTAAATTATGGACAGTAATGGTACGTCAAACGAGCGAGAAGTAACCGAAAACGCCCAACCATGGTGGCAACGGTTTGTGGCTGGGTTAAATGAGTTTTATCATGCGCCTTATCGCCAAACGATGGCACGCGCTGCCCGTGATGAAGAAGATTTTTTTATGTTGCTTATGTTTGCTGAGAGCTTGGGGATTGATAATCCTGCCAGCTTTTATACCTTAGAGTTACAGCCGCTGTTTTTAGAAAACTTCCACGAATGGCACACGCGCATGGGTATGGATAGATGTCCATTTGACCATGTTGGCTGCTGCTGATTGTCTGTTTATGATTAAAAAATAAGAATAATATAAGAAATGAGATAAAAATATGGCATTACATCCTCTACATACATTAGTAGAACAGCTAAAAGCACAACCGATTATATTTATCGGCGGTAAGGGCGGTGTGGGGAAAACCACCACTGCGGCTGCACTTGCCAGCTATTACGCAAGCCAGCAGCAAAAGACGCTGATTGTCTCAACCGATCCAGCACACAGCTTGGGCGATGTACTAAATACCCAGCTTAATAATGCAAAAACGGTAATATCACCTTATCTAGATGCCATTGAGCTAAATCCTGATATGATCGTTGATGCGCACTTTGCACAAGTTGAGCGCACGATTAAATCCTATGCCAATCCAGATATGATGCCCAAAATTCGTGAGCATCTGAGGCTATCAAAATCAGCACCCGGCGCCCAAGAAGCGGCGATGCTCGAATCCATGTGTCAGCATTTGGTCGAAGCGGCAGATGCGGGTTATGAACATATTATCTTTGATACTGCACCAACAGGACATACCTTGCGGTTGCTGGTACTACCAGAGATGATGGGTGCATGGACAGATGGACTACTTGCTCAGCAGCGACGGCAGGCTAAGCTGCGCTCAGTAGCGACGCATTTGGACAGTCACAATCAAAAAAGCGGTCAAACGGATAGCGCTCAAAAGAACGATGTAGCCAATCCGTTTGCCGCAAAAAAGTCTGATCGCTGGGAGCAAGCAGTATCGGTCTTAGAGAAGCGTAAGCAGTTATTTCGTCAAGCAGGACTATTGTTGCATGATCGTACACAAACAGCGATCGTGCTGGTTATGACGGCTGACGTGTTGCCGTTGGCTGAGACCAAACGCGCTATCGAGCAGTTAGAGGACAGCAAGCTCACGCCAGCAGCAATAGTCATCAATCAGCTGATAACACCGACTCAGTCGGATGAGTTTTGGCAGCGTCGTGCTGAGCGCCAGCAGCAGTTGATGCAAGATATTGAAGAGAACTTTTTCAAATATCCCTTGTATCCAATTTATCTGCAGCAAACAGACGTGCGTGGCACGGAGGCATTAAGCGCGCTGCTAGAATAAATGTATAGTAAATAATTAAGAATTAAGAATCACGCTTGTAGGACTGTAATTTGCCCGACAGCGACCATGCCATATCTGCACGCAGCAGCTGTGCCTGTTCAGACCTACCACTACTAAGTGATGACCATTGCGGTTTGCCGCGAGCCTTTTTTAGCTCACTGGGTAATTTATGCGCAGGCCATACGGTAATTGGATGGTTCTCTTCATCGGCATTGTCATTGCTATGGTCATTGCCATCATTTGACAATGTCTCAAGGCTATTTTTTTCGCCCTTATATAACAGCTGAGTGGCATCAGTAGCAGCATGACCGCGATGGCGTAGGGCAGTGAGTAAGTCGATCGCTCGTGTTGCTAGCAATGTCAACGTCGCAGGATCGATATACAAGCGTTTTACCCCAGTGATCCTATCGGCAATACTACTGGTGTTAGATAGTAACCCGCCTGCGATACCACCTATCGCTGCACCCAAACCCAATGTCGTACCTAAGGCTGCTGCATCAATACCCAACCCTAACAGCGCACCCGCTGCTGCGCCAGAAGTGGTACGGATACCATAGCTCTTGAGTAGCTCAGGATCGAATGGATCTTGCTGATACGCTTGTAACTCAAGCGGGGTTGCCGCGACGGCGTTATCATAAAACTTATAAAGGTTAAGTAAATTGTGCTGCATCGCACGCTCACTTTGTCTAACCGCTTCTTGCATTTGTTCTAATACGGGCATCGGGTCGTCATCTTCATTGATCTCGCGTACAAAAGAAGCGACATTTAATAAAAAGTCAGCAATAATGATATTGGCCTCGTCATACAACTGCGCCCAATCTTCAGTCCGGCGCTGCATCAACTGCTCAAGCATCTCAGAATGAGTGAGCATGGTCGCTAGGTTTTGCCAGAGATGCATCTCATCTTCAAATTCAAAAGCAACAGAATCAAAGCGTGTGGAGATATGTAGGTTGCGTCTTGCCAGCATGGTTTGCCAGTCATCAATATTGGCATTCTGACTGTCGGTAAAGTTAAAGACAGGCATCACCGGAATGGCAGCCCACGATAAAATCGCTAGCTCATCTTTATACTTACCCAATACTGGCTCACGAGCATCTACCACATAAATGGCCATATCGCTTGCCAGCAGCTGACGAATCACTTTTGCTTCTTGGCTATAATCATAGCTGTCTAGAACACCGCTATCTGCACCTTGAGCAACATCGGCCGCCAAAAACTGCTGCAATCGCTCGATACCATCACGGCGACTGGCAGTGTTATCCTCCAACCAGTCCATGAGTCCTGATGCATCCTCTAGGCCAGGTGTGTCGTATAATGCGACCAACACTTCCCCTGTTTGACTGTCTGTCAGCTGTGCTTGCTCGACATGACGTGTGGTCGCCGCTTCGTTTTTGACTTCACCAAAATAGACATCCCTCAATAAGGTACGCAATATGGAGGTCTTACCAGTATTGGTGTGGCCTACCACTGCCAATTTGAGCGCCTCACCACTGGCGATGGTTTTTTTTGTCACATTTGCGCTGGTTGCTGGCGGTACTGATTCAGTTGATATAGATTGATTATCATGAGTCACCTTCGACTGCGCGGCCGTTATTGATTGCGAGGTGTTAGAGTTATTATGTGCGTCACTAGGTAACGCCTTGTCTGCAAAGAGACCTGTAGGCGTGTGATGCTTATGATTTTCGTTTTTATTGTCATTATTCATAGTTGCGTCTTATTGTTATTGATGATCAAATTACTGTAGCCATATATTGTAAAACAAATCTGGTCGCGTGTTGGTTATGGATGCGTAGTGTTCATATCGTAAACCGTATTTTACGTATCCATGATACGCTATGAGATTGCCGTAGGTGGGCGCAGCAGTACCTTAATTTTTTTCTTAAACCCCTTGGCACGAAAAAATCGTTGCCACATTCGGTAAAAAACGCCGAATATCAGGCTGATGATATTGTCATGGCTGGCTTCACCAACCGCACCGTATTTAACGGGGTTATTGACGGTGTCTTCTTCTACATAAGTGCCAAACCAACGATCAAAAATAATGAGAACGCCGCCATAATTTTGGTCAATATATTCACTATTGGTACCATGATGGGCACGGTGGTTGGATGGAGTATCAAAGACATACTCAACCCATTTTGGAAATTTCCCCACCGTCTCGGTATGAATAAAGAACTGATAAATCAGATCTAAGGCATAAAAGAAAAATACCCAGACAGGATGCACACCTAGCAGCATTAATGGAACAAGGAACAACCACCAACCTGTCACTGAGTACAGTAGGCTTTGACGCATGGCGGTGGACAGATTCATATGGTCATCTGAATGGTGCACGACATGCGCTGACCAAAACCAATTCATGCGGTGTGACGCGCGGTGAAACCAATAGTAGCTAAACTCAACCGCGATAAATATGGGTATGGCCGTCAGCCATGTCACCTCAATAGTGAATAGGCGGTATTGGTATAGCCACAGGCAAATAGGCAGCACAATAAGTGCTTGGACAATCAATTCAAACCCTAGATAAGAGCCGCCCAAGCTAAAATTAGTCATCGCACGGCGCCAGCTAAAGCTTTCATTTTTCCCACGCTTAGACTGATAGAACCACTCTGCTAAAAATAGTAAGAAAAATGGGCCACCAGCCAGCGGTAACAGCCATTCTTGCCAGTGAGCAGGTAAGGTACTTGCCAGCATTGGCTGCCATGACTCTGGCGCAGCGGTTAATATGCTTTGGTTTAACGACTCTTTGTAACCATTCAATAACTTACCATACTCACCTGATGTTAAGAGGGTGTTATCTGTTGACATATTTGGCTCCTAGCCACTATAAAACATCCTTGTTACCCAAGAGATAACCATTTTTCTATATTACTGGTTTATTTCGTCCTTTTTATAAAAATAATTTTTATTAAATAGCATATTCAAAAACTTTAAGAATCAATATCTACCAAACCAATTTTTCGCGCAGAGAGCGCTGTCTGCCACTGCTGATAGCGTACGGCTTGCTTATCCACTGGTTCATCCTCATGTGTCAAATCAGTATCACTGAGCAGTTGTACAATCAGTCCATCTTTGGCGTGAGCGGCGATTTGATCGAGTTTGCGTAGCGTACCGCGGTCAGGCAGTGCTTTACTATGGATACCTAGTAGGACTTGCACAGGATTCGCATCTAGATAGTCTTTGAGCCGTGCCATGTCCTCACGGTCATCGACGATACCAAAATTCTCAATCTCACTTGATTGTTGAAAACCATGATGACGGTCATCATTCAACCCTGACTGCCACCATTCATCCTGATTTGAAGGATATTCAAGCAGGGCGACCAGTTTCTTACCGGCGCTAACGGTCGCCTTTGGTGCGATAGGTGCAGGCGCCTCTGTAAAGTCATCTGCATCAACCACGTGCCGCTGCCAAAAGTTTATTATCTTTTGGTAATACGGTTGCTTGATGTCTAACCGCATCTTTTTGCGCCGGAACATCAATGCACAAAATACCCACGCTATCGCACGCGGGACAATGCCGTACATCAGCAAGCTACCGACTAGCAATCCTGCCCATTGCCGCGCCACAGACAGTGGCATCGCTTCTGTTACAAGACGGCTTTGTACGATCGCTGTACTATCCGGTACATCAAATCCAACCATGCTTGGTAGCCAGCCGAGTATTTGCGTTAAGCTCACCAGCGCCTGATCAGAGAGCAGGGTCGACTCCCAGCTAAAGCTATACTGGCGCACAATCAATAAAAATATAATGGCAAGTAGCATACCGGTTAATGTGGCCAGCCACAGCTGATGGCTAAACCGTCCCAAATACCAACGCATACCGCTATGCTGCAATTGGCGTTCATACAGATCGACGGCCGCCTTAGTCACATCGTCTTTACCGCGTATGAGGTAACTTGGACTGACAAAGCTCGCAAACCAACTGGGCGCCTGCTGGTCTCGATTAATCAGTGTCATAACAAGCCAGCCACCAAGCATAATGGTATGAAAACCAAGCAGGCAGACCAATACATAAAAAAAGTTCACCACATTAGACTGCAATAGCGTGAATAACCCCAAAAATCCTGAGATACACCACACCACACTCATGACGATCATGATGCCCTTTATACGACCATCAATCTTGCCCAGCACCCGCGCAAGTGCACCATTGCTATCTATCCGTGATGCCCGTCGGTGCAGCTTTTGGATAGGTGTGCCATCCTCTCTCTGTAGCTTTTCCGTGATTAGTAACGGGTCAGTGGTAAAGACGTGCTGATCGGTCTCTAAGGCACGTACCAGCTCGGTCAATTGGTCTTGGGGTGATAGCATAAGGCGCTGATATCCGTATAAAAACATCAATATGAGAAATGAGAAGCAAAGCGTGCGAGATTAATCGCAAGCAATTATTGTAGCCTATCTAGATTAAGGATAATGTCTATTATTTTTATCATAGCAAACGCTCGTAAAATCAGCCAAAATGAATAAACAAACCAACACTTATAAAAAAAGGGAAGGTGTCATATGAATAACAAAACCTATCTTATCATCGGCGGAACAGGCGGTATCGGTCAGGCAATGGTTAAACAGCTGGTACAAAAGACAACTGCCGATCAAACTGACAGTCAAGTTGATAAAAATGGCATAACAGTCTTTGCCACTTATCATCGCAGTGAGCCGAACTTTGAAGCAGAAAACCTGCACTGGTTGCCTATGAATATCAGTGATGAAGACAGTATCAAAAAAGCGGCCGATAGCATCAAGCAGACAGTAGGTCATGTCGATTGGGTGATCAACTGCGTGGGATTACTACATACAGAGACTGCGCAACCAGAAAAGGCCTTAAGGCAGATTGAAACGGCATTTTTTTTACAGAACATGCAAATCAATGCTCTATCAAGCTTGCTGATAGCCAAGCATATCAAACCGTTGCTCGCCAAAGCTAATCGCAGCGCTGAACACCCTGCGATTTTTGCGACTATATCAGCCCGCGTCGGTAGTATCACGGACAATCAGCTAGGCGGTTGGTATAGCTATAGAATGAGCAAGGCGGCGCTCAATATGGGCATGAAAAACCTAAGTATCGAATGGGGCCGATCACTCAAAGAGGTGTGCGTGGTCGTTATGCAACCGGGCACCGTGAATACCCAATTGTCCGCGCCGTTTCAAGGCAATGTCGCTGAAGGACATCTATTCTCGCCAGCCTATAGCGCGGAGTGTTTATTAGACGTGCTATCAGGGATGACGGCTGCCCAATCAGGCAGTTTTGTCGATTGGGCGGGTGAGTCAATACCTTGGTAATAAATATATCAACGGAATGAGCCATTAGTCACTGAGTTGTTAGTAAGCCATAAATAAGTCCATAAACGCATTCACTGGTGTTTGCATAAGCTTTTCTTGATCGTCACACAGCTCGATGATCTGCTGACACCGACTGTCGATAAAGCGGGTGGCCAGACTGGCGCGGAACTTTGCCTCAAGTATGGGAATACCTTCGGCGCGGCGGCGTTTATGACCGATAGGATATTCAATGGCAACTTTTTCTGTGCTACTACCATCTGTAAAAAATATTTGAATGGCGTTGGCAATGGAGCGCTTACTGGGGTCATGGTAGTCTTTTGAATACTGTGCGTTTTCTTCTACTACCATTTTTTCGCGTAGCTCATCGATTGATAAATGCTCTTCGTGATAGTCATCTTCATAGTTCTCCGCCATCAAATCGCCTGTCAATAAGGGAACAGCCACCATATATTGTAAGCAGTGATCTCGATCGGCGGGATTGGCAAGCACGCCTTCTTTTGAGATGATGCGAATCGCTGAATCATGGGTGGTTAGGACAATTTTTTCAATATCATCAATTCTACCTTTCACATGTGGGTGCAAAATAACCGCCGCTTCACAAGCGGTCTGGGCATGAAATTCAGCAGGAAAGCTTATTTTAAATAGGACGTTTTCCATCACATAACTACCAAAATCTCGCTGGAATTTAAACCGACGATCGACTTCAGGCTTTATCGCCAAATCTTTATTGGTATGGCTAAACAGCACATCATAAAACCCCCATTGCGGTGCGGTGAGTGCGCCAGGGATACCCATCTCGCCGCGCGCCGTTATATCTACCAGGCGTACAGCGCGGCTGGTCGCATCACCTGCCGCCCATGATTTTCGGCTGCCCGCGTTGGGTGCATGACGATAGGTACGTAGTGCCTGACCATCGACAAGGGCTTGTGAGATAGCTGCCATGATGCGCTCACGTGGTAGCTGATATAGCTTGGCAACCACAGCGGTTGATGCCAATTTGACCAAGAACACATGATCAAGACCCACACGGTTGAATGAGTTTTCGAGTGCCATGACACCTTGAATCTCATGCGCCATGATCATCGCCTCAAGCACGGCCTTCATGGTCAGAGGTGCGTGTCCTTGGCTGATGTTTTTTTGACTGATATAGTCGGCGACCGCTAAGATGCCGCCTAAATTATCAGAAGGATGGCCCCATTCAGCAGCGAGCCACGTATCATTATAGTCAAGCCAGCGCACCATACAGCCAATATCAAAAGCGGCTTTGATGGGGTCTAATTTATAGGACGTACCAGGAACGCGAGCGCCATGCGGCGTTATTTGATCGGGGCAATCAGGCCCTAAGTGTTTGGTACACTCAGGGAAGCGCAGCGCAAGCAAGCCGCAGCCGATGGTATCCATCAAACAGTGGCGCGCAGTATTCCACGCATCAGTGGGGTTTGGTGACTCGTTATCTATGGAATAATTGAGCACATAATCGGCGATTTTTTGGATTTCATCGTCATATTCTGGACGAATATTGCTCTCTACCGTTGCCTCATTCGTATTTGACATGGTTGTTTCCTCTTCCTTGAGTGTGCTAACTTTTCGCTTTTTTGACCCATGCTCGCAGTCATCCTTTTAAAGCGGTTATCATTCAAAAGTAGCACACTCAATATGGAACAACCAACTTGAATTGTGTTAAAAGTTGAGACGTTCACAGCCGTTTAAATCATTAAATAGAGCAGTCCTAAAATAAACAGCGCCGCTATAATAAACAGCAGAAAACTCAAAACTTTGGTTGTGGTTGATGCAGCGTCTGCGCTCTCTTTTTTGATTTTATTTTTCTTGGCGACATACAGCACCATTTTTACATGTTCGATATTATCCTCAAGATAATGCTCGCCTTCAGGTACAAAGCCCAAAGACTCATAAAAACTAAGCAGGTAAGCCTGTGCCGAGATAATAATTGGGCGCTTTTTACCGTATTTTTTGCGGCAATGAGCAATAGCCTGAGTCATTATTTGGCGTGCTAGGCCGTCACCTCTGTGTTCTGACAGTACAAGCACTCTACCGATAGCAGGCATGGCAGTGTGGTTAGTCTTGATCGTAGGGTCAGCGACCGATAGATTGGATTTTAGCTTATTGAATTCGGGCGGGACAATACGGCAATAGCCTACTAACGCTGCGTTTTGATGGGCAATCAAGTGCAAACAATCAAAATCAACCTCATCCATATCTTGATAAGCACAGTTTTGTTCGACGACGAACACTTGCGAGCGTGCTTTTAGGATATGGTAAAGATCAACTGAGGTCAGCTCGTCAAAGGTTTTTAGAGAAAATTCACAATTCATAATGGTCTAGCTTCTGGCGATAGGCGGTAAAATAGGGGCATTATAACGATTTAGGCAGGCATTAACCATTCCTAACCGTTTAGCGTCTGGCTGATTTTGTCTAAGTTTAAGCTATCAGACATGGCGCTAAAGATCTCAAAGTATTTGCCGCGCTGGGCATAAAGCGCCTCGTGAGTACCTGTCTCAACCACTTCGCCATTTTCTATCACTACCAGATCGTCGGCATCAATGATTTGAGCAATATTGTGCGAGACCATAATGACGGTGCGGTCTTTTTTGATCAGATCTAGGCTTTTTTTGACCTGTTGACTGGCGATAGCATCGAGGCTGGCCGTCGGCTCATCCAAAAACACAATCGGCGGATCTTTTAAAAACATCCTTGCCAGCGCGATACGCTGCTGTTGACCGCCTGATAGAGATTTTGCGGTACTCTCATAGCC
>Ga0098065_1000795_pt1 | contig 13047 bp, 14 predicted proteins | sample 25_taG_FD_75062 | JGI IMG/M metagenome (GOLD analysis project Ga0098065, IMG submission 75062) | Marine viral communities from Cariaco Basin, Caribbean Sea - 25_WHOI_OMZ | ecosystem: Environmental > Aquatic > Marine > Oceanic | place: Caribbean Sea: Cariaco Basin | collected 2014-11-08 | reverse complement strand
CACCCTGTTCGATTTTTTTCACTAAATCAAGTTTTAGCTCAACACTAAAAACCCGGCGTTGTTTACCTTTTTCCATTGTTTAAAAGTTTAAGAAAAAGGGCAACTTATTTCAGTCTTAGTCAGCATACAGCATACAGTCATTCAAAATTCAACATTTAGAATTCAAAATTAATATTCCGGCTTCAATTCTGCTGTCATTTCGAGCGCAATGAAATGAAGCCGAGAAATCTCAATCAACAATTTAAGTTAGAGAATTAGAAAGTTGAAGGTTTAAAAGTTGTTCTATAGAGAAGTCCATTTTCATTATCCAGTTTATCACTATGGCTTCGATACGATTGCTCCTTCGTTGCAATCACTCAGCCGTCGCTAAATACTTCAAGGTTCAAAAGTTGTTCTAGCGAGTAGTCCATTTTCAATATACATTATACAGTTTACGGCATACGGCATACAGCATACAGTCATTCAAAATTCAACATTTAGAATTCAAAATTAATAGTCCGGCTTCAATTCCGCTGTCATTTCGAGCGCAATGAAATGAAGCCGAGAAATCTCAATCAACAATTTAAGTTAGAGAATTAGAAAGTTCAAGGTTTAAGAGTTGTTCTATCGAGCAGTCTGTTATCAATAACAACAGTACTCTTTAATTTTGAATTCCCCATCTTTAAAACCAAAAAATCCTCATGAACTTCATGAGGATTTTTTGTGTTTTCCGAAGAAAAAATTATTCAGCTTTATCTACGACTAAACGTTCGTCACGGTTAGCAATTTCCCAGGCAGTTAAGAAAACAAGTCGGGCTCTTTTTGATAATGCATCGTAATTGATTTTATCTGGAGTATCTGTGATTTTATGATAATCGGCATGAACGCCATTAAAATAGAAAATCACCGGAACATTGTTTTTAGCAAAATTGTAATGGTCACTTCTGTAATAAAAACGGTTAGGATCGTTTTCATCATTATAGGTGTAATCTAAATCCAAATTCATGTATTTAGAATTTACTTCTTCACTAAGTTCGTGTAGTTCTGTACTTAGTTTATCACTTCCTATAAGATAAATATAGTTATTGTTACCTTCATGATCAGGATCAATACGACCAATCATATCGATATTAAGGTTTGCTACCGTTTCTTCTAAAGGAAAAATTGGATTATCGGTATAAAATTTAGAGCCTACAAGTCCTTTTTCTTCTCCGGTATTGTTAAGGAAAAGAATAGAACGTTTTGGAGTGTATCCATCTTTTACGGCTTCTGAAAATGCCTGAGCGATTTCTACAACCCCCATAGTTCCTGAAGCATCATCATCTGCACCGTTAAATACGTTACCATCTTTATCCATACCTACGTGATCGTAATGAGAAGAAATAACTAATACCTCTTCTGGTTTTTCGCTTCCTTTAATAAAAGCAACCACGTTTTCAGATGCTTTGGTATCTCCCCTAAAGTAACTTTTGGGTACTTCCTGAAAGTAATCGTCACCACCCAGGGCCGATGGGATATCAAACTTTTTATATTGTTCTTTTAAATATTCAGCAGCTTTTTTCTGTCCCGGTTCTCCTGTTTCACGACCTTCAAACTCGTCACTGGCAAAAATATAAACTCGTTCCTTTAGATCTGAAGGAGTAATGGTTTCAGCATATTTCATTGGATCGGCGTTATCTACATCTTTTTGATGCGCGCCGCAGCCAACTAAACTGGCAGTTAGGGCAAATACTAATAATTTTTTCATGTAATTTATCAAATTTAACTATTCGGTTGCACAAGATAGTAGTTTATCTCAAATTAAGTACTTCTACTTGTTTTTTTTCGGAATCCTTTCGTACGGCGTTTAGAGGTTAATGCAAGAGTTTATTGCTTCAAGGCTTTTTCAATGGCCTCTTTTACCAGTGGCTCCATAACTTTATACCCTGCATCGGTAGGATGAACACCATCTGAGGCATATTCTTTTTTCATCCCCTGTTGCTCATTGGCCAGCGCAGGAAAATAATCCAGATACACATGATCATTTTCTTCGGCATAAGTTTTTAGCCAGTTATTGACTTCAGCGATTTTAGCTACCGGTTCTAATCCCGGGCGCCAAGGATAATCGTATACGGGCAGTATAGAACTTAGTACGACCTTAATGTTATTGGCAGTGGCCAGTTGCGCCATGGCTTTAATGTTATCGGTAATCATTTTTACCGAAGAAAACCCGGTATTGCCGGCAATATCGTTCGTACCGGCAAGGATTACTACTACTTTTGGTTGTAGATCGATCACCTCTGGGGTAAACCTGATAAGCATTTGCGGAGTGGTTTGCCCGCTGATACCGCGACCGATATAATTATTTTCCATAAAAAAATCAGGGTGTTGATCGTACCAGCCCTGGGTAATGGAATTTCCCATAAAAACGGCAGTAACCGCTTTGTCCTGTTGTTTTACCTGTTCGTTAGCTTCCCGATATCGCTTTAGATTTGGCCAATCCTGACTCATAAGTTCTTTGTATTGTTCGTTTTGTGAAAATATTAGGCCGCTAAAAAAAAGAAATCCTAAATAAAATAAATGCTTCAATTTCATAATTTGGTTAGTTTTGAATTGTAAATGTAACGAAAAGGGATATGTATTCGAATAGTTGAAAAAAATAGCATTGTTTTTTATTGAATATCAGTATCCTAAAAAATCGATAAAAATTTATTGAAATTTTATTGTGTAGAAATGAAAAAGCTTTCTATATTTGCACCCGCAATCAGCAAATAGCTGATGAGACACTCAGGAGAAATGGCAGAGTGGTCGAATGCGGCGGTCTTGAAAACCGTTGAGGGTCACACCTCCGGGGGTTCGAATCCCTCTTTCTCCGCTGGGAATGTATCAAATTCCACTAAAAGCCCATAAACACTATGTTTATGGGCTTTTTTAATTTCAAATAATACCAAATAAAGTCATTTATTATCAAATAAAAAGGGGCTAATTCGGTGTCACTTGGCATCAAAAATTAGTGACACCGAATGAATTGCAATTATTTGATAATTAGATTATTACAAAGAACTTGTATTAAATATTTTTTCGTAATTTCAAAAAATATTAATACTGAAACTCATGGAAAATTCACTCTCATTGCTTTTTTACATAAAAAAGAGCAAAGCAGACAGCTCCGGACAGGCAAATATCTATCTAAGAATCACAGTTAATGGTAAGCGGGCTGAACTAAGCATACGCAGGAAAATACATGTAGATCATTGGAATGTTGAAATTAGTCAATCTCGTGGTAACTCTACTGCTTCACAGGAAATTAATCGCCTTATGACAAATATTAAAAGTAAAATCTATTTAATAGAACAGGAGCTTTTAAATAATGGAAAAAGTGTCACCGCCATTGCCTTACGAAATGCTTATTTGGGCAAAAATGAAAATAATAGAATGGTGCTTGACATTTTTAAAGAACATAATGATAATGTTGAAAAGTTAATTGGAAAAGATTTTGCTTCAGGAACAGCAGAACGTTATAAAACTGCAAAAAAACACATTGGTGATTATATCCAAAGTAGCTATCATGTTAAAGACTTAAACGTTAAGGAGGTTGACCACAAATTTATAAGTGGTTTTGAATACTATTTAAAGACCACTAGGAAATGTTCTCATAATACAGCCATAAAGTATATAACAAATTTTAAGAAAATTATCAGAATTGCTTATGCTAATGATTGGATTAGTAAAGATCCCTTCTTAAACTGGAAAGCAAAACTGAAAATAGTCGATAGGGAATTTCTAACAAGTGATGAAATTCAAAAAATAGTTGAAAAGGATTTTTCAACTGACCGATTGAACCAAGTTAAGGACATCTTTATTTTTAGTTGCTTTACTGGGTTGGCCTATGCAGATGTAAAAAAGCTTACCAAAAATGATATTGTTATTGGTATTGATGGCCAAAACTGGATTAAAACCAAAAGAACAAAAACAGATACAAGAAGTAATATTCCTATTCTTTCAATCCCACAGGCAATTATTGATAAATACGAAGTACATCAGGAGTCTTTAGACACTGAACTTTTGCTTCCTGTTTTAAGCAACCAAAAAATGAATGCTTATCTCAAAGAAATTGCAGATTTATGTAAAATAAATAAAAATCTAACATTTCATTTAGCACGTCACACCTTTGCTACTACTGTAACACTTACCAACGGGGTTCCTATTGAATCAGTAAGTAAAATGCTTGGGCATAAATCTTTGAGGACGACACAGCACTATGCAAAAATCATTGATAAAAAAGTAAGTGAAGATATGAATGCCTTGAGATTGAAAATGGATGCTATTGAACATACCAATGAAAAAAAATCTATAAATCAATAAGCTAATTTAATGTTTAAAATAGCAGCGATATAATATTAGCCGTTTTAAATCCCGAAATCGATCAAAATCTTTGTTTTCTATTGTTAATAACCCATAATCTTCCCAAAAACTGTGTTTTTTTGGTCATTTAGTTTTATGCTAAATGATGCCAAATTTTACCAATTAAAATGTTTTTATTTTACGGTCATAAAAATTAGTTTATTTTAATTTAATATGTTGTTTATCAGTTATTTGTGAATAACTAATTAATTTTTTTTCTTCTTTCAATAGCCCCGTTTTATACCTTTATTACCATAATCCCATAAGGGAAAACAAAAGCGCTTTTGTTCATTTTATTAACCTAAAACAATAAAAATGGACACTATTTTAATACTGGAACGACTGGATCGTTTAGAGAAACTACTCATAGGAAGCAAAGAAGTATTGACCTTTGATGAAGCCAGCGACTATACGGGCATTTCGAGAAGCTATCTATACAAACTCACAGCTTCCGGAAAAATTCCTCACTCCAAACCCAACGGTAAAATGGTCTTTTTTGATAAAAAGAAGCTTGTGGATTGGTTACTCCAACATCAGCGAGAACCCAGAATGGAAATAAAGGACAACTCCCAAGCTGGTAATCTGGCGAATAAGCATGCTTAAACTTTTATAAAGCAACAGCAAACAAGTCCAACGATTTGCCGTGACTTCACATGGCACAAAAACACTTCTTATGAAACAGATACCTTATATACGTGTGGGCACGTCCTATTACAAACGTGTCAAGGCTCCGACCATAGCAGGCCACTTCAATGAAATTTTGGTGCATTGGAACATGGAGACCATCAAGCAGGATCATGGCAAAGACCATTTGAGTAAAATCCCTAAATATGATGGCTTTACCTGTATTCCGAGCCATATAGAATTTAAACAGGAATATCTTGGGTTCTATAACATCTATTCCCCTTTGGGCAAAGTGCCCAAAGAGGGAGACGTTACCTTATCACTAAAATTTGTAAAGCACATCTTTGGTAAACACTACGAACTGGGCTTGGACTATTTACAATTATTGTATCTAAAACCCATCCAAGTACTACCAATATTATGTTTGGTGTCCAAGGAACGCTCCACAGGGAAAAGTACCTTTTTAAAATGGCTCAAGGAAATCTTTGAGAACAACCTGACCTATTTGACCAATGACAGTTTTAGCAGCCAGTTCAATGCCGATTGGGCAAACAAGCTCCTGATATGTATCGATGAAGTCCTTTTCAATAAGGAAGAGCTGACCGAACGCATCAAATACCTGAGCACCACCAACATCAATAAACTGGAAGCCAAGGGCAAGGACAAGCGCGAGGTTGAGTTTTTTGGCAAGTTTATCCTGTGCAGCAATAATGAGGAAAGCTTTATAAAAATTGATGCCAATGAAACACGGTTTTGGGTGATTAAAGTGCCAACCTTAGAGGTGGAACAAACAAATTATTTAGAGAAATTAGTTGAAGAGATTCCAGCTTTCCTATACTACTTAGCAAACCGAAAATTACATTCAAAGCATTTGACCCGTATGTGGTTCACAGCACACCAGATCAAAACAAATGCCCTGGTAAAGTTAGTGCAAAACAATCGCAACCGGGTAGAGAAAGAACTGGCCAGTATCCTGATGGGGGTCATTGAGAAATTTGATTTGGAAGCTGTTGACCTTTGTCCCATGGATGCATTATTGGCACTGAATAGGACTCGGGTAAAAACGGATCTGACCCAACTACGAAGGCTGCTCAAAAATGATTGGAGGTTAAGCAACAAGGACAACTCCAATAGCTACCAGAAATTTGTGATTTGGACAGATGGCGATATCAACCTAATCGATGCCAAAGGACGCTACTTTACGGTTGACAAATCGTTTTTGACCCAAAATTTTGATGATTTGATGACAGGATGACGAAACCGCTGTATTTGTTGGGCTAAAGCCGTCATCATGTATTCATCATTTTGTCATCAAAAAATATAATGATGACAGGATAATGCCATAAAAAACTAAGAATGATGAAATGATGATACATTGATGACTGAACAAACGTAATGTTTATAAGGCTTAACAGAGGAAATCATCAAAAAAACAAAAATACACCTAAAAACACATTGGCTTATGAAAGAAAAAATAAATTGTGAAACAGCCCGTAATTTTTCAGTGGAAAAAACACTGGAAAAATTAGGGCACTTTCCCAAAAGGACAGCGGAAAAAGAAGCTTGGTTTCTGAGTCCTTTCAGGTCAGAAACCCAAGCCTCTTTTAAAGTTTCTAAAACCAAGAACCGATGGTACGATCATGGTGAAGGTGTGGGCGGTAATGTGATAGACCTTGTATGTCGGATTCTAAAATGTTCCATAGGTGAAGCCTTGGCATTTTTAAACGATGGGGTCGCAAAAAACACATTTAGAGAGCAACGGATTTTTAAAGACAACAACACAGGACTTGGCATTGTTAAGGTTCAGGACATCACGCACCCTGCCCTCATTCAATATCTGGGTTCAAGGGGCATTCCGATAAACACTGCCAAGACCTTTTGCAAAGAGGTTTGGTACCAGCATAAGGAAAACCGATTTTTTGCCATTGGCTTACAGAACCATCAAGGTGGTTGGGAACTGAGGAACAAACTATTTAAAAACAGTAGCAGCCCAAAATCCTATACCTACTTCCAAAACTATAACAAACAACTCATCATTCTGGAAGGGATGTTTGATTTGTTATCACTGGCCACTTTAGATAAAATCCAAATAAAAGCTTCAGATATCATTGTTTTGAATTCCATAGCCTTTATAAAAGCCATTGAACCATATTTAAATGCCTATGAATCTGTCCTCATTTATCTGGATAATGATAATGCTGGAAGACAGTCTGCCAAGTATCTAATGGATCATCATAAGCATATCATGGATCAAAGCTATATCTATAAAAACCATAATGATTTAAACGATTTGTTGTGCCATGAAAGCGGATGATTTTAATTTCAAACCAAATGATGATAGGGAACGGACTGTAAAGATTCCTACCAAAGTACTGAGCCAATCGGATAGTATAGAATTGGATATGGAACGGAATATAACGGAAAACGAAATCATCGTGGGGAGGAATTCGAGATGTGTGTCTGTGGACACATTCTCGTTTGCTCCCGAAGGTCGCAAAGAAAAAAAAAGAGTGTTTAAGGGGAAAGGTGACCTCGTTAAGTTTCGATGTACCATCTATGAAAAGAAACTGTTGAACATCAAAGCCAAACAGAGCGGATTAAGTTTGAGTGAATATATCCGGAGAAGCTTATTTGAACAGGAGATTACAGAACGTTTTTCCGATGAACATATTGAGATATATAAAATGCTTATTAAGTACCATAACAATTTTAAGTCCATTGGGAATATGTACAAAAAGCGAAATCCTAAACTAACCCAAGAAGTTTATGCCTTGGCGAACGACATCAAAACACATCTTAAAAAATTTCAATAATGATAGGAAAAGGCAAAAGCATATCACATACCAGGGCTTCCATGTCCTACGGATGGAACCAGGAAAAGGATGCCGAGATTGTGCTCAAGGAATTTCTGCATGGCGATTCTCCTGCAGAAATCACCAAAGAGTTCAAAATGCTCCAGGACCAAAATTACCATTGTACAAAAAACACCTTGTCCTTTGTCATTAGTCCTACGATTGAAGATGGCAAGCATTTGGATAAAAATGAGCTGCAAGCTATTACAAAACGTTTTATGCATGAAATGAAACTGGGAGAAAGACAGGCCATTGCCTTTGTTCATCAGGACAAAGACCACAAGCACATCCATTTATATGTCAATCGTATTGATTTTAAAGGGATGGCCTATAACGACAGTTTTATTGGGAAGCGTAGCCAGTTGGCTGCTGAAAAAACAGCAGAGCATTTGGGATTGACCACGGTGAAGCAAATCCAGTTTGAAAAGGAATTCAACCTAAATGAAATACGCACGGAAATCAAGCGCCGGCATGACCTGGCTATGAAACAGTTTAAGCCCAAATCCTTTGATGCTTATATAAAAGATATGCAAGTTAATGGTGTAAAAGTCATCCCAACCATAAACAACCAAAACAAATTGCAGGGCTTTCGATTTGAGTTTGATGGTCATAACCTGAAAGGTAGTGAAGTACACCGTAACATGTCCATTGGCAATATCGGAAAACAAATGGCTGGTATTGAAGGAGCAAAGGTTTTAAAGAACTATAATGTCACCATTAAAATAGCTGATAAACTCGTTGACTTGACACCCAATTTAACCTTGAAGATTACAAAGTTCATTATTAAAAAAGCCATAGATAAAGGAATCTCATACTAATCAAAAACAGCAATCATGACGAAACTTGAAGAACTGACCTCCTTATTGGTCAACGAGCTCAATGACTTTAACAAGGGCATTGAAAGACTGGAAAAAATCAGTGAACAATTAAAAGATACCAAAATCAAAATGGATGTATCTGAATACAAAGCCATTATTGAAGAGCATCAAAAAGAAATGGCATTCCAATTAAATAGCATTTCAAGTTTTGAAAAGCGGTTTAATGATAAGATTCAGCGGGCTAAGATATATCCTAATTGGGCGGTGGTGGTGTTTATCGTTTGTATTGTGGTTGCAGTTACTCTTGTTTCTTATATAGTTATGAAATAATAAAATTATACGTGGAGTGATAATAACCTTTTATTCCTGCTGTTTCAACATAGCATTAACGTCATCCAAAAATTCACCTTCATCAAACGGTAATAATTTATTGGCCAACTCCAACGTTTTGCGAATATCCAAACCGTCATCATCAGTTCCATTAGATGAATCAATATGACTTGCCATAATGCAAACGTTTATCAATGATTCAATGGTTATAAATAAATCCAAGTAACCATCAAATTGTAAAAATGAAGGTCTAAATTTATGCTTTTGTATACTAGAAGGTTGTAAAGTTACCAATCGATGCTTTGCTGATTTTATTAATTTCTTGAGCTCTTTCTTTTTTGTTTTCATGGTGATTGAAGTTTTAATGTTCTACTTCTGAAAGGATTTTAGTAATGTCATCTAAGGCAACCATTTGTTCCCTGGGCAGTAAATTGATAATGAATTCCAATGCTACTATAACATTGGACTTAGGATCCGCATTGGAAAGTGCAGATAATGAAAAGGTGGCTTCTCCCTCAAGTGCCAATACACAGGTTTTCAGTAAGCAGGATATATTGAAAAGAAGTTCGTCATTGTCACCTATTGGAAATTCGCCTTTCATCATAGGTTTATGGTTGCATGAATATCCAGTAGGCTTCAAAAGTCCATCCCTATCTGATAATGCCTTTTGAATTCTTCTCAATGCTTTTTTATGTTTCTTTTTTTCTTTCATTGGCTATTTGTTTCTGTTTCTAAAGCCAAATACCTAAGTGTGTCCAAAAGTTCCATTTCGTTATGGGGTATCATGTTCAACACATACCCTAATACTTCTCTAATATTATGTTCTGGCTCAGGAATAGAATGTGTTGAACAGTACTCTGCTTCCATGGCGATGATACATACCTTTAGCAGATTTGATATCATAAATGAGATATCTAAATAGCCTTCAGTAACAATTCCAGTAGTGTATAGCCCTTTTTTAAAAGGATAAGGTTTTAAAGCGGAAAAATCTTTTTCGGATAGGGATTTAATGAAATTAGACATTTCTGTGTCATTTGGTGGAGAGCATTGCGCTTTAGGAATATTGATTTCTTTTGGATTTGCCATGAGTTTTGTGCAAGCATCCAACCTGTTTCTAAATAATAAGGTTGTTATAGATTCAATTTTATTGGCTTTCTCTTTTATCTTATAGATTTGTTCTAAGTTGATATGGTAATTGTTTTCATAGCGAGTACATATATAAGCATCATCCAATAATTTCAAAAGGTTTTGCTCCTCCTCTATTTCGGAATTGAAAAGGTTGCCAATTTTTGGCGAAAATGTTTTTATATACGTTTGAAGTTCCTTGATACTATGGCTTTTACGTTCCTTACCCATTATAAAAAGAGCAGCATACCGAAACCACAGTTCTATATATTGATGCAGCATATAAGCGGCATGCGACAGATTATTTTTTTCGATAAAAAAGGTGGCACCATCGAAAAAGGCGGCCATTTTATGGCATTCTTTTTCGAAAGTTGATTGTATGATACTCAGTGTTTTTTCGGGTATATGGTACTCATAAAAGCTGTCTAATTCTGCAATGGAAGTATGAAAGATTTCTTTATCCCAAGTGCATCCATGAACAAAAAACAAGTTTTCTTCTTTTAGTTGTTGCTGGGCATATTCGAACGAGAATATCCGGTATAAAAAATCCGTTTCTTCCTGGAATATTTTAGCAACCATTGCTGATAATTCTTTGGTTAGAGAAGAACAGTTTCCTTTAAGCACAATAATTATTAGGGATTTGTTGTAATCTTCAAACACAATGTCAGACTTGAAAATGTATTTTACTTCAAGTAAAGTAGTAAGCTTGTTTATGACCTGTTCTCTATATGAATTAGGTTCTTGATTCATAATTCCAAAAGTTTAAGTTTATATATTCAGACATATATTTCATATAATCGGAACTAATGTACATATAATAAGATAAAATAACAAATGAAAGTTTAGAAAATCGGAAAGCTTTATCTTAAATAGTAACTTTATATACTGAAAACAGGATAAATACATGACAAAATTAGGACTCTACTTTGCTAAAAAATCAATAAATAGATCAGATGTGTCTCGCAAAACTGGTATAAGCAAAACACGATTAAGTGAGCTTGCGAATAACATAAATACACAATTGAAAGTGAAAGAGTTATATTTGATTTCTCTTGCCATTGACGAAGATCCTGGAGAATTATTAAAGGAAGTGTGCAAAGACCTAAAACTGCCAAAAGAATAAAACCATCTTCCAATTAGTAACATATTATTTATAGCGGGCAATATCTTTATTGTTGCCTTACCCCTTTTGTATATTCCTATTCTATTTAATTTTCTTCTTTTTACGGCTTTCCTCCTTTTTGTTTGAATTATTATCCCTATATTGGACTAATTTTGACAAGTCAAAATATAAAAGGCTTGAAATGCCCAATTGTAATTTACAAACTAACTGATATGAAGAATTGGACATTACACCTGACCATTGAAAAATCAATCAATACAACAGATGAAATTAGGTAATCGGATAAAGGAATTAAGGGAGAGTCAAGGTTTACTCCAAAGACAACTCTCGGCACAGTTAGAAATTGACACCCCTATGTTTAGCAAGATTGAACGTGGAGAGCGTAGAGCAAAACGGGAACTAGTGCTAAAAATAGCGGAGCTGTTAAAGGCTGATGAACAGGAGTTGTTGTCTTTGTGGTTAGCAGACCAAATTTTAGAAATAACCACAGATGAAGAACAGGCTTTGCAAGCCTTAAAAATGGCAACTAAGGACATTAATACGAATAGAAAATAAGAGACCACTATATATGGCCAAGAAAAAAATTGAAAAGACCAAAGCAATAGAAGAAACCCTTTGGCAATCGTGCGATAAATTAAGAGGTTCGGTTGACCCGGCAGAATACAAACACGTGGTGTTAGGATTGATATTCCTAAAGTTTGCCAGCGATAAATTTGAAGAGCGTAGAGAAGAACTCATTGCCGAGGGTAAAGAGAAATATGTAGAAATGAAAGACTTCTACAATATGAAAAACGTATTCTTCTTAGAGGAAATTTCTCGGTGGTCGTACATCAGTAAAAATGCAAAGCAAAATGATTTAGCCTTAAAAATAGATACGGCACTTCATACCATTGAAAAAGATAACCCTGCTTTACAGGGGGCTTTACCAGATAACTATTTTTCTCGCTTAGGCTTAGACCGTACCAAATTGGCATCATTGGTTGATAAAATCAATGAAATAAACACCTTAGAAGATGAATCTCAAGACATCATAGGTAGAGTTTACGAGTACTTCCTTAGAAAATTCGCCATCAAAGAAGGAAAAGGAAAGGGAGAATTTTATACCCCTAAAACCATCGTAAACCTTATGGCAGAATTAATAGAACCTTACAAAGGGATTATCTATGACCCTGCCTGTGGCTCTGGTGGTATGTTCGTACAGTCCATTAAGTTTATAGAAAGCCACCAAGGAAATAAAAAGGAAGTATCTATTTATGGTCAAGAATCTTCCCCTACTACCTATAAACTGGCTAAGATGAATTTAGCCATTAGAGGTATTTCCGCAAACTTAGGAGACAAGCACGCTGATACATTCTCAAACGACCAACACAAAGATTTAAAAGCCGATTTCATTATGGCAAACCCACCATTCAATCAGAAGGATTGGAGAGGTGCAGATGAGTTACAAGACGACCCACGTTGGAGAGGCTATGATGTACCGCCAAAAAGTAATGCCAACTATGGTTGGATTTTAAATATGGTAAGTAAACTTTCCGAAAATGGTGTAGCAGGATTTATTTTGGCCAATGGAGCTCTATCTGGTGGCGGTGAAGAGTATAAAATCCGAAGAAAGTTGATTGAAAACAACTTGGTTGAAGCTATCATCATCATTCCACGAGATACCTTTTATACTACCGATATAAGTGTTACCCTTTGGATTTTAAACCGCAATAAAAAGCAACGTACCATTACAATTAATGATAGAGTTAAAAACTATCGTGACCGTGAAAAGGAAACCCTTTTTATAGATTTAAGACGTTGGGGAAGCGAATAT
>Ga0098065_1000793_pt1 | contig 13070 bp, 17 predicted proteins | sample 25_taG_FD_75062 | JGI IMG/M metagenome (GOLD analysis project Ga0098065, IMG submission 75062) | Marine viral communities from Cariaco Basin, Caribbean Sea - 25_WHOI_OMZ | ecosystem: Environmental > Aquatic > Marine > Oceanic | place: Caribbean Sea: Cariaco Basin | collected 2014-11-08 | reverse complement strand
TCTTAAATCTCTAATCTTGCCAGCGCGAACGAGTAACTTTAATTGCGCGTAGCGATTCGCTTCCTTGGTTGAATCAAACTTAACGTCATCAACCACCTTTTTGACCGCACCAAACTTGTTTTTAGGCTTTCCGCTGATTTCCCTGACCAACTGCTCGAGACTAGAAGGTCTTTTACTGCTTTTTCGTGCCAATTTCATACCCTTCTGCCCTTTAAATCGTCCTGACCGATGTATGTACCGAATCAATGTTAAGTGCGCTTAAATCGTCATCTAGTGCGATACCGTTTTCATTCCAACTACACAGCTTCCCGTTATCACGCACGCCGTCTATCTCAATCGCACTCGCTGAATAAAGCTGTAGCTTGCTGTTGTACGTCAGCCCTATGACAAAATCGCCTGCCTTGGTCACTGCGACGTTTTTAAAGTAGGTCATAGCGTTCGGCCTGCCAGCCTTGAGCGCTTGCTGGCGTGCTAGGTACTTAGCTTCGCCAGCGGTATAGTCGGACGGGTCTTTTTTCATATCAAAGAACCCTGTTTATCGCACTGCGCTTCCAGTCAGTAGCATCAAAACCATCACCAATAAGCTCCGACCTAAAATTAAGAAAGACTGGTAGGCTGCATCCAGCTTTAAGATACCAATAGCTGTAGCGACGCGGTACATGATGCTTGGGGCTTAAATATCTTTTCTTGCAGCCATAGAGATGCGCCTTACCATTACTATCAACTGCCGCGCTCTTTACCCAGGAAGGCTGACCGCTGAATATCGCCTGCGTTAGCTGCTTCATACCGACCCCTTAAAACTTGTAACCACCACATCATTTGTTTTCACCTGCTGGCATGAATAAACTTTCCCTGAGTAATGAAACATGCCAAACCGTTGGCAGTTATCAGACGATGCTTGCTGTCCCATTGCAAAGCCAACTAGGTTTGCAACAATGCTCAAAATCAAAGCCATGCAGACAAGAAACCAGTTGTTATATAACTTCACGCTCCAACCTCCCAATCCTTACTACCGTTAATAAAACTTAGAAAATCCGTGTGGCTGATCTCATGCAAATTGTTAAGCACGACGCCTACAGCTGCTGGACACGCCTGCTTAACTGCACTCACGATATCGTCATAGGCTGGCATGTCCGGCTGCTCGAATAAGACAATCTCGTTAGAAGCTGGCTGCCATGCTTTCGGGCTGCTGCACCAAGGCATATCGATGTGGACGAAGGCGATGAAGTGGCGGTCTGGTTTGCTCATGCGCTCATTCTCCGCAACTCCGCCAATTTTTCACTAATCCGCTTATCCGCCTCACTACCTACTTCGACCGGTTGGTGAACATTAGCTAAGCGATGTGACTGAGGAATAACAAACGTCTTGCCAGCCTTATGCTCAATCACTACTTGCTCATACACCTGCTTGAACGTCTTGAAGAAATACTCCGTCGCACTTGCCAGCTTTCCCCATCCAATCCTATTTGCTGTCTCATAAACCACTTCATGCTTCCAGTCGCGTTCTATGTCACCCTTCATGCCGCAATTTTGGCAAGCTATGGTAAAAGCGTCGTTGGCTGTGGGGTATGTATCAATCTCACCCAGTTTGCATAACTGAATAAACTTGTATGCTCGCTCTACTGGATAATCCTGCTGCTTGAGTGCTTGCCAGCGTCCACGTTGGTACTGTTCGCCATTGATGCCTGATTCTAGTAGCTCAACTGCCCATTCGCGTGCCTTGGCTGGCGTGTAGCGATGTTCTTTGTTGTCGAACAATGCGCCATACTCTTCTTTGAGTTCTGCAAAAAGATTTAAGACTTTAGCTGTAGCAGTCTGTATGGCTGTCGGGCTGTACTTCGATTCCAAACTCTTCGTTAAACTCTCGCTGCATCCGCTGCTTGTATTCGTCTGTAGTTTCTCTGCGAGGTTTGTTGTTAGCTGGCTGGTTGTTTGCATGAGTGTTCCCCTGAGTATTGTTTTGCTGTGCGTTAAGCGCTGCGATCTTGATTAGTTTCTTTTCCAACTGCTCAGTTGATCTAACGGCAATCTCGATTAGATTCTGACCATTGGCAACATGCCAGCTGTCATTGGCAACGTAAGTCATGGCATCAATAATCTGCTGTTCTGTGAAATCATCATCCAATCGTGCGTTAATGTGACTAAGACGTTTTTTAGAGGGTTTGATTTTTTGACCAGATAATTCAATCCATTTGTCAAAAAGCGATTTAACTAAAATCTCTCGCTCTTGTTTTGCTGGTGACAATTTTTTAACGTCGGGTTTTTCTTCTGCGCCACTCTTTATAGTTTTCTTTAAAGAAGTTTTATTTATGTTTTCTTTATTACTTCCCATATTTTGGGACACAACTGGGTCATATTTTGGGAATCTAATGGTCATATTTTGGGATGCTAAATTTTGGGATGCTAAATTCTGACCATGTTTTTTAGCATCAAAAGTAGAGATATTTTCATAGTTCAAAGTGTAAATAGCAGTCTTTCTTTGCTGAGCATCTTGGTTTAAAAACCCAAATTCCACGAGTTCGCCAACCGCTTTTGAGACAGTGTTTTTACTCATATTGCACATCTTCTGCAAAAAGGTATTTGATAAGGCAGCATCATCATTACCCTGGTACCCTTCAATCATTCTGACCATTCGCATAAGCACACCAAAGGCGATAGGCGTTAGATACGGCTGTGCATCAAATATCTTGTTATCTACCTGTGTAAAGCCGGTCTCTTGCATTGCATACCTCTTATTAGTATTCATCACGCCACCTCTTTGCTTAATAGCTCATAAACCCACATCTGGCCCTTGGTGGTAAATAACGGCTGCATGTGACCTGTATCACCCTGCTTCATCTCACCCAGTCCGCGCTGAATGAACCACGCTTGAAACGCTTTACCGCGCTTGCAGTTGGCGTTATACACACCGACCTGGCTAAGACGCTTGTTTAGCGCCTGAGCTGATTTAATCCCCACTGACTGAGCGACCTGCGTGGCATTTAGCAACGTCTTACGATCTGCCACCGCGTCATAATGAGCGACCTTTGGCGCATCCTGCTCGATTTGCTGTTGTAACTTGCCAGCAAGTAGCAGCGCCTCAGAAAATGACTGCGGTATGGCTGGCTGGCGTGCTCTGCGCTCACACTCAATAAAATATTGACGTGCCTGCCTGCCTTTGTCGGAACGCTGTATCATTGATATTTCTTTTGCCATATCAATAGAGACAAAAAAGTCTGTAAGTGTTTGATTTGCTAGGGTGTTAAAAACTTCACACCCTAAATAATCCTTACCATCGGTAAAGCCGTACTGTAACTGGCGGTCAAACCAGCTTGCAAAACGCTCTGTAGGCGCTAAAAAGCTATAAAGCTCCCGCGCCGATACCGCTTGCTGTAAATCAGTATTTTGTTGAATAATTGGGAATTGCATGGCATAATCTCCGTCATTGATGGTTTGGTTGCCGTTAATGTTCATTTCGTAGTACTCGCTTTGTTAGACGCTCATCAACTCCCATTGATGAGCGTTTTTTATTGCCCAGCTTTTGCCTTCTTATCTTTTAAATGATCCAGCGCTTGCAACATATCACCAAGCTTATGAATCTTTGCCTTGCGCTTTTCTTCATCTAAAATATATATCCAGCCCACTGTCTTGCGACTATCATCAAACACGGTATAAACATCCAAGTCGTGCTGCGTCGCAATGCTTAGCACTGTCGCTGTGGCTAACTTATTCGTGCCCATGACATCACTTGCCAGCACCAGCTTCTTACTAAGTAATGCAGTAAGCAGCTTGTCTTTATCTTCAGCTGCACCGTTAATAGCTACCGGCGCTTGATAGCGAGCAAACTTATCTAAGACAAAGTAAGAATCGCTAGAGCTGACTGACTTGATGCGCTTGATATTCATTTTGTGATTGTCGATAATCCAACGGATATCTATGTACTGCGCTTGATAAGCTGCGCCTTTTTTACGCTCTAACTTAATTCTGCTGCCGGCATTAAGTGCCTTTATAATCTTGGCGCGTCTTGCTGCGGCATTCGGTCTATCCTTCGAGCTGTCTCTTTTGGTCTTGGTTGACTTTGCTTTGCCCTTCATTACCAATGCCGTGCCTTCTTTCTTCTGACGATGAATGGCTGTGCCGTCTGCCAGTCTTGCCAACGCTGCTTGGTGTTCTGCCTGCGCTCTTGCTTCCGCCTTGGCTTTCTCGATACCTTCAAGCTCACGCAACTGTGCATCTGTGCGCTGAACTTTCCGCTTTGGTGCGCCCAGCGCATCGTAGTCAGTAAAGCCAACCTTTTCTTTATGTTCAGCAATTTTTGCCAACCATTCCGCATCAACAGCTTTTGGATAATTACTTCTATCGCTAAAAGTTTGCTCTCTTAACATCACAGCCCCCAGAATCTAAAAGTCATAGTCAGCAAGATAAATAATCCGACGATGTTGGTTAGAATCAGAGCCGTCTTCCAAAACGCGGCATCGTCTGCCACGATGTCCTGACGTTCTTGCTTTATCTCGTTTTCAATATTCAATCTTGCGACCAGTACTGTTGGTCTGTTGGTATTGCTCTTAGCAGCTACCAAGCTCTTGCAGGCTTCACAAAAGCTGGCAAGCAATGCCAATATGGTGTTCGGATAGGTTTTTATATTTGATAGATCGCTTGTACGGCTGTAACGAACACTTTCATTTGCGTCATACATGCCAGCATCGTTTTGAAAGAAGTCATCTACTCCATCTAAGCGCTTGAAATAGTCTTTTGTAACGTTGAATAGCATTTCTATTTTTTCAACGTCATAGCACTGAGCGTTAGCAGGAACGATCTTTAGACCGCAAAGCGCAAGAATGTCGCAAAACCGGACGACTTGGCTTTCTGGGTTTTTCGCATCTAGCCAGCGACCGACGGTACTTGACTCTACGCCAAGGCATTTAGCGACATTTACCTGCTTAGCCTCTGCAACTGCGTGCAAGATGTCTGATTGCATATTGCGTGACCGTTGCACTCTTTCGGGCGATAATTGGTTTGTGGACATGGTTAGGCCTCCTCTGTTTGTTCTTGGCAAAGCTCTTGATGAGCCTTTATTAATGCAGCGCCATTGATGTATGTAAGGTGCGGTTTAGGTTTGCCGCTCTTAAGGTCGCTAATAACGCCTTGATGCACACCAGTTATTTCTTGCAGTTCAATTTGCGTCCTATCTTTCAATAGGTCTCGGACAATAGACGTCCAATTGATAGTGTTGGTCATAAATATCGCTCCGACGTTTAATAATAATCATATTATCGTAATTACGTTATTTAATCAAACGTCAAAACGATATTTATTTGTATCATAATTACGATAATTTATAAGGGGTATTGAGATGAACATTGAAAGTCTTGGAGATAGGGTTAAAAAAGCCCGTAAACACGCAGGACTAACCCAAGTACAACTTGCAAAAAAAGTTAAGACATCGCAAGGCGCTATATCAGATATTGAGAATGATAGAAATAAAGAATCATCTAGCCTATTTGATATAGCTAAGACTACTGGTGTGAATGCTGACTGGTTGATTAATAATCATGGTGAAATGTTAGATGTGCCTAAAAATCCATCTATCGACGAGTTAAGAGCGCAAATAAAAGAGATACAAGGGAAAGGTGGGGATGATTTATTTAACCTGCCTATCGATACTCGACGCGTCTCTATATCAGAAGATCCCAGCATGGTGCCTATACTGAGCTGGGTAGCGGCTGGTAGTTGGTCTAATATTGAGTCTGTAACGATGCTAGATACTATAGGCAAAGCGCCACGCCCTCCTAACCTATCTAAGAACGGTTTTTGCTTGCGCGTTCAAGGGCGCAGCATGCTGCCTGAGTTTAAGCCTAATGAAATAATCTATGTTGAGCCTGAGACTGGATTATTCGCCCTTAAAGATAGTGACTTAGTAGTTGTTCAGTGTAATGACGACACGGAAGCTACATTCAAGCAGTTGGTAATAGGTGAAAAATCAAATGATATGTACTTAAAGCCGCTTAATCCTGATTGGCACGAACAAAAGATGATGCCAATGGGTGACTGTAATTTGGTAGGCAAAGTAGTAGGTAAATATGTCGAATACTAATGATTGGGCGTATGTATGGATCCTCCACTTCCTAAAGTTCGCCACGCCAGTCGACACGCTGCCATTGGGATGGTGCGTGTATCGTGAGGCGCTGGATTGGGATTAATACAAGGATGTAATTATGAGTAAAGTTTTATTAATGGCCTTATTGATTTTACCATTGGCAGCTAACGCTGTGGATTGGGTAGACTTGGGGAAATCTACTGATAAGCAGATACAAACTTTTTTAGATTATGATTCTGTTAAAAGACAAAATATTAGAGTGTATGGAGGCAGTAGTTTTAGTACCGCTAAAGATAAGCCTAAGTATATTTCAGCTATATTCCAGTCGACCTATATTAATAACCATCCTTTGCGAAAAAAAGGGATGTATTACTCAAAAAACCAGTGGTTTATTTCATGTGAAAACCAGACTTATTTTATTAATGCTCGAATCGATTATGGATTCAAAGATGAAGTATTAAATAGCTGGCAGTCAAACAAAAGAGCTTTATCGGAATCTGATTTTTCTTATGCATTCCCTGAAACTGTAGGTGGTTATAATATAGAGCAAGCGTGTAATTCATTATTACTGAAAGAGTTAGACAGCACTGAGAGTTATGAAGAGTACCTTCAAAAATACATTTATGATGATTAGATACTGATGCTAATGTGCCTTACAGTATTAAGAAAGGTGCTGACTTGAGTGAAGCTGTGAAGGTTGGGTTGAAAGTATGTCGTGATGAAACAAAGTAAAATTTAAAAGATAAAAAATTTATAAATATAGATGTATTTGGACTCTGTATTAAGAGTATTTTACTATTTACTAACCTAATGTAAGATCTTTGCTATGAAATTAAAAAAAATTGTTTTTGACAGTCAAGGTTTTAGAAGCCTACGTGAACTAGAAATTGATATTGCTTCGAGAATTACTGTTATAGCAGGACATAATGGCATAGGGAAATCCACAATTCTTGGGTTAATAGCTAATGGAACAGAGTCCAAGGTTCATAAAACATTGCTAGATAAAAAATTTCGTTCCGATTTTAGCGAGATTTTTTATCTAGATTATGAAGATGATTTTAATTCGAGAGATTCAGGAGCATCTACAGCTAGTTTAATCTATGAAGTTAGAAATTTTGAAATAGAGAAGTTATGTTCGATAACTGCTGGGCAAAAAGAAATTATTAATAGAAAACAGTACAAACCTTTTATGGCAAAAGTTGATGAAACAACATTAACCCAAATACAAATTCAAGATTTAGAAAATAGAACTCAAAAAAGCCCTAATGAAAAATTTATTTACATTTATAGATTAAGATTAATACCACGAACACAGAACTCTCAATTAATTCCTGAAGATATTGTTAAAGAGTTTGGGGTTAGCGATGCTGGAAAAATTGGTTTGCCAACTATCTACTTAGGTATGAGTCGTATTAGCCCTATAGGAGAGTTTGATCAAACTACTATAACTCATAAAAAAGCCCAGATTTCTACTGAAGTTTTAGATTACATAAATAATTTTTTCAATAGTATTATTCCTATCAATCCAAGAAAAGAAGATGCTAGCTTATACGCTCATGCATTTGGGAAAAGCAATAAGCAGTCCCTTGTACCTGAATTAGATCATTCATCTTTAACTATTTCTCTTGGTCAGGACTCTTTAAGCTCAATTGCTACTGCATTCGCTTCTTTCTGGAATTTAAAAAATAAAATAGGTGATGACTACAAAGGCGGGATTTTAGTCATTGATGAGATAGAAGCAGGATTTCATCCAAAAGCCCAATTAAAAATGATGGAAACTATTAAAAAACAAGCAAGGTATTTAGATCTGCAAGTTATTTTAACCTCACACTCTTTAACAATCATCAAATCTATATTTGATAGTATCTCAGATAGTAATCCTGACCCTAAGGATAAGGTTGTCTATTTAATGGATACTATAATGCCTAGATCGATGAAAAACCCTACATATAGTAAAATAAAAAAAGATATGCTTTTAGAGGTAACACCCACTCATAGTTTAGAAACCAAACCTAAAATTAAAATTTATTTCGAAGACAATGAAGCTAAATATTTTTTTGAAAAAATACTTGAGTCAAATGATATTAATGATCACAACAAAGAATTCAGATTTGCAACTGATTTCGAAACGATTTCTTTAGAAATTGGTTGTGAAATTTTAGTAAAACTAGTTAAATCTGATGGTTACTTTAAAAATACAGTTTTAATATCTGACAATGATGTAGCAAGTAAAGCTTCTAATAGAAAAATAATAGATCAATACGATAACTTCTGTGTTTTACCTGCAAGTAAGAGCTTGAAAGATAATGATCCTTCCCATTATAGAAACCCAGAAATGTTAATGTATCGCTTCATTGAAGAAAAATTGGCTAACCCAATAGTTAATAGAGATTTCTGGTCAAAGTCGGAGACGTATACTACAGATTACGTACGTGAACATATAGTTACTCAATCCTTAGCGGATCAAAAGAACAGAGTTAATATGAAGAAATGGTTCAATGATAGTTTGTATTACTTCAACGACATAAATATTATTGATATATGGTGTAAGGAAAATACCGAGCTTGTAAGTGTTTTTATCACCCAGCTTACACTTGCACTTGATGCAGCATCAAGAAATAAAAATGAAGTCAATCAGGGATCAAAGTGATACTATGAAAAAGCACTCAGATAGGAATATTTAATGAAACGCTCATTATCTCCGCTTCGTTACCCAGGTGGCAAAGCTAGTATTTATGATATGACTCGTGACGTTATAGAAAGTCATGACATGGAGCTGTGCCAATATGCTGAGCCTTATGCTGGGGGCTGTGGCCTTGCCTTAAGACTATTAACAAACAAGGTGGTTGAAGAGCTACACCTCAATGATATAGATCAATCGATTGCCTCATTATGGAGCGCTATAGTCAATCAACCAGAAGAGCTAGCCAATCTTATTAGTTTGACGAAAATTGATATGGACGAATGGTATAAGCAAAAGGCCATACAGGATATTAAAGATAGTGTGGATTCTTTAGAGCTTGCGTTCTCTACCCTCTTCCTTAACCGTACCAATCGATCTGGTATCATCAAAGCTGGAGTAATAGGCGGCAAGAAGCAAGATGGTGCATATAGAATGGATTGCCGCTTCAACAAGGTAGCTTTAATAAAAAAAGTTCATCAGATTGCTGCAATTAAAGATAAGATTCATATTTACAATATGGATGCAATCGAATTCATTGAGAGGCTAGAGAGTCTTAGACTACCCAAGCCACTGCTTATGGTAGATCCTCCGTACTATAATAAAGGTCAATCTTTATACACTAATTTCTATAATCATGAAGACCATGCGGCCGTTTCTGAAAAATTGGCCAAAACGAACTTGCCGTGGTTGCTTACTTACGACAACACCCCAGAAATTAGTGATTTATACAAAGAATTTGCACAGTACCAGTTTGATATCAACTACAGTGCCGCAAAGAAAAGAATTGGTAATGAGCTGTTTATTACCTCATCACACTTTGATAGCCTTGAACATGAAAGACTGAAGATGGCCTAAACTTAATAGTAAGAACCAAAAACCCATCTCACAGTGGGTTTTTTATCACCTACACTTTTACCCAATCCTCCACACATAATAGCTCACTGCTTAGTCCATAAAATCACATAACCTTCCTTAAGAACTGGTATAAAATCTGCCGAATAATAATAAGGAATGACAAATGTCTCAGTTTACATACCATTTACTAATCGCGTCTGCCGTCATAGTTACTTTAACCATTGCCGCTATGACCATCATATTTAGGCTTGCAATCTATTCTAACCCTCTGTATTGAGTAATATTCTAGACCATAAAAAACCCACTATTATAGTGGGCTCTTGGCGCTCATTTATAAAATCAAAGCCTAACTGCAAACTTTCTTAGACTGACTAATCTTACCGTTATTACAAACAAACTTACCATCCTTACAATGCGATACACCGCCCATGCTTTTTGAACACGGATAGTTCTGAGCATTCGCCTGTACGACTGGCGCCATCATGAACATAGATATAAGAAGTGCTGACCAAGTTTTCATAAGCGACACCTTAACAGTCGGACAAAGTAAATTCGACCATAGCATCGCTCATCTATTTTATCAATACTCGTCTACTTAATATTTCTTAATTCTTATATTATTGTTCATCATAACTGTAATCATAGACATAAGCAGTATCATACTTGTCTTCGTCTATCGTTTCATTTTTTGCAATAGGTTTGGAGGTTTCTTTGTCGGCTTTTATAGTATGCGGTGCAACAATTTTATCTTTTACTTTTTGCTCTTCGCTTTCAGTTGTTTTTAGCTTTTGAGGAGCAATTGGATCATCCTGAAAGTCTATCACCTCTTCTACTTCTTCAGAGTATTCTACATACTCATCGTATTCATCATAATAACTATCTGCTTTAGTTGCCTGGCCTTCCGCACTTCCAGCATCCGGCAAACTATTAGAGCGCTTGTTTTTTTGTATCAGGTTATCTAACAAAGTGATCGATGCTAGCATCGCAGCAGGTTTACCAATTTCTGCTTGATAACTTTGTTGTTCCTCTCCATCTTCTGAGTGAGTTGTCCGTAACTCATATTCCATTTGAGTAGCAAAACTATTTCCCGATATGTCGCTGAACTCGTTAATATTAAATTCATTAATACCAAGGCTTGTTAGTTCCTGCTTAAGACTATAACCGTTGAAAGTATTTGCGAAAGGATTAGAGTTGTACTCAATATTAGCGTTTACAAGGTTTGCGTAGGTAATAGCCAAGTCTTTTGTTGAATGGTCATTTCCTACATAAGAAATTATCACTTTAGCTGAACAGGATAGATCACCATTTTCTAAAGTAGTAGGCTGCGATATGTAATCAAATGAAATGTCTGCCCTATAAAGCAATGAAGAATTAATAACTCCCGCACTATATTTAGCGTTAATTAATTCTTCTGCTCGCTCTTTGATATGCCCTTTCATTCTGTCAATAGCCCAAGACTCTAAACATGGGTTTCCTGTTACTTCGGCGGGATTTTCTGTTGGCTCTGTCTCACCATCATCAGATGTCTTTTTTGGCAAGTCGCAAGAAGTGATTAACACCGTAGACAAAAGTATAAACAGCAGAGATCGGGTGATAGGCATGTTACATCCTAGTTAGTTTTGATTTCCTGATTGTATCACCGTTGGACTGAAGAAGAATCGACTTTTGAATAAAATATGAGCAATACGAGGCTATAGAGACTAAGACTAATGTATTAACGAACCGCCCTAGTGGCGGTTTTTTATCGCCTATCCTACACCCGACCCGCTTTGTGCGGGTTTTTTCGTAAATTAACAATTAATTTCATATTGCTTTCCCACCAAACCGCCTTAATTGGCGGTTTTTTTGTGCTCAAAATATCGTATTAGTATTATATTTAACTATTTTTATCGTAAACACGTTAATAATATCGTTTCAGGGGTTTACATTATATCGTAATCACGATATTATTGACCGTATCAAAACGGCAATCGCCCTGCGAGCAATCGCTAAAACTATTTAACAGCACATGAATACATAGAACCATCTTGAAGCGCGTTCGATTGGATTGGGCGCGGTAATGGATGGCTATCGTAAGTGATGCAATTGGCATTGCTTACCATAGTCATTTAACAACAGGGACCATCTTATGAGTAATCAATCAAAACCGTTAAGCCGACGCGACCAGTTAGCCGCATCAGCCATGCAAGGTCTTATTCAAGCCCACGCTGGCAAGCAAGTGAGTAGCGTTCAGATAGCGCTGTCAGCAGTGCAACACGCCGACGCTTTAATCGCTGCGCTTAACGTCAAAATTCAGGCATAAAAAAACCCAGTCAAGGCAAATTGACTGGGCTTCCAAACTTCTACGGAGACCCATTATGGAACAATTACTAAAGTTAGTCAACGTCGAGCTGACTGCAAAGATCGCAATATCCGCCCTACTCGCCAGCGCCGTCATTGCTACTGGTGCCAATGCCCTAGCAACTGGTATCGAAGCAGAAGACCGCACGCATTTAGAGCACAAGCTTTATCTTGAAGAGAACACCAACCCGGACGCTGACGATGATATGAGCTGGGAAGAATATCAAGCCAGCCAGAAGGCTAAAGAAGCGGCGCACGCCAATGATTTTATCGCTAAGGCGTATGGGAGAAAGTCATGAGCATTGTTAAAGCCCTACAGCGCTGCAAGTCAGAAAACAATGACGCCAACATGCAAATGGCTAATGTGTTAGCAAAAATGGGTGTTGATTTTGTACCTATGCCAGTACGCAGTCAGGAGCACCGCGAGCAGTTATTGCTTGAAGGTCAGCAGACGTTAGAAGAACTGCTTGCGCTATCGAGAGACATTAACCGGTCAAGCGAGGTGAAGTCATGAGTGATAGCTACCAACAAGCGCAGGCAGGTTTTGAGTGGCGCGAGCAGGAAGATGAATACTGGTTCGCTAAAAATATCAGCGAGCCGCAAGCCAGCACTGAGCAACTGGCAACCGCAAAACCAATTATCGACCAGATGCTATCGGACTTTGACAGCATATTTGGTCAAAGTAAGGAGAGTAACTAATGGCTATCGTGACTTTAGTGTTAGGCAATAGCGGTTCAGGCAAGTCTTTTAGTATGCAAAACCTTGACCCGTCGCTATGTGGCGTTATCAACGTCATGGGTAAGCCGCTACCCTTTCGAGCCGGCAAGCAATTTAGAAAGCTGAACACGGATAACGCTTACGAGATTAACGACCTTCTGCCATCTCTTAAAGCGCCTATCGTGATTATCGATGACTTCCAGTACATCATGGCCAATGAGTTTATGCGCGGTGTCACCGATGAAGGTGGTGGCAACTCAGTATTTCAGCGCTTTAATCGGATTGGTCAGAACGCTTGGAACATTCTGAACACGGCTATCAATAATACGCACCCTGACCAACGCATCTACATTTTATCGCATATCGAAGAGGTGGAAGGTAAGACGAAGATTAAAACGAT
>Ga0098065_1000792_pt1 | contig 13071 bp, 7 predicted proteins | sample 25_taG_FD_75062 | JGI IMG/M metagenome (GOLD analysis project Ga0098065, IMG submission 75062) | Marine viral communities from Cariaco Basin, Caribbean Sea - 25_WHOI_OMZ | ecosystem: Environmental > Aquatic > Marine > Oceanic | place: Caribbean Sea: Cariaco Basin | collected 2014-11-08 | reverse complement strand
CCGGTAACTCATTGCTTGCTACCCCTAAATATCTTGGCGTTATTTGCACGAAGTCTTGCTCATGGACGCCCAATTGTTGCGCATCTTTGGGGTGCAAGGTCAAGGTCGGTACTGACTGCTGTTGATTGAGCTGCGGCGCAAGGCCCGTGCGGGTCATAGTGTGCCACTGATCCCGTAGTCTTCCCGTGATCAGGCGTAGATTGGCAGCAGGGTCAGTGCTAGCAGCTGGCTTAATGGCTAGCGGGGCCTCTTCATGACTATGGGCTGTGCGTTGGTTGGCTTTATTGGGGTGAAAATTGGGGGCACTACCTTCTTTGGGCGGCATAATGGGCACTAACTGGGCGCGGGTCGTATTGCAACTGGCATCGATCATATCGATGCGTGCCCCGCCCCATTGAAATGGTGGCATAGCATCGTAATCATGTTGGCTCACGCCACTAAACCCATTCAGCTCTCTATCTGACATAGCTGTTGGCAAATCCGTAGCTAAATTTAAATAGCGCGGAATGCCATCGTCAGAGTCAGCGACGGCCTCATTTCGCCAAGCTGTTAAGGCAACATGCTCATTAAAGATGCCGCTAGGGTGTTGATAATTAAAGCCGTCTAGGCCCATGCGTTGCGCGACTTGAGAGAGTATCCACCAATCGGGCTTGGCCTCGCCTACCGCTGGTAGCAGCGCGCGTTGCCGTGAGATGCGACGCTCTGAGTTGGTAACCGTGCCGGACTTTTCGCCCCAACCTTGGGCAGGGAGGACAATGTCAGCGCAAGCCACCGTATCGCTGTCTTTCGAGCAGTCGGATACGATGACTAAGTCACATTCGCTTAATGCGCGGCGGAACTTGTCGGCTTCGGGCAAGCTGACAACAGGATTGGTCGCCATAATCCAAATGGCTTTAATGCGGCCGTCTAAAATTGCATCGGCAGCATCGCAAGCTTTGACACCGTGAGCCTCATTAATAGTTTGCGATGCTTGCCAAAAGTCCGCAACAGCTCGACGATGCTCACTATTGGCTAAGTCTAGATGCGCGGCCAATAAGTTGGCTAAGGCCCCGACTTCACGCCCGCCCATGGCATTAGGTTGGCCCGTTAAGGAGAAGGGACTGGCCCCTACCTTACCGACCCGACCCGTCAGCAGGTGAGTATTAATAATCGCATTCACTTTGTCTGTGCCGCTGCTCGATTGGTTGACGCCCATACTAAAGGCAGTGACGGTCTTAGGTGTCGCCGCAACCCACTCATAAAATTTGCGAATTACCGCTTCATCGACATCGCAGGCGCTAGCAACCGCCGCCAACGACCAGTCTTGAGCCGCCGCTACTGAGCACTCTAATCCTTCACACTGCTCAGTATAATCAGTATCGCGGCAACCCTGTTGCTCAAGATAGTTCAGCAAACCATTGTATAAATGCGTGTCTGTGCCCGCTGCGATCGGCAGATGCAAGTCAGCGAACTCGCATGAGTCTGTGCGTCTAGGGTCAATGACGACCAGCTTGATATTCGGATTAGCCTGCTTGGCCTTTAAAAAGCGACCAAATAATATCGGATGACACCAAGCCATATTCGAGCCGACCAGTACCAGCAGCTCACAAGCTTCTAAATCTTCGTAATTACCAGGCACCAAGTCGGCCCCAAAGGCGCGTTTATGCCCCGCTACCGCTGATGACATGCACAGCCGCGAGTTGGAATCGATATTGTTATTGCCTATAAAGCCTTTAATAAGTTTATTAGCGACATAATAGTCTTCAGTGAGCAGCTGCCCCGACACATAAAACATCACGCTGTCACGGCCATGCTCAGCAATAGTATCGTTTAATCGAGTGGCGATGTCATCAAGTACACCATCCCAATTTGCAGGTGTTGATATAGATATTGATTCGATTGAGGGAGTTTGGGAGTGCGTGATGGGTTGTGGTCTATATTCGCTTGCAAAGTTACCATTCAGGTTAATCTCTACCTCTATGGCTGACGGCTGATTCCGAGAGCTTTTATGACTGTCGTTTTTTCGACAGTTATTTTTTAGACTGTTGTTTTTTAGAGAGTAGCTAGGATTATAATAAGGTTGGGTAATTCGGCGCTCAGTGCATAAAGTCTCTGCTAGAGCACTGCCCTTAGAGCACAGCTTGCCAAAGTTGGCCGGATGATCGGGGTCGCCTGTGACACTAACTTTGCCAGAATGCTGATCGATAGTAGCCAGTACACCACAACCTACGCCGCAATAGGGGCATGTAGTGCGGACAGATTTAGTATCCGTGGTTGGCAGCGCAGTTTCTTTATTAGCAGATGACTCCGTAAAAGATAAACTATCCGTATTAGGAAAAACATCAGTATCAGAAAGGGTAACCGTGGCAATACTCTGGGTTTGACTCTTGGGGGTTTCTGGTTCAATAACGCGGTTCATAGTTATACTACCTCCTTTAGTGGCTCAGAGCTCGCCTTATGTGCTGAGTCTGTCGCTGCTAAGGTACTTTCAGTTTTTGTTAGTGCTGCAGTTTCTGTTGCTGACGCAGTCTTTGCCGCAGTGGGCGCAGGGGTCTCCAGATCACAATAAGCTTCCCCATAAATAAGGTCCTCTTTGATGGGCGTAATGTCGGTCTGCTCGGTGATTAATTGACTATAAAAGCTGCCTTCCGTGACCTCACCGTAGAGTACCGCTCCGACCAGAGTATCGTCTTTGATATAAAGGCACTGGTAGTGATCATCATTGGGTTGTCGATAGACGATGGTTTCGACCGCCGCTTGCTCCTCTTCTGCAAACTCAATTTGACCCGCAGAAAATGCCGAGACGCCAGAGACTTTGAGCTTTAATGATAGGGGCTTGCTGACATAAGGCTGCCAGTTTTTTTTAGTCTGGCTCAACACCGTGACCAAAGTATCGACCTGTTGATTCACCGGCGCTACCATCCCAAAAAGCTCTTCGTTGAGTTCAACACACTCCCCAATAGCATAGACATTGGGGGTGCTGGTATGCATACAATCATCGACGACGATGCCGCGATTGACTTCAATGCCGCTGTCTTTAGCCAATACCGTATTGGGTATCACGCCGACAGCCATCACGATGAAATCTGTGGGGATTCGACGACCGCCTTTCATGATGAGCCCCGTGACTTCACCGGCGTCATTCACCTCTATTCGCTCTGACATGGCGGAGACTTCTAAGCCAACGTGACGTCTGGCTAATTCGGCGTGGAGTAGCTCAGCGGCAGGCCAGTCTAATTGTTGATTAAGCACATACCCATCCACATGAATCACCGTCATGTTGGCGCCTTGCTTGGCCAAAGCGCAAGCGGCCTCTAACCCTAACACGCCCCCGCCAATCACTAGACCAGTTTTGCCTTGCTTAGCATAATCACTTAATGCCGTCACGTCAGCGAGGTCGCGAAACACATGCACGTCCTTAGCATCATGATTAGGGAATGGAATTACCCGAGCGGTAGACCCGGTCGCTAGCACTAGCTTGGCGTAATCAAGCATTTGACCGTTATCTAGCGTCAAGCGCTGTGATTCAGTATTAATGGTAGCGACAGCGACGCCTGCAATGACGGTAATACCAAGCGCCTTATAGTCCGCTTGATCATAGAGATAGGTGTCCGCAAAGTCTTTCTCACCTGCCAATACTGGGGAGAGCATGATGCGGTTATAGCCGACTTGTGGTTCTTTACTGATTAAGGTGATAGAGGGGACGTTTTCACTATCAGTATCTTGCCAAGCCCGCGCTAACTCTACGGCTAAGCGACTGCCGGCCATTCCCGCACCGACAATGACGATACCGGCCTCCAATGGAGCATTGGCCAAGTCAGTGCTAGGAGAGTAAGGTTCGTTGGTCGCATTCGTTTTGGTAGCGGATGGGGTTGCAGAGACTGTTATCGAAGAGTCAGTTATTGAAGGATTAGTTGTTGAAGAATCAGGAGTTTTGGTGGTCTTTGGCGTAGCGGCTGCTTGCGACATAAAGAACCTTAGCCGCGTATAGCAGCATTAAGAGAGGGGCAATAGTTTTATCAATAAAATAATGATAATGATGCCTTGAATGCAGCAAATGCCATGCCAGACCAATAAAGGGTTGCGCTTAATCAACGGCTCGCGAACGAGCAGCGCGGCAGAATTGTCCGGATTAAAGTCTTGTAAAAACTCACCAATAGCGGGATAACGAGCGTTTGGATTACTGTGCAACGCTCGCAGCAAGGCTTGCTGACTGGCGGCTGGGACTTGCTGTTGCCGTAGCAAGTGCGCGGGCACGACCAGCTTTTGCCTAGGGGTCATTAGTGTCTGCGCTCGAAAGGGGCGCTCTCCAGTCAGCAGCTCAAAACCAATCACGGCAATGGAGAATAAATCCGAGTGCACCCCTTTTGGTGCGTCGCTGTAATATTCTGGTGCAGCATAATGCAAGTCCCCGCCCGGTGGTCGAGTGCTATCTTTTAAAATAGCGGAGCTGGCCGAACCAAAGTCTATCAACTTAACGGCGCCCGACTTGGTCAACAGGATATTTTCGGGCTTGATGTCTTGGTGTAAGAGATAATTGCGGTGCATGACCCTCACTGCCATACCAATCTTGGTCAATAGGTCATGAGTTTGCCAGACGTCGCAAGGGGCATGACGATCAATGAATACCCGCAAGCTTTCGCCATCGATATATTCGGTAAGGTGATACAAATAAGGAGAACTGGCGGGTACAGGGTAATAGCGCAGCAGTCCCGACTCACTTAGCCCTGAGCCAATACCCTGCTGCGCTCGCACATGCGCTTTAGTGAGTCCGGGCTGTGAGCTGTCCGCTCGATTGGGGTCGGCTTGATTGTAGGCCGCTTCTTCAGACCGGCGGTGTTTAGAGAGACTAAGGCCAATCTTGCGCTCTTTTAAAAAGTCCCTAAGATAATTGCCATCATCCACTGAACTGACGCTAGGGGACTTAAGGACAAACTCACGTTTATGCGCATCGTGCACCAAATAAACTTCGCTACGAGCGGTGCGGGCAATAATGTCGACGACCGTAAAACCATCGATATAATCACCGGCCTTAAGCCCTGTGGGAAGTTGATAACGACTGAATTTGGCTACCTTTTTCGGCGGGTTTGCGCTTTGCTTTTTTAGCGTATGATCATTAGGCTTTACCGCTTCATCGCCAAGCTCTAGCAGATAACCATCGCGGTTTAATGGTGCAGCACTGTCCTCATTGCCTTGAAATGGCTCAAAAGCGGTCATGCCTAAGATCACCATGCTCAAATTATCATTGCTACCCTCTTTATAAGCATAATCACAAAGCTGATGGCTGATTTGCTGAGCTATTTGAGTCTCATGGATTAGAGGATTCTCCACTTGTTTGCTTAAATTGGTTTCTGACAGCGTGGCCTCTGTAAAAGTGCTGTGTATCAGCCCTTTCTGCTTGCCCCACTTTTCTATCAGGCTTTTTTCTACAAGGCTGTTATCAATGAGACTTTTCTCTACAAGGCTGTTTTTAATAAGACTGGGCCTAATAACTGGGGGGTTAAATATACGAGTCGCCGCGCTACACAACTCAAACTGCATCTCAGCCGCGTCAATATGCTCATAAACCCCATCGGTCATCAGCGCCAAGCATTCATTTTGGTGTAGCGTGAATATAGACTGCTGTAGATCCACTTCTGTATCTGCGCCCAAAGCAGCGGACAACGCGCCCTTATCTTGACCATGATGGATGCGATGATCGTGGCTCAATACCGTCAAACTGTCCGCGCCCACTCGATAGATGCGCGAATCTCCCGTATGAAATAGATGGATACGATCGCCAATGCACAGTAGTCCAGACAGCGTCGTCAGTAGCGGTGGTACGCGCTGATAAGCTTGGGAAAAGTAGAGCGCATCATTGGCGCTACTGACCGCAAGCTTGATAAGACTGGCCACTTCTTCTTCATCAAATAAGGCGGCGCTCTGTGAGAATTGACTGGGCCTTTGCTTAACAGTTTTATGTTCATCTAAACAGCTTTCTAAACTGGCATCTAAATCGGACTCTAAACTGGCCGCTTGTAACATTGCTTGTAATATAGTAGCGAGACCTTGAGTGATCTCTTGCGCGACCGTATCGACTGCCAACTGACTGGCTTGCTTGGGAAACTGACAAGCGCTAACCCCATCTGCCAACAGTACTAATAGCGGCAATTGCTGATGAGAAAGCGACGGTTGGCTCTGAAATGTTTCGGTATCGCCCTCCGCTGCTTCTGGCTCATCTAACAGACAAGTCGTGACTAAAACACTGTCTTGATTCTCCGCTTTACGCCCGCTAGCACTAAACATGCCTAACCACCACCGAGCAGGGAGCGCTGGGTGGTGGTCAATGACTTTTACAGACTGCTGCGCGGTGATTGGCGCAGGGTCTGTTGTCAGAATGGATGGCGTCGATATTGAAATGGTCAAAAGCGATCCCTTTATAGCAGGTATGAAAAGCCGTTAGGCCTTTAGAGGACCTATTAGCTCACTTGGATTTCGGCAAAACTGCCGTCTGGCATTTCTTCTAAAATCACGCCTTCTGGCTCTTTTAGGAAGAATAGCGCGACGAAGCCTACGACAGCGGTCACAGCGATGACCATAAAGAAGGCCTGGTAAGAAACTAAGCTAAGAATGGTTAGGTACACCACAGAACCGACATTACCATAAGCGCCTGTCATGCCTGCGAACTGCCCTGTCATGCTGCGTTTGATAAGGGGGATAACTGCGAAGACTGCGCCTTCACCTGCTTGTACAAAGAAAGAACAAAACATGGTAATTAATAAGGCAAGTGCTAACGGCCAAGTGGAATCTACGATACCCATTAAGAAGTAGCCTAATGCCAAACCTGCCGTGAGAATAAGTAAGGTAATCTTACGACCAAAACGATCACTGAGCCAACCGCCACCGGGACGAGACATCAAGTTCATAAAGGCATACGATGAGGCTAACAGGCCGGCCATCACCACAGAAACTTCAAAAGTCTCGAGGAAGAATAGTGGCAGCATGGATACTACGGCCAGCTCTGAACCAAAGGTCGCAAAATACAAGATATTCAAAATACCGACTTGCTTAAAGTCATAGCGATGCGCTTCTGGCACCTCATTAACAAAGACGTCCTGATTGAAACGATAGCTACTGATGAACTCATAAATATAGAGTACGCCAAGCCCGATATAGACCATATTAACCGCAGACTGCGTTAACAAGCTCACGCCAGCAGGTGACAGCTTCCAAGCTAACAGAGCTAGCGCCAAGTACATGGGCAGCTTAAAGGCCATCATAAGCCAAAAGTCACCTTTTGAGGTCACAGTCATAGCGCCAGACTTTTTGGGTTTGAAATAAGTCGCGCCTTTGGGTGTATTACGCACGTACTTATAAAACAGTACACTATAGAGCATCATTACCACACCAGAAGTGGCACAGGCATAGCGCCAGCCGTTGTCGCCACCAAAGTAAGCAGCAAAACCGATAGCCATCGTCGGTAGCAGCATAGCTGCAGCCGCTGAACCGAAGTTACCCCAACCGCCATAAATGCCTTCAGCGGCACCAAGCTCACTGGCCGGGAACCAATCACTCATTAAGCGAATACCGACTACAAAGCCAGCCCCGACGAAGCCTAGCAAGAAGCGCGATAGGGCTAAAGTGTTGTAGTCCTGAGCAAAGGCAAAGGTGAAACAGGGAATCGCCCCAATGGCGAGAATAGCGGTGTAGACAATGCGCGGCCCGAAGCGATCGGTCAACATGCCGATAATAACCCGGGCAGGGATGGTCAAGGCGACGTTGAGAATCAGTAAGGTTTTGACCTGATCTTTGGTGAGGTTCATGCTCTCGCCAATCGCCGAGAGAAACGGTGCATGGTTAAACCAGACAAAGAAGGTAAGGAAAAAAGCCATCCAACCTAAATGGAGGATTTTATTTTTGCCCGCGAAGGATAGAACGTTGAGCTTATCCTTGACTGGTGTGGGACTGGAGGTAGGTGTCGACATGAATGGCTTCCTTTTTATGACCGTTTGCGCTTGGTCGTAATAGAGTGAGGGGCTTAGCGGTAGCAGTATCTACATTAAAATTTCTATTATCCCTACCCCTGCAATGGCTATGCCAGTCATGTCATATTGCTAGCTATTCTCCCTTGCCAATCGACCTGTTTAAGCAAAATTAAGGCCAAAAAAAATTAGCGAAATCGCTAATAGTGTCTGATCCAATTTAAAAACCTAGCCCCTTGGAAATTTTGTTAATTGAAAAACTTCTCAATCAGTCTTTTTCCCTCAAACTCTTGAAACGGTCTACTTTCGTTGCTGATATGACCTCTCCTATTTAGTCAGTTAAGTTTGTATAAATCCCTCCAATCACTACGCTTATTTATCAGTCATCATTACCCTCGTCTCGCTAAAAATAATCCGCAAGACAATATTAATTAGTAGCACGTATTATCTACTGACTGACGTTTAATACTGATTAAGAGTGAATTACCTACTTTGGCGCTTAATCAGAGCTATCGGCTTGAATAGTGCACCAATGGCACTCTTGACTAACCTAAAATACGGCATTTGTTGGTTATATCAATAGAATGATTGTAGGCGCCATGGCAGCCAACTATATGAGGGGAAAAAAGTGATGTTGATCTGTTAGGACGATATTGAATTTACTAAGGAATGTATTACTGGCACGATGATGTGAGTGTTGGTGGGATAGTTAGGTGCGGCTTATTTTTGTTATTGGCTACGGACATTCCATTTTCTGTGGTGCTGTTAAATACTATTGAATCACTAACGGCTCCCCTATGTGTTAGGTGCGTTAGTGTAGTGTCTTAACTTTCATCTACCTACATACATTAACCGATACCTAACTGACTATGTGAGCCTAGTCGAACCAACTCTAAAGCGTCATCCGTTTTTCGATACAGTAGCACCAAGTCGGGCTTAATATGACAATCCCTAAAATCCTTTAAATTGCCTGTCAATTGATGGTCTTTATATCTGGCCGGTACAGGTAAATCATTGCAAAGACAATAGATGACTTCTGTCCAAGAGGGCGTAATTAAAGACAAATAATGTTTTTTTGCGTCTCGTTTAAATTGATTGGTGACATCAATGGCTCTCATGATGAGGTGTTGCTTAAAGTATCGTCACTTAATTTATCGTCGCTTAAAGTGTCATTATTTATAGCGTCAATATCATTCAGCAACTCATCGGGCGTGTTATAACGGCTAGTTTTGCCATTGCGCGCATCAAAGACGGCTTGCATAGTGAGAGGATTTTGCTCGTAGGCAATGGGTTTGACAGCATAATCAAAAGACAATGGTACTGTACCCGTACGTGCCACTTGGTTTAAAAAAAGACGAATCGCTTGTGATGGCTGCAAACCATAGCTCTCTAATACAGCAAATGCGTCATCCCTTAACTCTTTATCAATGCGTACATTATAGTTAACGGCGGTCATATTTGTACCCTTATCTAACGTTAGTTATACGTTCATTGTAGGTAATATAAGTTATACAATCAATGTCATAATTTTACAGATGCTCTAGCAGGCAATGCACCTTTTTTGAATAATCTTTGGACAATTAACGATGACTAAAAATATATCGTAGCTATGTGATTTCATAGTAGAGGTAAGCTGGGCATTTTGCCCCGCTTTTTATTGCCTGATATGAATACCCATCGACCCTCGCTGTCTCTCATTTCTGCGAGCCCTCCCCCCTTTATTACCCCACAAAGAATAAGCCGCTAGTCGCCCATAAAAGGTGCTTGGCACGATTATTGAATGCTTAAAGATAGGCAACTGTGAATTGTTATGTCGCTCGATGAAGTGACGAGACCCTCGCAGCCAACCCCTTCTATATAAAGGCAAGGACAATCGTATGAATAGCCCAGCAGCAAACCCGGTAGCGCCCTCTTTAAATGACAAACCCAATCTGGTCGTGATCGGCAATGGGATGGTCGGTCATCATTTTATTGAAAAGGCCATCGAGAAAGGACTGCATGAGCAATACGATATTCATGTGTTCGCTGAAGAAGACCGTCCCGCTTATGACCGCGTGTATCTGTCGAGCTATTTTGAGCATAAAGATGCTAGCAAGCTCAATTTGGTCGATCTAGGCACCTATGAGACCGCTAAGGTTAATCTGCACTTAAATCAGGAAATTGTCGATATTGATGCGGCGAGTAAGACCATTACGACTAAAGCGGGCGAGCAGATTGACTACGCTGAGCTGGTACTGGCAACGGGTTCGTATCCTTTTTTACCGCCGATAGAAGGTAAAGATCATCCGCATTGTCATGTGTACCGAACCATCGCTGATTTGGACGAAATACTAGCCATCGCTGAACTGCCTAAAGTGAAAAAGGGCGTGGTTGTCGGTGGCGGTCTATTGGGACTTGAGGCCGCTAAAGCCTTGGTGACTTTAGGACTTGAGACTTATGTCGTCGAGTTTGCGCCTCAGCTGATGGGCGTTCAGCTAGACCCTGCCGGCGGTGAGATACTTAAGCAGAAAATCGAAGCGCTAGGCGTGACGGTACTGACGGGTAAAAACACCAAAGAGATCGTACACCATACTAGCGTGCAGAGTGAGGAAGATAATTATCTCACGATGCAGTTCACCGATGACACCTCGCTTGATACCGATATGATTGTGTTTAGTGCCGGTATTCGACCGCAAGACGGCATTATCAAAAACAACCCTGAATGCGGCGTAGAATTGGGCGGCCGTGGCGGTATATTAATCGATGAAAAGTGCCGCACCAATGCTGAGCACGTCTATGCTATCGGCGAGTGTGCAGTGTGGGACAACAAGGTGTTTGGTCTGGTCGCGCCGGGCTATAGCATGGCGAGTATTTGTGCCGCACAAATCGCGGGCGACGCTGAGCAAACCTTTGCTGGTGCGGATATGAGTACTAAGCTCAAATTAATGGGTGTGGAGGTCGGTAGTATTGGCGATGCGCATGGTAAGACTCCGGGCAGCTTGACCTATCTCTATCAGAATCCAAAGGAAGGCGTGTATAAAAGACTGGTCACTACCGACGATAATAAGAAACTGCTCGGTGCCGTATTGGTTGGTGATACTGAAGACTATAACAATCTATTGCAACTGTTCCTCAACGATATTGATCTTCCCGCACATCCTGAAAGCCTGATCTTACCCAACGTCGAAAAGCCAATGATGGGCATCGAAAATTTGCCAGACACCGCGACGATTTGCTCCTGCTATAACGTCACCAAAGGCGATATCTGTGCGGCGGTCGAGGGCGGCGCGTATTCGATAGCCGACCTTAAGTCTTGCACTAGCGCCGGTACGGGTTGTGGCGGTTGTGCGCCGATGGTCAAAGATACCTTAGGCTATCAGCTAGAGACCTTAGGCTTTGAGGTCAATAATGACTTGTGTGAGCATTTTGCTTACTCGCGCCAAGACCTTTATAACTTGGTGCGCGTGCATGGTATCCGCACCTTTGATGAGCTATTGACTGAGCATGGGAGCGGCCGAGGCTGTGAGATCTGTAAGCCTGCGGTCGCCTCTATCTTGTCATCATGCTGGAATGATTACGTACTCAAGCCAGAGTTGGCACCGCTGCAAGAAACCAATGACTACTACCTCGGTAACATCCAAAAAGATGGTACTTATTCGGTCGTACCGCGCGTGCCTGGTGGCGAAATCACTGCGGATAAACTCATCGTCTTGGGTCAAGTCGCCAAAGATTATAACCTTTATACCAAGATTACTGGGGGTCAGCGAGTCGATTTATTTGGTACACGCCTTGAGCAATTACCGGACATTTGGGAGGTATTGGTGCAAGCCGGCTTTGAGACGGGGCACGCTTATGGTAAATCACTGCGAACCGTCAAGTCTTGTGTCGGTAATAACTGGTGTCGCTACGGCGTCGATGACAGCGTCGGCCTAGCACTCAGATTAGAAGACCGCTATAAAGGCGTTCGCTCGCCGCATAAAATTAAGATGGGCGTGTCGGGCTGTACCCGCGAGTGTGCCGAAGCGCAAAGTAAAGACTTTGGCGTCATCGCTACCGAAAACGGCTGGAACCTTTTCGTCTGTGGTAATGGTGGTATCACCCCGCGCCATGGCGAACTGTTCGCCACCGACCTCGATACCGAGACGCTGATCCAATATATCGACCGTATCATTATGTTCTATATCAAGACGGCGGATAAATTGCAGCGTACCTCTAAATGGCGGGAGAGCTTAGAAGGGGGTCTTGAGTACCTACAAGCCGTCATTATCGACGATAGCTTAGGCCTATGTGACGAGCTTGAAGCACAAATGCAGCTGCTCATCGACAACTATGTTTGCGAGTGGAAAGAAACCATCAACGATGCTGAGAAACTCAAACGCTTCCGTCATTTCGTCAATAGCGAAAAAGGCGATGACAATGTGGTATTCGTCGAGGAGCGTGAGCAAATTCGCCCTGCTAAGCCTGAGGAAAAAGCAGCTATTCAGGTCGTTGAGTTGGCCTAAATCTCTCCCAAGCCCTCTCATTAGAAAAGGGAGGGTGCAACTTCTCTTTTTTAAGGAGAAGAACACCAAATTTGACAGGACAATCCTATGACGATGCAAAAGATATGTACCCTCGACGACATTATTCCTGAAGCGGGCGTTTGCGCCCTGGTCAGCACGGAAGCTGGTGACAAGCAGGTCGCTATCTTCCGCACCAAAGAAGATGAACTGTTTGCCATCGATAACTTTGACCCGTTTAGCAATGCCAACGTCCTATCACGCGGGCTAATTGGTGGTACGGTCGTGACGAACGAAGCTGGTGAGGAAACAGACGTCTTATACGTTGCCTCCCCTATCTATAAGCAGCGCTTTAACTTGGCCACTGGTCAATGCTTGGACGATGAGACTGTTAAGCTTGGGTCTTATGAGGTAAGTTTGGATGGAGATACGGTGATGGTTGGGGCGGCTACCACTGAAGACATTACCGAAGTCGTTACTTAAGAAACTGCAAGCTAGCGCTGATTTCCGTTTAAGCTCTAGAGGTCATTTAACTTAGCGTTAGGTGGCTTTTTTTAGATATGAATGGCCAATCTCCGCATAATATGCGGTGAATACAGTAGTTAAACTCCGCAAATTGATAACCCTTTAGCCCTCATCAACTATCAGCCTTT
>Ga0098065_1000788_pt1 | contig 13096 bp, 9 predicted proteins | sample 25_taG_FD_75062 | JGI IMG/M metagenome (GOLD analysis project Ga0098065, IMG submission 75062) | Marine viral communities from Cariaco Basin, Caribbean Sea - 25_WHOI_OMZ | ecosystem: Environmental > Aquatic > Marine > Oceanic | place: Caribbean Sea: Cariaco Basin | collected 2014-11-08 | reverse complement strand
ATAAAAACTAACCGCAAAAAAAGGCAGCGCTATTAAAGATTTTAAAAAAGGAGACCGACATTTTTCCCAACGAGTTATCACATAATATAAATTGGCAAAGGGTACAAACAGGTATATCAAGCCCCAAGCGGTCGATTCTTCAAAGGCTAGCAACGCCAACTTTAGTCCATAAATAACAATAATAATAAAACCTATAATAAAGAAAATTAGGCCAACGGTATCCATTTACCTCTCCAAATATGTTCAAAAATAAACTCAGTTTAAAAGTCTATTGCCGCTTTGTCTGTTGCCCTTGCTTTACCTGAATTGTAGAGACTGAATTTTATCAACTTAAGCTTAGACAACTATTTAATTGAGGTTTGCATGGTGAATTGGGCTATGCTTTCGCATTGGTTGCTATGCAAAATAACTGTGTCTATACTTAGATAATGCTATTTATTAGTCATCTGCTATAACCTGATACACAGCACCTGATACGCAACATCTAATACGCAACGGAATGCACCCACAAATAATATTAAGGTAATACTATGTCACTTTGTCTAAATATGATTGTGAAAGATGAAAGCCACATCATAGAAACCACCTTACAAAACATCTGCCAAAACTTTCCCATTACTTATTGGGCAATCTCAGACACAGGCTCTAGTGACAATACCGTTGCCTTGATAGAACAATTTTTTAAAGACCAAGGCATTGAAGGTCATATCTATCATGAGCCTTGGAAAAACTTTAGTCACAATAGAAATGCCGCTCTAAAGCAATGTGAAGGTAAAAGCGATTATATTTTGATATTTGATGCCGACGATCACGTTCAAGGCGAACTTAATCTACCGCAGCTGAACTCAAAGACGGATGTAGACAGTTACATGATGCAGTTCACTAGTGAGTCAGGCGGTATAAAGTATCTTCGCAAGCTGATTATAAAAAATGACGGCAGCTATAGTTGGCAAGGGGTGCTGCATGAGTTTTTAAAATGCAACCGCCCTGAAAATGTCGCAGAGATTAATGGTAACTACGCTATTGTCTCTGGTCGAAAAGGCAATCGCAGTCTGGATAAAAATAAATACCAGAAAGATGCAAAAATTCTAAAAGAGGCTTTCCTTGCTGCTGAAGATACTGAGCTATTGCCCCGTTATGCTTTTTATTGCGCTCAGTCTTATAGAGACGCTACCATGCCTGAGCAGGCCATTGAATGGTACAAAAAACGAGTTGAGATAAAAGCAGGTTGGGCCGATGAGATCTATTGTAGTTATATCGAGCTGGGACTGTTATACGAAAAACAAAACGACTTTGAACAGGCGCTATATTACTGGCAACAAGGCATAATTCATGACCCTAGTCGGGCCGAGTGCTGGTATCACACTGCTCGAAGACACAGTTGGAACAAGCACACTGAGTTGGCCTATATTTTTGGTAAACAAGCCAGCGAAGTGCCTTTTCCTGTGGGCAATCGGCTTTTTATCATGACCGATATCTATAAATATTGGTGTTATTATGAATGGTGCATCAATGCCTATAAACTACAAAAGTATTCAGAGTCTTATCAGGCTTTCAAAAAGTTAATGGCTGCTTGCCCGCAAGACTTGTTAGATCGGGTAGCGCATCAACTTACTCATTACGCAGATTTGATATCAGAAGACAGTTTTGCTGAGGTCAGCGAATTGTCATTAAACCTAAATCGATTAAATAGAATAAATTTGCTGCATGAAACCCTAGCTAATAACAAATAGCAGCATTAAATCAACCTGTTAGTAATTTGCTATAGTGAGCCTATACAACTAAAACTATAAACACAGCACGATAAAACCTAAAACTATAACCATAAGACTATAACTTTACTTCCGCCCTATAGGACCCTCATGACAAACAATTTAACTTTAGATGACACAATTAATAGGCATGAAACGCCAACTGTGACCGCACAAACCTTTTCTTTCAGACCTAAAATTATATTTTTTGATATCGACGATACTTTAAGCCGTGACGGAGTCATCGCGCCTCATAATAAAGCCACATTAGAGCAGCTATCAAAAACCGATATTAAATTGGTCATTGCCACTGGCCGCTCTAAATCAATCATTCCTGAAGATATTTTAGCGTTATTTGAGGCAGGAGTTTTTGATGCGATTGTCTGTACCAATGGTCAATACAGTTTCGATAAAAAAGGGATCATTAGCCATTATCCATTAACTCTAGAACAAGCCAGCAAGATAGATGAATTATGTCGTCAAGATCATCTTATTCATAAATTTGACTCAGACACTCATTTGGCTTGGGCCAATGACAATGAACAAATACGCGCCTTTATCGCTATGACACCAAGCTCAATCATTGATCCAAATTACTATAAAACCAACCCTGTGTATCAGTGTTCCGTATTTTTTAAAGATGAGCAGCAAAAAATGCAGGAAGTAGATTTTGCGAAGTTTGGACTAAAGCTGGTTCATTGGCATCAAATTGGCGGCGATATTTTGCCTATTGATGCGTCCAAAGAACGAGGTGTGCGTGATGTTTGCCAGTACTTTGGTATCGACATTAGTGATGCCATGGCCATTGGCGATGGTTTTAATGATTTAGAAATGTTTGATGCGGTAGGTTTTGCCGTGGCAATGGGTGATGGGCAGCCTGCTTTAAAACTTAAGGCAGATTGGATTACTGGAAGTATTGAAGAGTACGGCTTACAAAAGGTCTTGCATCCTTTGCTTGAGGTTGCAAACAGTTAAACCTCTATTAAAGTAGAAAATAACCAAATTCCTATTAACAAACAGCCATTCACAAACTGCCATTAAAAAAGACCGTCTGGCTTAAGGTCATTACCTTTTACCCAACGGTCTTTTACATTTAAGCTTAAGCTCAAATATTTATTCTAAATCAAAGCAGGTTAATGAGCCTACAACCCTGCTTTCAAACTGGCCTCAATAAATTGATCCAAATCACCATCTAATACGGCACCGGTATTAAAAGTTTCAACGCCAGTACGTAAGTCTTTAATGCGAGAATCATCTAACACGTAAGAGCGAATTTGACTGCCCCAGCCCACATCAGACTTATTGTCTTCAACGGCTTGCTGTTTCTCCATACGCTTTTGCATTTCAAGCTCATACAGCTTGGCACGTAGCATTTTCATCGCTGTCGCTTTGTTACCGTGTTGACTACGTTCGTTCTGACACTGCACCACGGTATTGGTCGGTTCATGGGTAATACGAACTGCTGAATCTGTGGTGTTCACGTGCTGACCACCGGCACCGCTTGAGCGGTAGGTATCGATACGCAGATCCGCTGGATTGATATCAATGTCAATATCATCATCAATCTCAGGAGACACAAACACCGCAGCAAATGACGTATGTCGGCCATTATTACTATCAAAAGGTGATTTACGAACCAGACGATGCACGCCTGTCTCAGTACGCAGCCAACCAAAGGCATAATCGCCGGTCACTTTAAACGATGCTGATTTAACCCCTGCCACACTACCTGCAGAAACCTCAGTAACATCCACTTTAAAGCCATGCGACTCGCACCAACGGGTGTACATGCGCAGTAACATCTCTGCCCAATCTTGAGCTTCTGTACCACCACTGCCTGACTGAATATCAACGAAACAGTTATTAGGGTCCATCTCCCCGTTAAACATACGCTTAAACTCTAAGTCTTCCACTTGCGCTTGGGCCGCATTTAGCTCTTGCTGTACATCTGAAAGTAAGCCTTCATCATCAGCCTCTACCGCCAACTCAAGCATGGCTGCGGCATCTTCTAGCGTCGTCTCAAGACCGGTAATGGTATTGATAATAGCGTCCAATTGGCTTTTTTCTTTGCTAATTTTGGTCGCTCGCTCAGGATCATTCCAAAGCTCAGGGCTTTCCATCTCAAGGTTAACTTCTTCTAGGCGCTCTGACTTACCCTCGAAGTCAAAGATACCTCCGTAGATCCTGTGAACGTGCTGTTAAATCTTTAATTTGTTCTTGGTACTGGTTAATTTCCATAAATATTCCAAAAGTTTAAAGCGATTGTCTTTCAATGAGACAGATGTCTTGAGTAGACCCTATTAGCTTAGCTCAATTTAATTTAGCCTAACTTAGTTTGGCTTAGGGATAGACCAATCTTCTACTGCCCAGCGATGGGCTAATGCATGAGCATGTAATACCTCGTCTGGGGTGACTGCTACTGGGACATCAGCCCATTCTAATAAAGGTAAGTCATTTTTTGAGTCTGAGTAACCATAGGTTTTGCTATAGTGAACACCCTGCTCTTGCTTGGCCTTTAGCCACTTATTAAGGTGGTATATTTTACCTTCTTTAAAGTTGGGTTTGTCTGTTAATTTTCCAGTATAACGATTGTCTTTTACTTCAAGCGGCGTGGCCAACACATTGGCAGCTTCAATACCAAAGCGCTCGGCAATTGCCGATACCACAAAATCGTTGGTCGCAGAGATAATCACCACATCATGTCCTGCTTCAAGATGTCGTTGAATAGCCTCGATAGCTTGGGGGCGAATGTGCGGTTCAATTTCAGTTTTGATATACGCTTCTCTAATGTCATGAAGTCGTTCTAGCGGCAAAGTGGTTAAAAACTCCGCCACAAACTCATTGTATTCCGTCGCATCTAAGGTGCCCTCGATGTACTCTTCATAAAATCGCTGATTGGCGGTTCTGTATTGCGCCTCATCTACCAAGCCATTTTTGACAATATACTCACCCCATAAATAGTCGCTATCGACATCAAGTAAGGTATGATCCAAATCGAATAATGCCAATTCTTTATCGTTATTTAGTGCCTCTGTCTGGTTATTTAGCGAACTGTTCGCTGCTTGGTTATGCATTTAGCCCCTCACCCTCTTTACCCAAAATATTAATATAAATTTGTTAATCAAAGCCTATTCTCTACAAGCCCGTTTGTTAAAAATTGCTTACTCAGGTGCCTCTATCTGCTGTAAACCGGTTTTAAATTGCTCCGACTTATGAGCATAATGTAGCGCTGACATTTTGAGCATGGCTGCTTGCTCATCGGTCAAAGTTTTGACTACTTTAGCCGGTGCACCCATAACCAATGAATTGTCTGGAATCTCTTTGCCTTCAGTGACCAACGCTTTGGCCCCAATAATACAGTTTTTACCAATTTTGGCATTATTTAGTACCACGGCACCAATGCCAATCAAGCTATTCTCACCCACTGTGCAACCATGTAGCATCGCCAGATGACCAATGGTAACGTTGTCACCAATATTTACCTCAATCCCAGCATCGGTATGAATAACCGCATTTTCCTGCACATTGGTACAGTTGCCTATATTAATACGCTCATTATCACCCCGTATCACCGCGCCAAACCAAACATTGGCTTTGTGGCCTAAATACACATCACCAATAACTCGAGCGCTATCAGCCACCCACCCTTCAAAAGGAACAGCAAATTGTGGGGCTTTGTCTAAATATTTATAAATCATTATTAACATCCTTTTATATAGTGATTGATTATATAGCGATGGGCTATGGATTAGTGATCTTCGCTATTGCCTAGGATTTATTGCGTATAAGTTTTTGCCTATAAATTCTTACCTATAGTCATTAACTATAGAATTATAGGGTACAGAGTTAGCCTCTTTATGGATAGATACTTTTATTATTAGATACTTTATAAGTACGAATAAGGTTGTCTTAAAGTGTTGTTTTTTCAAAAGTATCATTTTTGTTAAAGTGGCTTTTAAAGTCATTAGATTAGCATTAATTTACTTTAAATTTAATAAAATGACTGTATTCTTCTCTTAATTATATCTGGTAACCAATAATTTTCGAGCCAATTCATTTGATGTTAATTTAACCCATGCTATTATCGCATTTTAAATGAGTATGGCTCGGATACTAACCTATATATGACTCAGATAGTCATGAATTAAGTCATAAACAATCATTAACAAATAGCCTTTCTTCTGGACAATTTATGCGTCACTTTTTATTCGATATTATATTTACCATTGTTTGTTTATTGGCCGCTGCCTGGTGGGGATTCTCGCATGGTGGCGTCAGTGGTCTAATATCAGCTCTTGCTATTACCGCTATTTTGGCAGTGATGGAAATCTCATTATCTTTCGACAATGCCGTAGTTAACGCTTCTATCTTAAAAGGATGGAATGACTTTTGGAAAAAGATATTCTTAACTGTCGGTATCTTAGTCGCTGTCTTCGGTATGCGTTTGATATTCCCAATCGTTATTGTGGCCGTGACTGCCAATTTGGGCTTTACTGAAGTCATTAATCTGGCCCTTAATGAGCCTGCTCAATATGCCGCTCACTTGAATGAGCACCATGCTGAAATTTCGGCATTCGGTGGTATGTTCCTCTTACTCGTATTCTTGACCTTTATCTTTGGTGACAAAGAAGTTCACTGGTTTGACTGGTTGGAACGTAAATTAGCTCGTTTTAGCAAAGTAGATGCCATGAGTACTTTTGTGGCCATCGCGGTGTTAATGATTTCATTGAGCTGGGTAGAGGAATCACGCGAGCCAGCAATCTTAATCGCTGGTATTTGGGGTATCTTAATTTATCTTGGCGTCAACGTCTTATCTAGTCTACTTGAAGGCGGTACTGATTCTGATGAAGATGAAGTGCTTACCGATGCAAAAGGCAATGTCATTACCAATACCGCCGGTGTGTCGTCGACTATCTTAAAAGGTGGTATTGCTGGTTTTATTTATCTAGAAGTATTAGACGCCTCTTTCAGTTTTGATGGGGTAATCGGTGCTTTCGCCATTACCAACGACGTAATCATTATTATGTTAGGTCTGGCCATCGGTGCTATGTTTGTACGTTCTATGACTCTTTATCTGGTAGATAAAGGCACCTTAAGTGAATTTGTTTATCTAGAACATGGAGCGCACTATGCTATTGGCGCATTGGCAATTATTATGCTGTTATCGATGAAGTTCCATGTACCTGAATTGGTCACGGGTTTAATTGGCGTAGCCTTTATCGGTTTGTCTTTATACAACTCTATTCAATATAAAAAACGCACTGAGGCTCAGTAATAATTAGCCAAAGTGCCACAATTAACCGTTAGTAAAGCCAACCTTGTTCATCTAAGTTGTTTTTTGCTTATATATGTGAACACTTATTAGGAAAAACACTCATGCTTAATAAGCATAAATCTTTTGCCACTGCACTATTACTGTCTGGCTCCGCTTTGGTGACTACTCCTGTTTATGCTGCTAACTCAGGCATAGAGACGGCTGGCGATATTGTGGCAGTCGCCATTCCTGCCATTGCTTATGGATCAACTTACTATATGGATGACCCCGAGGGCCGTGATCAATTTTACAAGTCTTTTGCCACCAATGCGGTCGTCACTTATGGTCTAAAAAAAGCTGTTGATAAAGAGCGTCCTGATCACAGTGACAATGACTCATTTCCTTCAGGGCATACTTCTGTTGCCTTCCAAGGTGCCAGCTTTATTCATAAGCGCTATGGCCTAGAATATAGTATACCCGCTTATATCGGAGCAACGTTCGTTGGCTATAGTCGTGTTGAAGCCGATAAACATGACACTACGGATGTCCTAGCAGGTGCTGCACTGGGTGTGGCAAGCAGTATGTTCTTGACCAAGAGTTATCATAACGATGATTTAATTATCAGTGCCAACCTAGCCCCTGAGTCATATCAAGTCGCAATGCACTATAGGTTCTAGAACAGGTAATATTGGTTTCAGAATGGATAATACTAAATTTAGAATAGGTAATATTAGTTTTAGGCCTCGTAATGTGAGTTTCAAAATAGACATTACAAATATATGAGACAACAAATAAGATATTTACTTATTATTTCTAGTATTACCTAGCCATTTAGAGTAAGGTTTTGTATAATACGCGAAATCTGTACCTAAGCGAGTAGACATGATCCAGTTAGCAACACTCACTAATGACCTTAACTTTAGTGATATTGTTGTTTTCTGTTATTGTCGTACTCGCTTTTTTGTGGCTAAAATTTGATAACTTTCATTTTTTTAGCACTCAATCGGTCGCAAGTTTAACCAATGTCAGGTCACGATAAACACGAATTAAAAGGGTAGGAATATGGGCGTACACCAAGACACAACACATAATATCTCTAATGAAGTCGAGGCAATTTTAGCTTTAGCGGATGGCAGCATCTTCCGTGGCATCTCTATCGGTGCAGCAGGTAGTCGCGTTGGTGAAGTGGTGTTTAATACTTCAATGACTGGGTACCAAGAAATCCTAACTGATCCCAGTTATGCCAAGCAAATTGTGACGCTAACCTATCCTCACATCGGTAATACGGGTACCAACACAGAAGATGCTGAATCAGGTGACATTAACCAGAAGCACCAAGTTTGGGCAGAAGGTTTGGTCATCCGTGACGCCACTATGACCACTTCAAACTTCCGTAGCTCAGAGAGCTTGGCCGATTATCTAAAACGTCAAGACACCGTGGCCATTGCAGAAATTGATACCCGAAAATTGACCCGTATTCTTCGTGAAAAAGGCTCACAGAACGGCTGTATCATGACGGCCTCAAACGGTGAAACAATCACTGACTCAGATATCGAAAATGCCATCAAACTGGCTAATGAGTTTGTGGGATTAGAAGGTATGGACCTTGCAAAAGAATGCTCTAATGCCAATGGTTTTGAGTGGACTGAAGGTACTTGGGAACTTGCAGACCGCGGTGTCCATGGTGTGACTGATAGCGACACTGGCGGCTATTACAAAAAGCTTGGCGAGCATATCGATCATAAATTCAATGTCGTGGCATATGACTTTGGTACTAAAACCAATATCTTGCGTATGTTGGTCGATAGAGGCTGTAAAGTGACTGTGGTACATGCGCAGACCCCTATTGCCGATGTATTAGCAATGAATCCAGACGGTATATTCTTATCAAACGGCCCTGGCGATCCTGCTGCTTGTGACTACGCGATCGAAAACGTACGTCATATTATCGAACAAACTGATATTCCAACCTTTGGTATTTGTTTGGGTCACCAAATCATCGGTTTGGCGAGTGGTGCCAAAACCATGAAAATGAAAACAGGCCATCATGGTGCCAACCACCCTGTTCAAGATTTAGACTCAAAAGTAGTGATGATTACTAGCCAAAACCATGGCTTTGCTATCGATGAAGCCACTTTACCGGCAAACATTAAAGCGACACACCGCTCTTTATTTGATGGGACTAACCAAGGTATTGAGCTGACCAATAAACCAGTATTTAGCTTCCAAGGACACCCTGAGGCTAGCCCTGGTCCTAACGAGTCATCATCTTTATTTGATAGATTCGCAGCGATGATGGAACAAAATAAACAAGCTTAAAACGCCCTTTTAATCTGATTGCTAAAGACCCTACGCAGAACTAATTATATAAAAGAGAGACTTATGCCAAAACGTACCGATATCAAAAGCATTCTAATCATTGGCGCAGGCCCTATCGTCATCGGCCAAGCTTGTGAGTTTGATTACTCTGGCGCTCAAGCATGTAAAGCTCTTCGTGAAGAAGGCTATCGAGTTATCTTAGTTAACTCAAACCCAGCCACCATTATGACTGACCCAGCAATGGCCGATGCCACTTACATCGAACCGATTACTTGGCAGACTGTTGAGCAAATTATCGATAAAGAGCGCCCAGACGCTATTTTACCGACTATGGGCGGTCAGACTGCCTTAAACTGTGCGTTAGACCTAGATAAAAACGGCGTACTTAAAAAATACAATGTTGAACTAATCGGGGCCAGTAAAGACGCCATTGAAATGGCGGAAGACCGAGACTTGTTTGACCAAGCTATGAAACGTATCGGTCTTGAATGTCCTCGTGCAGAAATTGCTGAGACTATGGAACAAGCTTTCGAGATTCAAGCCAAGCTCGGTTTCCCTTGTATTATTCGCCCCTCATTCACCATGGGCGGTTCAGGCGGCGGTATCGCTTACAACCGCGATGAATTCATTGAAATCTGTGAGCGCGGTTTTGATTTATCGCCTACTCACCAGTTGTTGATTGACGAATCGTTAATTGGCTGGAAAGAGTATGAGATGGAAGTGGTTCGTGACAAAAACGACAACTGTATCATCATCTGCTCGATTGAAAACTTCGACCCAATGGGTGTGCACACTGGTGACTCAATCACTGTAGCCCCAGCTCAGACGCTGACTGATAAAGAATATCAAATCATGCGTAACGCCTCATTGGCAGTACTTCGTGAAATCGGCGTGGAAACAGGCGGATCTAACGTACAGTTTGGGGTGAACCCAAAAACTGGTCGTATGGTCGTGATTGAGATGAACCCTCGTGTGTCTCGCTCATCTGCCCTAGCCTCTAAAGCAACTGGTTTCCCAATTGCCAAAATCGCTGCCAAATTAGCAGTAGGTTATACCTTAGATGAGCTTCAAAACGACATTACTGGCGGCAAAACACCTGCCAGCTTTGAACCATCAATCGATTATGTCGTGACTAAGATTCCTCGCTTTAACTTCGAGAAATTCCCACAAGCAGACAACATCTTATCGACTCAGATGAAATCTGTGGGCGAAGTCATGGCGATTGGCCGTAATTTCCAAGAGTCTATGCATAAAGCCTTACGCGGCCTAGAAACCGGTGCTGACGGCTTTGATGAACAGATTGATTTTGCTGCCTTAAAAGCCGGTAAAATTAGCGAAGAGAAAGTTAAATCTGAGATTAAACAGCGCTTAACAGTACCTACTCCTGAACGTATCTTCTACATCGCAGATGCTTTCCGCTTAGGATTTAGCGTAGAGGAAGTATTTGGCTATACCAATATTGATCCGTGGTTCTTAGTTCAGATTGAAGACATCGTTAACACTGAAGAGCAAGTTAAGCTATTAGGTTTCGGTGGATTAAACGCCAATAACCTACGTAAATTCAAGCGTAAAGGTTTATCAGACTTACGTTTGGCCAAACTATTGGGCGTATCCCAAAAGCAACTGCGTAAAAAGCGTTGGGATTTGGAAGTATACCCAGTGTATAAGCGTGTAGACACTTGCGCTGCTGAGTTTGCTACCTCTACCGCCTATATGTACTCTACCTATGACGAAGAGTGTGAAGCTAACCCAACCAATAACAAGAAAATCATGGTTATCGGTGGCGGTCCAAACCGTATTGGTCAAGGCATTGAGTTTGATTACTGCTGTGTACACGCCGCACTTGCTATGCGTGAAGATGGCTATGAAACCATTATGGTCAACTGTAACCCAGAAACGGTTTCAACCGATTATGACACCTCTGATCGCCTATATTTCGAGTCGATTACCCTTGAAGATGTGTTAGAAATCGTTCGTATCGAGAAGCCAGACGGTGTTATTGTTCAGTTTGGTGGTCAGACGCCTCTAAAACTTGCGCGTAGTTTAGAAGCCGCTGGGGTAAACATCATTGGTACCTCCCCTGATGCTATCGACCGTGCCGAAGACCGTGAGCGCTTCCAACATATGATTCATCAATTGAATCTTATTCAGCCACCTAATGCTCTAGCCACTAGCATGGAAGATGGCTTAGTGAAAGCCAAAGACGTTGGCTATCCTTTAGTGGTCCGTCCTTCGTATGTATTAGGCGGCCGCGCAATGGAAATCGTCTATAACGAAGAAGAGCTTAAGCATTATCTACGCACTGCCGTACAAGCCTCTAATGAAGCACCTGTGCTACTTGATCGCTTCTTAGATGATGCCATTGAAGTCGACGTTGACTGTGTCAGCGATGGCAATGAAGTGGTTATTGGCGGTATTATGCAGCACATTGAGCAAGCCGGTGTTCACTCAGGCGACTCAGCGTGTTCATTGCCACCTTACTCTCTATCAGAAGAAATTTGTGATGAGATGCGTACTCAAACCATCGCTATGGCGAAAGAGCTTGGGGTTATCGGCTTAATGAACGTTCAGTTCGCTGTGAAAGATGGTACCGTTTATATTCTAGAAGTGAACCCACGCGCTGCCCGTACTGTACCCTTCGTGTCTAAGTGTATTGGCACCTCATTGGCACAAATAGCAGCCCGCTGTATGGCTGGCCAATCGCTACAAGATCAGAATTTCACTAAGGAAATTAAGCCTTCTTTCTTCGCGGTAAAAGAATCGGTATTCCCATTTGCTAAATTCCCAGGTGTGGACCCTATTCTAAGTCCAGAAATGAAGTCTACTGGTGAAGTAATGGGCATTGGTAAAACCTTTGGTGAAGCGTTCTATAAAGGTATCATCGGTACTAACGAGCGTCTACCAGGTCTGCCTAAAGAAGGCGAAACCAAGACCGTCTTTATTTCAGTACGTGATAGCGATAAGCCTGGTATTGTGGCCGTTGCTCAACAGTTAATCGATTATGGCTTCAAGATTGTTGCTACCGCAGGTACCGAACAGTATCTGACCGAAAAAGGCATCGAGTGTAAGCGCATTAATAAAGTGACAGAAGGCCGTCCTCATGTGGTAGATGCCTTGAAAAATGGTGAGATTGACCTTATCATCAACACAACAGAGGGCAAACAAGCGCAAGAAGACTCTTTCTCAATTCGTCGTAATGCCTTACAAAGTAAAGTATTCTATGTGACTACTTTAGGCGCAGCAGATGCCGTTTGTAAGTCGTATGCCATCGATCTGCCTTTTGAAGTGTATAAATTACAAACGTTACATGAGCAAGCTCAAGCGGCAGCCAAATAATCAATAAGATAAGAGGCTATCCAAAGCCATGTAACAAAAATTAGCGATATAGAGTGGACGAAACCCTTATAATGGCTTAATGTTAACAGTGGATTCACTTTATATCGGCTAATTTAAAACCCTGATACTGGGGTTAAAAACCCAAATTATTTTATGAATTGCTAATCGAAAGCTTCGGTTAGCAATTTTTGTTATAAGCTACTGGCTATTTTTAGTCCCGTAATTGTAAATACTTTGTGGCGGTGTTCGCACTACTACAATAGAAAACCAGCCCAAACTATCGCACTTACAGCACCCTAAACCTAGGGTGTTGGGGTGTTTTTTTATTTATTTGTTCATCTATTTATGTATATGAGGAAGATGATATGCAACGTTACCCTATGACTCCGCAAGGACATGCTGCGTTAGAGGCAGAACTTAAGCAACTTAAGACTGT
>Ga0098065_1000784_pt1 | contig 13103 bp, 10 predicted proteins | sample 25_taG_FD_75062 | JGI IMG/M metagenome (GOLD analysis project Ga0098065, IMG submission 75062) | Marine viral communities from Cariaco Basin, Caribbean Sea - 25_WHOI_OMZ | ecosystem: Environmental > Aquatic > Marine > Oceanic | place: Caribbean Sea: Cariaco Basin | collected 2014-11-08 | reverse complement strand
ATGTTTGGCGAAAAAATCGCTCATGGTACACCGTTCCGCCGCGCTGTCGAAGAAAATCTCATCGATGGTAATCGCGTGGTACAGATTGGTCTGCGTGGTACAGGCTACAGCGCCGAAGAGTTTGATTGGTCAACCCAACAAGGATTTCGCGTGGTACCAGCAGAAGAGTGCTGGTACAAGTCGCTGACGCCACTCATGGCAGAAGTACGCGAAAAGCTCGGGGATGGCCCTGTTTATCTAAGTTTCGATATCGATGGGATTGACCCTGCGTTTGCGCCCGGTACGGGTACGGCTGAGATCGGTGGTTTGACATCCACTCAAGGTATCGAAATCATTCGCGGCATGCGTGGTCTTGATGTGGTCGGTGGTGACTTGGTCGAAGTATCACCACCATATGATCCATTTGGCAACACCTCTGTACTGGCTGCGAACTTATTGTTTGAGATGCTATGTATCTTACCAGGCGTACGCTATGACGATAAGGTCAAAGCGGTTTACTAATCACAGCCAATTATTGGCTAGAGTTGGCGCATAGGGCAGTTATCCCAATGCGGTACATGAGTGGATAGCAGCCTGATGAGATGGTGACCAGTGTATTGAGTTGCTGGTATGAATATAATTCGGTTAAGGAAGACCCCAATGAGTAAATCCTCTTCATTTTTTGGTCAAGACACGCTCTCTCCAAATGAGGTTGGGCATAGTCTAGGTTCGATTGGTACGTTTGCGCTTTGGTTCGGTGCCAATATCGTGGTGACGACTATTTTAACGGGCATGCTACTCGTACCTGATTTACGGTTTACTACGGCTATCACCACCGTGCTTATTGGCTCATTAATCGGGGCAATACCGCTGCTATTGGTTGGTCTAATGGGGCAGCGCACAGGACTGCCTTCGATGGCACTGACGCGCCGTGCTTATGGCCCCGCTGGTAGTCAGTTGATCTCGTTAGTGAATATGGGTGTGCTGATTGCATGGAGTTGTATTCAGGCGCTGCTGGCTGGCATGAGTCTGGACTACGCAATCGAAGCCACTACAGGTTATAGCAATCTGCCGCTGTTCGTTATTTTATGCGAGACAGTGGTAGTGCTTATCGTGTTGCGTGGTCACCTTGGCATCGAGCTTGTCGAACGTTGGGCCGCATTAGCCATGGCTGCGCTTACCGTTATAGTCCTCTATCAGCTAAATCAACATTATGATGTCTCAAGATTGTTTGAGATGCCGGTTGAGTCGCGTAATGGTATTACTTTAGGTATCGCCTTTGATATCGTCATTGCTACTGCCTTTTCGTGGATGTCTTCGGCTGCTGATTACAATCGCAATTGCAAATCCCCAAAAGTTGCCATATGGGGCACTTATTTTGGTTACATCACGGCAGCCATCGTTGCCATGGGTTTGGGCGCGACCATCTCAGGTCTCTCTATCATGTATGGTCTGGAGCAGACTTATGATCCGACGCGTCTGCTTGCTGACTTTGGCTTTGGTTTGCCAGCCGCATTGGTTATTTTCTTCTCGGTCATGACCACCAATGTCATGGCAGTCTATAGCGCAACGCTATCTTGTATGAACATTAAACCTAATATGAGCTTTTGGAAACCTGCTCTTATCATTGGTCTGGTCACTATTTTTGGGGCGCTCATTCCGGGTATTTTGGATCAGTTTCAAAACTTCCTATTGATCGTAGGCGCGCTATTTATCCCCGCATTCTCAGTCATGATTGTTGATTACTACCTTGTTAGTAAAGAAGGCTATACCGCAAAGCTGCTTGATGCGACGCATCAATTAGGACGTCCTACTGCAAAGATTGCGATCGCAGCTTACGTGATTGGCGCGTCTCTAGCAGCTTACTGGACATTGATTGCGCCACCGTCATTTGGTGCATCGTTACCTGTCTTTATCATTACAGGTGGTCTCTACTGGTTAGGTGCGATGTTGTTTACCCGTCAGAGTGATGCTGTCACTCCAACTCAAGAGGAGGGCGCATTATGAAACTGATGATCGCTCAAACCAATCCTTTATGGGCTGAACCAACAAACAATCTAAAAGCATTAGAGTCGCTTTGCCGCCTCGCAGCAGAAGCAAAAGTAGATCTGCTCGCACTGCCGGAATTGGCTTTCACAGGCTATAACATCTTTGAGCGTCTTGATGGTTTAGCGGAAGCGATCGATGGGCCAATTGTGACTCAAGTAGCGAAGCTCGCTAATCAATACAATTTACATGTGGTATTTGGTCTCGCTGAGCGCCGACCTAATGGCGAGCTGAGTAATGTTGCCATATTAATAGATGACAACGGCAAGCATCTTGCCACTTATGATAAGCGCTATTTGTGGGATCGCGAACACGAGTTTTTTACAGCAGGCAAAAAGTCCTGCGTAGTCGATACGCGATTTGGCACATTGGGATTGATGATTTGTTATGACAATGAGTTTCCAGAAGTGGCAAGAGAACTGGCACAAGCGGGGGCAGAGGTCATACTGTCGCCGACGGCAAACATGCTGCCAAATTCAGAGCGTCAGGTGCTTCAAATACGCGCTCGCGCCATGGACAATCAATGCTTTGTCGCTTGTATCAATCGCTCGGGTGAGGAAGATAATCTTTATTATTGTGGCAATAGCATCGTCGCTGGCCCCGATGGTGAGGTGCTCGGCAGACTTGGCTTAGCAGCTGGCATGATGATCGTCGATATCGATTTTGCCCGTATTGATAAAAGCCGTACACACCAAGATTATCTTAGTGACTTAAATACCAGTGACTTAAATCTCAGCCGCTTGGATATCTCTAATGGAGCTAACTCATGAGTGAACAATTATTAGCGCGTATCAAGCCAGAGAACTGGTATCGCACTACCGCGCATAGCGATGGTATCACGCTCATCGATGAGCCATGGATCAAGCCGTTTTTTCGCTGCAATCTGTGGCACGTGCGCGGCAGTCAGCGTGACTTGTTAGTAGATTTCGGATTAGGGGCAGTGCCGCTGCGTCGTCATGTTGCTCTGCTTGCTGATCGCGATATCGTTGGCGTTGCCAGTCATACCCATTTTGATCACATTGGCGCTGCCAGCGAATTTGATTGCTGTCACGTCCATTCTGCTGAAGCCCATATTCTCGCTGAACCAGACAATGCTCGTACGTTGGCAGATATGTTCGTCAATGATGAGATGTTTGACGCGCTACCGCCTGAGCCTTATGCCCATTGTGGTTATAAAATCATTGCACCCGCCAAAATTATGCAACTAGAAGATGGTGACATGATTGACTTGGGTAATCGTCAATTTGAGGTGATTCATACCCCCGGTCACTCACCAGGTGGCATTGCCTTATGGGAGGCGGCGAGCGAAACGCTCATTTCTGGCGATCTCATCTACGACGGTCCATTGATCGAAGATACGTGGCATAGCGACATGACTGACTATGCCAAAAGCATGCGCCGTCTCAATGCGCTGCCTGTGCGTGTCGTTCATGGCGGTCACTTTCCTAGTTTTTCAGGCGAGCGTCTGCACGTGATGATTGATGACTGGTTACGCCATCATGATTTGTGATTGATCGCACTTAGCTAGAATTTAAAACAAATGGCTATTCAACATAAATAGCTACTAAAAAAATAACGACGCTAAATAAAAAGCTATTTCAAATAAAACACCTAACCCAACACTTACTAAAATTTTTAGGATGATTGCCCCATGACCCAATTGACCCAAACGCCTTCTATATCGCCTGATACCTCGCCTCTGACCTGTGGTGAGTTGCTCGTCCAGTGGCTAGAATACTATGGAGTAGAGACGGTTTTTGGCATACCGGGGGTACATACCGTAGAGCTATATCGCGGTCTACCTGACACCAGTATTCGTCATGTGACCCCGCGTCACGAGCAGGGCGCTGGGTTCATGGCTGATGGCTATTACCGTGCCTCTGGCAAGATTGGCGTGTGTTTTATCATCACAGGTCCTGGCATGACCAATATCATGACAGCGATGGCGCAGGCATTGGCTGATTCTATACCGATGTTAGTTATTTCTAGCGTCAACAAAGTCAAAGACACGGGAAGCGGTGAAGGGCACTTGCATGAGCTGCACGATCAGCAAGGTATGGTCAGTAAGGTGGCGCTCGCAAGCAAAACCATCTGGCAGCCTGAATCATTACCCAAAGTTATCGCCGAAGCGTTTGCGTTATTTAACGGTGCGCGTCCAGGGCCAGTCCATATTCAGCTACCGATTGATGTCATCACCGCTGATGCCAGCCATGTTGCTAAGCCGCCTAGTCCAAAGGGCGTAGCTAATAGCCAAGCTGATAACAACAGCTTTACCCAACCACAAGTGACAAGACCACTGCCAAATCCTGCGCAGTTGGATTTGATTATCGAGTCATTAAAAACCGCAAAAAAACCAGTATTGCTTTATGGCGGTGGCTGTGTCGATGTCGATCACGATGCGCAAAGACTGGCAGAGCTGATCGATGTGCCTACGTTTTTGACCATCAATGCCAAAGGGCTATTGCCACCTGCTCATCCGTTAAGTTTGGGTAGCAATCAGTCGTTAGACGCAGGCCGTGCAGTGATTACAGAGGCAGATTGGGTGCTCGCCATTGGTACAGAGCTTGGCGAGACCGATTACGACGTGTTCTTTAATGGTGAGTTCAAAATCAATGGCACACTGGTGCGTATCGACTGCGATGCCGAGCAGCTGCAGCGTCCGTTTATAGCGGATATCGCGGTATTGTCTGACGCACAGATGGCTATTAGTGGACTATGCAAGTGTTTAGAAAATCAGGTATTAAACGGGCAGACGTTTGATCATCAGGCATTGTCACGAGTGAACGAGGCAAAACAAGCCCTTTTAGAAGATGTGACATCAGACTTTGCCGGTCAAAACGCCTTGCTAAAACTGATTCGCGATGAGGTGGAAGGCGTTATTTTTGTAGGTGATTCAACCCAGCCTGTCTATAGTGGCAACCTTGGCTTTGAAGCATTGGCGACGCGTAAATGGTTTAACTCTTCAACAGGCTTTGGCACATTAGGTTATGGTTTGCCTGCTGCTATTGGTGCCATGATTGGCTCGAACTTGCCTGTTGTTAGCTTAATAGGTGATGGTGGTATTCAATTTACCATAGCTGAGCTTATTTGTGCCGCCGAGCTTGAACTGCCATTGATTGTACTGCTGTGGAACAACCAAGGTTATGGCGAGATTCGCCGTTATATGGAAGAGGGCGGCTTGCCACTGATCGGCGTCAATATTAAAACGCCAAACTTTGAACCATTAGCCGCAGGGTTTGGGGCAGGGTATCGCAGAATTACGGACAAGCAGCAATTGCTAGAGGCGCTAAAAACAGACACGACAGGCAAGCAACCGATCATTTATGAGATTGATGAAGCAGATGAGTTTCTCAAAGAGATGGGTGAGACGGTTACCTATTTTAGTTAACGGTACTCATAAACAATGCTCAAGAAATTATAAATGCGGGTCGCTCAAGGAAAAATATCCATTAGAGCAAACCTCGCTATTAGGGCGTGTCCCTAATTCAAACGTGTATCACTAAATGGGCTAAAAATGGCTAAATCTTCGACAAACGGCGTTAAATAGCTGGTCAATATCTCGATATTATCTGCACTATTTTCCTTGTTTGCCTGCGATTTATCTCATTTTTATCACCATTTTTAAAATAGGGACACGCCCTAGTCAGATAGAAAAATGGAAAAACTGGCGATCACCACCCATTAAGGAGAAGGTAAATGACGAATGCTATTGATAAATCGCAGCAACCGATTTTAGGAAACGATGTCGATCCAAACACACCGCAAGCAGGACAGTGGCGGGCGTCAATGTGGAAGTTTCTGCTATTTTCAGCATTGGGTATTGCGCTATTTATCATACCGTTTCAATGGGATGGTAAGGTCACCATTTTATTGGGGGTGTTGACCGATACGTTACAAGCAATATTGGGCGGATTTGTGGTCTATATCACCATGGCGATCGTGACCATCTCCTGTCTTGGGGCACTAGCAGTAAAGGTATTAAAACCCAATTTGGCTGAAGGCTCACTGATAAAGAATCTCTTTGATGTTGATTGGTTTTGGCTGACCACGCGTTTGTTAGGGATGGTGTTTGTTTGGATGATTTATCTGCAAGTCGGCCCTGAGTTTATTATTAATCGCAATACGGGCGGCGTCATTTTTGAAGACTTGATTCCTATTCTGATTCCGTTATTTTTCTTTGCTATTTTATCGCTACCATTTTTGACAGACTTTGGCCTCATGGAGTTCTTAGGCACATTGGCCAGCAAGATATTTGTCAAGCTGTTCAAACTGCCAGGACGCTCTGCCGTTGATGCCATGTCTTCTTGGTTTGGGGCTGCGTCTATCGGTTTGCTGGTCACCATGCAGCAGTATGATAAGAGTTTTTACAGCCAGCGTGAAGCAGCTATCATTGCCACCACCTTTTCAGTGACTTCCATTGCCTTTACCTATGTGGTTGCCAAAACCATTGGTGTGGACAATAACTTCGTCTATTTTTATCTGACCATTGCGCTGACTGGATTTATCGCTGCGATCATCATGCCGCGTATACCACCACTGTCAATGAAGCCTGATACCTATCACTCTGGCAAAAGTATGCTAGACGAAGGCATTCCTACTGGGTATAGCACTTACCAATGGGCGGTCAATCGCGCCGTCACTCGCGCACACTCTATGCCAAGCTTAGGTTATGTGTTCAAACGCAGCATGAATAATCTATTTGATATTTATTTTGGACTGATTCCAGTTGTCTTTGCCATCGGTACGATTGGCTTGGGTTTGGCAGAGTACACGCCTGTCTTTAATTGGCTTGCGACCCCACTTGTGCCATTGCTTGAATGGTTGCAGATTCCGGAGGCGGCAAAGGCGGCTCCTGCCATGATTATGGGCTTTGCGGATATGTACTTGCCAGCGCTGGTCGGTAAAAGCATTGAGAGTGAAATGACACGATTTATCGTGGGTGCTGCCTCAATTACTCAGATTATCTATATGTCTGAAGTCGGTGCGCTGATTTTGAAATCAAACATCAAACTCAATATATTAGAGCTGTTTGGGATTTTTATACTGCGTACGCTTATCAGTTTGGTGGTGATTACTTCAGTCGCGCATCTGCTTTATTAGCCGTACGTTTGATATCAACAAAGCATATAGCGTAAGAAAATAATCGGTTTTTCTGTACTCAGATAAACCGATTATTTCATCAATTACGTTGCGCGTGCTATGCAAATAAATAAAATTTTATCAAAGAATATAAGGCAATTAACCATGGTGGAATTGATGAACGCTACAAGTTTAACCAGAGAAGGCGCAACACAAACAGCTCAAAATGAAGTCGTGTTAAATGCCGCTTATATCAATGGGGAGTGGATTGAGATTGAAGCGCCTGAGACTGACTCTGACAATGCAAGCTTTGACAATACAAATAACCATGCCCTATATGACCCCAGTTCAGGCGAGATAATCGCAACGACGCGCTTGTGTACCAGTGCTAATGTAGAGACAGCGGTCAGAGCTGCCTCTGAGGCTTATAGCAGCTGGTCGCAGACTGATGTTAGCGAGCGCGCCCGTTATCTAAACGTGATTGCAGCGTCTATGGAGCAGCAATTCGATAAGTTGGTTGGGTTATCTGTGTTAAATAACGGTAAGCCAATCGAGGAGGCAAAAATAGACGTGGGAGATGCCATTGCTTGCTATCGTTATTACGCCAATCTGATCACTTATCAAGCCACTTGGTCTGAGGTGTCCACGCTTGAGTCAGGCATACGACTGCTAAAGACCTACGCGCCTGTGGGTATTTGCGCGCTGATTACGCCTTGGAATTTCCCTATGGTGACGACGGCTTGGAAGCTAGCACCTACGCTAGCGGCGGGCTGTACTGTATTATTAAAGCCATCTGAGATGACATTATTACCAGAGCTGATGCTCGGCAATATCCTATCCGAGATAGGACTGCCAAAAGGCGTGGTCAATATCTTACCGGGCGCAGCTGAAGTAGGCGCTGCCATGACCAGCCATCCGCTAATTGATAAAGTCTCTTTTACCGGCAGTAATGTGGTCGGCGAAAAGGTCATGAGTCAAGCGGCTAAGAGTGTCAAAGACATCAGCCTAGAGCTGGGCGGCAAGTCAGCCATTGTAGTATGCGCAGATGCCGATATCGACCACGCTTGTGATTTGATCATTGGTGGTATATTTACCAATGCTGGTCAAATATGCTCGGCGACCTCACGACTGATTGTCCATCAAAGTATTGCTGAGCCGCTATTTGAGACATTGAAAGTTAAAACAAAAAACCTGAAAATTGGTGATGGTTTTGCAACGGATACGCAAATGGGACCACTGGTGAGCAAGCAACAACTGAACCAAGTCAAAAAATACTTTGAGATGGCTACGACCGAGCAGCTCAATTGCTTAACGGGTGGCGAGATTGTAGATAGCACAGGATATTTTGTGACGCCAACTATTTATACAGACGTGCCAACGACCAGTCAGTTATGGATGGAAGAAGTGTTTGGACCTGTACTAGTCAGTACGACTTTTGCTGAGAATGCAGAGGCCATTCGCTTAGCCAACGACAGCAAATTTGCCTTGGCAGCGACTATCGTGAGCGCTGATGAAACAGCAGCGCTTGAGATGGCGCTGCAAATTCAAGCAGGTCACATTTGGATTAATGAGCAACAAATTGTCCTACCAGAAGCAGGCTGGGGCGGGTTTAAGCAAAGCGGTATCGGACGTGAGCTGGGCGGCGATGGCTTATCCGCTTATCAAAAGAGCAAGCACGTCTTGATGGCTGATTAAATAGATTTTGTTAACTATCATAGAATATTTTACCTAGCTGTTAATATCGTTATTGATAGCTAGCGTCATGATTGTTATCTAGTTTTTTTCTTATATTAACTTTACTGCCGCGCCCATTAAGGATAAAATTGAGCAATCATTCAAATTTTATCGCCGTGCTCATTTTTACATGAGATCACGGCTTTTTACATGGGGCATGGTATGTCACGCAGCGCACTCTATAATCGTCAAGACGCTCTAGAGCGAGCCTTACAGCTTTTTTGGCAAAAAGGCTTTCATGCCACCTCATTAAAAGACATCGAACAAGCGCTCGATATGCGTCCAGGGAGTATTTATGCTGCTTTTGGTAGTAAAGACGGCCTGTTCCAAGAAGCACTAGAGTACTATGCTCGTCTAGGATTGACTGAGCTTGAGCGCGTATTAAGCCACCATCAGTCGCCTTTATCAGGTTTGGCCGCTTACATCAGGCAGCTGGGCGGTATTCGTGATAAGGGATTGCCGAGTCGCGCCTGTATGCTGGTCAAAAGCTTACTAGAGCTGGGCGCTCGTGAGCAATCTGCTTTAGAAAAAGTAGAGCTGCTACTGTCAGGGATGGAGACGCGCTTTATAGAGTGCTTTCAAAAGGCTCAAAAGATAGGTGAGATAGACAGTCAGCTTGATGCAGTGAGGCTAGGACGACGACTACAAGCAGAAGTCATGGGGCTGCGCGCTTTCGCACAGCGCGATGTTGAGAGCTCGACAGTACATGACCTTGCTGAAGATATGGCATTCTCTATAGAAGCACTCTCTATAGAAACACTGTGCCTCGATCATTCAGCGAAAGCCTAATAGTCGATTGTAAAACGCTATCGCTGTGACATCTCTAACTGCTTGAGGGTATGGTAGCCGCCATGTATGCGGGTAAAGATCGTAATCGCGCAAGCAGTCGCAAAGATACCAGCGAGCAGTACAAAATGCTGTGGCCAAACGCAAAACGCGACAAATAGCGCGATGGTTTCGGTGCCTTCGGTGAGGCCGTTCAGATAGTAAAAGCTTTTGAACTTAAATTGAAGCTTATCCAGTTTAAATTTCTCTGCGGCAATCGCAAATGCCAAAAAGCTCGAACCAGTTCCGATAAAAGCCGCTAGCAATAGCGCGCCTGCAATAGCGTTTTGTACAGGGTTGGCCAATATAAACCCGAGGGGCACTGCTGCATAAAACAAAAAGTCGAGCGTAATATCCAAGTAGCCGCCTGCGCTTGAGCTTTGCTGTGCATGACGTGCCAATGCGCCATCGAGACCATCAAAGAGTCGATTCACGATAATGACTGCTAGTGCGCCATACCACAGCTCAAAGGCAATGAGTGGCAATGCCAACATCCCAATCAAGAACCCAATGACTGTCAGCTGATCTGCGATGACACCGCGTTTGTGCAAGATCACAACGACAGGATTTAGCATCGGTTTGATAATAGGCGTAATAAATTTGTCTAGCATGCGATCTGCCTTTTGTGGTTCGCTTATACTGTGTTTGGACGTTTGAGCATGATGTCCAAGGTTGGCTGGCTATCGCTCAAGGTGAATGACTTTGCCGCCTGCTGCTTCGGCATCGCTCTCATCATGTGTCACCATGATAGCAGGGAGCTTGTACGTCTGTATTTGTTCAAACACCAGCTGGCGCGTATCTTTTCTCAGCTGAGTATCAAGCTTGCTAAAGGGCTCATCCAGTAGTATCGCTTTGGGTGCGCCAAGTAAGGTCCGTAGTAGTGCTACGCGTGCTTGTTGACCACCTGATAAGTTATCAGGATGCCGATCTCCCATACCTGCCAAACCCACTTGTGCTAACGCGTGCGCTATTTTTTCGAGTCGCTGTTTTTTACCGCCGTTTTTATTGTCTTTTGGCATCGCAAAAGCAATATTGCCTGCCACTGACAAGTGCGAGAACAGCAGCGCATCTTGATACAGTACACCAATACCACGCATGTGCGCTGGCAGGTGAGTGACGTCTTGATCGTTTAGCCATACCGTGCCAGTTGCCGTAAAATCCTTGGATAATGATCCTGTCAGCCAGTTGAGCAAGCTTGACTTGCCGCTACCAGAAGGTCCCATTACGGTGAGTATGTCGCCACCAGCGATATGCTCATCCATACTGAGTAATCGCTCGTTTTGACGAAACAGCTGTAAGTCTTTTATCTGTAGAGATGATGGCATTGAGAACCTTTTATATGCGTTTTTAACGACTGATATTTTTCATGAATCTTGTTTTTGATGACCGTTTTTATGAACGATCAGACTGCTAGCGATCGCCACTTCTAAAAAATAGCTTTGGCAATATCCAAGCCAGTATAAAGCCAATGAGCGGTAGCGCCATTTGTATGATGGCATAAACGGCACTGGTGCGCCTACTGGCACCGTTCGCGAGTGTCACCGCTTCTGTCGTTATCGTGGCGATACGACCGCCGCCTGCTAGTAATGTTGGTAGATACTGACCAAAACTAATCGCCAAACCAAGTGCGATGGCAATCAAAATCGGGGCAAACAATTGCGGCAGTTTGATTTGAAAGAACACCTTAATGGGTGCTGCACCTAGGCTAGCTGCCACATGAGCAAAGCGAGGATCTAGACGTCGATAGCTACTGGCAAGTGACAAAAACACATAAGGCAAGACAAACAATACATGTGCAAAGGCAACATTGAAAAATGCTGATTGGTAATTGAGCCATTGCTGTATCCACACCAAGCCAAACAAAAAAGCAATGCTTGGCACCAGTAATGGCAAATAGATAATCAAACTGGTCAAGTTTGAAAGATACCTTGCACGCAATTGCTCGGCTTCTAGGCACAATAGAGCAAGTACAATCGCAAACGCAGTGCTGACAAGACCGATAGTCAAGGTGTTAAAAAGTGGCGTACCCATCTGTGCAAAGGCACTATCAAAATGTAGCCAGACAAACTGCTCTGGTAGCATCGCTGGGAATCGCCAATAGCCAGCGATAGACCATAATGCCAGACCCACAAGCGAGAGCAGCATAAAACCGATAACGAAGACAGTAAGTACCCCAGTAATTTTCAGCCATGCCGTATCCGCATATCGGCGTTTGCCATTTATCAAAGAAGCACCGCAGCACGCTTTGATGACTTTTTCACCGCCTAACCAAAAAGCAACCAATCCTGCCGTCAATGTCAGCTGCAATAATGCTCCTGCAGAGGCCTTTATACGCAAGGTCAAATCCACATCATTAAACCAATTCATGATAGAGACGGCGAGCGTGGGCGGGGTGTTAGGACCGAGTATCAATGGCATCTCGACGCTCGCACTGGCATAAGCGAGCACCGCCAATATGGGCAAACGTAAAAAAGGGTATAACAGAGGCAATACCGCCTTAAAAAAAGCAGTGATCGGGTAGTAACCGAGATTGAGTGCGACTTTATATTGCTGTCGTAGCTTTTTGCCAAGCTCAGGCTGTGCTAACGCGCCTAATGCCATTAATAACAGAAATGGGAGCTCTTTTAGCGTCAAACCCAATATGATACTGATGCCATAAGGGTCATGTGGCAATATACCGTTTGGTGCCAACGCCCAGCCGCTGAGCCATGGAGAGATGAGCCGTGCAAACATCCCAGACGGCGCAATCAAAAACCCTACCGCAATGGCGGCTGCAGCATGAGGAATGACTAAGATAGGGCTTAGTAAATGCTCAATACGTTGTAGCCAGACGCTGTTAAAAAAGGCTGCCAATATCATCAGTGCGAGAATAAAAGCAAGTAGGGTGCTGATGAGTCCAGTAGCAACGCTCAAGGCGGCCATTCGAGTGAGTCCTGGCGTTTGCCAAAGCTCAATAAACCCTTGTAAGTTGAGCGTGGTTCTATCGAGCGCAGGCACCCAGCCAAAAGCAGGCAACACCACACCAATCAAACCACCCAGCACAGGTAGTATCAGTATCATAACCAAGAGTTTTGGACTCAACGCTACAATACGTGTAAACCAGTCTGTTTGTTCAAGGACAATAGGATGGGCGCGCGCTTGCGTCTTTGCTATTTTGTCAAAACCCTGACTCATGGGCTGACCCCGTAACGCATTTGCCAACCTTGCATAATGGCATCTACCCAGCTTGGATGCGGTTCACTCACTGTGCGTGTGATGCTATCAAAGGGTAGGGCGCTTGGGTATGTTTGCTTACTATCAAACAATGCTTGCTGCTCAGGACTGAGTGTCGACTGGACCAGTACGGTTTTGTCGCCCCATACGGCAGGAATTTGCTTGTGTGCCTGTGCCTCTGGACTCATCAAAAAGTTGGCGACTAGCTGCGCGGCTTGTGGGTGGCT
>Ga0098065_1000780_pt1 | contig 13132 bp, 10 predicted proteins | sample 25_taG_FD_75062 | JGI IMG/M metagenome (GOLD analysis project Ga0098065, IMG submission 75062) | Marine viral communities from Cariaco Basin, Caribbean Sea - 25_WHOI_OMZ | ecosystem: Environmental > Aquatic > Marine > Oceanic | place: Caribbean Sea: Cariaco Basin | collected 2014-11-08 | reverse complement strand
TCGCCCAACGCTTCTATCAGCATGCGAACGGCGCGTTCTTTAATCTCAGGAGTGTAGGTTTGTTTTTTCATTGTCGTATTCTCTCAGAATGTTGAGTCTCCGACAATCCCGGGGCGGTTCAGTGTGCACAAAAAAACTTTGGTTTTACTTGGCAAGATTTTGAAGACGATTTGAATTATTACGGGATGGGATGGAATAAAGTTCGTTGGCTGATGAGTCCTTATTTATGTACTAAAGTAAAGACACTAGGACATAATAACGTAATTATCTACGAGCTTTATGATAGGAATAATTCTTTGCACGTATTTTATATTCATGAGATTAATGAAGGCAAAAGAATATTAGCTACTGTACTGCGCGACGACTATCAACAAAAAGTATCTGACGGAAAGCGAGAGTATTTTGGAGATTTGAACACTTTTATGAATGGTAAGTTTATCCTTGATCAATATATTGACCAACAAAAATATTAGAATAATTAAAGGGCCTAATATGAGCTTTGTAAAGCCAGTTAATAAAGTGACTTATCCATCTGATCGTCAAGGCTTTTTCTATGCATTATCTAGTAGGGAAACCAGCTCCGATTTAAATAAACCAGATAATCATCGAATTAATATTGCTCCTCAGAAAGTTAATAACCAACCCCCTAATAGAGGCTATATTGGTTATTTTCAAGTTGGCGAAGCAGCTCTTTATGACGCAGGATTTTTTACTGTACCTTATGCATTTAGTACTAAAAAAAACAGTTCATTTCAAAAAGCAATTACTAATAATGACTGGGTTGGTAGTTGGACTGGTAAAGATGGAGTGAACTCTAAAGCTGATTATCTTAATGGAAGACGCCATCAGTTAAGTGCAATTAACATCCTTGTCAACAAAAACTGTAGCTATATAAGGAACGATAATATAAATGAGTTCTATGGCAAAGTAATGAACGGTGTCGAACTAACAGAGTCTGGTTGTATTGCCGCTTCACATTTAGTTGGTTTTGGTTCATTAAAGAAATACGCGTTATCTAATGGAAAGACAAATATTAAGGATGGTAATAATACTAGCGTACAAGATTATATGGATCTGCTTAACTACTACGATATGGAGTCTTGTTGCAATCGCAAAATATATATAACAGTTAAAGATAATAACAGCCCTATCGCTGGCATTGATGTCAATATTGAGTCTGAGTATAAAGAAGGTAGATACTATTCAAAAATTGGTAAAATTGATAATACTTATACAACCAATACTGAAGGCAAAATCCCTGTTATCGTTCGTCATCCTGGTGCAGTAGTCAAAGTTACCGTCAATGGCAAATCACAAACTATTGTTCAAAAATCTAGTAGAACACAAAACTATACTATTGACATAACAGGTAGTATTAAGGCTACGGGTAAGTTAGATAAACCAGGCACCCCACAACCACGACCAGTACTCAACAAATCTCCTCAGGATCAACGTAATGAGCTAAAAAGTAAATCATCCGCACAATTGGCTAGTAAAGAGCCTAAAGACGTCACCTTTAATCTATCTATTACTGAAGGTGATACTAAAAAGCCTATTACCAACATGCGCTACTACTTGGTCTATAAGGGCAATTCAAAAGAGCATCGCACTAACAATGAGGGCGTAGAGTCTAATATCAAAGCAACTGCAGGCGAAGATATTGAAATATGTGTCGCTGGTAAAGACGATTTGCAAGCTATAGGACATTTTACAGTCAGTAACAACTATGAAGGTAAAACAATAAAGGTCTCATTACCTGTAGAATGCTTTAAACTAAAAGTTATTGATTCAGAAAGATCTGCTGTCAAAAATACTTATTTCATGATCTTTTATAGAGGTCGTCAGATTGTCAAAAAAACTAACTCTCAAGGTTTTGTTAATCTAAAAATGCTAGTAGGCTTCGTCTATGGGTTTGGACAAACTAACGGTACAGAACTTGTAAAAGTGAGATGCTTAAAGGGTATTAATGAACAGCCTATAAAAATAAATGGATCAGCCAAAGCCACTGCACTTAGAATCAATATCATGCGTGACAAATTAGGATTTAACCCTAACGACCGACTTACTCCTAATATAAATTCTAATACAAAGAGTAGCAAGCCATCTAAAGTAGAGAGTAAACCTGTAGCAACAAAGAAAGTAGAGTCTAATACGCAAACAAAAGGTAACCCTATTACTAGTGTCACAACATCACAGCCTACCAGTGATACGACGCGCTATCATATCTATCACAATGGAAAAATTAAAAGGCAAAACATTAACGCTACTGGTTATGCAGAGTTTATCTATTACGATGAAAATGGCGGTAAGCATAATTTAGGTAAGTCGAAGTACATTCCTGTTGATCGTCTGGGTCCAGGTAATGCCCCAGTTGAAGGTAGTAAAGTATATTTAGTAGATCAAAGACAGCATCCTTATTATATAAGCCCTGACAAGAAATTAGGCTACAAATGGCAGATACCAGAAAAAATTCAGGGTAAAATTAGAAGAAGATATTATTTAAATGGTTTAACTATGGCAGGAGCTCTAGGAACTTTGATGAAAATGGGCTATCAAGAGTATCATGGTACTGGCTGGAGTAATCGCAAGGGTCAATCCGTTGGTAGTAGTACACATAGAAATGGAGAAGCAGGTGACTTTCGATACTTAGGCGTAAATAATGTGCATCGAACTAACTCTGTACACACTACAGAACCTGATAAATTTGACAAGTCAGAGAATCAAAGATGGATCAACATATTTAAGACTTTTGGTTTTCAAACTTTCTATACAGGAACTAAGCCAACTAGACAACAAGGTGGAAGTGCAGCACTTAAAGGTACTAAATTTTCAAAAAATCATCATCATCACTTACACCTTGGAAACCAGGGTTCAGTAGCCAGTTTAAAATCTCGCGGTATCCTTGAAGACATCAACTATGAAACACTAACATGAAATATTTACCACTATTTCTCTGTTGCTATACATTAATAGCTTGTAGTGTTGATGCTAGAAATCAACAAAATGTCATTCAATCATCAGAGGATAAGTCTTTAAAATGTAAAAACACTATACCAGAATGGCAGATAGAAGAACTATCTAAAGCGCCCTGTTTAACATTGCCTATTTCTAATCAAGATTTTTTAGACATGAAGAGGTTTGGTAATGGTATGTATGATGTCCAAGGTATTGAGAAATACCCAAAGACCTCAGAATATTACAAGCAGGTATTGCTTGGACTCATTCCATACAGTAATAAAGAAACTTTTCTTCTAAGTTTTAGTAATGATCAAGCAGAAGACGGCTATCCATATCAGTCATTTCATATTACCAAAGTAAGAAAAGACAATGAGAAAGACAGTCTCTATACTTTAGGTATTTACCCTCTAGGATTTATAAATTACGACTTCCAAGATAGCGGACTTATTAAACTAGGTATCGATCCCAATGAATTTGAAGATATTGACTTTAATACTCTTGGACACGAGAACATCCAAACAGATGATGTTTGCACGATGAATTTTAACATTGATATTAACTGGCGCTTGACTCGTTCATATACTTGTAAAAATAGCCAAGTGACGAAAGAAGATGTCAATAGTTTTAAGGAGCAATTTGGCTTTGAATACCGTTTGGTTGATACAGATATAGGTACGAGCTATGAGCGTGTGGATTAAATTAAGAGATTAAGACAAGAGTGAATTACTTTACAAAGGAAAACCTCTATCAAGCACAACCTACCACCTTGAATAAAATAACAATATTAAGACTCATAAAACTGACAACTCAGGTATTGACTCAATTATTCGCACCGATACCTGTGAATCTATTAACGTCTGGTTAGATGATAATAACGGAGAAAAGTAGTCTATCTACAGTATAGTCAGTTCAAAATAAAAATGTTATGCCTAGGGCAAACATCATAAAACAGTTTAGGTAGATTATTCTCTATCCATCCTTGGCGTAGAGACTTCACCTATGCCCATTTCTTTTCAATAGGGTTTATATCAAGACTATAATGTGGTAGAAATAACAGACGATTACCATATCTATTGAAAATTTTTATAAAAGTAGCTTTGAGGCCGACACCATGCGTCCTAATGGCCATGCACCAATCGCCCTCCCTTCATCTGTTAAAAGAACTCGACCTCTAATACTATCTTTCACCCCATCAATAATCAACCTTACCCCGCAAAGACTTGGTTCTCTCTCGCTGAGTCTTTTCGTCCACCCGCTTGCGTCGAGCATTGCGACTAGGTTTGGTAGGTCGTCGAGTCGGATTCACGTGGATAGTTTTAGTGATAAACTCTTGCAGGCGCTTAAAGGCATCATCCTTATTTTTTTCTTGAGTACGGAATTGCTGTGCTTTGATAACGAGTATGCCCTCTTTAGTGATACGGTTGTCATTGCTGTCTAGCAAGCGTTGTTTGTGAGTATCACTGAGACTTGAAGCAGGAATATCAAAGCGTAGATGGATAGCTGAGGAGACTTTATTAACATTTTGCCCGCCGGCACCTTGGGCTCGAATGGCGCTGGTATCGACTTCATTGTCTTCGAGGCTGATACTATCGTTGATAAAAATCATAATCGAAAATTATATTAAGAGTGAATCTAGCTGTTATGGTAACGTTTACTGTGCATGATATAAAGCAAGTGTTAAAACAACTAGCTAATCTAAACAGCTCTTTTTCATAATGCCGCTATCCATTATGAATAAACCCGTGCCTTCCCCTAAAATCCGCTAGAATAAGAAAGCAGGCTGCGAATAATTAGAACTTCGTGAAAAATAAAAACTAATCGCACTCAATAACAAATAGGCCCCATATGACCGCACAGACGACTTTGGTACTAGGAGCAAATACCGTTATCTCGCAAGCGCAGTGCTCGGTAAGCTTTTCTGCGAGACATCAAAACGCTTTTGGTCAGCAGTTGGGTCTTTTATGGCTGCCATTGGATGCGAATCGTAGAGCCGCTTGCAGTCCTGCTTATCTGCATGAGACCAAAGACTGGGCAAAGCTGGACAACACTGATAGACCAAGCGCTTGGCAGCTTGATTTAAATAAAATGTTTAAGGAACAAGGCGTCAGCTATCTGCAACTGATTGCTTACCTCTATCATGACCCTGGCCTTAACCTGCCAGCGGTCGAGCTAGATAGTATTCGTCTAAGCATTAATAATGACGCGATTCAGTATGGCTTTAAAGCAACGGAGCGTCATGTCAAAGCCGCTATTGTATTAGAGATTTACCAGCGCAATGGCCATTACAAATGCCGCGCGCTAGGCGAGACTTCCACACAAGGATTGGACAGTCTCGCGCAGCGGGTACAGATTGGCCTAGATACTCGGCCACCGCATACCCACGCCCTCATCCAAGAGGCACAAAGCCAACAACAGAACCACCGTCCTAATGACGCACATCGACCTCCAAGACAGGTGCAACCGGGTGAGACTTGGACGGGGACCGCTTTTGCTATCGACCCTTATCACTTATTGACCTGCTATCATTTGATTGAGTCGGCCTCTATCATTGCGATTCGGCAGCAAGGTCAAACCGATCGTGAAGCGCAAGTTGTCCTTAGTGACATCGGTAGCGACTCTGCCATCATTAGAGTCAACGAACCCCTGCCCTCCTACCTACCCTTAGCCCAACGATGTGATGATATATTGGGAGAGACCATTACGACTTTAGGTTTCCCATTATCAGGCGTCAGCAGTCAACTGCAAGTCACGCAAGGCTGTATCTCCGCCCTGACGGGATTTGGTGATGATATCCGCTATATTCAATTTACTGCGCCCATTCAGCCCGGCTCTAGCGGCAGTCCGCTCCTATTGCCTTCTGGCGAAGTCGTCGGTATGGTTACCTCTAGCTTAAGCCATGAGCATGCACAAAACATGAACTATGCGGTGAAGTTTCAGCTATTATCTGCTCTACTTAGTAGTGCTGGCATGAGTTTAACGGATTTGACTGAGCGTCATAATCAACAGGAGAAAACAGCGATACCACTAACCACTCCGCAATTAAGCAAGCAGAGTCGCGGGGCCTTATGGCTGGTCGGTTGTCAGGGTTAGCCTAGAATAAAAATATAAGAAGATATACGGTAAGGAAAGGGCATGTCTACCAAATTAAAGAGTATTGCGGTATTAATTGATGCCGATAATGCTTCCCCAAAAAATATCGGACCGATTTTAAAAGAGATAGAAAAACTAGGCAATATCCGTTGTAAGAAGCTATTTGGTGATTGGAGTGGTTTACATATTCAAGGCTGGAGAGACGTTTGGCTAGAGTTTGCCATTAAACCCATACAGCAGCCTGCCTATACTAAGGGTAAAAACGCTACCGATATTGGCATGGTCATTGAAGCAATGGACTTATTATATAGTGGCGATTACGATGGTTTTTGTATCGTTTCTAGCGATAGTGATTTTACCTCCTTGTCTCTGCGAATACGTGAAGATAATATCCAAGTTTTTGGTTTTGGTAACTTTAATACGGTCGAAGCATTTACACAGTCATGCGATAAGTTTTTTTATGTCGAAAATTTAGTTAATATTCAAGAATCCAAAAGAGTGTTAGCCAAATTCTCTACCTTTGACGATACAGACGCTCCTTTAAGCGCTTCCGTAGCGGATTTAATTGAGAAGTGGGATGGTAAGAGATTGAAATGTGATACTAAACTGCTTAATTGTCTACGCACTGCCGTTATTAATTGTCACTCAGCAAACTCCCAAAGTTGGAAGAACCTAGCAGTAGTGACTAAAGAATTAAAAAAGCTATATCCAGATTTTACTCCCAAAGATTATGGCTATAAAAAGGTTTCAGAGTTAATTAAGCAAATAGATATCTTTGAAACCAAATCGATAAGCTCTAGCCTATATGTACGATGTAAAACTCTAGCAAATTCTAATGGCGTTATCTCAACTCAACCGACTGCTAAAACGCCAGTAGAGAACAAAGCAAAAAACACTAAACCATCCGGACGTTGGACGACTGAGCAACTACAAAATCAGACCCATTTAATTAGTGTTATCAGCAAACTTATTCGAGAAAATCCAAACACAGAACAAGGTTGGACAAATATTTCTTATATAGCTAGCCAAATTAATCAACACCATAAAAATGTGAAACTTGATAAATACGGCTATGCCAAATTTTCAGACCTGTTAAAAGCTTTAAAAAAATACGAAATACGCCATGAAGGTAATAAAGTTCTTATCAAATAACTGCTCAATTAACACCCTTAATCCCTATAAAAAACCAATTTTATTAATATCTTATTAATGCAACACCAAACTAGCGACCATCAATACGAGTACCCCATTTTGAATGCCTACAACCGTTCCCTTAGCAAGCGTACCATTACCCTACCCCGCGGTAATCTCGACCTGACTTATCAAATTCAGCCGCCTTTATCCAATCAACTTCTGCATCAACAACGCTATCATTTAGAGGATTTGCTAGGCTTTGCGCAGCGTATTAATCCCAAGCGAGCGTTTCTGTTCGTCTCTAAAGTCCTAGGTCGGCATATTCCTGTTTCACCCAAGCTGATGCGTCGCGCATTCACCAACCTGACCACGCTCGTGCCAGACGACTTGCCTGAGCCTATTTTAGTGATTGGCATGGCAGAGACCGCCGTCGGCCTATCCGCAGGCGTGCATCAAGCTTTGCAAGCGCGCTATCCCAATGCTTTGCTATTGAATTCGACCCGTCATGCGCAGCCAAATTCAGAGCTCCTAACTACCTTTAGCGAAGACCATAGTCATGCCAGCTCGCACCTGATTTATCAAAGTAGTCACCCTGCGATACAAGCACAACTGCTCGCCAGCAGAACTTTAATCATGGTCGATGACGAAGCCTCTACGGGCAATACTTGCGTCAACGTTGTCACAGCCCTTCGCGAGGCCGGCTTGGACCAATTGCAGCAAGTGCATCTCACTACTTTGGTGGACTGGTCATTGGGAGAGTTCGCCGCAGATGACAGCATTGGCAGTCGTCTGCCCGGTATCCAATTTGAGCGTCATCATCTCCTATCAGGAGCTTGGCAATGGACCGATGCGCCTAATCCTGAACCCATTACTATGCCCAGTGTCGACACTACTGAAGCCGGTAGCCAACCGGTGCTGAATACTGGCAACTGGGGTCGCGTGCCGACTTTAGACAGTACCGAAGGTTTTGCTGATTATTTAACTCAGTTTCAGCAAGCGTACAGCCATCATTATCAAGTAAAGAACTGGCAAAAGTACCGCTTACCAAAACGCATTTTAGTATTGGGCAGCAATGAGTTTGTTTGGTTGCCGTTTCTATTAGCGGAGCACTTAGAGCGTCAACAAAATGACGATGCTGAGGCCGCTCATATAGACAGGAGCGTGAAATTTAGCGCCCTAACCCGCTCACCGATTGCCTTGGGCGGAGCGATTCACTCAATGCTAAGCTTCACCGACCATTACGGTTTGGGCATGACGAACTTCGCTTATAACGTCGATTCTAGCGAGTGGGATTTAATTGTGCTGTGTATCGAGACGCCAGCAGATAGCGTAGATACGATTTGGCAGAATTTAGAAAACGTGCTAGTGGTTAGCCCAGCAGTTTAGGGGAATAACTCATAGATTTAAAAAATAGGGCGGCTAAGAATTATTTATGCCGCCCTATGATTTATAGGACAGAAATCACCAATAAAGTTTTATTGGCTACTTATTAGAACCAACCGTCTTCTAAAAGGTGCTCGGTATTGCTCACATCAAACTCAGTATATAACTCGAAAAAGTCTACGGGGTCGGCAATCTTATCCAGTAAATCACGCTTTTTCAACGCCACAAACATCGCTAAAGAATAAGCCTGACAATGGATCGATTTCTTCGGATTAAATTCCATATCGGTAAAGGCCTGGTACTGCATCACCTCTTCGTGCAGCTGCGGATTTTGATTGAGCGCATTCACATACAGCCAATCATAAAAGGTGGTTAATGGTCCCACATCCCACTCCATGCCAAAGTAATCATAGCCCGTTAACGCACCAGAATTATGCAGACGCTCATCTTTTCTAGCTTGGCGCGGCGATATAGTGAGTAGATCTCTAAAAGGCCCGCCATTTTCAAATAGCTTACTGCTTTGAAAGGCATTTTCAACACTGTATTGTTGACCTGTCTTTTCATCCGTCAGCTTTAAATAAAATGCGCTAAGCTCACTACTCAGTTTGTCTTTAGACTTGCTCGACAGCTCTAAGACGTTCTTAAAGCCATACTTTTTGCGAATGACGCTGTGATGGTCATTGATAGATTTTTTCTTTTGCTTACTCGAAAAACCCACATGGCGCTCAAAATGCACCATATCCGTCTTCACCAGATTATCGCTATTCACTCTAGGCATGAATACCGGTCTTTTTTCCATCGGGGTGTTCATCATAGTATTTTCCGTAAAGCTCTATTTTATAAAGGGTATTGTATAAAAACAGCGGTATAATTCGTAGGTTTATACCGGTAAAGTCAAAATAATTGAGGCAAACTAGCAGAAAAAGGTATGGCTTGCTAGTATTTGTTAATTAAGGATATACGTTAGTATAAGGCAATATGCTCAGTTAAGAGAAAATAGCTAGCAAATGGTTGCATCTTAGTTATCCCTAACCTAGCAAAACATATCTTTTATTTTCTCATAATCGCTGCTGCTGGCGGCTAGTCAATTTGCAATATTTTTATGCTACTATAATGGCTCAAACAACCTTTACTAACACTTTTATTTTTTGTCAGTAGACCGGCAAACTTCTGCTTATAGCGACCATGGGTTATTATGTCTCAACCGTTAGCCACACCTCCCTTCTTTCAGCCTAGCTCCGCTTCGATAAATACTATAATAAAACCTTACGCGCTAATGGATTTGGACGATACTCTATTCCAAACCCAGCGTAAAATTGATGCTTGGGATTTGCCCACTAGTGAGCTTGCCAAGCTAGTCTGTGCTGCGGTCAATAAACAAGGTGAGCCATTAAGCTTTATGACCCAACGTCAGGCGACCATGTTTAATTGGTTGCTCGCCAGTACGGAATTGATAGTGGTGACGGCACGCGATACCAGCGAGATTCAGCGGGTCAAACTCCCTTTTAATAGTTGGCAAGTCCTAACCCACGGTGCAGTGATTAAGCAACCAGATGGCAGCAGTCAATTAGACTGGCAAGCGCAAATGCAGGGAAAACTTGCTCCGCTACAAGATGCCTTAGCTAAGCTGATTAATACTATTGAAAAATTAAACTCAGAGCACGACGGCCAATTAAAGCTAGCTGTCCATTCAGATGCTTTTTTAGACCAAGACTTAGTGATCTATCTGGCCGTAAAACATACTCGAAAACATCATGAGGCTTTGGCGGCTCTTGCTAAGCGATTACCTGAATTATTGCCCGAGCTGGCCAAGCATTTTTATATCCATGTGAATGCGAATAACCTAGCTATACTGCCGCATTGCGTGCATAAGCGTCATGCAGTGCAGTTTTTGCTTGAGCAGTGCTTAGACCATCAGCGCCCAAGTTTTGGGTTTGGCGATAGCTTAGCTGACCTGCCCTTTTTGCAATTGCTCGACTGGTATGGCACACCAAATCATGGTCAGCTGCACGATAAGTTTAGCGAATAGAGTAAAGGGTAGTTTAAATCCGCTCACTTTTTTGCGACCGTGCTAATAAAATCCCCTAACTCCCCCTTTACTAAAGGGGGACTTGCTACTCTCTTAAAAACTACCTGATACTGACTAAAATCTTATGACGCGAACTAAGACCCCTACCCTTACCGCCCAATCCGGCAGCTACCTTACCAGTGACGTTACCTTGCTGTTGGATATCGTCGACGAGTCTAGCGTCGCTAATGTGCCAGTGCAGCAAAAAGAAGCTCTGATTCAGTCGGGCGCACAGCACTATTCTGACATGCTGACTTTAGAGCAGCCACCAACCGCTACCCATGAGCAGCTATTTCAGCAGGCTTTAGAGCAAGGCCGTACACGTATGGCAACGGATATTGCTAACTTAGCGTATACGTTGCATGAGGTATTTAAAGCAAAGGTAAAGACGTCAGCCCCTTTAATACTGGTCAGTCTAGTGCGGGCGGGGCTGCCGATTGGCGTACTATTACAACGAGCGCTGAGTGATAAAATCAGCCCTTATGCGCTACCTAGTAAACACTATGGTATGAGTATTATCCGTGACCGTGGCCTTGACCCTGTGGCCATGCAGACTATCCTAGCGCAACACCCAGACAGCCCTATTGTCTTTATCGATGGTTGGACCGGTAAAGGCGCAATCTATAGTGAATTGGTTAGCAGCTTGGCTATTTATGCCGACCCTAGCAATCCTTACTACGTCAATATCTTTCATCAGAATCAATCCGCTAGCGACAATGTTATCCCGTTGGTAACGCTCGCCGATCCTGCAGGTGTCGCTTGGTTAGCGGCTAGTAACGAGGATTGGCTTATACCGTCAGGACTACTTGGCAGTACGGTCTCAGGGCTGATTTCTCGCACACTATTTACCGACCCCTCTGCAGACTTAAAACAGGGTCTACATCGTAGCGTGCTCTATCACGAACTGAGTGATTATGACCACAGTTTAGCGTTCATCGATACGATTAACACTGCCAGACAGCAGCTAGAATCCGCTGAGTCGCCGCTGACTTTGCTACCTACTTATCAGACCCTGCGCTATAGTACTCAAGAGATTATAAAATCATTGGCAACACGCTATAATATCGCTAACATGAACAGAATTAAGCCTACCATCGCTGAAGCAACGCGTGCTCTATTACGTCGAGATCCTGAGCAAGTACTGCTGGCCTCAGCCGACCATCCTGACACGGTCTTATTACGCCATATTTGTACGCAGAAAAACATTGATCTGCAAGTATTAGGCGCTGAAATTTTGCCTTATCAAGCGGTTACTATTATCAAAAAACGTAGCTAACATTTTAGTCATTGGCTCTCTAATAACTGACTTTCTATTCATTTGGCAGGGACCAACCCCCTCATACCCTTTGATAATAGAAGCGAATGGTGCCGTTTATACCTGAGTCTATGAAGCAAACCGTCTGTAATAGTAAAATCATATATTTTTACTAGGCAAAGGGTATGAGCATCCTTTATCATGCCAAACTTATCTATTGCTCTATGCAAACTTTTCATAAATATAGTGTTTTTGATATATTCATAGCGCTTTTTTCCCTTATCAATAGCGAAGACTACCCCCTCTATGGCCCATAGCAAACTTACTACGCTCGCGAATTTTGACAGTATCAAACATGCTGATATCGTCAATACCCCCGACTTGCACATTGCCCAACGCAGCTGTGCTATGCATCCGTATGCGCTAGGGGCTAGTCTTTATATGCCAGCGACCCGTACGGATATCTGGCAAGTGATTAGCCGAGTCAAACTGGTCAATATTAATAGCATTATCGTTTGCTTAGAGGATGCGGTCAGTGAAGCTGACGTTGAGATGGCTCTGATGCAATTACAGAGTTTATTGAGCACTTGGGCACAGCATTTAGCAACCCAAGCTGAGAATGGTATTGAACCCACAGCGTTTGTTAGACCCATGGTGTTTGTGCGACCCCGCCATCCGCAGATGCTTAGACAACTGGCCGACTTTGAACATATCGCTTTAGTCGATGGTTATGTTTTACCTAAAGTTGATATGTCTAGCCTATCCAGCTGGCGTATGGCTTGCCAGTATATTGCTGATGACAGTTTGCTAATGCCGACCTTAGAGACCGCCGCCTTATTCAATCCCATTCACAACCAAGAGCTGGCTGTGGCACTACGTGAAGGCTTTGATCAAACCATCTTTGCCTTACGCATTGGCGGTAATGACTTATTTGCTGCCTTACGCTTGCGTCGTCCGAAGAATAGCAGCGTCTACAACACTCCGATCGGTGCGCTAATGTATCAGTTGCTCGGCTGCTTTGTGCCGCACGGGTTTTATCTGACCGCCCCTGTGTTTGAATACCTCGACCAGCCGACCTTATTTATGCAAGAGCTCACCCAAGATGTTGGGCTAGGTTTGGTCGGTAAGACGGTGATTCATCCCACACAAATTCCGTTAGTGCATCAAGCCTATCGTGTGCCCGCCAGTATCCTCGATGAGGCACAAGCTATCCTCGACTCGGAAGCTAAAGCCGTCTTTAAATA
>Ga0098065_1000776_pt1 | contig 13150 bp, 8 predicted proteins | sample 25_taG_FD_75062 | JGI IMG/M metagenome (GOLD analysis project Ga0098065, IMG submission 75062) | Marine viral communities from Cariaco Basin, Caribbean Sea - 25_WHOI_OMZ | ecosystem: Environmental > Aquatic > Marine > Oceanic | place: Caribbean Sea: Cariaco Basin | collected 2014-11-08 | reverse complement strand
GGTTTGTTGTTTAGCCGACGGTACCAGTACTATAATCGAAAATATCTTCGAAAACCGTTATATGCACGTCCCTGAGCTTGAGCGTATGGGCGCGAATATTAAAGTAGACGGCCATACCGCTATCGTAAAAGGTGTGGAAAGATTTGAAGCGGCACCAGTCATGGCGACCGATTTACGCGCGTCTATGTCACTCGTTATGGCGGCGGCTACCGCTGAAGGGCAGAGCTTGATCGACCGCATCTATCATATTGACCGTGGTTATGAAGATGTTGAAAATAAACTGCGTGGCTTAGGCGTCAAAATTGAGCGCGTTAGCAGTAACGATTAGAGCTCGGTTTAGGCTTGCCAATTGTAGAAATTATCTAATAAATATTAGCGGTTGTAGGGTGGGTTAGCATCAGTGTAACCCACTGCATATATCAACATTGTGGTTGGCTTACCTGCTATCTAAACGCTTTATTAAGGGTTTGATACACCTAAGCCACCCTACAGCTTTTGCGGCAAATAACCGCTAGATTAAATTACTGCTAGAAAGACGCTTAACCTACGCCGTAATTACCACCCACTTAAAATAAAATAATTGACCAGACTATGACTGAATCGAACGAGCTGCTTAACCAAGCCGATAATGACTTTAATGGTCTCACCTTGGCGCTGTCTAAAGGCCGTATTCTCAAAGAGACTTTACCGCTGCTCAAAGCGGCTGGTATTGAATTATTAGAAGACGTTGAAGCGTCACGTAAGTTGATTTTTCCGACTTCGCACCCTGATGTGCGCGTATTAATTTTGCGGGCTAGCGATGTGCCTACCTATGTCGAACATGGCGCGGCGGACTTGGGGGTAGCGGGCAAAGACGTGCTGCTTGAGCACAGTACCAGCCATATTTACGAGCTGCTGGATTTAGAAATTGCTCAATGCAAGCTTATGACCGCTGGGATTAAAGGCGCTGAGTTACCGAATCGCCGTTTGCGGGTCGCTACCAAATATGTCAATGTCGCGCGCGCTTACTTTGCCAGTCAAGGTCAGCAAGTGGATGTCATCAAGCTATACGGCTCTATGGAGTTAGCTCCTTTGGTTGGCCTAGGCGATTTAATCGTCGACGTTGTGGATACGGGCAATACTTTACGGGCTAATGGTCTCGAGCCGCTTGAGCATATTTGTGATGTATCGTCTCGCTTGATCGTCAACCCCGTCAGCTATAAACGTAAGTTTGCGCTGCTTGAGCCAATTTTAGAGAGCTTTAAAACGACGATTGCAGCAAAAGCCTAGCCGTTATCAGATAAGGTCTGCTAGGTTCGCTCTAACTTATCGCAATCATCAAAAAATTAAACCAGTGGGTCGCGTAAGATTTAAGTCTTGCGTGATACACTGGTTTTAATCGTTTTATTCCCGATATAATTTTAGTTACCCTATAGACCTTATACAGTCAGCTCATACACAACTTTTTTAATTTGACCCTTATAGGTGGCGTTTTAGCCTAATCTTTTTCAACCTATAAACCGTTTATTAAGTTGTGAGTGGCATTAAAGATATTACCTTGCAGAGGACCCTTCATGCGTACCCTAACCAGCACTGATGCCAATTTTGACAGCCAGCTTTCTGAGCTACTCGCATTTGAGACCGTGAATGATAAAGATTTGCTGACGACCGTAGATGATATTATCGACCAAGTTCGCAGCACGGGTGATGCCGCGGTGTTAAGCCTGACGCAACAGTTTGACCAGCATCCTGCCACTTCGATGGCAGAGCTCGAGCTCACACAAGAAGCGCTAGCCGAAGCTTTCGCAGGTTTGGATGCCGAGGGCAAAGAAGCGCTAACGACTGCGGCGACTCGTGTGCAAGATTTCCATCAGCGCCAGGTACAAGAGACTTGGCAATACAATGACGAGTTGGGCAACCGTTTAGGTCAGAAAGTCACGCCATTAGACCGAGTGGGTATTTATGTGCCGGGTGGTCTAGCGTCCTACCCGTCATCGGTATTGATGAATGCGATTCCCGCGAAAGTGGCCGGGGTGCCAGAAGTGATTATGGTGGTACCAGCGCCGAAAGGGGAGTTAAATCCCTTAGTATTAGCGGCGGCGCATTTAGCGAAAGTCGACCGCGTCTTTACTATTGGTGGCGCACAAGCGGTTGCCGCATTAGCCTACGGTACTGAAACTATCCCACAAGTCGATAAAGTGACCGGTCCTGGCAATAAATATGTGGCAGCAGCAAAACGAGCCGTGTTCGGCCAAGTGGGCATTGATATGATTGCGGGTCCCTCCGAAGTTTTAGTCTATGCCGAAGGAGAAGCAGGTGATCGTGCGGATTGGTTAGCGATGGATTTGCTCTCGCAAGCGGAGCACGATACCGTCGCACAGGCTATCTTTGTGACCACCAGTCAGTCTCAACTTGATGCAGTGGCTATTGAGATTGAAAAAGCTTTAGCAGAATTGCCAAAAGCCGATATCGCTCGTGCCGCGCTACAGAATCGTGGCGCTTTAATCCTAGTAAAAGACCGCGCTGAAGGCATTAGCGTCATCAACCGAGTCGCTCCTGAGCATTTAGAGTTATCTTTGGATGATCCGGATAGCGTGATTAATGATATCCGTCATGCGGGTGCCATCTTTATGGGCCGTCATACTCCTGAGGCTATCGGCGATTACTGTGCTGGTCCCAACCACGTGTTGCCCACTTCAGGCACGGCGCGGTTCTCATCACCTCTGGGGGTGTATGACTTCCAAAAGAAAACCTCGTTAATCTATTGTAGCGAGTCCGGCAGTAAGCCATTAGCACAAACCGCCGATATCTTAGCCCAACGCGAAGATTTAGAAGCGCATGCTCGCTCGGCTCGTTATCGTAGCTAATGGGTTAGCGTGTAGCCCACCTTTAAGCGGCTACTTTTACTTTTGACTTTGTTTTTTAATGCGAACTAGGCAGCCTATATTGAGGCTGTCTTTTTTGAGGCTGCATTCTGCAAGGCTGCGTTCTTAAAGTCGCATAGAGCGCTTGCTAAGAGTGGCTGAAGTGGCTTTCAAGCGACGTTATATGTCGTTTAGTAGACGTTAGCCTAACAATTTCAGAGGGTAGCTATCGCCAGTAATTTTTTGCCGTGTTAGAATTCAGAGGTCTCTTTTTTGGTCTGACATTTGGCCATTGCCTATTGAATGATCTTCCTGTCATCGTGATATATCAAAGCGGAACTGCCAATGAGTGAGTATAAGATCGACACCAGACTGTGGTCTACTAAGGCTAAAAACCTTACCCCGTACGTCCCGGGTGAGCAACCACAGCACGATAATCTGTGCAAATTGAACACCAATGAAAACCCGTATCCGCCGTCTCCCATGGTAGCCGCTGCCATCAGTGCTGAATTGGTTGAGCAAGCGACGGGCCTACGTCTCTATCCGGCGCCAGAATCCGATACGTTACGACAGACGCTAGCTGAGCTGCATGGCCTGCAAACTGAGCAAGTCTTTGTCGGCAATGGCTCTGACGAAGTATTGGCCTTAGTATTTGCCAGCTTTTTTATGAAAGAACGCCCGCTATTAGCCCCCGATATCAGTTATAGTTTTTATCCGGTTTATGCAGAGACTTTTGGGGTGGATTTGGTGCAAATTCCTCTACGTCAGGACTTCAGTATCGATTCTGACGATTACCGCCAGCCTTGCAGCGGTGTGATTATTGCCAATCCTAATGCGCCAACAGGTTTGCTGCTATCGTTAGAGGTTATCAATAAGTTGGCCACTGAGCACCCTAATGCGGTCATCGTGATTGATGAGGCCTATATTGATTTCGCCCGTGCGGATGACGATCAAGAAGTTTCAGCCGTCAGCTTAATCAATGAGCATGACAACTTATTGGTCACGCAGACTTTCTCTAAGTCACGCTCGCTAGCAGGTCTGCGCGTGGGCATGGCCTTTGGTAATGCCTCTTTGATCGAAGCATTGACGCGGATGAAAAACAGCTTTAATAGCTTTCCGTTAGATAAGCTCGCCCAAGCGGGGGCTACGGCTAGCTTGCTAGATAACGATTATTTTGTGCAGGTTTGCAATGATATTATCGACTTGCGTGAGACGATGACGGCCGGTTTAATTAAGCTAGGCTTTAATGTTTTGCCGTCACAGGCCAACTTTGTCTTTGCGCGACCGCCAGCAGGCAATGCGGCTGAAATCGCGGCTACGCTACGCAAGGAAGGTATTATCGTGCGCCATTTTAATAAACCGCGAATCAATGAATACTTGCGAATTACGGTAGGTACTGCTGAGCAAAACCAACGTTTGCTTGCGGCGCTACAAGCCTAGGCAAAGTAGCCTGTAGGGTACAAAAGCATTTTTTGTATTAGAAGATTGGCAATAAAAAAGGGAGACGTTAATAGCGCCTCCCTTTTTTAATTGGTTCTTTTTTAATCAGTCCTTACCTATGTTTCATACGTTGCATAAGTTGCATAAGTTTTAGCCGTAGCCTGAGCTATGAATTGGCCAATACCTCTAATAAATTCCCTACCTTATCCACGCATTCTTGATACTCCGCCGCACAGTCCGAGCCGACGGTAATACCACCGCCTGCCCATAGGCTGACCTGCCCATTATGATTGGCCTGTAAGGTGCGAATTAATACATTCCATTGCCCTGACCCATCAAAGTTCATATAGCCTAAGGTCCCGCAGTAAGCGCCCCGGGGTGCCACTTCTAGCTCAGCGATAATTTCTACTGCCCGTTTCTTTGGCGTGCCGGTGATAGACCCTGCCGGCAAGCTGCCAAATAATACGGTCAGCGGATGCACATCCTCTTTTATCGTCGCCGTAATGGTGCTGACCAAGTGATGGACGTTACTGAAACTTTCGATGGCAAAAAGTTTCGGTACTTTAACGCTACCGGTTTGCGCGTATTTGCCCAAGTCATTGCGCAATAGGTCAACGATCATGACATTCTCTGCACGGTCTTTATCGCTAGCTTCTAACTCATCGCGCAGTGCTCGGTCGCTACTGGCATCATGGCCACGCGGCCGTGTGCCTTTGATAGGTTTAGTGCGGATATGATTAGCGCCATCTGCACTTTTTTCAAACACCAAAAACAGCTCGGGTGAGCAGCTTAATAGCTCAAAATCAGTCAGGCCGACATAACCGGCAAAGGGGGCGCTAGTATTGTTATGCAATGCGGGCAGATAGTTGAGCAGTGTGGCCGGTTTTGACTCACCGTTTGACTCTGTTAAGACAGCCCGTTGGCCTCGCCAAGGTTGCGTGAGGTTTATCTGGTAGCTGTCGCCTTGATACAGATAGTTTTGGGTTTTGCTAAAAGCGCACTCGTAATGCGGATATTGCCAAGTAGGGGCGAGCAGCAGTGGTGGTGGGGTCATTAATGAGCTAAAAGTAGCTAGCTGCTGGTCAAGCTGAGACAACTTAGCCATTAAAGTGTCGTAATAGGCAGATGATAGAAAGTCTTGCACAGAAGGGTCTATCGTCAACTGCCAACCTTGGGCACAAGGGCTGAGATAAATATCGTAATGACCTAAGTAAGCACTAGGCTGTTCGGCCAAGAGAATGCCTTGCTGCGGGCCCAATTGCGGACTAAGTTGTTTGGCAGCAATATCATAACCAATAAAGCCCATCAGACCGTGTTGGTAATGATTGCCGTTAGGGGCTTCAATGGCGCTAGCGGCAGCATCAGTGTTACTGTGATTATCACTGCGACTACTTTGCTCATAACGCTGCGAATAGGCGATTAATTCCTCAATCCATTCCCGGTAAGTCGTGTCATAGCGCGACTCTTCTGCTGGTGAAAAGTGGCCTAAATTAGTATCAATCGCTCGGGTATTTTTAACTACAGTGATAGCAACGTCTTTATTGGCTGCCTCTCTATTGTTGGCCTCTTCTTTATTAGCCGTGTCTGCACCAGTATTAGCCATATTGAAGCCAGCGGGATAAACCTGCCAAGCCACTTTAGGCAGGATACCAATGACCGCGTTACCCTCATTATTTAACCAACAAGCTTGGGCGTGCTGCAAGATGCTACTAGTATCCGCAGACAGCAACGCCAGCAAATGGGGTAACAACTCATGCGCCGCTAAGCCAGCAAACGGCCAACTTGATGGTGCATGAGTTGAGGGCACTATTGAGGAGGCTGCGGCGGCCAAATCGAGCTGCATTTAGGCCTCAAACTTTTTGATAATCAAGGTCGCATTGGTACCGCCAAAGCCAAAGCTGTTGGTCATAATGGTCTGCAGCTTAGCTTCTCGCGTTTGGGTTACGATATCAAAGTCTTTGGCACCTGCATCTAGGCTCTCAATATTGATATTCGGAGCGATAAAGCCATCGCGCATCATCAATAAGCAGTAGATTAATTCCTGAGCACCAACTGCGCCTAAGCTATGACCGGTCATAGATTTGGTGGAGCTAATGGGCGGTAAGTCTGAGTTAGTCGCGTTGTGCTTACTACCGTTTTCCAACTCGGACTGATAAGGGGTTTGATGCGGGTCGGTCAGAGCAGTAGCAATAGCATCGAGCTCAGTGATATCACCAAGCGGAGTGCTGGTACCGTGGGTATTAATATAGTCGACAGTGAGTAGACCGGCTTGCGATAATGCTTGCTGGATACAGCGCACAGCCCCTTCACCACTAGGAGCGACCATTTGCGCTCCATCTGAGCTGGCACCATAACCGACGATTTCCGCTAAGATAGTCGCGCCACGTTTTTGCGCATGCTCCAAGCTCTCTACCACTACCATCGCACCACCTCCAGCGATCACAAAGCCATCGCGCTTACTGTCATAAGGACGCGAAGCTAGGGTAGGGGTGTCATTGTATTGGGTGCTCATCGCGCCCATCGCATCAAACATACACGACTGCGTCCAGTCTTCTGCTTCACCGCCACCCGCCAACACCATATCCAATTTACCCAATTGGATCAGCTCCATAGCATGACCGATACAGTGGACCGAAGTCGCACAAGCCGAGGAGAGCGAGTACGAAGCGCCTTTGATTTTTAACCCTGTGGCAAGTGCTGCCGAGACCGAGCTGCTCATGGTCTTAGGCACAGCCATCGCCCCAACACCGCGCAGGCCTTTTTCTGTCATGGCGGCTACTGCCGTGACCACATCTTGCGTTGAAGCGCCACCTGAGCCTGCTACCACGCCGACTCTTGGGTTGTTACCTACGGCCTCTAGCATCAGGCCGGCATGCTCGATAGCGGCTAAAGCACTCACGTAACTGAATAGGGCGGCATCGCTGAAAAAGCGCTTTAATTTACGATCGATAGCGTTGGTATCTAGTGCCTCCTTATCGATACTGCCACTGACTTGGCACTTAAAGCCTTTTTCGGCATAGACAGGGTTAAAGCGGATGCCAGAGCGGCCTTGTTTAAGTGATTCGGTGACCGTTGGTAAATCATTGCCAATACAGGAAACGATGCCAGCTCCGGTGATAACGACTCGGCGCATAATAAGATCCTTTTTTTTGCTAAAATGAGACGTAACTGTGAGGGGTAGAGGCCGTGTGCAAATAGCCTTAATGATTCAAGCTTGATTTCTTGATTTATAGCAGAGCAGATGCCTGTTACTCAGTGCTATCAATGAATACTACTAATAAACACTGTTAAACCATGTGGTCAATCAGCACGCTTAATAAGCGTTATGCACAAAGTAAAAAGTGATGATTATATGGATAGTAGTAGCCTTTTATTGATATCAAAAAATGCGGCTTTAATCACACTGGTTTATGGGACGCTATGATAACGCTAATTACTATTAATTTCATTAGCTAGCTAAGGATAGATTGTTGGTTTTTTGGTAGGTCGTCCTTATTATAGGCCTAGGTATACATAGCACTGCATTAAGATACAAAGCTAAAAACAGTGATAACATTGTTTGCACTGACAAGGTGGCAGTCTAGCCCTTATGCTAATGGCTTAAGAGGATTTGCTTCCCTGTTTTTGCTCAATCATTAATGGCTAAGCTACTCAACTATTTATATTATTATTTTATTTTCTCATAAATTTATTATCCAGCTAATAACAAACAAAAAGGACAGCAACATGGCTAAACGCAGCGCACTTTCTCAAGGTCTTGGTATCGCTAGCAAAATGACTCGCAACAATTTAGAGCGTGTCGGTTCATTTATTGATAGCGTCCATACTAAATCTAGCAATTCAAGAAAGTTTCAAGCGGTTGACCTTTCAGCGGCGGCGCAAAAGCAGGACTTATTGCGCGAGCAGACCTTAAAGGCATCACAGCAGCTATTAGGCAAGCGCTTTGCCACTTATGGTAAATATGCTAAGAAAGTCGTACCAGATAGCGTGTTTAAACAAGTAACGGATGGTGCCTTTGCGCAAGTGGCTAAATTAGCAGCCAACTGGAGTGATTTAGACTTAAAAGACGGTACTGATATTACTGCGCTAAATGACACTGAGCGTTATGCGCTAGCGACTGATATTGCCAATCAAAACCGTGCGTTAGCGACCTTAGGTGGTATTACCGGACTGGCAGGTTTGCCAGGTATGCTAGCCGATACCTTATGGTTGCTACTTGTATCTTTGCGTACCATCTATCAAACAGCAGCAGTATATGACCAACCATTGACCGGCAAGCATGGCGCACAGATTGCTTATTCGCTACTGTCTAATGCGGACTTAAGCAAAATGCAAGAGAAGCAAGCGTTGCTCGCAGGGTTAGGGGTAGCTAAAGGTTTAATCTCAAGTGCAGACAATCAAGGACTGCGCAATGAATTGAAGAATGTAGGCGCTAGCAATCAGAGCGTAACCTATTATGTAGAGCAAGTAGATAAAATTGCTTCACAGTTGAACTTCGATATTGATAGCTTAAGCTTAGGTTGGTTGACTAAAGTATTGCCCGTGACTTCAGTAGCGATAGGCATGCACTACAACAGCCACCTCATTGAAGAAGTCATTGGTGTAGCGCAGGCGACTTTCAGTACTGATGGTACAGATGGCCGCACAGAAAAGCGTTTAATAGCAGATGATTCTGCTAAAGCGTCTACGGCTAAAGAAGAGGCGAAGTCTAAGGAAGATAAGCAGTCTGCGGAAGACTCGGCCAATCAGGACCAAGCTAAGCAAGATAAAGCCGACGATGAAAAGTCTACTGATGATAAAGCTGCCGACGCTAAAAAAGACGAGACTAAATCAGAAGCGTCTAAAACAACAGATACGGAAAATCAGAGCGACTCTAAAGATACCAAAGCTGCAGACACTGCAACTAAAGATAAAGAAGCTAAAGACACTGCCGCCCAAGACAGCAAGTCTGCCCCTAAAGCGCAGAAAACAGCAGATAAAAAAGACGCTGGTAAAGAAGATACTGCAGCGGCAAAGAAGCCTACTAACAAGTAGCTCAGTCAGGCTTAAGTAAAGCCGTTCCGTTATTACTCACTTTTTAAATATCAGAACATTTACGCGAGTAGGTGTTCTGATTTGCTTTTGATAACTCGTAAATAGTTCTAGTGACTATCGCTAGCAAGTCATTAGTAAAAATTCCTGAGCAAAATCAATACTAGCAAAGGGTTGGGCTGCCTTTATGCGTCTTAGCCACAAGACTGCATAAATTATTTTAAATGTAAAGTAGAATTGTCGCTTTATGGTTGAATTATAGCCAACTTATCTTTATAATATACTGTCCTAAAAATGGGTGCGTCTAAGAAGTAGCTTAAAGTCAGCTTTTGAGCTGTTTTGCTATTATTAACTATAATCACGCATTTTTTTGTTATAAATGAACGGGAGAAGGATGCCTTATGGCAACAACTAACCAATTGATTCGCAAGGGTCGCAAAACCATCAAGGAAAAGTCAAAAGTTCCTGCGTTGCAAGCGTGCCCACAGCGTCGCGGTGTATGTACTCGTGTATATACTACTACCCCTAAAAAACCTAACTCAGCCATGCGTAAAGTATGTCGTGTACGTTTGACTTCAGGCTATGAAGTATCAAGCTACATCGGTGGTGAAGGTCATAACTTACAAGAGCATAGCGTGGTACTAATCCGCGGTGGTCGTGTAAAAGATCTACCAGGTGTACGTTACCATACAGTTCGTGGCGCTCTAGATTGCGCAGGCGTAAAAGACCGTAAGCAAGGTCGTTCTAAATACGGTGCGAAAAAGCCTAAGGCTTAATTTGTAACCACTTACTATTAATTATGCATGGGATAGGTGTTGCAACGGTCACCTTAATCTTATTAAAGATTAAAAGCCCTCTAGGCAGCATACCGCCATGCAGTAAGGCTGGCTGGTAGCAAAACCCTAGTAGCTGTAAGCACTGGGTGCTATGAATGCCAGACATCCCTGAAGACAAGGAAATTTATTATGCCAAGACGTCGCGTCGTCGCTACCCGTGAAATCCTACCAGATCCTAAATTCGGTAGCCAAACTATTGCCAAATTCATCAACCACGTGATGTTAGATGGCAAAAAATCTACTGCTGAGCGTATCGTTTACGGTGCACTTGAGACTGTTGCTGAAAAACGCAGCATCGAAAACCCAGTAGAGTTTTTTGAAGAAGTATTAGAAAACGTTCGTCCTATGGTCGAAGTTAAAGCCCGCCGTGTTGGTGGTGCCACTTATCAAGTGCCAATGGAAGTACGCCCCTCCCGTCGTACTGCCCTAGCGATGCGCTGGCTTGCAGAGGCCGCTTCTAAGCGCTCTGAAAAGTCTATGGCCCTTCGTTTAGCTGGCGAACTAGCTGATGCTGCAGATGGCAAAGGTAGCGCTATGAAGAAACGTGATGAAGTTCACCGTATGGCTGATGCTAACAAAGCTTTCTCTCATTACCGTTTCTAATCCCTGTTACTAATGCTCATTTTTAATAAATGAGTTTAGCGATAGGGCAGTGAGCAGGTCCGTATTTGTGATTTGCTCATTGTTAAGAACTTCTTTAACTGCCTGCTTTATAGCTATTAGTAGTATATTTGCTGCTAATAGCGTCTATATTTACTCATTCAGTTGAAACTAAGTGGATAAAACCGCATATAGTCTTGGTCGACCTATTGGCTAGCTTAAGCCAATACAGCCCACCTCGATAACAGCGTTACTCTACCGAAAATGAGATAAGTGTCCAAGTTGCTATCGTCTTACTCATTAAAGGTCATCTTTAGCTTAGCTAATAGACCAGGCTAACCAGCTATTGAGAGCGATGTTAAGCGTCATAAAAGCGTCACTGTAATCATCTACCCTGACCTTTTACTTTGGCTTTTATTCTTTGTTTACTATGGCATTATTTACTATGGCATTGTCTTTATATAGACGGTCACCAGTTTGGCAGCTACGGCGCTGAATAGGTTGACGACAGTCTTGCTAGCCAATGACAGTAATAGTTTTTAACACAGTAATAGTTTCAACGAAGATTACACCTACAATAAGATATTCCATTAGGAAAATATTATGGCCCGTGCAACCCCCCTCAAGCGTTATCGCAATATTGGTATTTCTGCCCACATCGATGCAGGTAAAACCACTACCACTGAACGCGTATTGTTTTATACCGGTGTCAGTCACAAATTAGGCGAAACCCATGAAGGGTCAGCCACTATGGACTGGATGGAACAAGAGCAAGAACGTGGTATTACTATTACTTCTGCAGCGACGACTTGTTTCTGGAAAGGAATGGCACAACAGTTCCCAGAGCATCGTATCAACATCATTGACACCCCAGGTCACGTTGACTTCACGATCGAAGTTGAACGTTCAATGCGTGTGCTAGATGCTGCTTGTATGGTTTATTGTGCCGTTGGTGGCGTACAGCCACAGTCAGAAACTGTTTGGCGTCAGGCTAACAAATACAAGGTTCCTCGTCTTGCGTTCGTAAACAAGATGGACCGTGTTGGTTCAGACTTCTACCGTGTTATGGACCAGATCAAAACGCGTCTAGGCGGCAACCCAATTCCAGTAGTTATTCCAATTGGTAAAGAAGACGATTTCGAAGGTGTTATCGATCTAGTTACTATGAAAGCTATCTATTGGGATGAAGCTTCTCAAGGTATGGAATTTGAAGAGCGTGATATTCCAGAAGAGCTAGTAGAAAAAGCTCAGGAATACCGCAGCATGTTGGTTGAAGTAGCTGCTGAAGCTAACGAAGACCTAATGAATGCTTATTTAGAAGGCGAAGAGCTGACTGAAGATCAAATTCATGCGGCCATTCGTGAGCGTACTATCGCTAACGAAATCATTCCTATGCTTTGTGGTACTGCCTTCAAAAACAAAGGCGTTCAGAAGATGCTAGATGCGGTTATCCGTTATCTTCCTAGCCCTGAAGAAGTCCCTGCTATCCGTGGTATTTTGGATGACAAAGAAGAATCTGAAGGCACTCGCGTAGCTTCTGATGAAGCACCGTTCTCTGCCCTAGCTTTCAAAATCATGAATGACAAATACGTAGGTAACTTAACCTTCGTACGTGTTTACTCTGGTGTGATCAAGCAAGGCGATAGCGTTTATAACCCAGTTAAAATGAAGCGTGAGCGTGTTGGCCGTATCGTACAGATGATGGCAAACTCTCAAGAAGAGTTGTCAGAGATCCGTGCTGGTGATATCGCTGCTTTAGTCGGCATGAAAGATGTCACTACTGGTGATACTCTATGTGATGAAAACAATGTCATCACTCTAGAACGTATGGAATTCCCAGAGCCAGTTATCTCTCTAGCTGTTGAACCAAAGACCAAAGCTGACCAAGAAAAAATGTCTACAGCACTTGGCCGTTTGGCGAAAGAAGATCCATCATTCCGTGTTCATACAGACGAAGAATCAGGTCAGACCATCATCAGTGGTATGGGTGAGCTGCATCTTGAGATTCTAGTAGACCGTATGAAGCGTGAATTTAAAGTTGAAGCTAACATCGGTGCGCCGCAGGTTGCTTATCGCGAGACTATCCGTAATACAGTCGAGCAAGAAGGTAAATTTGTACGTCAGACTGGTGGTCGTGGTAAGTTTGGTCACGTATGGCTAAAACTTGAGCCGCTTGATCCAGCTGGTGAAGTTGAATACGAATTTGAAGAGAAAGTTGTCGGTGGTGTGGTACCAAAAGAATTCCACGGCGCGGTCGACAAAGGTATTCAAGAGCGTATGAAAAACGGTGTATTGGCAGGCTATCCTATCGTTGGTATTAAAGCCACGTTATATGATGGTTCTTACCATGACGTCGATTCGGATGAGCTATCGTTTAAGATGGCCGGTTCTATCGCCTTC
>Ga0098065_1000774_pt1 | contig 13191 bp, 11 predicted proteins | sample 25_taG_FD_75062 | JGI IMG/M metagenome (GOLD analysis project Ga0098065, IMG submission 75062) | Marine viral communities from Cariaco Basin, Caribbean Sea - 25_WHOI_OMZ | ecosystem: Environmental > Aquatic > Marine > Oceanic | place: Caribbean Sea: Cariaco Basin | collected 2014-11-08 | reverse complement strand
TAGAGCATAGGGTATAACAGCATGGCTAAGGTACCAAAGACCACCACGGTGGCTACTGCAATGGTTACTTTGTGTGCCTCTGCTTTGACCACCGGCTCAGCGGCAATCACTGCTGCAGCGCCACATATACTGGCCCCTGAACCAATAAGTAGGGTGGTGGTTCTGTCCATCTTGAGCCATTTGGTACCCAGTAGATAGGTAATAATAAAAGTGGAGCTGAGCACAAGCGCGTCAATAACAACCGCTGAAAGACCAACACTGGCAACTTGGGTGAGGGTAATCTTAAAGCCATATAACACGATGGCCAATCTTAATATTTGTGCCTTGGAGAAAGTAACCCCAGCAGATAAAGATGGGAAAAATCTTGGGTAGAGGGTATTACCGAGCACCATACCGATCAAAATGGCAAGCGTTAATGAGGACAATCCCAGTAGCTTACCATCGGTCCAGTCACTGATACGGTCATTAAGCCAGATACTCAATAGGCTACCGAGTAATACCACACTAAGTCCTAATAGATGCTGCTGCTTGGGAAAATAGCCACCGATAGTTTTGCGGGTTTTTTGGATTAACTGAGTATTTAAAAACCTGCTCAAACTATGGTCGCTCTGAGTATGGGTGTGGCGGGCGTCAAATGTGGGGTGCTCAGTTCTCATGGGTTTACTCGCTTACTTGCTAAAATGCGGACTAGAGTGTTAATAGTGAGCTCTAGTTGTTTTAAGAATGACTATATTCCTTTTTTACATATTAATAAAACAGATTGATTAGATAGTTTTTATCGATAAAATAGGTTAGTAATAATAGAATAGCTTGAGTATGAATAGTAAGTACTTAGAATTAGGTGCTCAGAACTAAGTACTGAGCCTTACGCACTAAGAATTAAATATTAAGGGCTACACTCAAGATAGCTGTGCTTTTTATTCAAAATCCAAACCGCAAACATAAAAGGTTAATACCATGCCGGGTTCTACACCGTCTCAAGAGAACACTACGTATCCTTTATCTGCCGGGCAGGTGCTATTACCGAAAATCACCCTAAAGCAGCTATCGGTCTTTATTAGTATTTATCAGACAGGAAGCACCAGTGCTGCCAGTGAGCAGTTGCATCTGTCACAGTCTGCGGTAAGCAGTGCTTTGACTGAGCTTGAGGAGCGGCTGAAAATGCCGTTGTTTGAGCGCATTGGGCGCCGTCTGCATAAAAATGACAACGCCGAGGCGATTTATATTCAGGCGCAAGCGATATTAGGGCAGTGCCTCACCTTAGAGCAATATCATAAATATCAAGCAGGACGTATTCACATTGGCGCCAGCACCACCATTGGTAACTACGTCTTGCCGTCTTTAATTCAGCAGATTTATGGCGATAGGCCCGATGCCAAAGTAGAGTTTTTTATTGGTAATACCCGTGATGTGGTAAGTGAGGTTGAGCAATTAAAAGTAGATATTGGTCTGGTTGAAGGTATGCCAAGACCGACTGACAGCAAATTAATTGAGCAAAGGGCATGGCGCACAGACCAACTGGTGGTATTTGCCAAAAAAGACAGTAAATGGCTGGCAGGTATTAGCCTGATAACAGAGAAGGGCAAAAAGAACAGTAAACAGCTGACCACGCAACAATTGGCTAAGATCCCCTTATTGGTTCGTGAACCAGGATCGGGGACTCGGCAAGTGATTGATGAGCAGTTACTTCGTCATATGCCAGAAGCTGAAGTAGTGCTTGCTATTCAGCAGTCAGAAGCGATTAGAAATATGGTAAAAGCCGATATTGGCTTTGGCTGTCTATCGCAACATGTGATTGAGGCGGATTTGGAGCAAGGCAGTCTGATTGCGGTTGATATTAAGGGTATTGATTTACAAAGAGTGTGGTGGATGATTTGGAACAAGCAGCGTCATAAGAGCGATATCTGGCAAGAGTTTGTGGCGGGCTTGGGATATGAATAATTAAATTGGAATGCAAAAAGGCCACCTGTCTAAGACAGGTGGCCTTTGCTACTACTGTTAGCGTAAAAAATATTATGTTTTACACTAAAGACAGGGTTTAGCTTTGAACGGCTGAATCGTTTAACGCATCAAAGTGAATCACACTACGGATGCTCTTGCCTTCATGCATCAGATCAAAAGCTTCGTTAATGTCTTCAAGTGGCATAGTATGGGTAATGAAATCTTGTAGAGGGATTTCACCGTTTAGATAACGCTCAACATATCCGGGTAATTCAGAGCGGCCTTTAACCCCGCCGAAAGCTGATCCTCTCCAGACGCGGCCAGTAACTAACTGGAACGGACGGGTAGAAATCTCTTCACCGGCACCAGCAACACCAATGATGATAGACTCGCCCCAACCTTTGTGACAGCACTCAAGCGCAGAACGCATCACATCGACGTTACCGATACATTCAAATGAATAATCCACACCGCCATCGGTTAACTCAACGATAACCTCTTGGATAGGTTTATCGTAATTTTTTGGGTTGATGCAGTCAGTAGCCCCTAACTTTTTGGCCAGTTCAAACTTGCTCTCGTTCACATCAATACCGATAATACGGCTCGCGCCAGCCATTACTGCGCCAATAACTGCTGATAGACCAATACCGCCTAGACCAAAGATGGCCACAGTAGCGCCTTCTTCTACTTTGGCAGTGTTCATTACCGCGCCCATACCTGTGGTCACGCCGCAGCCTAATAGACATACTTCTTCTAGAGGGGCTTCTTTGTTTACTTTAGCCAATGAAATTTCTGGTAGTACTGTGTATTCAGAGAAGGTTGAACAGCCCATGTAATGGTAGATTGGCTCACCATCTTTATAAAAACGGGTGGTACCATCTGGCATCAAGCCTTTACCTTGGGTCTCACGCACTGCAGAGCATAAGTTGGTCTTGCCAGATCGACACATTTTACACTCGCCACATTCAGCGGTATAAAGTGGAATCACATGATCGCCTACTTGAACGCTGGTCACGCCTTCGCCCACTTGTTCAACGATACCACCACCTTCATGGCCTAGAATGGCAGGGAATACTCCCTCAGGGTCAGCGCCAGATAGGGTATAGGCATCAGTGTGGCAAACGCCGCTGGCCAGTACTTTGACCAGTACTTCACCTTTGCGAGGTAACATCACATCGACTTCTTCAATTTTTAGTGGCTCATTTGGGCCCCAAGCCACGGCTGCTTTTGCTTTAATGAATTTATCTGATAATTTATCTGACATAGTTAAGCTCTCTTTTATTGTTGGTTTGCTTTTTAATTAATAAGGGTTGTAAATGGTTTTTTGTATTATAGATTATCTCATATTAGATGATAATATGATGGTTTGACAAATATCTTTTACATAATGGTAATAATCATGAAACTCGATGGAATTAGTGAATTTGTGTCAGTGGCTGAGTATGAAAGCTTTACTCGGGCGGCAAAAGAGCTTGGTATATCGATAGCACAAGTCAGCCGGCAAGTGAGTGCACTTGAGCGGCGACTGAACATCAAATTATTTTATAGAACCACCCGTAAAATTTCGCTGACCGAAGAGGGGAAGGTGTTTTATGAGCATTGCCGGGTGATATTGGATAGATTGGCGTCAGCACAGCAAGCGCTCAGCGATTTGCAGTCCAAACCTCAGGGCAAAATTAAGTTAACTGCTCCTGTAACTTATGGTGAGCAACAACTATTGCCTTTAATCAATGATTTTATGTTGCAGTATCCCGACATTGAGGTTCATGCTTTTTTGAGTAATCAAAAGGTAGATCTGGTAGAGGGTGGTTATGACCTAGCCATTAGAATAGGCCGGCTCAGTGACTCAACTATGATGGCCAAAAAACTCAGTTATCGTACTAACTATGTCTGTGCTGCGCCAAGCTATATTAATAAATTTGGTGCACCGCAGACCTTAAATGATTTAGCTCAGCACAATTGCTTGTTAGGCAGTCTCGACTTTTGGCATTTTAAAGAGGGTAGCAAGGCACGTAATATTCGAGTGAGGGGTACAGTGCAATACAATAGCGGCTATGGCTTAGTCGATGCTGCGCTAAAGGGCATCGGTATTGTGCAACTGCCAGATTATTATGTACAAAAGTATTTGGATACTGGCGAGCTGGTCAGTCTACTTGATGATTACCGAGAACCCGAAGAGGGAATATGGGCGGTTTATCCTCAGAACAAACACCTATCGCCTAAAATAAAAGTGTTGCTGCAATATCTACAACAACACTTGTCTTTATTGCCGTCTACATTATCCGCTACAAAATCCCCTACAAATGCTCAATAGCCTGATTGAATAAGATTTAATCAGGCTTACTATTTGCGGCAGAGTCTTTATTGACCAAGCTGTCTAGACCACTGACATGAATCTTACGCTGCGGGAATGGAATGTCGATATTATTGTCATCTAAGGCAACTTTAAAGTCTTCTAATAACTCACATTGTAGTGTCCACCAGTCATCATTTGAGGTCCATACATTCAGGGTCAAATCCACAGAGTTATCCCCTAAATTGGTTACTCTTACCACAGGCTCTGGATCAGTAAAGGCCAGAGGGTTAGCTTTTGCCACTGCTAATAACACCTCTTTGGCTGCTTTAATATTGGCATCATAACCAATGCCTACTGTAATATCGACACGGCGATTGGGCAGGGAGGAGTAGTTGATAATGGCTGAAGTGCTAATGTCGCTATTGGGAATGACCACATCGTGATTATTGGTGGTGGTAATGTGAGTGTTAATCAGAGTAATGTCCGTTACTTTACCCGTATAGCTACTTATTTGGACAACATCTCCACGTACGAAAGGACGGAAAATAACGATTAGAATACCGGCGGCAAAGTTTGACAGTTGGTCTTTTAATGCCAACCCAACTGCTAAGGCAGCACCACCTAAGATAGCGATGACAGAGGTGGTCTGAACCCCCACCTTGCTCAAAGCGGCCAGTACCACAATAATGAGTAACACGCCATGCAATAATCGACTCAAAAAGCTTGAGACCGTATCGTCTAAACGACTACGTATCATAAGGCCTTGTGCTAACTTTACGATTTTATTGGCTAGCCAGCGTCCAATCACCAATATCAGTATGGCCAAAATAACACGGGTTACCAAATGTAGTGAACTTTCGGTGAGAGTGGCAATGTCCACCGTAAATCCTAAAAATTCCATAGTTTACTCTCTGTTCGTTTCTCTCAAATAATTCAATTAAAAAACAGGGGCTAAAAATTTTTAGCCCCTGTTTTTAGCAATAAATCCTTAAGCCAAAGATACTATACTAGGCTAAGCTGTCTTTAAAGCACCCAATACCTGAGTTAGCCATGTCCAAAACTTAGCAACGCTCTCAATATTGACACGCTCATCTGGAGAATGCGGCATTTCAATAGTGGGACCAAATGACACCATCTGCCAGTGTGGATAGTGATGTCCTAATAAGCCACATTCTAGGCCGGCATGAATAACGGTCACTTTAGGCTCTGAACCTAATACTTGATGACCCTGTTTAATCACACAGTCTGTCAACGCTGACTGCGGGGCAGGCTTCCAACCTGGGTATTCACCGTCTAATTCAACTGTCGCACCAAACGACTCAAACAAACGCTTCATTCTATCGGCCAAATCATTACGGGCATCATCATCTAACGAACGTAATAAGCTTTGTAGTTCTAAGCGTTCAGATTGGGTGTCGATTTTGGCCAAGTTGACGGAAGTTTCCACCACGCCGGCGGTGTCCATACTCATGCGATCCACCCCATTTGGGCATAAGCGAATGGCAGTTAGTAGGGTCTGCTGTGAGGCTTTGGTCCAAGTTTGGGCAGGCATGTCCGATGTCACCAAGGTCACACTCATCTCACGGTCTTCTACCGGTAAACCACGGCGGATAATCTCAACTTGTGCGGTTAATAACTGCTGAAGTTCAGCCTCAGTAGTATCACTGACGAACAGTGCATTGGCTTCACGTGGAATGGCGTTACGTAAGTTGCCGGCTTGAATAGAAGCCACTTCGATGTGCTGTGACATGCTGTCTAATAAACGTGAAATAATCAGTGCTGCATTACCGCGCTGCTTAATAATATCAATACCTGAATGGCCACCTTTTAGACCTTTTACGGTTAAATGATAGGCGTGGCTTGCTGTGGGTGATTGCCATTCAATCGGTAGTGAAAACGTCGCATCAATACCACCAGCACAGCCAATACAAATGTCACCGAGCTCTTCAGTATCTAAGTTTAATAACAGCTGACCTTGAATCCAACCGGGCTGAAGACCTTTTGCACCGTCCATGCCCGTTTCTTCAGTTGCTGTAAATAACGCTTCTAATGGGCCATGCGCGATATCATCAGAGGCAAGTACTGCCAATGCTGAAGCAGCGCCAATCCCATTGTCTGCCCCTAAGGTGGTGCCTTTGGCGGTTACCCATTCGTTGTTTTTTTCAGGATCAATATAGGCGTCAATAGGATCGGTACTAAAGTTATGACTGCTGTCTTCGTTTTTCTGCGCCACCATATCTAAGTGGTTTTGTAGGATAACGCCAGGTGCATTTTCCATTCCGGCTGTAGCAGGTTTACGCACCAAAACATTACCCACCGCATCACGCTCTGCCCAAAGCCCCAATCTTTGGGCTTCATCAAGCACAAACTGCTGCACAGCTTCCTCTTCAAATGAGGGGCGAGGAATCTGAGTAAGGGCGTAGAAATAGTGCCATACTAAGTTTGGAGCTAGACTACTGATATTGTTTGCTAAACTATTCTCTGAATAATTGTCTGACATGAGTTTGACCCGAATGTGATCCAAAAGTTAGAGCGCTATTTTATGTGACCCAGGGTCATCAATGCAATTTTTGATACATATAAAAACACGCTGAAAGGTTTTAACTGTCTTTATAGTCAATCGTCTATAGCAAAGGTGTAGTGTCAGTCATCCTCCCATTAAAAAAGCCAGAAGTAAGACTTCTGGCTTTAATTATTAAGTAGATTCTAAGCGTTTAGCGAAAGCTGAGCAGCATCTCAATGTCTCTTACCGTGATGTGCCTAAATAAAGCTTGTTCTTCGACAGGCATGCGATTCATATGTTCCTTAATCATAGGATACAAGGCATTCGCAATTTCTGTGGTCGAGGAGTAATACAAGTTGGGGTCAGTTTTGGTGAGTTGCTGTAGATACTTTTGTACTAAGCGTCTTTTTTTATCTTGTACTAATTCTGGGTTTTGCATGTCAATGTCCTAATCATATCTTGATTGTCTAACTTTCAGTCTTTAACTTAGCCTTTGTGGCTTTAGTATGGAGGACTCTTAAGTTTAATCAAGTGGAAATTGTAAGATTCTAAGGAGCTTATCGGCGCTGCAGACTAGCAGAAAGAGTAGATCTAAAAAACAGAAGCGCTATGCCATAAACGATGGCCCAAGATAGCCACATAGACACTAACGTATGACTAAAGAAATGATCGCCAATCATCATTTTATACAGCCCCATTGTCCAAGCCAGCACAGACACCACTAACATGATTTTGGTTTTGTTATGCACAAAGCGGGGGAGATAAGCAAACGCATATAAAGCAAATCCAGCACTGGCATGAGCGGCAGGAAAGCATTTGGCTGGTGTCTTAGTTAAGATATCTTGCCAAAGTGACAGATAGGGGGTATCTCCACCAAATATGGTCAGATGATTAGGACAACTCACGTAGGTAACTGACTTCAAAGTCGCAATGATAGCGGGCACCATAATTATAGTGAGTAATAAATAGCCCAACTCTTTACTACTAAACTTGGTAGTACTAAAAGGCAATAGCCATTTATTTTTCGGCGAATTTTGTGTAGAGACAGCGGTTGATGATTTCCATTTTTTGACTATTAAATTTATTAGCAGGTAAACGCCTAATAAAATAATCAAAGTCTTTGGAAAATCGTAAAACATAAATCGAAATGGCTGTGCGTTTTTCTCAATGAGCCAATGACCATTGTGATAAAAAAGCTCACTAATAGACACATCTATTTCACTGTGTTCAAACATAAATGTCGACACGACAGTCAAACCAATAAGAAGTAACCATCTTTTGATAGACAGGGAGGCATCAGAAGTACGATTGTGACTTTGATGAAAGGATTGCGTTACTAAATGAGACACCATAGTTCACTCCTAGCTAAGTCGCCCTAAATCTGCAGAAAAAACACTATATAAAGCCATCATCCATAGTGTAAATAACAGTAATAAAGCTAGGAACTGAGCAGCTGACCCCACATCTTTGGCGATTTTTGCTAAGGGATGTTGTTCAGTAGAGGTATGGTCGATACTGGCTTCAAGTCCGGTATTGATAAGCTCCACAATCAATGAAAGAAATGAGGCAAAGACCAGAACCATTTTAACCGTAAGCGCAAAAGGCACGAAAGTTAAAGCCAATAACAGCACAAGATTTAGCCAAAAGACCTGTCTAAAGGCCGCTTCGTGATTATAGGCGGCCTTAAAGCCATCAAGCGAGTAGCCCGCTGCCTTAATAATTCTGGCGACGCCAGTTTTACCTTTTACATTATAAGCAAAGCTATCGGGGTTCAAGGGGGTCTGTGATGAGGCTTGTTGAGTATGAGACGTATTAGGCGGTAAATCTGGAGATAACTTAGTCATAATCATTTCTTAAATTGGACGAATGGACAGCTATTGAGTAGTGACTTTTCATTGCACCACTCTAGTATAATAAGTCCTAGGTTAAGAAAACGTTAAGAACACACAAACCACACTATCAGTAATCTGTAAGTGAGGCTTAGTTACCGACAATAGGCACGTCAATATTAAGTATTTCAACAATAACAATATCGGTATGAGTTATTTATAATAAATACTAAAAGTACTGCCACCTAGCTCATTCGTGGTATGAGTCAGTTTCCAGTCAAGATGAGTCATAATCCTTTGCACAATGCTTAATCCCAATCCTGATCCCTCAGTTTTGATGTTTTGAGGGTCGATTCTCTCAAAACGCTCATACAATAGGGGCATCATATTGTCAGGAATACCTAGCCCAGTATCAGCCACACTGATTTTTTGAGCATCGATAGTCACGATAACTTCTCCAGAATCTGTGTATTGAAAAGCATTTTTGACAAGATTCCCTAGTGCCATTTTAAGAAGCTCAGGTCTGACATTGGCAAAATAATCGTTGTCCGCCTCAATACGGCAGGTTACCGGCTTATAGTGTAATAGATAATCAAGACGGCTGACTTCTTTTTGAGCAATTTGATTAATGCAAGTGGAAGGCGCATCAAGCTGTTCAGGGGCGCGGGACAATAGAAGTAAAGCACTAATAATCTCTGAAGTCTCTCTAGCAGTGGTGTTAATACGCTGAGTAAACTCCTGAGCTTTGGGGTTATGTTCTAACTGTGCTTGCAGTACTTCAGATGCTCCCATAATAATGGTAAGCGGGGTGCGTAGCTCATGACTGACATCACCAGTAAATAACTGCTCTCGCTTCAGATATTGTTCAAGCTTTTGATTTTTATCATCAATAGCCCGTGCTAATACGCCGACCTCCGAGGGCAGGTGAGTCAACTGATCGAGGTTGTATTGATCTGATTCGACGGCATCTTTTAAGTCTAACAAGGGTTTAATAATGGCTTTAGAAGATAGCGATGAAAAGATGAATGCCATAAGAATGCTAAGTAATACCACCCCAATCAGCAAAGTATAGAAAACCTCTTCAAGTTTTTCGAACAAAGCCAATACGGGATAGGAATGGTCGGGGTAACCTGCTTTTGATAAATCTTGCGGTTTTTGGCCCAAATCAAGATAGGTTAAAATGTATTCTTCACCTCGAGAAGGGTGTTTAATAAAGTATAAATCTGCTCGCTTACCGTTATCAGCGTTAACAGTCATTTCATGTATGTCAGAAGTAGCTGTCTTTTTTAAAATTTCTGGAGCATCTTCATAGTGATATATTTTGACCCCGGGGTTTCGCTCTGCTAAAGGTATCAGTGCTCTACCATTACTTGTGGAAGTTAAGATAGTATTTATTTCAAGCTGTTGTAATAAATAGCTCTCTACTAATATCTCCTCAATCTTAGTCTCCGCTGCATAAAAGACAGCAATAAAAGTACCGCACAAGATCATTGTGAAGATTAAATAAGAAAGGCGGAATTTATAAACGATTGAATCGGTATTTAACATAGTAAATAGCTTTAGATATTAATAGTAAAAAATAAGCCAGTGGTTAACTGGCTTGTTTTTCAGGGATGACAATTTGATAACCAACAGCGGGAACAGTGACTATCATGGAGTGAGCAAAAGGCTTATCTACTTGAGAGCGTAAGCTATGTAAATGAGTACGTAGAGCGTCACTATTCGGTATATCCTCTCCCCACACCCGTTGTTCTAGCTCATTTTTATTCACCACATTTGGATAGGATTGCATCAGAGCCTGCAGAATCTTAAACCCAGTCGGTGTTAGTTTTAATAAGATATTATCACGATAAGCGGTATGCTTTTCAATATTAAGGGTCAAAGGGCCAAGCGTGATGTCTTTGTCGAAATACTCATCTTGATGGCGACGTAATAATGCCTTTACTCTCACTTCTAACTCTACTAATGAGAAAGGCTTCACTAAATAGTCATCTGCGCCGCTATCGAAACCAGCCACTTTGTCAGAGATAGTGTCTCTAGCGGTTAGCATAAGCACCGGGGTCTTAATATGTAGTTTCTCTCGCAGCGTTCTACAAAGCTCCGTGCCATTCATACCTGGAAGCATGACATCTAGCAAGATAACATCATACTGGTTTTCAGCGAGTAAAGATAAGCCGCTAGGCCCATTATGAGCATTGTCTAATTCATAGCCCTTAGGTTCAAAAAAAGCATAAATATTGGCAACGATGTCTGGGTTATCTTCAATAATAAGAATTTTATGCATTAGTTTATTATTCACTTATGTGTTTATTTAATACAGCCCTCTAAATTACTCACAAAGCATTAATTAGCAACAGGCTTAAATAAAGTGGGCTTGTCGGCCACTTCTTGAGTGCTTATGCCAAAGTAGCTTAATAAGGTTGGGGTCAAATAGTCATGAGAAACAGGTTTCTGCAATAGACTGGTGATACTGCCATTGTCTATATTATTTGAAGCCGGTGACCAAACAATAAGCGGTACTTGTTTTTGAGATTTAGGAGCAATGTTATAAGGCAAACCATGTAAATAAATATTGTTTTCACCTAAGCTCTCTCCGTGATCACTGACATAAATCATCATCACATCATACTCTTGCTCATAAGGCTTAAGGGTCTCAATAATGTTATGCAAAAAGTAATCAGTGTAAACAATGGCATTATCATAGGCATTGATAACTGATTGATTATCACATTTTGATAACTCGTTACTCTCACATACAGGCTTAAATACTTCATATTCTTTAGGATAACGCTTGTAATAAGCAGGACCATGGTTACCCATCTGATGCAGTACTAATAAGGTATTTTGCGGCTTAGCCACTATCTTGTCGAAGTCTTTTAACATGCCAATATCGCGACACTCGACATCACAGTTTGGATTGAGCTTGTCGGTCTTGTAATCTTCAAATGTCACCCGATCTGCCACCCCTTTAGAGCTAGAGTTGTTATCACGCCAGATCACGTTTACGCCTTGTTTGTTTAAAGTGTCAAGGACGTTCTCATTGTAGGGGGCAAGATCCATATCATAATCTTTGCGATCCGCGTAACTAAACATACAAGGCACAGAGTAAGCGGTCGAAGTACCACAAGAGCTAACGTCTTTATAGCTGTACACATCTTTGGTCTTAGCAAGTAGTGGCATGGTGTCACGTGAGTAGCCATTCAAGCCAATGTGATCCGAGCGTACTGTTTCTCCAACTACCAATACCATTAGTTTAGGTTTAACGGGATTCATGCCAGCACTATTGCTTTCAGAATTAGTAGCAACAGGGGTGATCAATTTTGCGTCCTCAGCATGTGGAATTAAATGTTTAGGACGACGTAGGTCATCTATCTTATCAGTACCCAGTTTGATTGTGGAATAGATAGGCATAACGGGGTTCGCATAGTATCGAACCTGTTTATGCTGACGAAAGAAGCTTGCATATTGATCACCAAATGGTAATAAACACAATGCCAATACGCCTAAACACGCCAATAAAGTAACGACTCTCTGAAGAGCAGCACGTTTAAATGGCAAAACTTGTATCTTTAATTGAGACAAAATAAATACCGGTAAAACCCCCAACAATAAAACCCTTATCAAAAATGCTGGTGCAAATAAATCCATAGCCTCCGCATGATCTGTCTCCAGCCCATTTACTAACATATTGGTATCAAAGATAGTGCCGTAACTGTCAGTGAAATAGGCACAAATCGCACCGATAATGATCATTAGACTAAGAATAACTTTATGGGCAGGCTTGTAGGTAAACAGTTGAAGTACTAACCAAATAACACCGAATAGTAGCCCTACGGTTGAAACAACAAAGCCTAAATTATTTGCAATTGGATAAATATCCAATACTTTGCCAAAGAAACTTAAATTAGCAGTAACTGTTAAGTAGATAGCGACCAATAATATAAGCACATTTGGATTAATTTGGATTTGTGATAACCGTCTTAAAAAAGGGGCTTTGGTAGGATGAGTTTGGTCTTGCGGGGTTAAAGATGGGGTATGAGTTAACAGCTTTTTTGACATGTTCGGATTTCTCGGCAGTGTTTGAAACATATATAAGGTAGCAAGTCTGCCGTTAAGATAACGTTAAGGTACTTATTTAATCTCTCTCATAAAACATTTTCCATCAAATAGGCTTTATAAAAATCTATAAAGCCTATAAAGCAATAAAATATTGAATGTTTATCTTTTTTAAACAATATTGTTTAGAGTATTGTTTATCCTAGTTCATAAGTGTTTACTGATTCAAAATAAGCCAATTTAATTTTTATATAATGGGCTATCTCTAGAAACAATTGAAGTGAATAAATCTACTTTAGTTTGCTCTTTAGGATTCACTGATAAAGATAATAACAAGCATATTTATAGGGTGAGGTAACTGAGAATGCTGATGGATCAACCACCATTACGGGTACTGCAGAAGCAGGCTCAACTGTGGGTGTGGACATTGATGGTGATGGTGTTAACGATTACACCACGACTGCTGATGAAAACGGTGCTTACAGCTTAGAGGTGACTGAGCCATTGGCAAATGGTGAGTATCCTGTGACTGCCACCGATATTAATGGCAATACAGGTCCAGCTAC
>Ga0098065_1000771_pt1 | contig 13213 bp, 11 predicted proteins | sample 25_taG_FD_75062 | JGI IMG/M metagenome (GOLD analysis project Ga0098065, IMG submission 75062) | Marine viral communities from Cariaco Basin, Caribbean Sea - 25_WHOI_OMZ | ecosystem: Environmental > Aquatic > Marine > Oceanic | place: Caribbean Sea: Cariaco Basin | collected 2014-11-08 | reverse complement strand
TTTAACTTAGTTATTATGGTGGCCGTACTCTCTATCTTAGGGGCTTCATTAACGTTACCTGGTATTGCCGGTATTGTATTAACAATCGGTATGGCAGTAGATGCCAACGTGCTGATTTTCGAGCGGATACGAGAAGAGATTGCCGAAGGTGTGAGACCCAAATCAGCTATTGTGGCTGGTTTTGATCGTGCCTTTAGTAGTATTTTTGATGGTAACATTACCACGTTATTGGTGGCCATCATCCTATTCTCTATTGGTTCTGGCCCAATCAAAGGGTTTGCTGTTACCCTTGCCATTGGTATTTTAAGCTCATTGTTTACCGCCATTGTGGTAACCCGTGCTTTGGTACATCTGGTTTATGGCAATCGTAAATCTGTCGATAAATTGAGCATAGGCTAGGAGAGAATAATGTCTACTAATAATCAGAATGACAATCAAAATACAAACTCAGGAACGCCGCAAAGCTCAACACCTGCTTATGTTGAAGGAGGCCGTCGTCGCAGACGTGGGCCTCGCCGTGATGGCAAAGGCAACAATACCGCTTTAAAAGCACCAAACGAAAAAACAGATCTTGATAATACAGAGTTAATGAACCCTGTAGAGTTAGATTCTGATATTTATGAAGATGAAGCTGCTTTGGCAGAAGGTGGTATTAAGGCAGTAGGTTCTAAGCGAATCATTCCATTTATGAAGCTTGAGAAGCCCATGGCAATTTTCTCAGCTATCATGATATTGGTTAGTATTGCTGCTATATTCATCAATGGTCTTAACTTAGGTCTCGACTTTACCGGTGGTGTTTCTGCCGATGTAAAGTATGAAAAATCTGTTGAACAGGCTGAAGTTATTCAGTCTCTAGAAAAAGCAGGCTTTGAAGATGCGGTTGTACAGTATCTAGGAGGTACGACAGAGCTGTTGGTTCGCCTCCCTCCTCAGTCTGATAACGTTGAAGGCTTGAATGAAAGTTTGGGCAAAGCGTTAGATTTACCCAATAACCATGCCAGTATTAGTAACGTTAATATTATTGGGAGTCAGGTAGGTGGCGAGGTTTATTTAAGCTCAATGCTTGCCATTTTGACCGCACTGGGCATGATGATGCTATATGTGGCAGTCCGCTTCCAGTTTAAGTTGGCGGTAGGCGCATTATTGGCTTTGGTCCATGATGCTGTTGTTACTGTGGGTATCTTCGCCCTATTTCAGTTCCCATTTGACCTAACAGTATTGGCGGCTATCCTAGCCTTAATCGGTTACTCATTAAACGATACCATTGTTGTCTTTGACCGTATTCGTGAGAACTTTAGAAGGGTACGTGATGCCACGCCAAGACAGATTGTTGACTTGTCGTTAACTGAGACATTGCGTCGTACCATTATGACCGTGTCTACTGTATTGGTAGTGGTTTTAGCGATGTTATTCTTAGGCGGTGATGGCTTATTCTGGTTCTCAGTTGCCTTCTTCATCGGTCTAATTGCAGGTACTTATTCTTCTACTTACATCTCAAGTTCAATTCCTTTAGCAATGGGCTTGTCTCGTGACGATTTTGTGGTGAAGATTAAACCTGAATTCCAAGAAGAAGTGGTGACATTTAACGATCCTAAATCTTTTGAAGACTAAGGGTATAAGTTAGTTTTTATTGATGGTTTGTTAAACCAAACACTGCTATATACTTGTGGTAGGATATGAAACAATAAAAAGCACCTTAGGGTGCTTTTTATTGTTTGAGCCTTTTATTTATTTTGAGCCATTTAACGTTATAAAAGTATTGAGTCTATGAGTCATATTAAACCTGCCCCATTAGATTTAAGCTATCGTCATATTATTGCGATTGCTGCCCCTGTTCTAATTGCCAATTTGGCCATGCCCTTGCAAGGCGCTATTGATGTGGGTGTGGTGGGACACTTCCCTCAATCCTATCATTTGGCGGGGCTGGGTATCGCCTCCCAACTGTGGTTGTTGATACTGGTTAGTTTCAACTTTCTGCAGTATGCCTCATCTGGATTAGCGGCACAGGCTTGGGGAAGACAGGCAACAGGGAAAACTCATGCCACCGAGCTTGCTGATATTTTATACCGCTCACTGGGCCTCGCACTGATATTGGCAACAATACTGTGGTTATTTAAACCTCTCATTATAAGTTTAGGCTTGCAGCTATTAGGGGCGCAACCTGCCAGCAGTGAAGCGGCCCATACTTATTTAAGTGTACGCTACTATGGCATCGTTTTTGAGCTGATGAATTACGCTTTCATCGGCTGGTTCGCCGGACAAGGCAAGACCAATCAAATGATGATGGTGCAACTGCTTATCTCTATTATTAACATTATTTTGACACTCACCTTTGTTTATCTCTTTGACATGGGATTACAGGGGGTGGCTCTAGGCACGGTGATTGGATACGCTATCGGCTGCTTGACTGCCATTACTTTAGCCAAAAAGACACTTGCTATTGATTCAAGTGAGGCCACTGAGACTGTCATAAAAAATACTTTTTCAAAGCAAAGACTGTCAGAAATATATGCTTTTGACAAAATGCTCAGTCTTTTTTCTCTTAATAAAGACATTTTTATTCGGACTATTTTATTGACGCTCAGCTTTGCCTGGATTACTCGTTTATCGGCCCAACAAGGCGATTTGGTAATGGCGACCAACGCTGTGTTGCTACAAGTATTAAGTATCTCAGCCTTTGCATTAGATGGTGTCGCCGTGGCCGCTGAGAGCCTATCTGGTCAAGCGGCTGCCCGTCAGTCACGACCGCAGTTTATGACCGCTGTGAAGCGTACAGGGGTGATTACTTTCGTACTGGCATTAAGTCTAACAATTATTTGGGCCTTTGCCCTACCTAGCTTTTTAGCACTTATGACCGATTTACCATCGGTTAATGAACTGGCACTAGATTATCGTTATATCGCTACCTTACTGCCCTTAGTAGGTGCAGGCGCTTACTGGCTAGATGGCATAATGTTTGGCTTAACAGCAGGTGCTAAAATTCGTCAGGTAGCTATTATTGTATCTAGCATATTCTTCCCATTGACATATGTGGTCTATAAATTATATGGTGCACAGTATGCAATGCCCGTTGTTTGGTTTGCTGTTTATTGGTTACTGATATCTCGTTTCATAATCGCCGCTACTGTTCTATGGCGTAATCAACAAAGTCTTATTTATCATAAATAGCCATAAGCAACTTAATAAAAGTATAAAAGTAAGTATAAATATAAAAGTAAATAACACTTCGAATTTTTCTTTTGAATAATTAACTAAAAAGGCTTTTTATGTCAGAACTCTCTGAAAAACTCCCTTTTAAGCCAATACCTACTCTATTGGCCATAGCCATTGGCTTTATTATTTGGTTTGTGATTCCCACCCCTGAGGGTGTGACTGACAACGCTTGGCACTTATTAGCACTATTTGTGGCTACCATCGTGGCAATTATTGGTAAAGCTCTACCTATCGGGGCATTGGCTATTATAGCCATCTCTTTAGTGGCTTTAACCGGTGTCACGGCCGACACCCCAAAGCAGGCCATGCAGGACGCTTTGTCTAGTTTCTCTAGTCCTTTAATCTGGTTAATCGGTATAGCAGTAATGATATCACGTGGCCTAATCAAAACAGGGCTAGGTTCGAGAATTGCTTATTACTTCATTTCAATATTTGGTAAAAAGACGCTAGGCATTGGCTATTCCTTGGCTGCAGCAGAATTAATGATTGCGCCTATTACGCCCTCAAATACTGCCCGAGGTGGCGGTATTATTCACCCTATCATGCGCTCAATCGCCTTAAGCTTTCACTCCACTCCTGAAGAAGGCACACAGAATAAAATAGGTCGTTATTTGGCGATGGTCAACTACCATGCCAACCCTATTACTTCTGGTATGTTTATTACCGCTACTGCCCCTAACCCTTTGGTGGTAGACCTAGTCAATAAGGCAACAGGCAGTCAAATACACCTATCTTGGACTACTTGGGCAGTGGCGATGTTCATTCCAGGGCTGCTTTGTCTTTTAGTTATGCCGTTGGTTATATATTTGGTATATCCGCCAGAAATTAAGCAAACCCCTGATGCTAAAGAGTATGCCACGGATAACCTAGCAAAATTAGGATCAGTAACCAATCATGAAAAAATCATGTTGGCAGTGTTTACTTTAATGTTATTGCTTTGGGCCAACATTCCGGCGTTAATCTTTGGTGATCAATTTAGTGTCGATGCGACTGCGACTGCTTTCTTAGGTCTGTCAGTTTTGCTAATTGCTGGGGTATTAACGTGGGAAGATGTGCTTAAAGAGAAGTCTGCTTGGGACACTATTGTTTGGTTTGGTGCTTTAGTAATGATGGCAGACTTCCTCAATAAATTGGGACTGATTTCTTGGTTCTCGTCTAGTATTGAAAACGCCATTGGGTTAACTGGCGTAGGTTGGGTTGGCGCTGTTGTCATCCTGACACTGGTATATTTGTATATGCATTATTTATTTGCCAGTACTACCGCCCACATTACTGCTATGTTTGCTGCTTTTTATGCGGTAGGTTTGACCTTGGGTGCACCACCTATGTTATATGCCTTAATCCTAGCAGCCGCAGGCAATATTATGATGACTTTAACCCATTACGCCACAGGGACTGCGCCTGTTATCTTCAACTCAGGCTATACCACGTTGCGTGAATGGTGGACTATTGGGGCTATTATGAGTGTGGTTAACCTTGTTATTTGGATTGGCTCTGGGTTAATCTGGTGGAAAGTACTGGGTTACTACTAAACCTACTGATTACCCTAATTGCCCTTATTATTATGAATGTTGGGCAACGTTATAACCTCAAAAATAAAAAAGTCGATAACTTTAATCCGTTATCGACTTTTTTTAGGTTTGGCACTATGTTTTGATCTCGGACAATAGCGAAACCTTATTTAACTGCCATACATTCAATTTCAACTTTCGCCCCCATTGCGAGATCTGCCACACCAAATGCCGAACGTACCGGATAAGGTTTGCTTAGTTTGGCCTTATAACCTTCGTTAAACGCTTCAAAATCCTTCATATCGGTTAGCATTACCATACATTTGACCAAATCTGATGATTGATAACCATAGCTCATCAATGTCTTATTGATATTGTCCAAAGCCTGTTCGGTCTCTTTTCGTACCCCACCTTCTACTAATTTGCCATCTTTAAGGCCTAGCTCACCTGACATATATAAAGTATTACCCGCCCTTACGGCTTTGGAAAAAGGCAGTTGTCCCTCAGTGCCATAAAAGATAGGCGTGGTTTTAGACTGGGTAGCAACACTCTTAACCGGTGCGGTATCAACTGTATTATCTTGATCACTGTTATATTGAGCACTTTGAACACTTTCATGTTGTTCAGCCTGTGCCATAGAAGCGCTTAGCAAACCCAAACCTAAAATCATAGAAGGTACAATTATTGGCAGTATTGGCAGTTTCATAATATCTCCTGATAACTAGCTTATTAAAGTGATAGACACATTTTGTGCCAAAGCTTTCCAAGTTTTCTCATCCTCAAAAAAAAGGCAGGTCATGAGCCATTACTGCTCACAACCTGCCTTCATAGTACCAATAATAACCTTTGCGCTTTCTATTAAAGTGTATAAGATACTTTAAACCGTTAAAGCGGTATTATTGAGCCCTATTAATTTTCTTGAACGCCTGTCATATCCACGGGGGTGTCGGGCGTATTACCGATAACTTTAACGCCACCAGCTTTGGCTTTATCATTGCGCTGTTCTTGTAAGTAATTTAGGTACTCTTCAGTAATAGTACCTGTAATATACTTACCATCAAATACCGCACAGTCGAAACCTTCTACTTTACTGTGCTTGGTATCTTGAACCGCATCAATCAAATCATCTAAGTCTTGGAAAATCAGACGATCAGCACCGATAATTTGACGTACTTCTTCTACAGTATGTCCCGCAGCAATTAACTCATGGCGGACTGGCATATCAATACCATACACGTTAGGGTATTTCACTGGTGGCGCTGCACTAGCAAAAAATACTTTATTGGCCCCAGCATCTCGTGCCATTTGGATAATTTCATGGCAGGTTGTACCACGTACAATTGAGTCGTCTACCAACAGTACATTTTTATTTTTGAACTCTAAAGGTACCGCGTTTAGTTTTTGACGCACTGATTTTTTACGCTGCTGTTGACCTGGCATAATAAAAGTACGGCCGATATAACGGTTTTTCATAAAGCCTTCGCGGTACTTAACATTTAAGTTAAGCGCCAATTCCATCGCTGAGGTTCTTGACGTATCAGGAATAGGAATAACCACATCGATGCCATGATCCTCACCCCATTCATTGCGAATCTTCTGTGCCAACTTCTCACCCATACGTAAACGGGCTTTATAGACAGAGATGTTGTCCATGATAGAGTCTGGACGGGCAAAATAAACGTACTCAAACATACAAGGCGTATATTCTTTAGGCGGTGTGCATTGACGGGTGTGAAGCTGATTATTTAAATCAACAAAAATAGCTTCACCAGGTTTAACATCACGCACCACTTTGAAGCCAGAGCCAGTTAATGCCACAGATTCTGACGCTACCATATACTCAGTGCGACCATCTGCTGACAAACGCTCGCCATAAATTAAAGGACGAATGCCGTTTGGATCTCTAAAAGCAATAAGGCCTTGACCTGTGATTAAGGCAACCACTGCATAAGCGCCTTCAATGCGGTTATACATTGAGCTAATAGCATCAAAGATATCTTCAGGAGTGGGTTGAGTCTTACGTAGTGCTTGAATTTCGTGCGCTAACACGTTCAATAACACTTCAGAATCCGAGTTAGTATTTAGGTGACGTAAGTCATCTTGATACAGCTCTTTAGCCAATTTTTCAGCATTGGTTAAATTACCATTATGCGCAAGAGTGATACCATAAGGAGAGTTCACATAAAATGGCTGCGCTTCTGCACTACTTGAGGTGCCAGCGGTTGGGTATCTCACATGCCCCACACCAAACTCCCCTACTAGTCGCATCATATGACGTGTCATAAACACATCACGCACCATGCCATTGTCTTTACGCAAGAAGAAGCGCCCATCTTTCATAGTCACGATACCAGCGGCATCTTGACCACGGTGTTGAAGCACAGTTAATGCGTCATACAACACTTGGTTGACTGGTTCATGTGCTGCAACACCTACAACTCCACACATACTCTATCCTTTTAAAATAGTCTTTACTGGTTGAAAGATTCATTTAGTAGTGGCTAAATTACACTTATTCGCTGAATAATCAGCTTTTTGCTTACCAACCTTTCAGCCGTTGTCTCAATATTATTGAGCAATGGCCTCTTGGTCCGTCTGTTGCGAATCAGGCACGTCAATTTGTTGCCATGCCTCTCCTAATACGTTTGTTGCAAATTCCTTAGCGAACGGCGCATAAGGAAGTAATTCTGGGGCAATAACAGAGGACTGCCATAAAGAAGTATTTATAATAACCGGTGCAGACACGCTCAACATTACTAAGACCACCAGTACGTTTTTAGCGGCCCCTAAGACGCCACCTGCCAGCTGGTCAACCAAGCCTAATTTCAGACCTTTTACGATGCCAGAGACCAGTACCGTCAATAGCTGAATAACAATCAGCACCATAAGCACAATGACTAAAAATCCTGCCCCCATCTGTAATACAGGGGAGCTCACGTAATTGGCCAAATAGGGAGCAACATCATCCGCTAAGCGAGTGGCGGCCAAAAGCGCAATAAACCAGCCCACCAATGAGATTGAACTACGGATAAACCCTACGTTAAATCCTCGCCACAACCCTGCTAGCACCATGACTGCAATAATAATGTCTAAGAAGCCCATGCTGTAACCTTAGCTTGTATTCGATATCGAGTTTTAATAAAGAAGGCCTATTTTTTTGTTTTAAACGTTTGGTATCAAAGACTGCTTATTCGAAGATAGTAAGGCAGTAGAAGATAGTAGCGTAATAAACGCCACTACTTATCTAACAAACCAACTCATTTAATAAACCAACCTTATTAGTCGATAAACAGCGCATCACGATGACTGGTAATCGCTTCTACACACTGTTGAACCAGTCCAGGCCCTTTATAAATCATACCGCTATACAGCTGCACCATGCTTGCACCGGCTTCTAATTTACGTACCGCCTTCTCGCCACTGTCAATGCCACCGACGCCTATGATAGGCAGTTTGCCTTCTAAGCGCTCATAGAATTGCTGAACGATCTCAGTGCTCAAGTGACCTACTGGACGACCTGATAGCCCACCTGCTTCATCCCCAAAGGGTAAGTCTTCTACCCCCGTTCTACTCAAGGTAGTATTGGTTGCAATCAGACCATCAATTTCAAATTCTATAAGCTGTCTTGCGATGTAATCGACTTGATCCTCTGATAAATCAGGGGCTACTTTAAGCACCATAGGCACATAAAAGCCATAGTCTGTCGCTAATTGGTTATGACGATTTTTAATGTTGTCTAATAGCTCGGTCAACGCCTCTCCACTTTGTAAATCACGTAAATTTTTGGTATTGGGAGAGGAGATATTTACAGTGATATAAGAAGCATGTGGATACACGCGGTCTAAGCAATATATGTAGTCATCCGCTGCATTTTCAACGGGCGTTGACGCATTTTTTCCGATATTAATACCGATATTGCCCTGATATTTGCAGTTTTTGACATTCTTAATTAGATTGTCAACGCCTAGGTTATTAAACCCCATACGGTTAATAATAGCGTCTGCCTCTTTTATTCTAAACAGCCTCGGCTTATCATTACCCGGCTGAGGTCTAGGCGTCACGGTCCCTACTTCGATAAACCCGAAACCTAGCTCTGCTAAGGCATCAATATATCGGCCGTTTTTATCTAACCCTGCCGCCAAACCGACCGGATTTGAAAACTGCAATCCCATGCACTCCGTTGGCAAGGACTGCTGAGAATAAATAAAACCTAGGGTATGTGTTTTATGCGCTTTTTCTAAAAGCTTAAGGGTCAAATCGTGAGCTTGCTCAGGGTCTAAATTAAATAAGAAAGGACGTAATAAGGCGTAGGACATAACGCTAGATAACCTGCTATGAAGTAAGTAAATTTAGAGAATTGCGGTCAGGCACGACTCTTAGATAAAAACGATAATTCTATTCAAGATTAAGCTGTGTTCTACTCAGAAGCTGTTGATTATAACAGTATAATCATTGTAAATCATCGATTACTGTCAACTAATAAATGACTCATAAACACCCTGAGTATCACTCTAATCCATTATTGAACCGGTCGTTTGTCACTTAGTGCTATCCAGCCTTTAACGATGCGATAAATGTGCCAAATAAATGAAAATAAAATCATGATACCACCAAATGCGGCCAGTCCAGTCGAACCTAATGCCACATTTGAGCTGTCTGCAAATACACCAAGACCTAGCCCGCCTAAACCGATGACCGCCAAAACAACACCGATAAAACCAAACACAATACTGTACCAAAAGGTTTTGATTTGCCAATCAAAATGAGTAGCAAGCCAAGTATGATTGGCCTGTTGACGACGGGCATAGTTCATTATGATAGGCACAATCCATAACAAACCTGCTGTAAAATAACTCAGCACATACAATAAATAAGTGATGTGATTATAGCGAACCAAAGACTCTTCCTGTTCCTTACTGATAACAGGCGCATGGTTATAATCTGGCGTTTTAATAAGTTGGGAATATTGCAAATTGGCATCACCCATACCGCCCACAGGTATCTTTAAATCAGGCTTTTCAAGCTCCGTGGTTCGCTGCATATCGCGATCATCCTGCATAATATTCCCCTTTATCATTATTAGAGCAGTTATTATTGTTAGAGCAGTTACTATTATATCTCTATGCTACTGCCACATAATTTTGTCATAGTCATAGCACTCACTATTGTGTTAATACTGGCTTAGCGTTATACATTGTCTTAGCGCTGCTCTACCAATTGATAGCCGTAGCAGTACTGTAAATAGTAGCATTATAAATAGCCGTGATCTAAATAGAGTACTACAAACTTAGCTCAGGCACATAACGGTCTACTTCGTCGCCCATGTCAGGCGCAATGAGCGATGCTTCAAAGACACGCGCTTCGGCCAAATGATAGGATTCAGGCATATCCGCAGTCAGTAAGCCAGCCATTTTTGCCACAATTGGCATATGACATACCACCACCACACATTCCCCTTCGACGTCCATTAGACCGTGCAACGCCTGCATAGCGTCATCATCTGGCGTAATATTTGAATGCACTTTCACCGGCACATCAGGCTTAAGAGTGGTTAATGCTTGCAATGTCTGCTGCGCTCTAACATACGGGCTGACCACAAACATATCAGGCTTATAGTTCGCCATAATATATTCGGCAGTGGCCTCAGCTTGTTGCACGCCTAACGGAGTTAAATGACGTTCAGAATCTTGCTGAGTCTGATGCTCAGCTTCTCCATGACGCATTAAAATAATTTTCATAATTTTATCAGTCCTGTTTATTTGAGGCAGCATCCATTTGCGCTTTTAAGGCCTCATTACTATATTCATGGGGCATAACAAATTCAACATCGCTTCTGAAACCTGACTCCATCAGATTTAGAGCAACCCCTAATGTGGCTTGATCATCAAAGATAACCGCATGTAGTGCATGGGTAATAGGCATATAGATACCAAGCTTGGTCGCTTTTTCATGCACCTGCTGAATGGTATTTACCCCTTCTGCAGTTTGACCCAACTTCTTAATGGCCGCCTCCAAGCTCATGCCTTTACCTAACATATTCCCTATACGATAGTTACGACTTAACTCTGAGCTACAGGTTGCATACAAATCTCCCACGCCCGATAAGCCTAAGAAGGTTAAAGGATTGGCCCCTGAAGCCACGCCAAAGCGGCTCATCTCAGCCAACGCACGGGTCAAAAGCATCGCTTTGGTGTTTTCGCCCACATTATATGAGGCAGCCATACCCATAGCGATGGCATAAATATTCTTTAACGCACCGCCAAGCTCAACGCCCTTGATGTCATCTGAGGCAAATATTCTAAAAAAGGCGCTGTGTAGTGCAGATTGTACAGCATGACGTAATAACTCTGAGTCACTGGCAATCACCGAAGCAGAGGGCATATTCTGCATAATCTCAACTGCCAAGTTAGGCCCTGACATTACGCCAAAATTCACCTCAGGCAACTCTTCTTTAATGATGTCACTCATCAAGCTAAATGTGTCTTTTTCCATACCTTTGGTCAATGACACAATAGACTGACCGCTCAGATACGGACGAATATTTTTTAGCGTTTCTCTAAATGCTGAGCTCGGAACCGCCACAAAAATAACATCTTTATTTTGCACCGCCTCTTTTAAATCATGCTCATATTTTAAACGCTCATCTAAGGTATAGCCTGGCAAATATTTTTTATTAATACGCGTTTTTTGCAGCGACTTTACAGTGCGTTTATTACGAACCCATAAGGTAGAGTCGCACCCATTACGCGCCGCTAAATTAGACATAGCGGTACCGAAGCTACCACCGCCTAAGAAAGCCAGACGCAATTTATGAGGTGCTGCTATCCCTTGAGGTTTGTTCATGTTATTTAAGACTGCTTTTTCAATCTCATCAGAGTCTAGCGGTGGGTTTTCACGCTTAGCTTTGGCACTCACTTTGGCCGCTCTGTCAAATAAGCTAGCCAAAAGTCCAGAGGTAAATACGGACTTCTCTTCGTTAGAAGATGGATCTATAGGGGCTTCTGTCTGCTCCATGTCTTTATCTTCAACGTCCTTGTTCTTTTGTTCATCTGACATAAGAATGCTCTCTACTTTTTTAATAGGGTTAAATTCAGGGTAATAGGGGTAAACGGTTGGCTATCTTAATTCATGCCCCATACTCAACCAGTCATTTATTCTGAGTCGTAGTGAATGAAATCAGCAGTCTCGATATCGCCACGACTCGGCATCACACAATGGCTAGTTCCCGCATAGACAAATGCTGTAACATAGTCCTCTGCACCGACATTAAAATAAGTCTTAACCGCAGGCTCATTTGCCAAAGGGCCTGTACGCCATACTGTACTAAATCCTTGTGCTTTTAATGCCAAAATTAAATTCTGTACCGCAGCACCTGCACTCAATAACTGCTCAAATTCAGGCACTTTTTCATGGTACTGCATGCTGGTAACCACCGTGATAATCATCGGCGCTCTTAACGGCATCTTTAAGGTCTTTTCTGCACTACGCTCATCAAATTCTGCCCCTTCACGCAAGGATTTTGCTGCTGCTGCTGCCAATAAAGCACGACCTAAAGCATGCCTTTGCTGACCTTCTGTCACAATAAATCGCCAAGGTTGCAGTTTCTTATGATCAGGTGCGGTCATCGCACATTCTATAGCCACTTCAAGCTGATTTTTCTTTGGCGCAGGTATGGTCAAATTACCAATACTACGGCGTGATTTAATCCAGTTAATCACTTGTTCATCAGTGACTTTCGCTGATTGGGTCGAATTTGAGTCTAGAACATCTTGTCCACTGTCATTATTATGGTCTAAATTATTAGTGTTTAAATTATCGGTCAAATTTTGTTCAGTCATAATATCCTCTATTATAAATGGTGTTTGTCCTTGACATACTCCCACCACCAAACCTAGCGGTTATGGTGGGGGAGTCTTTGCGACCCATAGCAACCTAAGCTACCATCTTTCGCCAGTACACTTACGCTGAAAGTTACGTACTGGGGGAACTCTTTACACAGTAGCAAGTCCTGCTACATCAGCTAACGCCTGTTGACGTATATTATTGCTTGCATTGATATCACGGTCATGGTGTGTTTGACAGCTAGGACACGTCCAATGACGCACCGATAACGGCAGAGCGTCTAATTTGTGATGACAATGCGAACAAATTTTACTACTAGCAAAGAACCGATTTACCTTTAGGATATTCTTACCATACCAACTCGCCTTGTAAGTAAGCAGGGTAACAAACTGACCCCAACCCACATCACTAATCGCTTTGCCAAGTTTTCGGTTCTTTACCATGTTTTTCACCGCTAAATCTTCTATCGCATAGCTTGTCGCTTGGTTTTCACAGATAAGGCTATGGGTGATTTTGTGGTGTAAATCTAAGCGTTGGTTGCGTACTTTTTCATGAATACGAGCAACAGCTAACTTTTGTTTTTGATAGTTTTTACTTTGTTTTTGTTTACGAGCAAAGATTTTTTGCTGTGCGGAAAGTCTTTGACT
>Ga0098065_1000770_pt1 | contig 13214 bp, 9 predicted proteins | sample 25_taG_FD_75062 | JGI IMG/M metagenome (GOLD analysis project Ga0098065, IMG submission 75062) | Marine viral communities from Cariaco Basin, Caribbean Sea - 25_WHOI_OMZ | ecosystem: Environmental > Aquatic > Marine > Oceanic | place: Caribbean Sea: Cariaco Basin | collected 2014-11-08 | reverse complement strand
GTGATGACCAGATAGAATTCTTAGTATTCTTTTTTAGTCGTTAGCAAATTCTATCTGCACACTACTGTCTACTATGCCAAGGACTTGCGTATAATTTCCATTTATAAGGGATTCTTCTCGTATTCAGGACCATCAACAAATAATTTGAGATTTGCCTATCTATATGCTTCTCCCTATATTTAATTCAAAGAATTCTCCTAAATGCAATCAATTCATTTTAAGAATTTTAGGATTAATGGAATAGTAAAAAGCAAGATCGAACTTTTATTTATCACTATTTGTTTTTTACTAAATCGAAATTAAGTAAAGTGGTATACTGAAAAAATGCGTAATGCCGAAAACGAATCATTTTTTTGTTGATTTGGATAATCCTGTCCTTGTCATTTCTCCCCAGCTTTTTTTTCCTATAATCAAATCCCAGTTTCCACGAACCGCTGCCCACATCACAAAAGGGTGATATACAATAGGTTCTAAAAAGGCTGTTCCAATCAGCGTGAAAATATACTTGGGCTTTTTATATTGCTGAAAGCTATACTCCTCAAAAAATAAAGCGGTAATTGAAAATAAAACTGCAAACGCATAGACCACTAACAGGAAAGTAAGAAAGAATTTCCAACTAATTAGACCAAACCAAAGTAGAAAAATAAAGAAAATAGTACCTGAAAATTCAATTAGAGGTGCCATCCATTCGAAAAACAGCCAGAATGGTGTTGAGAGCACACCTAAAACCCCGTATTTGGGATTAAAAATCATTTTTTTATGAAGTAAAAGTGTTTCCGCAGTGCCCCTTGTCCACCGGTTACGCTGGCGTTTTAAAATCTCCCAACTTTGCGGTACTTCTGTCCAACATAAAGGATCGGGAACAAACCCAACTTTATAAGGGATGTTCTTTTCGCGCATCATTCGACGCATACGTACCAACAGTTCCATATCCTCACCCACGGTATTATGGTTATAGCCACCAGCTTCGATGGCTATTTGCTTGTCAAACATCCCAAAGGCTCCAGAAATAAGTAGTAAACCATCTATACGAGACCATGCCATTCTTCCCATTAAAAATGCCCTGAAATATTCTATAACCTGTACCCTGGCGACAAATTTTTCAGGTAATCTCACTTCTATAATTCTACCATCTTCAATTACGCAACTATTAGCTACCCGAATTACTCCTCCAGAGGCAATTACTTTCTTTCTATCATTTAGAAATGGTTTTATAAGCTTCAACATTGCATCGTATTCCAAGATACAATCTACGTCGATACAGCAAATAATATCGTGACTGCAAACATTAATTCCAGTATTTAATGCATCGGCCTTCCCTCCATTTTCTTTATCAATTACCAACAAGTTCTTAAAAGCAGTATTTTTAGATTTGTAAACACCGCGAATAGTTTTGGTCTTTATAAAATAGTGAAATAGATAATCCTGCTTCTCCAGATCATATTCCTCAATAAGGCGTTGCATGGTATCGTCCTTACTCCCATCATTAATAATCACAATCTCAAAACTTGGGTAATTTATAGTTAGAAGCGATCTTACATTTTCTACAATATTAAGACCTTCGTTATACGCAGGAGCTAGTATGGAAACCGGAGGTAACTCTGAAGCCTGTAATAAAGCAATTTCGTCTTTGTAATTATTGGATCGTTTGTAGTCTCTAATTTCGAAAATAGAAAAGATTGCCGAAAATAAATAGCCCAAACAAATTAGAATCCCATATACTAAGAAAAGCCAACTGGCAATATTTGCGATGTCGTCTAAGGTAATGCTCATTTACAGCAAAAGTGCTTTTTCTTTTTCGTACTGAATATAAATACTTTGTTTTTTTTCTGGTAAAAAACGTTGAGCGATACCATAGTATTTTATCTTAAGATCCCATTCATCATCCTGAATCTTATCTTTAAGCATCATCAAATCATTATAGCTACCCAAATGTTCTATAGCATCTAAGATAGTCTTTTTTACAAGAGTTGTTTCCTCTCCAAATTGAGAAATAAGTGTATCTATAATTTCAAAGTGCTCTAAAGCACATAGTGATCTTATAGTTTCACGCCGCACTTCTTCAGAAGAATGTTCTAGCAAAGGTAAAAGTTCTGATATATTCTCAAATTGGTTAAATTTTGCAATCATTCTTATGGCAAAATCTACCACACTATGTTGTGAAGAGTGTAGCCAATTAGAGTAATCTGGCATAGGACCATGATATTCATTTTTAAGCGCATCTTCTATAAAAATTTCTTCCCATAAGGTTAAAGGTTTATCCATATGATCTAAAAATGCCAAGGGCTCATTTTCAGCTAATTTTATAAAGTATAATTGTGCCTGCTGTCTAACCTCATCCTTCTTATGATTTAAAAGTGGTTTTATAATATCAAGGTCAACTTTTATAAGCATTTCAGACAAACTAAATAAGGCTCTGGATTTACTATACCATGCACTATTCTCGAGTTGTTTTTTACAGAATTTATCTAATTCCCAGCGAAGAAAAAGTTCTCTTAATTGTATAGCCGACTCTCCTTTTATATTACTATGAAAAAGTAATATTTCTTTAATAGCTATCTTAATTTCTAAAGCTTTATTTAAATACTCATCCTTAAAACGCTGGAGTTCTTTCTCTTTATCAAAGTCTTCATCAAATAGATAAGAGTTTAAAATATTTTCCAGTAGTAAACGCTGTTCTTCTTTTTTCCTATTTCTAAAAATTTTATAGAGCCTTAATAAAATAATAAAGCTTACAAAGAAAAAGGCAAAACCAAAAAAGATAATGGTCATGAGAATATTGGTCTTTATCACAAAAGGAAGATCATCGGGAATATATCCCAATAACCAATTCGAATCTATAGAATGAATAACTGCCATAAATGCCTTTTCGGATCATCGAGCAATTACCTTACAAAAAACCTATCTTTAAAATAAACTATGATAACAGTCTTTTAACCCTAAGTGATAATTCATTAGGGCTAAATGGTTTTGTGATAAAATCTTCCACCCCCATATTAAAAGCATCCATTATGATACTTTCTTGTGTGGATGTAGACAACACAATAATAGGAATTGCCTGTAAATTTTCTTTTACATAGGCAATAAGTTCATTTCCTGTTACAAAAGGCAGATTTAAGTCGGTTAAAATAAGATCGTAGGTAGCATCTTTTAATAACTTCATGGCTTCTCTCCCATCTGGCGCGATAATCACATCATAGCCATCTTTTGTAAGCTTGAATTGAAGAGATTTTATAACCATTGGGTTATCCTCTATCACTAAAATCTTCTTCATTTTTATAGGTTTAGATTGGGGTAATCTGTTTTTAAAGCATGCTGAATATTAGTAAATTCAGCATATAAATCGTCTATTATATTTTTAAGTTCTCCATCTTTAGCTTTATAGGTGATCTGATCACAAATTTCTACTCCTTTATGATTTTGTACCATAGCAAAAGAAGGTTTAATCTTATGCGCTATTTTACGAATCTCTTCATAATTATTATTTTGTATTTTAAGATACAAATCTCCTATTTCTTTTGCAACAGATGAAGAGAAAAGTTGAAGGGATTCTTCTATAAATTCTGTACTGTTATCTGATATTTCCTTTAGATAATCCAAAGAATAAACACAACTACCCTGTTTATCAAAGGTTTTTTCCTGTTGAACAATATCCCGCAGTAAATCACTCAGCTCTTCTCCTAAAATAAAGGAACGATCTATAAGCTCTAATTGTTGAGCATTATTAGTTGCAGTTCCTGCAAATTCCTTTAAAATCACACAATATGGAGTTTGATTCAGTTCCGTTTTAATATAATCAATGGTTTTATAGGCATCTATGGGAAGATTATCCTCTTGCATCATCAATGTTTTAATGCCATCCTTTGCTGATTCAAAGTTTTTAAATGCTTCCAAACCAGATTTTGCGTAAAGGCAAAGAAAGCCATGCTCTTCTAAAAAAAGAGAAAGTTTAGCTACCTTATCGTAATCTTTATGTACGATTAAAATAGCATGACGGGTTGCCAATTCTTTAAATTTCTTATGCATTTTGTAGGCGACTTAGGGCTAATACCTGCAAAACTTCTATGAAAAAATAGCGTGTCTTAAATGCTGTCTTTCAATAAATTTATTTCTGCTTCGATCTTCTGTTCTAAATCTAATAATATTGATTCTTTAAATAGGCTAAATTCTTCTAATCTTACTGCAAGATACTCCAAATTATAGAAACAACAATTCTGTGCTGAGCCTTTTATTTTATGCCCTAACTTGTTTATACCTTCCAAATCCCTATGCTCTATACGCCTTCTTAGCTGCTTGGGATATTCATCCAGACTTTGTTTTACAATTTGCATTAATTGATCGTAAGTTTTTTGATCATGATCAAATTTTTCCAACAATTTTTGCTTGTCAAAATGTTCAAGAATATTTATATCCTCAAAATCTTCTTTTTCATTTAACAAATATTCCTGAATAACAGCTTTAATTGTCTCAAAAACAACTGGCTTAGTAATATAATCGTCCATTCCTGCATCGAGACATCGCTCTTTTTCTCCTTTTACCGTTCTAGCCGTTAATGCGATAATTGGTACATGTTGCTGCTCATTTTGATCAGACTCATATTTTCTAATTTCTTCTGATGCTTCAAAACCACTCATAATGGGCATTTGAATATCCATAAAAATAATATCCAACGGATGCTCCTTGTAAAAAGAAACGGCATCCTGTCCGTTTTCAACTTCAACTATTTCTGCATTAGGCACTGCTTTCGTTAAAATGGTTTTTGCAAGAAATTTATTTACCGGATTATCCTCTGCAATTAAAACTCTGAAGTTATCATCAAAGGTTTTTTCTTTAAATTCATCCACAGGTTTTTCCTCTACACCTTTAAAAGGGGCCTGGATTTGATTTAACATCCTATATAATTGGTCGATCTTAATGGGTTTATTAATATTAAACTGTACATCCAGATCTTCGCAGGCTTTCGCTAATTTTTCTTCCTGTGCAGAACTGTGTAAAAGAATTAAGGGTAATTGTTCTGCATCTAATTTTAAGTCATTTCTTAAGTGAGCAATAAAATCGATTCCTGTCATATAAGGCATATTATAATCAACAATAGCCAATTGATATGTATTCTCTTTTTCTAAAAGGTTTAAGGCCTCGATAGCATTGGAGGCTGCATGGCATTGTATATCCTCTATCGCTAACATTTCTTTCAAGATAACCTGGTTATTATAATTATCGTCTATAATAAGCACATTAGTAATCTTGCTAGAATTCTCATCTAAAAAAGAAGCACCTTCTTCAGACTCAAAATACACCTTAAATGAAAAGCTAGACCCTATACCGGGTTCACTTTGTACATCAAGCTTGCTATTCATTAAATATAACAGCTTGTTAGAAATAGTAAGCCCTAAACCGGTTCCGCCGTATTTTCTGGTGGTACTGGAATCTTCCTGATCGAAGGCTTTAAAAATCCGTTCCAGATTTTGTGGGGCTATGCCTATACCCGTGTCTCTTACTATAAAAGTATATTCCCGTTGATGTTCTGTATTCTTATTTCCTGCCTCAATCCTAAGCTCTATTTCTCCCTTGTTGGTGAATTTAACTGCATTCCCCAGTAAATTGGTTAAGATTTGACGAATTCTAACGGAATCACCATAAATATACCGATCTACTTTCTGGCTAATATTTAGTAACACTTCTAAACCCTTTTCATGCGCTTTATGTTTAACAACATCTATGGTTTGGCCACATAGTTCAATAATATTTATTTTTTCTACACTAAGTTCTAATTTCCCCGCCTCAATCTTGGAAAAATCAAGAATATCGTTTATTAAATCTAATAGTGTATTTGCCGAATTATATACCGTCTCCATGTATTGTTTCTGGCTGGTATTTAATTCCGTCTTCATTAAAAGATCGGTAAAACCTATCACTCCATTTAAGGGGGTTCTAATTTCATGACTCATATTCGCCAGGAACTCAGACTTAGATTTACTGGCGGCCTCCGCTTTTAATTTGGCTTCTACTAGAGAATTTTCCATTTCTTTACGCCTGGTGATATCTTGTATTGTTGCCAAAATGATATCCTTCCCATTCGTATCTTTTATTTTAGCTCCATTCACCAAGGCGGGAAAAGTTGTCCCGTCCTTTTTTATAAAACTTTTCTCAAAAGCTTCTACTTTTTCATTTAAAACCACTTTTTTAAACTTATCGCTTACCAGTGGAATAAATTCTTTTGGAACAATTTTTCGGTAGGAAATCCCGGTAAATTCTTCTTTAGTATATCCCGAGGAAGTTATAAGTGATTGATTGGCTTCTATAAAAGTTCCGTTTTCCACATCAATTAGGCCAATACCTATTGGAGAAAGCTCATATAAAGACCTAAACCTCACCTCATTTTCTTTAATTTTTCTTTCGGCTATTTTTCGGTCGGTAATATCACTTTGAGTGCCAATCATACGCAGTGGCTTTTTATCTTCTGTCCACTCTACAACTTTACCACGGTCTAAAATCCATTTGTATTCCCCATCTTTACACTTAATTCTTTTTTCTACATGATATATAGGTAGCTTTCCCGTAAAATAATCCTGTAAAGCTTTTTCAGATTTTTCCAGATCTTTCGGGTGGATTCTTTTATCCCATTCTTCTACACTGGTAAGATCATCGGTTTCTTCAAAACCAAGCATTTCTTTTGCTCTTAACGATAAAAACTGGGTATTGCTATCTACAAACCAATCCCAAATACCATCTCCAGATCCTTCTAAAGCAAATTGCCAACGTTGCTCGCTTTTCTTCAGCTCTTCCTGTATTGCTTTTAACTGGCTTATATCTGTCGCTACACCTACATAACCGGTGATTACACCTTCGCTATTCTTAATAGCTGTAATTACAAGTTGAACCGGGAAACGTTCTCCGTTTTTACGAATATATGTCCATTCCAGCGATTCATAATCTTTTATCTTTGGCCCTGCAGTAAAAACATCAAAACCTTTTATTTCTTCTCCGTACTTTTTAGATAGCTCTATTTCACGTTCTTTTATTTCCTGCTTATCATGGAAAATAAAAAATTTTTCTTTCTCGATCATTTCTTCAGCTTTATAGCCAAAGAAATTTTCTGCTCCCTTATTAAATTTCTTTATTACACCATCCAAGTCACTTTCTATAATCGATACCTGCGTGGTGGCATCCATCATATTTTGAAGTTCCCGATAACTTTTATTAATATTTTCCTGAGCTTCTTTTGCCGCGGTAATATCGTTGATCTGAGAAATAAAATATAAAGGCTTGCCATTTTCGTCTTTTTGTAAAGACACGGTTAATAATCCCCATAATAAATGTCCTTCCTTATGAATATAGCGTTTCTCCATATTATAAGTATCGATTTCACCGGCCATCAATTTAGATAATAGCTTAAGGTCTTTATCTAAATCTTCATGATAGGTAACATCCATAAAAGACATTTCTAGTAACTCTTCCTGGGTGTAACCAATCATCTTACTAAGATTTCTATTTACATTAACCCACTTGCCATCTAAAGAAACCAATGCCATCCCGTTTGGAGAATAATCAAATGCACTTTTAAACTGGCTTGCATTTTTAAACGACTCGGCCTCAAGCAGCTTTCTTAAGGTGATATCCTCTACCTGAGCGATGATTAATCTTGGTGAACCGTCCTCTGCTCTAAGCAAAGACGTAAACGATTGTAACCAAATTATTCTGCCGTGATCCTTATAAAATCGGTATTCGATTCTATAATTATCAAACTTCCCTTGCAGCAACTTTTTCCTTTTTTCAGAAATTAGCTCAAAATCTTCCTCAAAAATTTGATTTTGAAAAGAAAATTTTTGTATTTCTTGGCTTGATAAGCTCTCCAATCCAAAGATTTTTTTAGCCGATTCGTTAGCATGGTAAACTTCATTAGTCTTAGGATCTATAAGAATAATTCCTAATGGAGAATTATCAAAAATATCTCGAAATCTAGACTGGGTTAATTTAAGTTCGTTTTCCTTTAATTTTTGCTCGGTAATGTCCTGAAATGCACCATATACCCTAATCGTTCTTCCGGCTTCTTGTTCGGCATTACCAAAAACCTTTACCCATTTTATATGACCTTTCGCCGTTAAGATTTGAAAATTATCAATATAAGAACCACCATTCTCAGCGACTTCCGTAAAAATTCTGGTTATTCGGTCTCTATTCTCTCCTTCCAAATAAAAGTCTAATCCAGTTTGCATACTGGGTACAAAATCCTCATCCACTTCATGAATGTCTTTAGTGACTTTGGTCCAATGAATTTGATTATTTACCAGATCAACCATCCAGCCACCTACTCTGGCAACTTCATTGGTCTTTTCAAATATTTCATTTAGCTTTTTTAGATAACTATTCTCATCATGAAGATGTAAATATTCCTCTTTAAAAGGAATATGTCGTTGTAGGATAAATATATATTCTGTTCCCGCTGCTAATTCCACCTTTACTTTTTTGAAATAAAACCGCCATTTACTGGTATCCATTTCAGGCTTATAGCAGTCGTAAGTTTCATCACTTTTTTCAGATTCTATAAAATTCCTTATAACCTCCGGAAAACTAATTTCTTTATTAGTTAATTCACAAAGTTTTTTAAAGTCAAGTGTTTTTTTACGATTTGGTACAGATTGAAAATTTCCCCAAATTGCTTTCTTCTTCACATCAACAAACCAGATGCATTCAAAAAGATGTTCTCCAAACCAATCGATAAGATTCGGATTTTCTGCTAGTAGATTATTAAACGAAGTATGTAAATCTTTAAAGTGTAGGACCATATATAATTTTGGTAACTAATAGTTCTACTCCTAACTTAAAAGTAGAATTTGTATACCATCTAATTTAAAAAATTACTATTTCTTGTATACCAAAAATTAAACTAGGTTGCAAAATACCAAATATTGCAAAAATCATCTAGTTTTTTAAAAATTCTTTGCTAATAAAGGATTAAGTAATTACTTACAGTTTATTACCCCAGATTTAAATCATTTAAAATACAAGACATTTCCCTTACTGCAGCCTATGCGACATAAATTAGCTTTATAAATCATTTTCTACGAATCTGGGAGGAGGTATGTTAAATAAATGCTTAAGTACCTTTTAAGATGTTATCCTATAGTTTGAAAGTCTTAATTTAGTCGATAAAATCCTAATTAGTTTTAGGCTGCATTAGACTAGCATATATAACATTGCAATGAAAGAAGAAGAAATCGAAGCAAAGGAACAGGAGAAAAAACAGGAAAATATAGATAAAGAACTTAAAGATTCTACTTCATTATCTGGAGACAGTACCAAATCTCATGGAGAGATCCTGAAACAACAAATCGTTGAAGGGCAGGAAACCTATGATCGTACACCGCAAAGTATTTTATTAAGTTCAATTACTGCTGGCCTGGAAATTGGCTTCAGTTATCTGCTTTTATGTTCTGTCTTTTATTTTTTTAGTGACAGCCTTCAAGAGGAAAGCCTATTTAAAATCATGGCTTTTGTCTATCCTATTGGATTTATTATGGTGATACTTGGTCAATCTATTTTATTTACAGAACAAACTTCACTACTTACCCTACCTGTATTAAACAACAAAAGAAGTATTAAAAGTTTGTTGAAAATCTGGGGGACGGTAATCGCAGGTAATCTTCTTGGTGGCTACATTATTGCGTTTATCCTAATTTGGATTGGCCCAAAACTTAATCTTTTTGAGCATAATACAATAGAAAAAATTGCGCATCACGTTACCGATTATAATGGTTTTGTGATCTTTGTAAGCGCCATTTTAGCAGGATGGCTTATGGGCTTACTTTCATGGCTTATAACCTCCTCTCGTGATACCATGAGCCGTATTTTTATCATTTTTATAATTACTGCAACAATGGCCTTTACCGGGCTTCACCACAGTATTATAGGTAGTATAGAAGTTTTTGCCGGTATGATTGTATCGCCAAATATCGAAATTCTGGATTATCTTAAATTTCAAAGTTTTGGATTATTAGGAAACTCTATTGGTGGTGGTGTTTTTGTAGCGCTATTAAAATACAGGGCTTTTGTGTACAATATCGATATGGAACGTAGAAATTATTAGTTGAAATATATAAAATGACTTCAGAAAAATTTAAAACAGGTTGGATTGGTTTAGGAAAAATGGGAAATCCCATGTCTAAACAAATTTTAAAAGCGGGATTTCCCTTACGGGTTTATAATCGTTCTTCAAACAAAATAAAAGCCTTGGAGACCGAAGGGGCTACCTCTGCAAAAACTATTAAGGAATTGGTCGAGAAGACCGATGTAATTTTTATAATGATCTCCAATGATGAGGCTGTTACCGAAATTTTCAATCAGGAGAACGGAATTTTTACCGCAGAAGTAAAGGATAAAATTTTTATTAATGCCAGTACAATTTCTCCCGATTTGAGCATTCAACTTTCTGAAGAATTAAAAAAGAAAAATAGTTACTATCTGGATGCACCTGTATCGGGAAGTGTAAAACAGGCTGAAGAAGCTACACTGGTAAGCATTGTTGGAGGGGAAAAGGAGATTTTCGAAAAAGTGGAATCCCTTTTAGAAGCCTATTCTAAAAAAGCCATATTGGTGGGCAAAAACGGCGTTGGAAATTCCGCTAAACTTGCAGTTAACACCTATTTGGGAATCTTAACGCAAGGGCTTGCCGAGATCATTCAGTTTTCACGCACTAAAAATGTGGAAACCGAAGATTTAATGGAAATCCTAAATAATAGTGCACTAGGCAGTACTTTTGGTAAAATCAAGGGAGAAGCCGCAATCAAAGAAAACTATAATGCTGCTTTTACCTTGGAGCATCTCACCAAGGATTTGCGTCTGGCTCAAAATAGCGGATTTAATCATCCTGTAGGAAATGCCACTTATAAAAGTTTTAGTAGTGCTGAAAAAGAACTTGGTGCAGAAGATGTAATCGCTATTATCAAAAAACTTGGGGCATAGTAGCCGTGTAAGAAGCAAAAGATATATTTACTATTTAGAACCTCTAATCGGTATTATATACCTATGCCGATACCAAAAAATGCACTGGGATTGCATAAATCCCAGTGTACTTTTACATTATGTCACATCACCACCATCACCACCATAACCAGTCGGGTAAAAACCTGAAAATTGCTTTTTTTCTAAATCTAGGATTTACCATTTTAGAATTTTTTGGAGGCATCTATGTAAATAGTGTGGCCATAATGTCTGATGCGGTTCACGATCTGGGAGACAGCCTCTCTTTAGGAACAGCCTGGTATCTCGACAAAAAATCCCATAAAGAAGCAGACGATAAATATAGTTTTGGTTATAAACGATTTTCATTATTAGGAGCTTTAATTAATAGTATAGTATTGATTGGTGGATCTATTTATGTCATTTCAGAAGCTATTGGAAGACTTTTTGAACCACAGCCTTCAGATGCACAAGGAATGATTGTATTTGCCATCATTGGTGTTTTGGTGAACGGTTATGCAGCCTGGAAATTAAGTAGTGGGAATAGTCTTAATGAGAAAACGGTTTCCTGGCATTTAATGGAAGACGTCCTGGGATGGGTGGCTGTCCTAATCGTTGCGATCGTATTAAACTTTACTGATAATCAATATTTAGATCCTGCGCTTTCTATACTTATTACGCTTTATATTTTATACAATGTTGTATTAAGATTAAAGGAGACACTTTATATTTTTCTACAGGGTGTACCAAAAGAAATAAAAACAGAAAAAATAAAAAAGGATATTCTAAAAATCAACAATGTGGCTTCGCTTCATCACACACATATATGGTCTTTAGAAGGTGAAAATCACGTTTTTAGTGCTCATATCAAGCTGAAAAACATCAGTGATTTTGAAGAATTAATAAATATAAAAAAACAGGTTAAATCGGTTTTAAAAGACTATCATTTTGATCATTACACCATTGAAACCGAATTAGATTCTGAAACCTGTGATTTATTATTGGATGAAAAGCATAAGCATGTGCATTAAATATTACCAAATTCGATATTCTAAACTTAAATTTAAAATTATCGATTTTATTTCATTTTCTCTTTTTAAAAATCCTGCGTATGCTCTAAAATCTACTAATAAAGATGGTGTAATATGATGACCCATTCCCAAATTAATACCAAAATCAAACGAATCTCCATCACGCATTATAAAACGATCATTTTCACCTTCCAGCACCTGATAATCTGATGTTAAATTACGTTCTAAGATAAAAGTAGCCTGTGGTCCCGCTTCCAAAAACAGTCCTTTAGTCACAAATATTCTGGACATTAAGGGAACTAAAATACTCCATTCGTGAACCTCATATTTATAATCATAGTTAGAAGAAGAAACCTGATCTCCATTGTTGTTAAAAATAGGATACGAAAGATCGTCTTTATTTACTTGCGTACCTTGTAAGGAAAACAAAGCTTCAGCCTGTAATTGGTAATTTCCAGATCCTAAATTATAAAACGCCCCGGCAGAAAAACCAGGCTTAAATTTAAAGTCTCCCCTATTCCTATATCGGTAATCATTACCAGAAGCATCGGTGAATTTAGCTAAATTCCCTCCTGCTTTTATACCAATATGATGCTCTTGTCCAGAAGCAATAAAATTTATTAACATTAAAACGATTGATACAAAATTTCTAATTTTCATATTTAGACCGACTATTATTTTACGGTTAAATATAAAATTTATTTAAATTCAAAATCGATAATTTTTTGAGCTTTTTGGGGACTTCATTCTTCAGAATCTACAGTCTTTGTATATTCAGGCCTTAAAAACTCAACTTTACCTATGAAAAAGAAATTCACAAAAAGTTTGGGAATGGCAGCCCTTATATTATTTGCTGCCTGTAAAAAAGATGCCCAAAATAAAGATGACGCTATGGAAAACAATATTATTCTTGCAGAATGGACCGGCCCTTATCAGGGGGTACCCGCTTTTAACAAAATGAAAGTTGAAATGCTAAAACCCGCAATTATGAAGGGTATGGAGCAGCACCTAAAAGAAATAGACAGTATTGCAGGTAATGCTGAAGCGCCTACTTTTGAAAATACGATCATTCCGTTTGAAAAAACTGGGGCGGCACTAGACCGTGCTTTTACATACTACGGGATTTTTAGCAGCAATCTTTCTTCTCCAGAATTTAGGGAAATTCAAAAAGAATTATCCCCTAAAATATCCGAATATAGTTCTAAGATTTCACAAAACGAACAG
>Ga0098065_1000769_pt1 | contig 13214 bp, 11 predicted proteins | sample 25_taG_FD_75062 | JGI IMG/M metagenome (GOLD analysis project Ga0098065, IMG submission 75062) | Marine viral communities from Cariaco Basin, Caribbean Sea - 25_WHOI_OMZ | ecosystem: Environmental > Aquatic > Marine > Oceanic | place: Caribbean Sea: Cariaco Basin | collected 2014-11-08 | reverse complement strand
GAGCCGTCTAGATAATGTCCTTGCCAGTGGCGAGCTACAGCGTATAAAAGCTGCACCATTGGCATCTAAAGTTGCAAAGAGCCTTAGTGAAGGGTTGCTACGTGATATGAGTGGCCACTGGGTTGAAGGTACGATGAGCAATGTGTTCTATCAGTTAGCAGATGAGCCTTTATCCGAATCTGAAATGCGCTCTAATGGTTACGAAGGTGTTGATAACAATCATGAGAATTACCTAACAACAGGTCAATGGTACACGCCTTCTATGGATCAATCGGGCGTTGCTGGTGTGATGCGGCAGGTGATCATTGATGCTTTGTCCATGACAGAGTACCCAGTGGTGATACGGTCGTTATCAGATGAGGACTTGCCTATTTTGACGCGGTTATTCTTTTGCAATGCACTGCGCGGTATCATGCCTATGAGCAGTTTGACGCTGTTGTCAGGTGATATTGTGGATTTTGAATCCGTTTAGTTGTTATTGAAAAACGACAAATTTGGTATCAATAAAATCATCTGGATATAACACCACTTGCTCATTTCTATACATCTCTTGCGCTTTCAAAAGCGCACTTTGCTTATCTTCTGCGATGACCTCCACGATATTGCTTAGTGTTTCGACAATTTCAATTTGAAAGATCTGTGACACTTTTTCATTTGTTCTTATCATAGTGAATCTCAATATTGAAAAACTACTTTCGTTATCTATGCTGGCTAGATTAGCAAAAGCGTTTAAAAGAAGTGATCGTCTTTTGTTACGCAGACTTGTGCCATAAAGCAAATCGATCAATGGTTTTTATATCGTGCAGGTTAAAAAGAGAAGCAACTAGTATCGTTTTCGATAACGACCACGACTGACAAATTCAATCATGCCTTTATCTCGTAATACTTGTAACTGTTGGCGAATTTTATCTTTTACGTGGTTGTTTTCAGGGTATTTGAGCTGTAACTCACTAGTAAAAGCATAAACTTGATTGAGAGAAAAATAAGTATCAAGTCGATCGATACATTGCCAAACATCTAATGTCCAGCCACGCGACTCTATAGATTGCGTGCGTAAAAATAAAGTTTTTTGGAATTGCTGGGTAACCGACTCTTTATCTATAATTTTCTGATTTTTGACCAAAAAGACTTTGCCTGACTCTGGCACTTGGCGTAAGTCAATATTACAACCAACCCAACCTGCGCGTTTGGCCGTCACTGATAAGGGTTTACGCTTAACGATAATATCAGGCGTAAAGAAATGCTTGGGAATAATCAGAAAATTATTGACGGTGTATTCTTTTGAGTAGGTCAAAAAGAAAAAACTGGGATTGTTATCACTATTGATACGCTCAATCATAGTCTTATAAGCGCCATCATTAACGATGTTGCTTAGTTTGGCTTCCTTACTTTTTAGCTCATATTGCTCATTACAGTGCGCGCAGTAAAAATCAGCGACAGGTTGGCCATGAGCAAATTCGGTCAAAGGCTGCTCGCTACAATTAGGACAGTAACCATTTTTCGTCACCCATGCTTCACTAAGAACACGAATAATCTGTGATTTAGAGCGATAGTTTGTAGCGAGTCTTTGGTCAAAATGTAGATTCATAATAAAGTGTCAGCATCGATGGACAGTGATAAAAATACCAGTAAAAGGTGGGAATGTTGAGCCATATAAATCAGTGTATAGACCAAGTTAATGCATAAGCTAAGCAAATACCATTGAAAATCGTACGGTTCAGTGCTAAATTCTAGCAAACATCTGCCTCGCGAGTTGCCATGAGCAAGCCTACACCCAATACACCACCTGAACGTCCCAATGAGTCGCCGTCGAATAAGCAAGATGGCACAGTCGAGGAGCGTGTAGACACCACGCTACCGGACGCGCAACCAGTGGTAGATGGGGTGAAGGACACATCTGCAACGCCAGAAACCAATGTCTCGCTGATCAGTGGCAACAGCAAACCGCGTCAATATAAAGTCAACAATCCCTCGTTTTTTATGCAGCGCGGTTATCAAGTATTGCTAGTGCTAGGGCTCATTGCAGCGTTTTTCTTAGTTATGGTATATCAGACCTTGTTTGGTCGTATCGAGCAGCCGCAGCAAATGGTCACGATTGAGCAAGGTCAGACGTATTATGGCCTATTGCCGCAATGGCAAAATCAGATTCCGCTGTTTTCGGCCAGCGTAGCCAAGCTATATATCAAGTCGCAAGTCGATGCGCCTTTGCATGCAGGTATCTATCAATTACCTGAGAACCCAACCATCGCTGAGGCACTGCAAATATTAGAGCAGGGCGCAAAAGCGGCCATGGTAAAGGTGCAAATCATCGAAGGCAAAACCTCAAAAGATTTGTATCAAGCGCTGCGTGATAATGACAATATCGAAAAAGAAGTGCTGACCGCTGACAGTGATAATGCCAGCATCGCACAAGCGTTAGATTTGGCTGGTATATTGCCAGACAGCGTGACCAACAGTAGTGATCCTATCGTCAATCATAATCTTGAAGGTTGGTTTGCACCTGATACCTATTATTATGGTGAAGGGACGAGCGATAAAAAAGTGCTCACGGACCTATATAAACGCCAGCAAAAAGCGCTGACTGATGCGTGGGAAAATCGCGCGCCTGACCTACCTTATAATAGCCCTTACGAAGCATTAGTAATGGCATCTATCATCGAAAAAGAAACCAGCGTACCAGAAGAGCGTCCGCTAGTCTCTGCCGTGTTTAGAAATCGCTTGGTTAAAAACATGCGTATGCAGACCGATCCGACCATCATTTATGGTATGAGTAGCCGTTATGATGGTAATATTCGCCGCAAAGACATTGATGAAAAAACGTCTTATAATACCTATCAGATTGATGGCTTACCGCCAACGCCAATCGCGCTACCATCTGCTGCGTCTATCGAAGCAACCTTACATCCTGCCGATAGCGACGCCCTTTACTTTGTGGCAACCGGTAATGGCGGACACAAATTTACCAATAGCTTGGCTGAGCACAATCAAGCGGTAAAAGACTATCTGAGCGTCATGCGTGAGAAAAAATCTCAAACACCGCCGCAATAAAGCACCTTCTTATCTCTTATAAAACTTATCGTTTATTGAGCGCTATAACCTAACGATAGCGCTCATCAATGACATAAGGTCATATCATGTCAGTATCTATACAGACCAACGCGCCATCCGCACAGACGAGTACAGCATCGTCCACGCTACCGGAATCAAATGCTTCGCAAACGACGAACGCACCTACTGTAGGGCGGTTTATTAGCTTTGAAGGAACTGAAGGCGTCGGAAAAACCACGGCGATTGAGCAGCTCTGCTTGCAACTAGAGCAAAATAATATTCAATACCTTCGTACTCGCGAGCCGGGTGGTAGTCCGTTTGCTGAGCGACTGCGCGATATATTGCTAGACCCTGCGACTGAAATTGAGGATGATACAGAGCTTTTATTATTGTTTGCGGCGCGCTGTGATCATATGCAGCAAGTCATCCTACCTGCGCTACAACGCGGCACATGGGTCGTTTGTGATAGGTTTACGGACTCTACTATTGCGTATCAGGGTTTTGGACGCGGACATGGCGATAAAGCGATGCTGACCAAAATTGAGACGCTGATCGAGCAGTTTGTGACCCAATTACCTGAGCTAACTTTATGGCTTGATTTGCCAGTAGCAGAAGGCATGGCTCGCGCCAATAAGCGCAGCGCAGCAGATCGCTTTGAGCAGCAAGCGATGGATTTCTTTACTTGGGTACATACCGGCTTTAGTACACTTGCAAGTTCGCATCCTGAGCGCATACAGCGTATCGATGCGTCAGGCAGTACTGATGAGGTGAGCACGCGGATATGGCAGGCAGTCGTAGACAGATTTGATGTTAAATAATCATATTTGATTGAGCATGTTTATCTTATAAGTAGATTTAATAATCAAGCGGATGTAATAAAAATAAAAAGCCCTAGCATGTCGCTGGGGCTTTTTATTAATGACAGTTTGTTATTTAACCGATTATGACGTTAGCGGGTAAATAACTATAGAGTTTATTTATCACTATTTTTGTCATTCAGCTCACTCTGCTCGGCTTTTTTCCCAACCGCGATAGAAGCGTCGGTGTCAGTGTTGGCAGTCGAATGAGTAGCATTGTCTTGACCAGAATCAGGGAGGCGATTTGGATCAAGCGCTCCTTTTTTATTTTTAGGCGCGTTACCATTACCGTTGGTATTACTGTTATTAGACGTTTTGGTTTTCGAGGTCGCTGTCGAGTTTGCTGACATCACACCTTTATTCGCCGTATCAGTTGAGACGGCTTTTGGCACCACAGCTTTATCATCCGTCGCTACTGGCGCGATATTAGGCGACTTATCTACACCACTACTCACGCTCGTAGTACTTTTCTCAGCGTTTTTAGCAGTGTCAGTAGTCGTCTCTGGTTCTGCTTTTTGAGTGCTGTCACTGCTCAGTTCTTTTTCTTTACGTTTTTCAGGTGCTTTTGAGCTCGATTCAAAGTTAGCATCGGCGACCATCCGCGCTTGCTCTTGCTTTGGTGTTACGTCTACTGGTTTTGGCTGTACTTCATCATCCACGACCAGTGAGATAAGCTTACGATCACGCGGCACTGTACCGTCGAACTTATCAGTAATGACGTGCAGCTTGCCTTCTTTATCTATGGTGTACAGCGGCACAAACTGCTTGTTATCCGCTTTATACTGCTCAAAGCTATAGCTGTCAGTGATGTTGGTGATTTTGATGCGGGCTTTTTTGGACAGCATACTAGCAAGCTTGGTGTACGTCACATCTTTGCCAAATAGCCACTGTGAGTGAAAATTGGACTGCTTGTCGTCGCGCTCACTTCTGACTTTTTCATCACTGAATTTGAGACGGTATAGCTTACGTTCGCCAAATTCATGACGATAATGAATCTCAGACAAGGTATTCATCTCTTTGTCCATACTCATGGCAAACAAACGCCCAATACCAATCAGGTCGAGATGGTGATCAGCGTGATCCGAGATTGGGTTGCCAAAGTAAGTACGCAGTCCACTCATGCGCGCGCGCGCAATATTGGTATAGTTATTATGGGCAACGATGACGTCGAAGCCTTGCTCTTTAAGAGAGGTAGCGATGAGTAGCGCAATCGGGTTTGAGCCGACGATAAGAATACCGTTGGTCTCAGGCTCACGTACGCCCAGCAAGTTGCCGACCACCTTTGCGCCCAGACCCTGAATCATCACTGTGCCAATGATGACCATAAATACCAGTGGTACAAGCAGCTCAACGCCTTGAATATCATACTCTTGCAAACGAATCGCAAACAGGGATGAGATAGCAGCAGCGACGATACCGCGAGGGCCAATCCAGCTGATCATGAGCTTTTCATTGGTTTTTAGGTTGGAGCCGATGGAGGACGCCCATACCGATAATGGACGCGCCACAAACATGACAATAGCAAGTAGCACCAGACCTGCAAACCCTACGCTCAATAAACTTGCCAGCTCCACACGAGCGGCCAAAATAATAAATAGCACAGAGATCAGCAGGACGGTTAAAGACTCATTGAACTCCAAAATCGTCTCGCGTGGGAATTTTGGCCAGTTTGCCAAAGCCACACCCAGTACGGTCACGGTCAATAATCCTGATTCATGCTCCAAGTGATTTGATACCGAAAACAAGACCAAGACGAATGCGAGGGTAAAAACATTACGCAAAAACTCAGGAACCATATGACGACGCATGAGGAAAGCAAGCAACCAAGCGCCTGCCATACCAAGTGCGGTTGCCAACACGACAATTTTGGCAAATAGTAAGATACTACTGGCTTCACCGCCTGAGATGATATATTCATAGACCAATACCACGGCGATTGCGCCGATTGGATCAATGATAATACCTTCCCATTTTAGGATGTTGGATATCGTTTTGTTGGGGCGCACGCTACGCAGCAGCGGCATAATGACCGTCGGACCAGTCACGCAGACTAGTGCACCGAACAGGAGTGCAATCAAAGGATCGACATCAAATAATAAATAAGTCGATAGTGCTACGATAGCGATAGTGATGAGCACACCAACCGATACCAGCATTTGCACTACGGTACCGTGTTGTTTGATTTCATCGAATTCTAGGGTTAGTGAGCCCTCAAATAGGATAATCGCGACACCCAATGAGATGAAGGGAAACATCAACTCGCCCAATACCAAATCAGGGTCAAATACGCCCAGTACTGGTCCGACGATAATACCAATCAATAATAAAAATAAAATGGACGGTTGCTTCAAATACCAAGCCAGCCATTGGGCGGCAATGCCAATCCCAACCACGCCGGATAGCAATAGGGCGGTATCCATAAATTAATCCTTTTGTAATCTTGTCATATTTTATATCTATCAAATAACTGCCATAAGATAGTCGCTACCGTTCACTTCATAATAAGTTGCTATCATTACTTATCTTATCTGGGTCATAGCACTGATAGCCATCATGAATCACAACATGAGCTAGATATGATATATATACTATAAAGTAGCAAAGACAAAAGCAGTCCTAGAAAAATAATGTGGGTCTAGAAATGCAGAAGATGGAAAACAAGGGTGATGATAGCCAGCTTGATAAACGAGTGGTCGATAGTATTTTTACTAATTGACTTTTGTTTGTTTTGTGATTTGTTTTGCTTGCTATCATAACATGGTTTGATTCATATACATGTATATAGCGCCTGCCACGATATCAGCGCGCAGCCACAAAATTGTACAAAGTCAGTATGAAATAACCATGCCTTGGGTTATCCTGCATTATGGAAATAATGACAAGATAACGTTTTATTCATCATACAGTAGCTACGTTGGTCATGCACGCCGCCAAAACGACAATAATATGACGTCAGTCAGAGACGATGCATTAGCGCTAAGGGTTTATATTTACCAAAGCTAACAACCCTGATTTTGATTAAATAAGTATAAAAACGGGGCTGATATGATCGTTACTATATCAGCCTAGCGATAAAACATATATGAAATCGATGCATAGTACGAATACCATCGTGTAATATGAGTATAACGATATAAACAAATATAAGAACGCTGACCAATAACGATTGGGGTTATGTGCGTCAGGTAAGACGTTATCGAGTATCACCATCAGCTAATTACCAACAATAATAATGACCATCTATATGGGGGACAATATGCCTATCAATATGTTTAAAGCACAAACCACTGTCGATATGCGACTTTGGTTACAGCGCAGTGCGTTGGCACTCGCTGTGAGTACGGCGATGGTGGCTAGTATTAATGTCACCACAATGAACAATGCACATGCGGCTGTAACCACGGCTGACTTTTCTGGCCTAGTTCAACAAGTGACACCAGCAGTGGCACGCGTCAACGTCACCAAGACAGTCAGTGAGGCTGAGCTTGCTAAGGCGCAAACGGCCGAAGTGTTGCGGCAGTTTTTTGGCGATCGTGTGCGCATTCCTGATCGAGCAGTCACGCCAGCGATAGAGCATGCTTATGGTACTGGCTTTTTTGTCACATCTGACGGCTACATGCTGACCAATCATCACGTCATTGAGGGCGCTGACAAAATCACCGTCACACTTAATGATAGAACCGAGCTTGATGCAACCTTGATTGGTAGTGACGAGCGCTCAGATGTGGCTGTGCTAAAAGTTGAAGGCAGTCAGTTCCCCGCGCTACCGATTGGCGACTCAAACAGCTTAAAAGTAGGGGAGCCAGTACTAGCCATTGGTTCACCATTTGGTTTTGATTATTCAGCTTCCGCTGGCATCGTCAGTGCCAAATCACGCAGCTTCTCACGCGAAACCAGTGTACCGTTCATTCAAACCGACGTGGCGCTGAACCCTGGTAACTCAGGTGGCCCTCTATTTAATCAGCGCGGCGAAGTGATTGGTATCAACTCGCGTATATTTAGTGGAACTGGTGGCTACATGGGACTATCGTTCTCTATCCCGATTGACGCTGCTATGGATATCTATGAGCAACTAAAGACCAGTGGTGAAGTCGCTCGCGCATATTTAGGTATCTATCCCCAAGATATTGACCGTAATCTGGCCGAAGCTTATAAATTGGATAAACCCCAAGGCGCTTTGCTGACCCGTGTTTCTCCAGACTCGCCAGCACAAAAAGCAGGTCTAAAACCTGGTGACATTATCTTGCAGTACAATAATGTACAAATCATGCGAGCATCCGACTTATTGAATCTGCTTAATCGAGCAAAGCCAAGCGATCCGTTTCGCGCACAGATTCAGCGTAATGGTAAGCAGATGATCATTAGCGGTAAGCTCGCTTATGCACCTAATGATGTCAGAGCCCAAAGTGGGGATCAGCAGAGCAATGATGTACAACTGGGCTTACGCTTGCGTGATTTAACCGAGGATGAGCAAGCAGAAATCGCTGCAGATAATAAAACGGGTATTTTGGTTACCACCGTTGATCCGACAGGGCTTGCTGCCCGCTCAGGTATTTTGGCAGGTGACGTCATCACTAACTTTCACCAAAAGCCTATTAAAAAGGTAACGGATTTCTCTGGTGCGATCTCTTCTTTACCAAAGAAAGGCGTTGTGACCATAGAGGTCATCCGCCAAGGTATCCCTGCTATTATTGGTCTGCGTATTGAGTAGATATCTTTATCAGAGCATTACTGATATCGTTATAGCAGGGCGCGTCAATAATTGTGCTTGTCCGACATAGAGGTCGGCCTCTATAATGTTGGATTTTTTATCAAACCATTGAGGGTACTTCCTCATTCTAAAGTTACTCATAGAGTGGTTTGGTGATCGCTTAATACGTTCTAACATGGTATGAGTTGCCTGATAGACTCATAATCTCACACAGCTGCTAGGTAAATATGACTGACCCCGCTCTTTATACGCTAATTCTCTCTGTGGCAGCAGCACTGCTCGCGTATATCGCACTGTGGTCAGGGTTACAAACGTTCAATACCAATCCGACTAATCGCTTTATGCGCATTTGGTTTAAGCTAGCACTATATTATGCAGCTTATACCATGCCTATTTGGGCTGTATTGCTGGTCGTGGTTTGGTCTAGTGAGCTAACACCGATGCTAGCTCAGCTGTCATGGGCTATAGTATTGATGTCTGTATTGTTGATGGTGCTGTATTTTTATACCGTGATTGTACAACCCAATCGTTTACGGTTGGAGCATCATGCAGTTGACTTGGATTTATCTACCCCTCTTAAAGTAGCCGTACTGGCGGATTTACGTATTGGGATATATGGTGGCAAGCCACGTCATATCCGCAAACTTGTTGCCACTATTAATGCTTTGTCAGCGGATGCAGTACTGATTACTGGTGATTGGCTATATTATCCAAGTGCGGATTTGGTTGGGCAGCTTATGTTGTTCAAAGGTGTCAACAAACCTGTTTATACGGTGATGAGTACCTCAGATTTGCGTTATCAATCAATGAATACGACTAAGCAAGGTCAGCCCTTGCTAGAAGACACTTTGGCCAGTACCTTTGATGTGCTTGATATCAGTTATATCGGCCAACAATGTACTTCATTACCGATTAAATGTAGCGGAGCTAATAAAGAACGGTCAGTAGAGCAGCGGCTAAATACTAAAAGTAGTGATAAACACATTGTTAGAAAACGTTTTGTAGGAGATGATCCGATCGTAGCGATACTTTGCGGCTGGCAAGATATTCCTAAACCATCTACCGAAACTGAGGGGAAAAACACAGCTGAAAAGGCAGTATTTGGCAGTGAAATTGCTAATGCTACTAATCCTGTTATTATTCTGGCTTCACGATTCGATAGTATTAGCGATCTGCCAAAATCATTGCAGCCAAGACCATTATTAATTGCGGGTGCTGCAAAAAATATTCAAAAAAATATTTGGCTGGCACAAAAGCAAAAAGATATTGAGCGCAGTAGTCAGCAGTCAACATTGCTGAGTAACAGCCGAATGGGTAAGCAGCGCGGTTTATATCAGCATGCTAGTGCACAAATATTCGTCAGCAGCGGTATTGGCACGCGAGGCCTGCCTTTTCGCTTATATCGTCCCACCATTGATGTGTTGACGATTCGTTAACATTAATCAAAAGACTTATCAGTGCTGATTCATTACGCTAAACTAGCTATTAAGTTTAGCGTTTGTTTATTGATAAAGCTCCGAGCTTATATTTATAGTTTTCGATGATACAAAAGTCTCTTTTTGACCTTTGATTTATGATTGCAGCATCAATTGATTGATAGCGGTCAAATAAAAATATGCTACACTAGCAGGCGTTTTTATTATTATATTTTATGGCGTAACAGGTATTTGCGGTCACTGGCATCGATAATGCCAATACTCACTTGAGTACGCAGTAATTTATAATGTAAACGTTGTGATAATAAATAAAACTTCAGCATTAACATCAAGCAAGGGTTGGTCATTAGCGTTTATCAACGCATATAAATTTTTGGCACTTGCAAACGACCTATCATGTGACAGCTTTGATAAAAGCTAGGATAATACAGTAAGGCACGGTTATGAGCACAGCATACGACGAGATCAAAACCCGATTACAAGGCTCAATGGTAGCCTTGGTAACGCCCATGCACCCTGACGGTACAGTTGATTATAAACGTCTGGCTGACCTCATAGACTGGCAGATAGAGCAGGGCACACATTGCCTCGTTGCTGTCGGCACCACTGGTGAGTCGGCAACCCTATCGATGCAAGAGCATAGCGATGTCATTCGCTATTTTGTCCAACATGTCAAAGGTCGCGTGCCAGTCATCGCAGGTACTGGCGCTAATAACACCATGGAAGCGATTAAACTGACTCAAGATGCAGCAGATGCTGGTGCAGATTGTGCGCTGTTGGTTGCTCCTTATTACAATAAGCCGCCACAAGAAGGCTTATTTCAGCATTATCAAGCCATTGCTAAAGCCGTCAATATTCCCCAGATGCTCTATAATGTACCGGGTCGCACGGTCGTCGATATTGCCCAAGAGACGGTCGAACGCCTCGCTGATATAGACAATATCGTTGCTATCAAAGACGCGACAGGCTCTGTTGGTCGCGGTGAGCAATTGATCAAAGCCGTTGGTGACAGAATGGTCGTATTGTCTGGTGATGATGGCACAGCGCTTGATCTACTAAAAGTAGGTGGTAAAGGCAATATCTCAGTGACTGCCAACGTAGCGCCAAAAGCCATGAGCGAGACTTTCGCTGCTGGCTTGCGTGGTGATTTTGAAACGGCTAGTCAGATTCATGACGTAGTCAAACATCTACATCGTGACTTATTTATCGAGTCAAGTCCTATTCCAGCTAAGTATGCGCTACATAAAATGGGCATGATCGATAAAGGTATTCGCTTACCACTCGTTTGGCTCGCCGAGCAGCATCATGCGACTATTGATGAAGCGTTGGTTCGAGCAAACATACTATAACCTGATCTTCAGCGATTTAAGACTTGTTGCTTGACGACTCATACTCGAGCGAGCAACAAGTCAACTTATCATGATGAGTCAATCGCCTAAATGAGCAATAACTGCTAACTCAGAGAGACAACATGATGACAGTATCATCAAAGACGACAAAACTACTTCCTGCAATGCTGACCTTAGTTTTGGGTAGCACCCTTGTATTGAGCGGCTGCCAAGCGACCAAGAGCTTGCTTGGAAAGCGCGACAATGGCAGCTTAGACTATCAACAAAGCAAAAAGCTTGCACCGATAGAACTACCAGCTGCTCAAGAAACAGCGCCTTTCGTGCCTTTGTATCCAACACCGAATGTGGGTGCGAACACGCTTAAACTACAGAATGAGTCAGGCAATCAGTATCAGCTGCCAAAGCCTCAGCGTGCTGTTAGTAGCCCTTCGAACTAATTTATTTCTTCATTTGTACCGCCGATTTTTATGATTATTGATTAAAATAATATCGATATTGTAATAAGAGTCAGCGGTCGCTGCGCGTTTTTACCACATAAGCTTGAACGAACAGGAACCCCTATAATGCAAAAGCAACAACTGCTGTATAAAGGCAAGGCCAAATCTGTCTATGAAACAGAAGACAATGATCTTCTGATTTTACACTTCCGTGATGATACCTCAGCGCTTGATGGTAAGCGTATCGAACAATTGGCACGTAAAGGCGTGGTGAATAACCGCTTTAATGCTTTTATCATGCAAAAATTGTCTGATGCTGGCATCGAGACGCATTTTGAAAAGCAATTGTCTGACGATGAAGTATTGGTCAAGCGCTTGGATATGATTCCTGTAGAGTGTGTGGTGCGTAACTTTGCCGCTGGTAGTTTGGTACGTCGTTTGGGCTTAGAAGAAGGGCAGGCATTGACGCCGCCAACGTATGAGCTTTTTTATAAAGACGATGCGCTAGGTGATCCGATGGTCAATGAGTCGCTCTCTGTTTCTCTTGGCTGGGCGACCAAAGAACAATTGGCTAAAATGGAAGAGCTGACCTATCAAGTCAACGATGTATTAAAGGCATTGTTTGATGCGGGTGATTTAATCCTAGTTGATTTTAAACTAGAGTTTGGCGTATTCCATGACCGTATCGTATTAGGTGATGAGTTCTCACCAGATGGCTGCCGTATCTGGGATAAGAACACTAAGAAAAAGCTCGATAAAGACCGTTTCCGTCAGTCATTAGGCGATGTGATCGAAGCTTATGAAGAAGTGGCTGACCGTATCGGTGTGCCATTAAAATAAGCATTCGATAGGTAGTATAAAATAAAAAAAACTGAGCCTTGTGCTCAGTTTTTTTATGGCATTCTATAATGGTGGTACCCTAGTGAGGACTTGAATATTTGGCGGTAGGCTAACGATAGTAATGATTAGAGTTACCGAAATAATTACAGTGTACTTCACAATGTACATATTGAGATATTTAATATGATTTGATTGTCTCACTCTTTTTACTAAAATAAAAGCCTAATCACTTATGAATTACTTAATTTGATTTATCAAAATTTCTGAAAAATAATTTCCTTTTTTTCTATCTAAACAAGCAGTAACAAGCGTTCTAGGGCAACCAGTGTATGCCCCTACCTTGATAATAGGCAAATTATAAAATGCATCATCCACGTCATCTAATTCAATTTTCCAAATATTTGGATGTCTATCGGTCTTATCTTTTAACACTTTTCTAAACGTTTCTCCGACATAGATACTATAGCCATTAAGCATGTCAGCCGACTCCTGTATAATTTCATTATTGTGCGAATACTGACTTAATAAATAGTTTT
>Ga0098065_1000768_pt1 | contig 13230 bp, 9 predicted proteins | sample 25_taG_FD_75062 | JGI IMG/M metagenome (GOLD analysis project Ga0098065, IMG submission 75062) | Marine viral communities from Cariaco Basin, Caribbean Sea - 25_WHOI_OMZ | ecosystem: Environmental > Aquatic > Marine > Oceanic | place: Caribbean Sea: Cariaco Basin | collected 2014-11-08 | reverse complement strand
CTGTTCAGTTTCCGCAAAGAAATTATCGGGATAGCGGTTTAATACCATTTTACCAATGATTTTCACTGGGACTAATTCTTCTGGAATCAGTTTGGTCGCATCTAAGTGATCAAACGGGAACTTATCCGCTTCTTCTTCTGTAAATAACTGCACGCCAAATTCCCACTCTGGGAAATCACCGGCATTGATTGATTCAAAAAGGTCACGGCGATGGTAATCAGGATCGGCGCCAGAGATTTTAACTGCTTCATCCCAAGTCGTTGATTGCACACCCAATACTGGCTTCCAATGGAAACGCACAAAGGTGCTCTTACCGTCTTTATTGATTAGGCGATACGAGTGGATACCAAACCCTTCCATCATGCGTAAGCTACGTGGCAAGGCACGGTCACTCATCAACCAGATGACGTTGTGCATAGTTTCTGGGCTTAATGATACAAAGTCCCAAAAGGTATCATGCGCTGAAGCCGCTTGCGGAAAACCGCGGTCTGGCTCAGGCTTAACAGCATGTACCAAATCTGGGAACTTCATAGCATCCTGGATAAAGAAAATCGGCATGTTGTTACCGACGATATCCCAGTTGCCCTCATCCGTATAGATTTTTACGGCAAAGCCGCGCACATCACGTGGGGTATCTTTTGAGCCTTTGTTACCGGCTACGGTTGAGAATCGTGTAAACAGTGGCGTTTGCTTGCCAGTCTCCGTCAGAATTTTCGCTGTAGTATATTTTGCTAGTGATTCGGTCAGTTCAAAATAACCGTGTGCGGCAGAGCCACGCGCATGGACGATACGTTCTGGAATACGCTCATGGTCAAAATGGGTGATTTTTTCACGCAGTACGAAGTCCTCTAATAGTGACGGACCACGTGGACCTGCTTTTAAAGAGTTTTGATTATCCGAGATAGCCACGCCTTGCTGAGTGGTTAATACAGGCGCATCATCATCGGCACGTTGATGGGTTTCACCGCCATTACCGGCAGTCATGTTCATGTTTTTGGCTGGGTCATTATGATCAATATCTGTTTTCATCATGTCATCCTAGCTGGTTAATTATTGGGAGGGGTTAAAGTTAATGTAGGTACAGCTTATGCTGATAATAATAAAATGCCCCTAATAAAATCTATTAAGATAAATCAATTTATTAGTTTTATTTTTCTAAAATTACTTTAACTTAAGGGAAAGTCTTACTTCAGGCATACTTAAAACAATAGTTGACCTAAGCCGCTATTGTCTCTTTAATTATCATAATCTAAGTTGGCTGAGAAGATGTGTATATTTGGTTAAGTTTTTATGAGGATTTACTGAAAAATTTCAGGTTTTTTATTGCTGATTTGCAGGAAGTACGGTTAGAAAGCCTTTTAGGTTAGGATATATAGCGGATTAAAGAAGGCAGCAAAATCAACGTCCTATAAACTATCTGCTGCTCTTACCTTTTAATAAACACTAGAAAACGGTTGTTAGCCGGCATAGCTTCATCGGTTAGCAACTGTAATTGCTTGGATTTCGCCAGACAGATGATGGCTTCTATATCACGAATGCCACTATGATTATCACGCTGACGTAAGCTTTTATCAAACTGCTCATTACTAGCACTAGTAAATTTTCCCTCGTATTTAAAGGGCCCGTAGATAGCAAATTTACCGTTTTTAGGCAGTGTCTTAGCGACTAAGGCAAACATAGCTTCGACCAGCTCCCAAGCGATAATATGTAAAGTGTTGGCCGTAAATATGGCATCATACTGCTGAGTTAGCGCAATAGGTTGCTGCAAATCTAGGGGAATGGGCCGCTGCAAATTCGCTGAGGGATAAGCATTGGTCCAAGCATTAATAAAATCATGATTGGCTCGCACATCACTGGTCTGCCATTGCAAATGTGGCAGGCGCTCTGCGAAATAAACGGCATGCTGACCTGTCCCGGAGCCTATCTCTAATACCCGCGTCGCATCAGCAAAATGGACGCGCAATTCTTCTAAAATAGGGCCTTTATTATTTTCACAAGCCTGTGAATAAGGCAGTGCCGGCTGTGCGTGAATACCGTTATTGCTTAAATTGGTCATAATTCCTCAAGCCTCGCCTATGATTTGATTACAGTCTGGCTATAAAAAATAGCATTATCATCCGTCTCTACAAGCACTGCTCCAACCTTACTTTAATACATCCCCGCTTCTACCCCAGCCGCCAAGGTCATTGCTAGCGTTTCTACCTCGTCAATAAACTCATCTTGCCAACTGCCTTTGAGCACCATGATAGGTTGTACCAGTTGCCATCGTAAACCGGTAAAGATAGTCTCTAGTGCTCGCCGGGTGCCTGTACCATCAAAACCTGCACGAATATAGACGGCTATAGGCAGACCTTGCTTCTCTTCTAAAACCGGATAGTAACAGCGGTCAAAAAAATCCTTGGTCAATCCAGCCATATAGCTAAGGTTTTCAGTGGTGCCTAATAAGATGCCATCGGCCTGCAGCACATCCTCAGGCTCAGTGTCCTGTGGTCGCTTGCAAATTACCTTGACATCAATATCTGGATGCCCAGCACCCTTGCTAGCAGCATTGGCTAACTTTTCTGTATTTTCTGAAGGGGCATGAGTAATGATGAGCACCGTTTTCATAATTACTGCTCAGCATAGTGAAAGTTTACGACTTGCTGAATATCCGGATGGACACTTTTGGCAACAGGACAATTTAGCGCGGCTTGCTCAAGTACTTTTTGTGTGCGCTCATCAAAGGATTGCTGAAATTGAATCTCTATATGCACTTCACTAACTCGGCGCGGCTCAGCGGCCATAACTTTGGTCACCTCAGCGGTAGTGCCGCTAATGTCCAAATCCATACTGTCGGCTTTAATCCCCATAATCGTCAACATACAACTTCCCAAACTACTGGCGAGTAAATCCGTCGGTGAAAAGGCTTCCCCTTTGCCATGATTGTCTGTCGGTGCATCAGTAATAATCTGATTGTTAGACTGGAGATGGATGGATTGGGTGCGCAGATCGCCCTGATAAGTGACTTTAGCTGTGGCCATTATTTTTTTCCTTTATAGTTTATAAATTTTGTTTGTGGGCAACTTCGATACCCCTATCGTTACCATAGCAAAATCGCCCTTTTATTTATAGAGGCTTTGGTAGTTCATTTACCGAACTATATCCTACTTTCTTATTCTATTTTCGTCCCTTATAATGTTGATTAACTATTTATAATAAATAAGATTTTCCAAGGAATAAGCATGGCTAGTATTCACGACCTCTCTGAATATCAACTTTATAAGCTTAAAGCTATAGACCCTACTTTAAGTAAAAACTGGGAAGATATCATTGATAGTATCATGCCTGTACTAGATACTGAGAGTCAGCAGCGTATCTACCAAGACATTTTAGTGCCTCGAGGTATCAGCTATGATGTGAGCCAAAAGCTAGTCTATAGACGCCCTGAAACGCTAAGAGAAGTCGTACAAAACCTACAAACCAATAACAGAGACCTCCTCTCATTAACTCAACACATGCTTGCCTTTATTGAGACTCGGCAGCAAGATTACAGTGCAATGAAACTTGCTGAAGAGGTTGAGGCCACCCTTTATCATCTAGACCAATTAGATATGGATGATGCGAGAATTGAGCAAAAAAACCGACAGAAGGTTCGTAACGCTTATTTATATGATTTAGCTGAATGGGTAGAGAGTGTAGAGCTGACTATTGATGCGGGTCTACGTAATTTAGACAATGCTGCAGTTAAGGCCTATTTCAAAGAAGTCTTTATTAAACAACAGATTCAAGGGTGGGACTTTCGCAGCTGGGACTCCACTGACTTAGGCTTTCAAGAACTCTCCTATTTGCCCGCCTTTGTGATGACTGAGGGTAAAGACAGAAAGTTTACTATCGTAGAAGGGGATGATTATTGGTTTTTGACTGGCGCGGCAGATGATCCTGAAAAAAACCCTTATTCTTTCCGTCGTTTCCTATATGAAGATACTAGTGGTGACGACCACAATCCTTATGTCTATTTGACCCATATTGTGCTAAAAAAAGACCAACTGAATAATCAGCGCTATCTGGCCCATGCGGCTCATTGTATAAGCAGGCTATATACCTTGGACAGAGGGGTATCAGAAACCTTGCTTAAATTTAGTTTTGAAATCAAAAAATTATATAAAACTTATCTACATCCGCTGCTAAAGGCACCGCTAAAAAATGATGGCAGCCATTCAGAGCTTGTCGTCCAAGAGCGCATGATAAAGTACGAACAGCAGTTATCTACTCTTATCCTCCAAAAAATCCCTAAAATTTTTCGCTTTGCCCTTCATGACATTAACGACCAACTGTATCTATTTTATCAATTGGATAAGCTATTTAAGCAGATGATTGACAACATTAAAGACTTTAGATTGAACCCTTTAGCGAGATTCTCTACCAGTACTGAAATGTTGGCCATAAAACTAACCTCTATGCGCTTATTGATTGCCAAGTTACGGCCTATATTATGCGACCAAACGCTCGCTGAAGAAGAAAAAAAAGAATTATTAGATGCGCCTATTAAAGACGTACAACATCATATAGACCATAGTGACGCGGGGCTTAAAGAGCTTAAGTTGTTAAGATACAATATCCGACACCACCAAGATATTAAAGAGAACGGCAGCTTTTGGGAAAAGATGCGCCAGGGTAAAGCACCTTCTTACACTTTAGAAGAGATTGAGGAGGCAGAACGCTCATTACAGAACGAACTTTTCCTCTCTATCGTACGCACCGCTAAGACTTATAACCGTACGATTGTATATCCTGAATTTGAATGTAATGAAATCATCAATGATGACTATAGACATTATGCCCTTCCCGATGGCGACTCAGGCTTTAGTCGCTTGCCTCGTATAATAAAACTGCCTGAAAATAGAGAGAAATTCTCTATTCATACTATAAAACAGACGCTAAATTACGATATTTTTAGCAGCAACCAGCAATGGAAGCTAGCTTAATGCTGTAAAGGTGAACTAAATTGGTTTAAGCGCACATGAAATCCATGTCTTGGTAGTCGATGATGAGCTAAAACATGAATGTAGGTTAGACTGCGCTTAGACCTTCTATATCCTCACTAAAGATGCCGTAACGAATTGCTTAGTAATGAAACAAGTTAGCCACTTAACATAAATCCTTTAAGTAATAAGCTATTAGAGCTAATGTAATAGAGATAACTGTTAGCATTAAAGCTGCAGATTTTTACTCCATATGATTCATTAGATACTCTTAGCCAAGCACTCTAATAAGCTACTAGCCAAAGGATGGTTTATGTCAACAATTCGCTTTCAACTACAAGATATCCCCGATGGTGGGATGAAGTCTTTTCACCAAGATGAGCAAATTATTCTTGTCACTCGCGATGGGAATCAAGTCACTGCTATGCAAGGCAAATGCCCTCATGCAGGAGCAGATTTAGGTAACGGGCTACGCTGTGACAATCGCATTATTTGCCCTTGGCATCATGCTACTTTTGATGCACAAAGTGGTGACTTACTCGAGCCTTTAGCCATGAATGGGCTAGAACGTTACAAGATTGAAGAAGATAGTGCTAACCCTGATGATAAAATCATTCACTTTGATAAACCTATTAAATTCAAAGACCCTGAATTGCAGCAAAAAGACAGTCATACCTTAATCGTTGGTGGTGGTGGCGCGGGCTTTATGGCCGCTACCCATTTACGCGTCCAAGGCTATGCCGGTAAGATTACGATGATTAGCGCGGATGACCATGCCCCTTATAACCGCCCTCTACTCTCAAAAATGTATCTAGCTGGCAATATTGACGAAGATAAATTACTCCTCGGTGGCGGCTCGTGGGCAGAAAAAAACTCAGTAGACCTACGCATAAACACTAAGGCTAATGAGATTGACCCAGCAGCCAAACAAGTAACTCTGGATAATGGTGAGCAACTCAGTGCAGACTATTTAATTGTCGCTACGGGTGCAGAACCACAGCGGCCACCTATTGACGGTGTCGACCTAGAAGGCGTCTATGTGATGCACTCTTTTAGCGATGCTAAAGCTATTGCTGAAGCGGTTGATAATAAGAATCTTGTGATTACAGGTACCGGTTTTATCGGTATGGAAGCGGCCGCCAGTTTGACGCAGCGCGGCACCACAGCCTCTATTACGGTCATAGGCATGAGTGATAGTGTCATGGACAATATTATTTCATCGCAAGTTGGCGCCGGCTTACAACAGCTGCATGAGTCTAATGGAGTAGTCTTTCAAATGGGCGCCGCGGTCAGTGGGATTACCGGCTCGGCAGGTAAAGTAACAGGTGTCACCTTAAAGTCTGGTAAGACCATTGACGCTGATGTCGTAATAATGGGTACAGGCGTAAAACCTAGAGTAGAAGTGATTCAAACTGCTAAGAAAGATGAGAAGAATGGTGTGAATGTCTCGGCAAACCTTATGCTTGAGCAAGGCGCTTATGCTCTAGGCGATATTGCCAATGCAAATAGTGTTTTAGGTAAATTACGGATTGAGCATTGGCGTGTGGCGTTGCAACACGGCATGATCGCTGCGGAAAATATTCTTAATCAAGGTAATGACGCTATTGAGGTTAGACCTTTTGATGAGCGTGTACCATTCTTCTGGACGCAGCAGTTTGGTAAGAGCCTTCGCTATATTGGTCATGCTGAGACGACAGAGCATGCCATACTGCGCGGCAATCCGAATGAACTTAACTACGTAGAGTTTTATTTTAATGACGATAGTGATGACGCGAAAGTCGTTGCAGCTAGTGGCCTCGCGCACGATAAGGATATCATAGCTATTGGTGAGCTGATTCGCTTGGGTAATTCGCCAACTCGAGCGCAAATTAAGGATGGCTTGGATATGGTGCAGCATTTGCAAGATATTGGTTAGCCTATAATAGCTAGTAACTTAGTACTGTCTTTTAGCCCAAGCTATCTGAATCTCGATGGCTTGGATTTTATTAAAATATTTACTAACTTTAGATGATTCAAACCCATTAAGCTTAAACTCTACATTCACCTATATTGATATTTCTTACGTAATTATTGTTTTTTAATATAGAATTCTTGTCCTTTCGATATCCCTTTTCCTAGATCTATGCCTATATTTTCAACAGTTAAAATTACTAATTCATCGAATGATTTATTATTTCTCTGAATGCCTAAAATCTCTTTTTTATCAAAACTACCATCTTGCAGCTTGATAATAATAATATCACCTTTACGAATTGTACTATTATCAATTTCGAAACACAACACAGAACCACTTTTATATATTCCTATAACGTTCTCTATTTTTTTATATAAGTAACATGCTTCAGTTTCAATAATTTTCTCAATAAAAATTTGATATATAGCTCGTCCATAACCTTCAAGGAAATCAATATACTCGTTAAATTCTGTAATATTCAAAATATTATCTATATCTTCTCCGTGAGCAATATCGTTCCTTCGAGTAACAAGGTCATCAATTAATTTAAATAACTCATTACCTTTGTTTTCAATATTTACAGATTCTCTATATAAAAAATTTTCTGGGCGCTTACCTACGACTTTTAGCCTAGGAGTTAATTTAATGTCAAGATAATTTAGAGCCTCAGCTATTTTGGCATGTTTTAAATTCCCAGAACTAAGATAAAAGGCATCACCATTAAGATGAAAATTAACAGGATCTTCAACGCAAGAGTTTAGCTTTGCAAGAACAACTTCTTTTTCTATTCCCTCATATTTAAGCATCTTGCCTTCACTAAGAAGCGCAAGTAATTTTAACGATAGTTTAAAATGGTTATCACGAAAATTTTTAGGTAAATCATTATAGTTAAACACTATTTTCGGTAATTCATTAATATACTCTTTAATCCATACCCCAATATGCTTCTCTAAAATTCCGTATAATGAAATAGTAATAGACTTATACTCGAAAAGTTTCTTGGATACCCCAAAGCTATATAAATGATTACTAAAATCAACAAGCACTTTATTATCTGATTCTCGACTATCAACTTGAATGTTATTAACTAAATTAATATACTTAATATAATCTCTTATGCTATTAATATCTCTAATAAATATCTCTAAAGTTTCACTTTGCATCAGGTTTGACCTATATCAAATAAGGTGCAAGTAGATTATCAAAATATTCTATTCTAATTTTAACAATTGAGGGAATTGTGTTTCTACCATCGAACAGCCTTTCACCGTCTATCTCAATCGCATTATCATATTTATTATCCCTAATATTAGCCGCTACACTTAAAAGCTTCTTTTTTGAATCTAGGTGTTTGGCCATTGATTGCATTAGAGGATCATAGATAGTTTTTTGTGGCTTAGTTAATTTTCTTTCATATTTTGGAGACACGAATGCATCTTCGGCAAATATTCCATATGTTAGATCAACGGTATCATTGAACAATTTTTCCAGCTTTTGGATAGTTTCTATTGAAAACGCATTAGCTTGTTTCAGATATTCATCTAAAAACTCTTCAACAGTCCCTGAGAGTATATCAATAAATCGATATGCAAAGAATCGAAGCACTAATTCAACATCGTCCATTTTTCTATATGCTTCACTTTTAAGTAATTCATCTTCACCATCTCTCTCCAACGGAATGTTCCACATAACTCTAAATTTTTCATTTTTTGAAAGTTTTATACATAACTGATTAAAATTTCCATTATATAGTGCATTTCTAGTTTCCTGTGCAGTTAATTTCTCACCTCCACTATTTAGACGCTCAAATACAATTTGTTTTAACTCTTCAGCTTCCTCAGGAGTTTTTGCTGTTTCTTCAAGTAAGACAATAGAAGATATATATCGTCTGTCTATACCCTTTTGTACTTCTTCAGGCAATTCATGATATTTTCTTCCTTCTAACTCTTTCCAATATCCAAGATTTTCTAAAGCAAAATTTCCGCTATAAAAATCGTATATAGTTGTTAGACGTTGTAAACCATCCATAACTTCATACTTTGAATAATCATATTCATAAAGAAAAACAGGAGGTAATGGCACATTCATTATAAATGATTCAATCAATCTAGATTTTCTACCATTATCCCATCTTTTCCTTCTTTGGTACTCTGGATTCAATTTATAATCTCCACCATCAAGCATAGATTTTATGCTCTTTACAGGATATCTGGCTTGTTCAGTAACGATCCTTATCTCACCCCTTTTATATTTCGCATTTATTTCATCATCTGTCATTTCTACTATAGTTGCCTTCTCTTTTACTCGGTTAAAAACCTCACCTTCTATTCTATACATTTTATTCTTACTCCTTTCATTGTCTTTAATTGTTAGTAATCAAAGATTATATAAAAAATTTTAGCTTAAAAAATATTATTAAACAAATTTAAAACCTATCACTCAAACTAACGATAATTAACAGTAAAACCATACCTCTTTTCTATAGCTAACCCATTAGAGATTTTATACAGAGTCATGGAAATGGATTTGCGCCTGCCTTATTACTTTTATGACTGCTAGCTGGAAAATTCATACCTGTGACTTATTAACCGTATACTAGTTTTAGATAACTGAACTTACATACAGTATAATTAGCTTGTAGTCGGTAATCATTTATTTTTCTGGCTGTACGTAATTTCAGAGGCTGTAATAAATAATTCTCAACCGCTTAAATAACGAGTTATTCGTATTAGTTTTCGTAACTTCAGTTGAATAAGACAACGGCTAAAAACAATATATTTGATATTATCTATTAAATTATGCATGTGAAATATTTCGCACCATCGCGGCTATGATAATTACTAAAAATTAACGAGCTAAAATACACTTTGTATATGCCTTAGTAAAAATCTTTACTACTATTTTATAATTCACTCTAAGATAACCTGAATGATTACTAATGAGTAAAAATTATTTTAAACATTGATAAAAACGCTTATTTGTCATAGCTAATAGCTCATTGTCCTCTGGCGTATCTCCATAAGCATAAATATTGTCATAATCCTCTAATTGATAGCGTTGTTTAACTCGGATAGCCTTTTCAAGCGAACTACAGTCACCACCTAAATAATTACCCGTTAGTATCCCATTCGCACTCTCTACCTCAGTACAAATTAAATCAACACCAAGCTCTCGACACCAAGGCTGTAAATATAAATTGAGTGACGCTGACACAATAACCACCCTATCACCCCGCTGCTGATGCCAATCAATCCTGTCCAAAGCCTCACTTCTAATATATTGCGGTATGGTGACCTCTGCAAACTCGAATGCTTTGGACTTTGCTATCTCAGTAGCGACGCCTTTTAATGCAAATCGGAATACCTTTTCTCTTATATCGCCGCCCAGACTCCAGCCCAACTTATATTTAATTAATAATGGCAATAATACCAGCTTGCCTAGCCTTACTCTGTTCTTACTAGCCGCATAAAATATAAATGGAGTAAAAGTGTCTTGATGAGTGATCGTACCATCAAAATCAAACAACGCTAAATCCATAGTTATGATTAACCTTATACTTAGTCATGACATCGGCGATTCGCAATAGCTCGCTTAAATGAATAGTATAACGAAGAGGGTTTAGTTAAAGGCAGTTTATGTAAATCTTTTTATTAGAAGTAATTTATGAAGGGTGATTTATACAACTTAGTTAAGTAAGGAATAATCACTAAAGAATTTGAAGGGCGAATGACAGAAAACCATCCTCAGTCTCTACTACTTGATAGCCGAGTCTTTTATAAAAGGCTATAGCACCCATATTTTGAACAAAGCTGGATAAAGTAATACGCTTACGGCCTTCCGTTTGGCTCAGAGTTGAGCATAAGCCATATAGGCCTATTCAGATAGCATCAGCGTATACCTAATGACACTGCTTGCGTTCGTACTCTTCTCAAGCAGCGTCCCTAAAAAAAGTCATCATCCTAACCAATCAACCCACTCACATAAGGATAGTTTACCTGCCTTATAATGGCGAATAAAACGTCAAACTCTAGCAGTAATACAGGTTCTAACTTAATTATTATAACGATAATTCATGAATATCTACTACTGAGCATAAAGGTACAGATTTATATTTTGAATTATCCATGCGTAAAAATATTCAGACATGACGAACGATACTACAAGAACATATTCTTATCGCATAATTTAAAGAAGAAGTTGGTCTAAAACAGGATGCTATTGCTAATCGCACACATTATTGTCATGCAAAAAGCACGAATCGTTTTGAGCTAACACAACGGCTAGCGACCATATAACTCATCTACTAATTCAGCTAGCTCCCGTTTAAACACTTTAACAAACCCTATAGCAGCAAAAATCATCCAGACAATATAGATAGGCAACCATAGGTAGCGCCATTTAATAGAAAAGAAAATGGCAGAAGGTGTGTCAGTAAAGCCAGTTATCAATAAGTTGAGCAGTAGCGTCAGTATGAAACCATACAGGCTAATGCGTAAGAGCGAATGTCGTTTAGTCAACATTATCACCTCCCCTTTATCAGCAGTACATCGTTAAAGAAGACTGCCTTACTCATTACTTTAGCCGGACTCAAGCTGATAAGCAAACTGAATACAAGATTAAAGTTAAGAATATATAAACTAAAATGGCTAAGATCTATTCGTTAGTCAGCCTAATAAAAGTATTGCCAGCAACAATACTCTCCTACTAGTGACTAATTTAAGTACGGTATTCTAAAAAAGCACTGAATCTGATGAGTTTGCTTAAGTAATAGATGTTTTTCTAGTGATGAGACTACTTAGGTAAGCCCATATTTATCGTATTAGTGGCATAGATAGAGTTATGCCACTAGCTACTTAATTATTACAAGGGACTATGATGAGCTATAAACTATTAAGCGCCATTACCCTAGGGACTGCATTGCCTTTGTTAAGTATGACTAACGTTTGGGCAGGTATGGAGGTCAATTATCAAGTAGACTCACAGCCTTATCAGGGCTACTATGCAGCGGCTATTCAAGCGGACAAGAGCGAAAAAGCCCCCTTTATTTTGTTAATTCACGATTGGGATGGGCTAACGGACTACGAAAAAAAGCGTGCTGATATGCTGGCCGAGCAAGGCTACAATGTATTGGCCGCAGACATGTTCGGTCAAGGTATTCGACCTACGAAGATGGAAGATAAAAAAGCTCAAACTGAAATTCTCTACAAAGATCGCAATAAAATGCGTAGAGTCTTAGCAGGGGCTTTGAATCAAGGTCAGCAGTTGGGGAACGATGTCCACGCTGGGGTTACTATGGGATACTGTTTCGGCGGCTCAGTGGCATTAGAGCTAGCTAGAACTGGTTTTAATCAGAAGGCGTTTGTACCTTTTCATGGCGGCTTAGCTACACCTACTGATCAAAGTTATGAAAAAACTAAAGGTGAAATTATGGTCTTCCATGGATCAGCTGATGACTCAGTGCCTTTAGAAGATTTTACGAGCTTAGGTAAAACACTTGAAGAGAGTAAGATCGCTCATGAAATGATCACCTATAGCGGCGCTCCGCATGCCTTTACTGTGTTTGATAGCGATCGCTACGATGAGCGCGCCGATATGAGATCGTGGAATCGTTATCTAGACATCTTAGATAATTTATATCCTGAGCGCCGTTAAAACAAAGCACTGCCACCACTACAGGCACAGCCTTCCGTCTTGCGCTGCGGGCAACGGTCTCCCAGACCGTTGCTAATCCTTGCTCATAAATAGCGTTTTCTGTCTAAAGAATATCAAACTTCAAATGAAGAAAAGCCCCAGCTAACATAAGTTAATTGGGGCTAATCAAGTATAGGGAGCTGACGATGACCTACTCTCACATGGGCGAACCACACTACCATTGGCGCTAAGACGTTTCACTTCTGAGTTCGAGAAGGGATCAGGTGGTTCCGTCTTGCTATTGTCGTCAGCAAAGGGGGTATAGATATGAGTCTAAAAGTATTTGGGTTGAGCTTTTTGTCAGTGACTGAATCAAGCTTGCATTAGCAAGTATGATATAAAATCGTTATAACTTCAACAATACAAACCACTTGGGTGTTGTATGGTCAAGCCGATCGAGCAATTAGTACAGGTTAGCTACACACATCACTGTGCTTCCACACCCTGCCTATCAACGTCCTAGTCTTGAACGGCTCTTAAGGGAAATCTTATCTTGAGGTAGGCTTCCCGCTTAGATGCTTTCAGCGGTTATCCCATCCGAACGTAGCTACCGGGCAATGCCATTGGCATGACAACCCGAACACCAGCGGTTCGTCCACTCTGGTCCTCTCGTACTAGGAGCAG
>Ga0098065_1000762_pt1 | contig 13305 bp, 11 predicted proteins | sample 25_taG_FD_75062 | JGI IMG/M metagenome (GOLD analysis project Ga0098065, IMG submission 75062) | Marine viral communities from Cariaco Basin, Caribbean Sea - 25_WHOI_OMZ | ecosystem: Environmental > Aquatic > Marine > Oceanic | place: Caribbean Sea: Cariaco Basin | collected 2014-11-08 | reverse complement strand
TTCATGACGCACCCCCTGGCAGCTTGCTAAGCACCCACTTAAGCGCATTTACCAAGCTGCTTTTTGTCGCATCTGACACATCATCGAGCAGTTGTTGGTCGTTAAGCAATCGAGCCGTCAGATACAGCAAAACAGTGCCCGCATAGCTGCCTAGCAATGAGACAACCATCATTACAATCATGTTGGGCGTCTCTGTGGCAGCAGGAGTAATAATAAATGAGCCAACAAGACCAACGGTTGTGGCCGTCAGAATCTTGCCAGTGACTGAGCCTTTGCCACGTAATGTATCAGTCGTCAGCGACCAAAATGCGCCTAAAAATGACAGCAGGACACAGGCAACTAAAAACCACCACAGCGGAATTTGTAGGCCCATGTATATCTGGGTCTTATTAAGCTGCGACCACAAGCTCTCTGATTGTGCTGCGGTAACAGCAGCCCCTGCTAACGTCATAGCCGTGCCAATGCTAGAGAGCATTAGGCATTTAGCGACGTAAGCAGCGGCAAAGTATCGCTCGGGCATATACCCTCCTTAAATTTTTGGTACAAAAAAACCCTCATTACGAGGGCTGTGTTTAAAACTATGACTTATTATCACCACCATCTAATAGCAGTGATAAGAATCGGCAGACGCCAAAGAAATATAAATAGACCTAAGATTATGGCGACCTGCCACAATATCTTTATAATCTTTTCGGGTGTCACGTTGTTTATCTCAATCATAAACACTCCTAGTAATTTTAATGCAAAACGTTTATCATTCATCTATGATTTACTCCTAAGTGCTGTTAGGTGTGAATACAAAAACCCCCAAAGGTTGCTGCCCTTGGGGGTTTTGCTTTGTGCGTAAAAAAACCACCGCTAGGGTGGCTGTAATTAATATCCCGCTACTGATCGTGATTCACCAAGCTGTCTTGCAAACTCGGTCCAGTCATTCTCTTGCCCTGCTGGTACGTCAGCAGTAATCGTTTTACTGCCTTGCTTAATCTCAATCCTTACGGTCTTAGACGGTGCTTGCTCTGGGGCTTTTGGCAGATTAGCTCCCATGCTTTGAGCGGCCCAATCAAGCGACGACTTCTCCAGATTCTGGGTTATCACTCCATAGCTTTTATACTGGTCTGCGGCAACCTCGACCATTTTTGTGAGGTCGGATAGAGCTTGGGCGGACGCACCACTATCTTGAGCTGCTAAAAGCTTCTCCAGCCTGTCTTTATAAAGCAGTTGAGCTTGGCGTTTTTCCTCCGCTGATGGGCTGTTAGACTGAGCGTTATCAGCTATCTTGCCGCCAGCGCTAGCATATAAATCAGCAGCACGGCGTACATCGGACTGATACTTTGATAAATCCCCTCCCTTTGCGGACGCCTCCTCGAGAGCCTCAATAGCTTTTTCATAAGATTTTTTGTACATCTTTTTAATTTCAGAATCGTACTTACTTGTATCGTAAGTATAATCCGTGGGCGGCGCATTCTTGCTCTCCTTGCTCTCCTTGCCGCCACTGCCGTCATCATAAGAGCCGCCGCTTTCTTTCTTTTCGTTCTTTTTGGCATCTCGAGCAATATCGTACAAAAACTGGCTAGCACTCTTAAAGTTTTGCATGTCACGAGTGGTCATCATCTGACCATCCTGAAACCCCTGTAATTTGCCAAAATTGAGCGCCCCATCTTGCTGCCCAGATTTAGCGTAAAGCTTGCGAGCTTGCTCAGCAGCTTGAGCTTCGCTTAGTCCGGCTGATTTTAAAAACCCCTCTACGCCTTGGCGAGTACCAAACTGATTGCCTTGGTCTGGGGCTAGTGCTTGCTGACGTTTTTCAGCTAAAGCGTCTTGAGCTATCTTCAAGTCCTCAAGCTTGGTTTGCAGCTTGTCGTAAGCCTTGTAAGCCTTGTCTGCTGCGCCTTTCATGTTGTTGCCAGCGGCACTCGCAGAGTTGCCAAGACCGCCAAAGCTAGTGGATGCTCTATCAATGGGCGGCTTTACAGCATCAGTCGCCTTTGCTGCTTTGTCCATCGCTTGGAACGACACACGGCCTGTTTCGTCAATCGTTACTGTTAGCCCACGCTGCGCCGCCTGAGCCTTTGTGTTGGCATCGATGATGTCACCATTGGCTGCGATCTGCGCTCGAGCTGTCTTTTTAAAAGCTTCAGTTAGCTGCCCTGATGTTGCCTCGCCGTCTTTGACAATCATGCCGTAGGCTTCTGAGTAAGCAGCTGCTTGCTTGGCTGCCTCTTGACGGGTTGTAAGACCTAATAGCTTGTAAGCCTCGTTAACTGAGTTGACGCCCTCGGTCAACGCATCTAAGCGCTCATTAGCTAGGTCAAGACCTGCTGCCAAGTCCTCGCCTGTTAATTGTCCCTGCTCACCTAAGTCATTCCACATAACGATTAAGTCTTGCAGCTCAGTGGTGTTTTTAGCATTCTTAATCATGCCTTGTAGTGCGCCCACCATGACTTCACCTGCGTCATAACCTGAGTCTGTCAGCACTTCAAAGTTGCCGGATAGCTCCATGACGGCCGCTTTAGCCTCACGATAGCCAGCTGTCAGCCCTACACCCACTGTTTCAGCTAACTTGTTGTAAGCTGCATCGATTTTCTTGGCATTAGCAGTGATTGATGATGCAGCAAGCTCGTCATCGTTCATCTTATCAACGATGGCCTTGCCGGTATCGTCGATAGCGACTTTAAGGCCTTGCTCGGCACCGATAGCCTGTAGTGCTGCTAAAGCATTTTGACCGTGTGCCTTAACCTGAGCCTGAGCCATACGGACAAACGCACCCTCTAATGCTTCGGCTGATGCTTTGCCGCTTTCACTCATCTCTTTATATTTGGCCATAGCTGTCTCAGCCATCTCACTGAGTCGCTGCTGGTTCGTCTTAGCTGCTTCATCTAAGGCTGTTACCGCTGCTGACTTGAAATTCATGGCCGCTTCCTCAGCCGCACCAAACGCCCTTACTGATTCCGTTTCCAGTCTTTTGGATAAGGCTGACAAACTGTCTGACAAATCACCAAATGACAATGCTGCCAAGCCGTTAGCGATAGCTGATAGCCACTTAGTGCTAACACCGTAAACTAGATTAAAAGCAATGCTTACGGCTGACAGCGCATCATTGACGACGCCTAAAGCAATGCTGACGCCTTGGATGGTACGAGTTAAAAACCCAACTTTTTCACCGGTGCTTTCGACACTGCCGGTTAGTGCTGCAATCCAGCCGTTCAAGTTTTCATAAAGACCTGCAATAATGCCGCCTACAGTTCCAAGCGTGTTGATTAGCTGATTAAATATTTCATTAACTGCCTCTACTGTACCAGGGTCCATATCGTCCAGCGCTTCACTAACCATATTGATAGCGTCAGAGAGCTTTGACGACTGATTGACCGATTTGTCCATTGTGCCAACAAAGTCAAACATCTTATTTTTGAGCACTTGCAGCGAGTCGCCCACCGTGGTTGGTAGTGTCGCAAACTCCCCTGTAATAGTTGCCGCTTGTGACTGCACCGCTTTAATAACGACCTCGGACGTTAATTGCCCCTCCATCGCCATCGCTCTAAGCTCACCCTTGGTGACGCCTAAGCCATCAGCCATTGCTTGCGATAGCCTTGGTGACTGCTCCATGATTGAGTTAAATTCATCGCCCCTGACCACGCCACTTTGGAGGCCCTGTACTAATTGGGTGATTGCAGCATCAGCAGCGGACGCACTACCGCCTGATAGCTTGATTGCTTGGTTAATCGTACGAGTGACTTCTAGCACTTCGCTTTGCGCCAATCCTAGCGATTCTGATGCTTGACTGATTCGAGCAAACAATTCACCAGTGCTTTCAACGCTACTAAACGTCTCGTTAGCAATCTCTTTAACCGCGGCAAAGCCTTGCTCAAATGCTGCGCCCTCACCTGTTGCCAGTTTGATTCGAGCCTCTAACGTCTTAAAAGCATCTGATGTTTCAATGATTTCAGCAATCCCGATACCAAGGCCGGCAGCTGCCAAGATGCCTTGCAAGCTACCAATAGCGTTTTTAACACCGGCAACACCACCGCTAAACTTCTTAGTGCCCTCTGTCGTGTTATCCACTTGGTTATCAAGACCGTTAAGCTCACGCTCTAATCTATCAATCTGCTCAGTGGCTGCCCTTGTGACTCGTTCAATCTCACTAGCAGGCGCACCGCTATTTTGCTGAAAATCGGTAACGGCTGCTCTTAGCTGGTCGACCTCAGTGCGAATGTCATTAGGCATCCTGAGCTGAGTCATGCGGTAAATAGCATTACGTGCGCCATCTGCCGTGTCTGATGCTCTATTCATTGCCCTAGCCATCTCATCAGCCAGGGTATTACTTGCCCGTGACGCTTGCTGTAGCTCAGTCTCTAAGCGGTTAATCTCAGCAGTGGCTCGCTCAATATCATCTGGCGATGCGTCAGTGTTGCCAAGTCGCTCCGCCTCATCTCTAGCTACTCGTAGCTGCTGTGCTAGTCGTGACGTGTGCAAAGCCGCTTGACTCATTGCTGTGTCAATCTGCGACTGTGTTAGCTGGGCGCCTGAACCCATACGCCTAAGCTCTAGCGCTGCTCGCTCAATGTCAGCCGTTAAATTGCCTGCGCCTGAGCTGCCAAGCTGACCCAGTAAGTCAGTGGCTCTTAAAGTGTCAGCGTTCATTTCGGTGACACGCTGCTGAATTGATCGTGTCATCTGTGCAAATCTATCGCCTGCCTCGCGTGCATTTTGGTTAAACGAGTCGGTCAGCATCTGCAATCTGACGCTAAAATCTAAATGGTTGGACATTGGCCACCTCAAATTTTGGGCAATAAAAAAGCCCCAAATAGGGGCCATTGATCATAGTGCTGAGTCTTTATTTTATAAGTGCTTAACGCCAATTCAGACAGCTAAAAGGGCATTACTGATCATCGCTAAATCTTTACAGGCTTGGGCAGTTTGCCATTCTTAATGTGACGTTCGCCGATGTAGTAACGCTTAAAGCAATCGGTATCAACAAAGACCACCGGCTTTTTGCCAACCTTGCTTTTATTCTCCGATAGGCCGACATATGCCACCGCATCATCTTTGACGTGTCTATCGACCAGCAAGGTAGCTTGTGCCGATAGCTTATTGATTTTCTCGACCCACTCACTGCCCCATGCCGCGAAGGTTTTGGGATAATGCTCATTGGTTATTGGCGCAGCTACTAGGGCAAGTTGTTTGGGCGTAATCGTCATGGCCGGTACCTTATTTTGGTTATAAAAAACCGCCCTTACGAGGCGGCTTGGTGTTATTAATTAAAGAGCAGTTATTGGGCTATAGTTTCATCCAGTTGTTGTCATAGCCAGTAAAATCAAAGAAAAATTCTGTATCACCAAGACCGACCAACGGTAGAGTGATAGATGCTTGACCAGATATCTTGAAGGCTTTTATTAGCTTCTCCATATCACCGGAGGCAAAGCTGTTTTTGCTTAAGACGCCCTCACTGGTTTCACGCACAGTATAAACATTGCTAAGACTGCCGTTTTTCTTGTATCTCAACTGGCACGAAACATCGCAAGCTGTATCAGCAGCAATCACAAATATCGTAAGCCGCTCCGTAACTACGCCCGAAAGGTCTTTGTATTTCTCGATATCCAAGTGCATTACTGCATCATTGTAAGGATTGCCAGTAGATACCGTATTCAGCGATTGGATTTTGGCGTACCGGGAGGTGTTCACCTCACTGTACTTCCAAAGAGATTTCACATTAGGATTGGGAGTGTTCGGCTTTGTTACCGTACTGCCTATACCACCACCTGGTCTAGCGGCATCCATGTCATCAAAACCACCACCACAAGCTGTCAAAGTAAGCGCGAGCGCAACAACAAGAGAATATCTAAGTAAGCGCGAGCGCAACAACAAGAGAATATCTAATAATCACCACTAAACCCCCAGTCCGCATTGTGAGCAGTGCCACTTGCCACCGATGGGCTTAGTAAAGGCATGATATAGAGCAATCATTGCCCATATAATAAGCCACAAGCCGCCTGAGATTAGTATCAGCACTAGATGCACAAGCCAACTCATCTGCTTAGTATTGCGATAATGGAGAGTTGGTCGCCCCTCGTTAGGACAGACCATCATCTTTTGTTCTACTTTGCTAGCCATATCAACGCCTTGTTGTGTAATTTGTTTTAACCCAACTTTAGCCCATTTGCAACAATTCAGCAATAGCTAGCTGTCCATAAACTCCTTCCAACCTTTTTTATCTGCCTGCGCTGCTCTAAATGCAATCGCCATATCTTTTAGATTGTCTGAGCGCTCACGGCTCATAGCTTGTTGATAGCCTCGCCATGTACCAAAAAACATATCCTCTATATCGGTGGCACTAAATCCTATCTTTGCGAACTTGAGTAAGCTGTCATACCAAGTGTACTTAGTTGCTCGCCCAGACTTATTAGGGGCGTGAAAATCTGTGTCAAAAAAAAATCGCCTGAATGGCTGACCAATGCCTGCATGACCTTTAAAAATTCCAACGGCTCAAGCTCTCGGTAAAATTCGCCAGGCTTATTAGTTAGCACGGTAGCAAGCATCACAGTCTCGTCTGCAAAGTTGCCGACCAGTGCCAACAGATCACTATTAGCAATCGAGTTATTAGCTTTTACGATGCGCTCAAACTCTTTAACAAACGGTTGAAACGCCCTTGTAACTTCGGTCAAGTCACGCATCTTAACCCGCTTAATCTCAATGACCTCACCCGCTACTTCAATGCTAGTGGTGCTATCATCTTTAATGTCAGTCATACTTCAATCTCCGTGTAAGGTAGGTCAGGTGCCTGCCCTGTAATTATATTGTCTCTAACAAACACTTTAGCGCCCACCTCGTAAACTTGTCCACTGGTCGCTATTGATATGCTGCCGCCGCTCAGCGCTTGCACATCGTAGCTATTGCCATTGCGTGCAAGCACAGTCGCTATTTGCTGCGCTGATTGCTCAGTAGCGTTTTTAAATAGCATCCATAAATTACCACTACCCATTAGACAAGCTCCTTGTCAAAGTGACGCTCAACATCAAGCGTTTGCTCAATCTCTAGTGACTGATTGCTGCCAAGTTTGCCGCTGATGCTAGTACCTCTCACCATGCCAACCCACTGCTCGCCATCATCAACACCGATTAGTGTAGATGGCTTCAACACCCCAAAGTCACTGTGCAGCGGCATTGTGATACCGATATTACCAATATCGCCCGTGTCACTGAGTATTGAGATGCCTCGACTTCGAGCAACGCTATTGTCTGTTATCATGTCGCTAGTGACCATTGGCGGCTGATAACCCCCACTTGTACCTGTGCGATATATTAGAGCGCCTACGCTACCCTCACGCTCGCCCCACACCTGCACACCATTGTAAGCGGGTTTGTTTACTCTGCTACGGCTGCGGCTGGTGATAAGCGATTGTGGCAATGTCAGCAATGGCGTTTGCGCTGACCACTCCCAACTAGGGATAGGATAACGCTCAAGCACATGGATAATATCAGCACTCATATCAGCATTGATGAAGCCACCTGCCGCTTCTGCTACCCACTGCAAACTATTGATGGGTGTTCTGCCAGTGTAGCTGTAGGTATTAGCAGGGATCTGCCAACCGTTCTCACCGACCAGTTGCCAGTCCAGCGTAAAGCCTGACGGCACACCAGAGCGATTAAGCTCGTCCTCAGCTATCTGACGTGCTGACATAAGGGTATCGTATTTAAAGCCACGCTGCTTTGCGTATGGGTGCGCTAAAAGCATCGCTTTTGACTTGCCCTTGATAGTCAATGTGCTGCTACCAAATGCTATGTTGTCATCACAGCCATCTAAGATAAATCGCCACAGATTGCCGTTTACAGTCAGCTCAACGCCAATACGTTGCTCGATAGCGGTATTGACTTTTGGCAGCTCAGACAGCGGCACATTTGCGCTAAATGACCAGCAATAACTATTGGTATCAATGCCTACATTAAAGCTAAATAACTTAATCTCACGCCCATCATCTGACCGATTTAGAGCCACGCTGTTTGTCACAAATATAACTCCTGTCGATGGTTGGGGATTTGTACCGTCATCTTCTTTAGCTGTTAATACTAAATAGCCGTAAACATTAACAGCACTTTTTGCTATTGATAGCTTGATGCGTGGCGACTGACTTTTGGGTCCGCACAATACAACGTTAAGCGGTAGCGTAGGTGCTGCTAATTGCTCTCTTAGTATTACTGTCTGCCAAAGCGGAGGCGGCAAATAGCCCGTAAACCAAGACGGTAGCTTTGCCGTCTCTATAAGATTGCTGTATCGATAGCCGACTAGGCGATTATAGTCGCTAGACGTATGGCGCATGATTGCATCGAGGTAGCTGTATTCGCCTTGTACCTTGCGCTCAGTTTGACGCGCAAGCATTGCTTCAAAGCCGTACCAGTTGCTATGACTAACCTTTTTAGCTGTCTCATTGAGCAGTGCTTTTGACTGACCAATTAGCTCACTGTGCTCACCCTGATGGGCGCTGCTATCACTAATGCGCTTTGCAGTCTCGGATAAAATCTGATCGCTTGTCGTTAGCTTGATATTAGCCTCAAACTGAGCTTGTCTGTCTGTGCCAGTCAGTCTTGATTGCTGCCAATCTGCGCTGACATCATGAGTTAAAACCTCGTTATTCTCAAAGCTGCCCCGCTTATCAATGCCTTGTAGCTTGCAGTCCTGCATATCGCTTGATACGTCAGCGATTAAGCCCCTAAAGACGTTGCTATCGTAATAAGCATCAACCGTAATATTGGGGCTTAGTGGTGGCACTGCATCAATACTTACACCAACAACAAATTCGGTTGCTGCCAGCTCGATAGACGCACTAACACCAATCTGAGCATCGATACTGACACTAACATCAACATTGATGGGCGAGCACATCACAACATCAAGTGGTAATGGTGCAGGTGACAACTGCTCAAGCAATATCACTTCGCCAACATCGCCATGACCAGCAGCAGTTAGCACAACCGATGCAGTTACAATGACTACAGCATCAATGCTGACGTTGCTATCAATAGCAATCGGCTCGCATAGAGTGACATCGAGAGGCAAGTTTGGTGCTGCTAATTGCTCAAGCAAGACGACATCAAGTGCTAAATCAGGAGGTACGTAAGCCATGAGTACCTCTAATTATGTTGGCGCGACTGTCTTGTAAGGATGACCAGATGGCAGTTTGTCAGTTAAGCCATGTTTATGCGCTGCGTAACCAAAGAGCTTGTCGATGTTATCTTGCGTAAGCGTCTCATTAGTGCCCAACACTAGCATCTTTTGCTCATGAGCTGCGCTACTGTCTGAGCTTGCGTACTGACCTAAGAAAACACTGTTATCAGCCTCAGTCGAATCAGTAGTACCGATGCTCGACCCCTGCAAGTGACTAGCCACATCTCTATCAACAGCACCGTTAATATGCCAAGCAACGCGCCCCGTTGACCACTCATGCTCTAGCAAAATCATATAGTAACTATCTGCGGCTATCGTGCTGCTTGATGAAAAGTTATCGTTTGCAGTTGTTCGGCTGTTTTTAGAGCTTAATGATACAAATTTATTGTTTAAAAATTGGATAGCCAATCTTGCCTGATACCTTTGACCAGATGTATCAGTAACATGGAAAAAAGTTGTATTATCAATTTTTGGCTTAACAACCATGAACAACCATGCCTTGCCAACGCCTGATAGCATACGCTTGGCTTTATCAGTGTTGTTATACAAGCAATTATTGCCTGACAATATTGATAGTCCGTCATCTTCTGTCCTAGTCACTGACCCAGTGCGCAGGAAATCAGATTGATTGCCTGACAAGTCATGCCATGCGGTTATATCGCTACCTGTACCGCCTGACCATTCAGCCGAATCCGTATCGAGGTATAGCTTAGGCTCAATGAGCTTCGGACTCCAACTAACTACAAAGTCATATGCGCCATGCGTGATAGGCTCGCAGCCGTCAGCCACATATGTAATGCCAACCTTGATTGTATTAGAGTATGGGAAACTCCAAAGTCCAGATGCATCAGGGATAGCCTTGCCGATGCAGTTCCCAGTTTCCCAGTCAAAAAGCAAAACATAGTCAATTTTTGAGCCGTCATACTTTTTCGCCCGTCCTGTTATCGCGCTCATAGCAACCTCTAAATACTAAATTTAATTGACGTAACGCCCACATAGCCGCCTTGGTAGATCTTATCTTTATCAAGCGTGATAAGCGCAGCATCAAACTCAGCAAGCAAGACGCCTGATGAGTTGATTAATTTTGCTGTAGTTGGCACACCCGATGCCACCGCCAAAGCCTGTGGAGGCACTTTGAAAGTTAAAATACCGCCCGTTATGCTCAGCTCAACAGGGTTTGGCAGCGTTAACTCAACTGCCAAAGTTGCGCCAACATAGATTGATAGCTGGGAGTTTGTGCCTACATTCAGCTTATCCGCCAAGCCTTGCAGCATGGCGTTTTTTGCATCATCAGTTAATAGCATTACTCACCTCTATCTCTATCAATGTTGGCATGATAGCCAATTGTAAAATCATAGTTATCTTTGCTCGAGCCTTGGTGTTGCTGAATCGCATTACCAATCCACACTGGATATTTAGCTGCGCCCGTGTTTATCCTGACCACATTATTAGCCGCCCAACCGCTGCCCCATGCGCCTTGCGGTATCGTAAAGTACGGCTCGCTTGTCATGGGATTGGTAGGGCTGGTGGTTGTTAATGTTGACCCTGTGTCAATCTCACCCACTGTCTCACCGATAATTTTAAACGCTGTTGCACTGGTAAAAACTAGCGCCCAGCGCTCCTCGATTGCGTCACGGTTAGTCACTACAATAGGATTGTTAGTGATTTGCAATTGCGAGGTAGCTTTATTGCCAATGAGTGTATTGCTAAAAACACCGCCCCATGACTGCTGACTAAACACGTTATACGCCCGTGCTTGCAAGTCACCTGCCAATAGCATTGAGCTAAAGACTGCTTGAGTGCTGTAGTCATGAGTGATAGGCGTTGATAGCGTCACGCGACCTGATATATCGGTCTCAACGACTAACGCAATATCCATAATGCGATATTTAGCCGTGAGTGGCGCTGTATAGCCTGACATATCAAACATATCGTTAAGCTGCAAAGTGCCCGCATCTAAATCGACATTCAGATACTCATAGCTAACTTTTACGCCCTCACTATCAACAACGCTCACATCAGACAAGCGCTCAAAGCCTAAGTCAAAAGCATCGTTAGGTGCATTGGTTGGCAGCTCCATCGTCTTAAGCTCAGTGATAGCGATACTGTCACCTTTGCGCACAAACGGCACACGACCATCTGTAGGCAGGCGCACCGGATCAAGTCCAATAAGCTCTTTATCAAGCGGCAAGTAGCTGTAAGCAATGGCGTTGTAACGCACACTATCAGGCTGCACGTAGTAAGGTTTATTGATGTAGTTTGTGCCACCATCTGCATAGATATTAGCAGCGTCATACCAAGGCTGATTGACCACATCAGGGTTGGCAGTAACGCCTAGCTTCTCGTAAAAATAAAGTGCCGCAACACCCGTCTTAAAATCAACCGTACCGTGTGCGTACTTGCTACCTGTGATATTTCCTTGAGCGTCAGTCGATAAACTCAAGTTAGTGCCATCAGCAAGCGTACAACTAATCTGTAGCGATGCCTTTTTGATGGGCGCTACTGGTGTTCTAAAAATGATATTAGCAAGCGGTACAGGGTCGTTTTCGCGCGTCATTGATTGCAAGCTCGTGCTGTTGCCCATACTCGCAGCCCAACTTGTGAGCGCAACCACTCCGCCCTGATAGTCGATAGTACCTACCTGATTCTTGCCGCTAAAAATAGCGCCTGACTTGTCAGTGATAGCACTTGTAAATACAGTCGCATTTAGCGAGCCTGGCAATATTGGGGCATCAACCGTTTTTGGCAGCTCAAGATACATGGCGCTTGGTGTAAACTTAGGTGTTTTTGCTTCGGTAGCTGTGTTTGTGCGAGCTAATCCTGATACCGTAGGATTCCTAAATTGACGATTGACCGTCTTAACCCACGGCTTAAATACAGGTGACACACCGGGTCGAGCTAGTACATCTACACCCGATACTTGCTTAGTCACTGATATTTCAGCATTGATTGTTTTACCAGTAGCATCGACCGACTGACTGACAATACTTACTGTATAAGTTGGGTCGATAAGATAGCTGAAATCACCATCGCCAAAGCCCGGAGTACCTCTTGAGTATTGAGCATAGGACTTGGCGCTGGTCACATTTAAGCCGTCAAACTCTAGCTTGAGCATATTACTCTCTGAGTACACCTCAACAAATCCACCAATAAATGTATCTGTAGTGGTAGCTGATACGACTAGATTACCACTACCGTTGACCGTTGCCGCCCCTGTTACAACCTTTGTAGATTCTGACAGTAGAGCGTTATAGCTTAGTGTGATTTCTGTGCCGGTCGCTAGCGTAGTCTTAGGCGCAAACTGCAACTCATTGCCAACAAGCTTGCCTGTTGCGTCACCCGTAATCACACCGCTTGATACTGTAGCTGTTCTGCCACTACCCCATGTAATTGTAATGTCACCCACAGGCTGACCATCTAGCGGTAATACATGATGGGCAGGTGCAAGCGCTTGCGGCTCATACTTAGTCGTGCCAAGGTCAACACCGAACGTATAGATGATATGACTACCTGCATCGGGTATAGCCTCGGTCGATAGCAGCACGGTTTTACCACGAATCGTGCCACGGCCATTGCCGCTTGAATCTACTAGATTATTACGGCCGTCATCATGCACAACATAAGCCCTGCCATTGACCTGATACGTGACCGTCACGCTGCCCGATACTGGCTCAGCGCCTAGCTCACGCACAAAGTTGTACCCTGCGTTATCATCAACTATCTGATAATCCGTCTGCGCCACTCGGGTAACAGCACTAGCGGGTTTATATGAGCCGGTCACTTGCTTGCTGCCCCAATTGGCATTGTCGTACCAAGTGATTTGCCCTAAGTCATACTTGATAGAGCCATACGCCACCTGAGCGCTATCTACAAGCTCGCCATCGCTATCAGTCAGCGTCTTACCATTGACTGTAATTAATAGCGTCCCTGCGTAAACACCGTTTGGCAGATTAAGGCTAGTATTGGGCGCTATAGTATCGGTCTGATTAATCTGTATCGTGCCGTCACTGCTTTTAATGAGTGTTAGCTGCTGATTAACTGGGTCACGCTGAATCAATGGCGTCTCAACCTGAGTGCTTGGGACAACTTGCGTATAGATAGAATCTAAGCGCACTTGACGGCTAGTCATTGCGGTTACTGGCTCGGCTA
>Ga0098065_1000759_pt1 | contig 13352 bp, 10 predicted proteins | sample 25_taG_FD_75062 | JGI IMG/M metagenome (GOLD analysis project Ga0098065, IMG submission 75062) | Marine viral communities from Cariaco Basin, Caribbean Sea - 25_WHOI_OMZ | ecosystem: Environmental > Aquatic > Marine > Oceanic | place: Caribbean Sea: Cariaco Basin | collected 2014-11-08 | reverse complement strand
TTATCCTCAATTTAAACTACGCACCATAGTGGTTAGCTAATGACACTAGGGGCAGGTTTGGGTAAGATAGCATACTTTATGGCGTCCACTAAACGCGCACACTGTGTATGCGCTGACGGCAGCTCGCTATGCCGCCCAGTATTTAATACCTTCTTTTCATTATATCAGGCAGTCGCTAATGTCAGCTTTGTTCAAATTTATCAAGCGCATACTTATCTCTCTCATGCTGCTATTCGTGGCCTACCAAATTTTGGTCATAGCTTTACTGGCGATGTGGAAGAGTCAACCGGTTGAAAACAGTATGTTTATGCTCGCGCATCGTCTTGGCGGCGGTTCGGTCACGCAAGAGTGGGTAGACTATGACCAAATAGCCAAGCCCGTCAAGCAAGCGGCTATTGCTAGCGAGGATGCTAAGTTTGTCAATCATGAAGGCTTTGATATGGAAGGTATCGAAGCGGCTAGGCAAAAGAATGAAGAGTCGGGCAAGGCAAGCGCAGGGGGCTCGACCATTACTCAGCAGCTGGCCAAAAATTTATTCCTAACCTCGCATCGCTCTTATGTCCGTAAAGGCGAAGAGGCGCTCATCACCGTGTTGCTTGAAAATATGTGGGACAAACAGCGTATTCTCGCCGTCTATCTCAATGTGGCAGAATTTGGTAATGGTATTTACGGCATTGAAGCGGCAGCTCAGCATTACTTTGATAAGCCGGCCAAAAAACTCAACCGTGATGAAGCAGCGCTATTAATTGCTATGTTGCCGAACCCTAAATATTATGAAGAACATCAAGGCGCTAAACGTTTACGTAATAAGCAACGCATTATTATGAGACGCATGAACAGTGCCGCATTGCCAGCGCCACCAGCGGAGTAAGCGTCAGCCCCTTGGCTCTGACATAAAACAATCATATTAATACGCTATAATCGAGTGAGGATTCAAAGCTTTAAGCAAAATATATGCAGGCGTCTCACTTTAAGGCATAGGCTTATATAAAGCCTATTGTTATTTTACTTAGCTGCACTTAGCGTTACCCGCCCATTAGGAAGCCATCATGACCGCCGTTCCCTCGACCGCTACTACAGACCACACTGCTAAAAATAACGCTACTAAAAGCAACACGACGAAACTGGCCGCTAAAATTGCTGCTGCGAATGCCATGATTGAGGAGCCTATGGCCGCTCAAGATAATGGTAGTGATAATGCTAACGGCGTCACGGCTTTAACGCAGATTGATTGGCAGCGTTTTGACGATGGTACTTACTCGGCCAACAGCTATATTCATCGCGACATCTCCTTACTGCATTTTCATTTACGGGTATTGGCACAAGCCAAAGACCCCCGCCATCCTTTGCTAGAGCGTTTGTTCTTTTTGATTATTTTCTCCTCAAATATGGATGAGTTTTTCGAGATTCGCGTGGCGGGTCTCATGCAAAAGTTAAATCATGCCGATGTGGCCAGTACCCCGCACGGTATGCGCCCAAGCGAAGTGTTGCGCCTGATTGCAGGTATCACTCATGAGGCCATCGCTGAACAATACCGTATCTTAAACGAAGACGTCTTGCCCGAATTGGCCAAACGCGATATCCGCTATCTGAAACGCGATGAGCTAGACGCTGCGCAATCTGCTTGGATGAAGCGTTACTTTATCGAGCAGGTCATGCCCGTACTGACGCCGATTAGTATTGATCCGGCGCATCCGTTCCCACGCTTGGTGAATAAAAGTCTCAACTTTATGGTGAGCTTAGAGGGCAAAGACGCCTTTGGTCGGGATATTAATTTAGCAGTCGTGCCAGCCCCACGCAGTTTGCCACGCGTGATTCGCTTACCCGATGAGTTAACGGGCGGCAAAGAGCACCACGTCATGCTATCGGCTATTATTCATGAGCATGTGAATGAGCTGTTTCCCGGGATGACGGTGAAGGGGTGTCATCAGTTTAGACTGACCCGTAATGCCGATTTAAACCTAGCGGATGATGTTGAGGATATCGCCAAGGCCTTAGAAGGCGAGTTAGAAAACCGCCGCTTCGGCGATAAAGTACGCCTTGAGGTCACCACCAACTGCCCACAGAGCATCATTGACTTCCTCTTAGAAGAGTTTGAGCTGCATGCCAACCAGCTCTATCGTGTGAATGGCCCGGTCAATCTAACTCGTCTATTATTTGATTTTAATCTGCCTGGTCTACGCTACGAGCCTTTTACTCATATGGTGCCCAAGGCTTTTCGCCGCGAGTCTTTCGAGAAAGGCGAGAAATCAAGAAGTATGTTTACCGCGATGCGCCGTGGGGATGTGTTAGTACATCACCCATTCCATGCCTTCTCGCCGATTGTCAATTTGCTGTGGCAAGCCGCCAATGACCCTAAAGTCCTCGCGATCAAACAGACGCTATATCGTTCGGGCACCAACTCTGAAATCGTACAGGCGCTAGCTGCTGCCGCGCGCAATGGTAAAGAAGTCACTGCGGTGATTGAACTGCGCGCGCGCTTTGATGAGGCGTCTAATATCGCTGTGGCAAACTTCCTACAAGAAGCTGGCGTGGTGGTGGTCTATGGCATCGTTGGTTATAAAACCCATGCCAAACTCATGCTTATTGTACGCCGAGAAGACGAGCATATTCGCCGTTACGTCCACCTAGGCACGGGCAACTACCATGCGGGCAATGCTAAAGCCTATACTGATTACGGCCTCTTTACAGCCGATCCTGATATCTCTGAAGATGTGCATAAAATCTTCCAAGAGCTGACTGGAATGGGCAAGCCGGCTAATTTGAAAAAGCTTCTACATGCGCCTTTTACCTTACACGATCAGCTTATGGCATTTATTGATGATGAGATTACCAATGCGCAAGCGGGTAAAAAAGCGCATATCATTATCAAGGTCAACGCTTTAACGGAGCGTAAACTGATCGACAAGCTTTATGATGCATCGCAAGCCGGGGTGAAAATCGAGCTGATATTACGCTCCATGTGCTGTCTACGCCCGCAAGTACCCGGACTGTCCGATAATATTACCGTGCGTTCTGTCATTGGTCGCTTCCTAGAGCATACCCGCGTCTATTACTTCTATAATGGCGGCGATGAGCGTCTATATTGTGGCAGCGCAGACTGGATGGACCGCAACTTATTCCACCGTGTCGAAGTGGCCTTTCCTATTGAAGACAAAAAACTATTTAAAAAGGTGTATGAGCAAGGGCTGATTAACTACTTGCAAGATAACGTGCAGGCTTGGGAGTTAGAGGGCAATGGGCAATGGTACCGTTGTCACCCTCAAGCCGGCGAGACCCCGCATATTGCGCAAGATTACTTATTAGCTACGATTAATGAGGTGAGTCTGCCCGATACAGAAAGTTAGTCTAGATCGGCTAGCATTAGCGGTTTACTATCCTCCTTATATAGACAGCGCCTTAAATTAGGCGCTTTTTTTATTTGTATGGGTTATTCATACAAAATAGGCAGTACAAGCTTATAGGACTAAAATTAATGCTTTATAAGCAATTGAAATTACGTGTGTTAACTAGCTAGAAATCTAGATTTATTGGGTCGTATGATGCAGTGGCTATCTTATCGACTAAGAAAGCGACTAAGCAATGCGGGCAAGTCTGGTTACAAAGCGAGCAGCGTTATCACAATTTTTCACATTTGGATACGCGTGACCACTGGCAACTAGCCGTAGATTATTATAATTTTGAACCTAGCAGAATTAATGACATTCAATAACTAAAATAATTTAGGACTACCCTTATGAGTAATAATCAACCTAATAATCCAGACCAATCTCAAGTGAAGCAAGCCATTGATAATGCTGATGCCGAGCAGATTGCAGAAAACTTAGCTACGAGCAATGTTGATAAATCTGAAGAAGCTGAGAGCCTGACAGAAGAGCAGAAGACTCCTTTTATTGATGACTCCGTTCGTACGGATAAATAAGCGTTATACCTAATTATCTAACCTCTATTTACTCAATATCTGTTTATTCAAAATCTATAAGGACATGTTATGAACGACAAAAAAGTAATCATTGATGACGAGCGTCAAGTTGTTGTTGAAGAGTCAGCAGAGCAGGTCTCTACGACGCCAGAAATTCCAACAGATGAAAACCCGAAAGACAGCTTTGAAGGTCGCAAGCATCAGCCTGATATTGACGGCCCTATGCAGGACTCACAAGAAACTGATGAAATTTATTCAGACCCGCGTAAGCAGGAAGACTTACCACCAGGGGGCAAAAATGTCGCTGACCTAAATGCCTATGATTTGAGCCAAAAAGGCAATGAAATCTAAGCTACGATTTTAACGAATATATGGTTCAGATTAATAAATGGCTTGGACTAATAAATAGTAAGTCATAATATTAAGTAGTAACCCCTAAAATAATGAACAATAAGGTAAATACTATGGAAACGAATGACCCGCATTTAAGTAAAACCCCTATAGAGCCTGCCATCAATCATAGTGAGCCTGTCGAAGCCAATCATGTCGCAGACGCTTCATTGGATGACACGGTTCTAACTGATAGAGTAGCAGCAGAAGATGCTCGTTTAGCGGCAGAGACTTCAGTCAATAAAGGAACGGAAACTTTTGATGATAATCTAGTTGGTACGGAGCACGTAAATGAAGGCGATATGCCTGCTCGTCAGCCTGACCGTCGTGATCAAGAGGGTGATGCTTTCGATGATGGCGTAAACGACATAACTACCGCGCATGCGAACCCGCATAACCCTAAAAGTGTTGAGATTAATGACCTAAACCGCTATGCTAGTGTCGATAATGCGCAGACACGAGTATTAAATACTACTGATCAAGAAAAGTAGGCTAGACCCTATTGCCATTTGCTCTCTATATTTATCATTTTTTAAGGAAATATTATGTCGATAAATGATTCACAACCTGACCAAGATAAAATAGCAGATTATAAGTTAAGAGATGCAGATGATACCAATGGGGTCGTGCCAGAGGATGCGTTACAGAATGCCAATCCTGCTGCTGCGGCAGAGTTATTGCCCGACCAAGATCCGCATCATGTCGCCAAAGACCATACCCAATACAATACAGACGCTACCAAAGACTGAGAGCGATTGAGCCGAATTGGGTAGGTATAGTTAGGTAATTAGATATAAGTCATAGCTTAGTGTAAACAATTAATCTCAGTAAGAGGCTTAGAGGCGCTTTTACTGAGATTTTTTTATGGCTAGAAGCTAGCAGCTAGAGTCTTTATAACTAGGCTGGCACGCCACTATGAAAACGTACTTCAGGATCAGGGCTAGTAATCAGCTCAGCCTCTACTGCTTTGAATAGCTCAATACGCTGGTCTATGTCCTCGGTAGGATCTTTAGCCGTCATTTCACGCGCCAAGGCCAAATAGTCTTCAAAATGTCGGCTTTCTGATTTGAGCAGGTAGCGATAATATCGAGCCAAACGCTCATCTTGTATTTGCTCCGCTAAGGCCGCAAAACGCTCACAAGAACGCGCCTCTATAAAGGCTCCAATGATTAGCACATCAGCCATGGCAGCAGGCTCATAAGAGCGCTTATGTTTAAGCATTCCCTTAGCATAACGCCCTGCAGATAGGTGCTGCCAGGTTTGCCCACGCTCATGCATCAGTTTAATCACTTGCTCATAATGCAGCATCTCCTCACGAATCAGCTGCGCCAATTTACACTGTAGATTATAGGCAAACTCATAGCGAAAGATGATATTCATAGCCGTACCCGCGGCCTTTTTTTCACAATTGGCATGGTCTTGGATAATCGTCGGCAAATTCGCTAGCGCAGCATCAACCCAAGCTTGCGACGTTCTAGCGCCCAAAAAATCATATATAGGGGTCAAATCTACGGTGGATGAGGCCGTAGTAGGGGTCATATCATCAGACTGTGTTAATGTGTCAGCAAGGGGTAACTCAGCATTTTCGAGCATAACCTCAGTATTCATAGTAATCACTTATCACTTAACAGGAAACTCGCAAGGAGTTAGGGAGCCAATATAGGGCTTTCTTTAAAGGCAAATTAAAGGAAAGTTAAACGCAAAAATTTTATACCGCTATTGTAGCAAACAAGCTGAAGCCTAGCCTAATCTCGTAGTAATCCTTTAAGTTTCTATAAGCTTACCCATAAGTCATGATATATTTTTCGTAAAAATATGCGCTGCAACCCTGTAAATAATTGGGACATCACATTTATTGAGTCCTACTATTTATTATCTAAATACCCCTGCCTTGTTAATTTCCTACTTTGATAGTACGATAACAATTGTGACAGCGAAAGAGGGCTAAGACAGTGGTGCTATCTGCACGCTTATCTACAGTCCACTATCATGATTCGGTTCACCAATAGTCATCACTCAATAGGTACTTTAAAGCCAATATGCCCCTTAAAGCCGACAACGCCTTACTAGCGGGCTAGGGTAGTGGTGAGTTATTACCCCTAAAAACAAGGCATGCCTAGACCGTCTTTAGCCTACATTAGGCTTCTAATGCTACGGGTTGAGGCGAGTTGTCATAGCTTATGTCTATGTTCATATAAAAAGCGGTTGAATTTAAAACCTTAACTGCCTTATGCTAAAACTCAACTTTACAACCTGCTAATCAGCGGTTACCCGCTAGTGTTTATAAAGGCTCAGTCTTGCTACTGGTCTACTAAGCTTACTAGGAACGCCTCTTGTGTTCCTATCTCACAGTTCTTACTCTTTTCATCGTACTTTATTTTATTACTCTGACTATAAGGATAGCAATATGACCCAGTCTCAAAATCAGGCACAACAGCAGTCAACAGATAATGCCAATCGGGTACAAAAAGGCGCGCTTGCCATTGATAAGCAGCTTTATGACTTTATTGAAAATGAAGTACTGCCGCGCGTTGATGTGAGTTCAGACAGCTATTGGACCGGCTTTGAAAATGTTGTCAAAGACCTGATGCCACGCAATAAGGCGCTATTGGCAAAGCGTACGGATTTACAAGAGCAAATTAACCAGTGGCACTTGGACAACCCTGCGCAAGATGGCCAAATTGACTATCCTAAATATAAGCAGTTTTTGACCGATATCGGCTATTTGCTGCCTGAAGGTGAAGATTTCACCGTAACTACAGAAAATGTAGATGCTGAGATTGCCAGTATTCCAGGTCCACAGTTGGTAGTACCAGTACGTAACGCTCGTTATGCGCTAAACGCTGCAAATGCGCGTTGGGGCAGTTTGTACGATGCCTTGTACGGCACCGATATGATCGATGATGCTGACGGTAAAGACAAAGGCAGCAGCTACAATCCTAAGCGTGGCGCTGAAGTCGTGGCTTATGCCAAAGCTTTCTTAGATGAGCATTTTGCTTTACAACAAGGCTCGTATAATGATGCGACCGGTTTCGCAGTGGAAGAGGGCAAGCTAGTTGTCTCACAAGGTGATAGCAAAACGGAATTAAAAGACGCGGCTAAGTTTGCGGGTTATGTGGGCGACGCTGCTGCACCAATGGGTATCTTGCTGAAAAATAATAACTTGCATGCTGAGATTCAAATCGATGCCAACCATCCAGTAGGTCAAGACGATCCTGCGAATATCAAAGATGTGTTGCTTGAGTCGGCTATCACGGCTATTCAGGATTGTGAAGATTCCGTCGCTGCAGTAGATGCTGAAGAAAAAGTAGAAGTATATCGCAACTGGTTTGGCCTAATGAATGGCGATCTTTCTGAAACCTTTATGAAAGGCGGTAAAGAGCGTACACGTAAGCTGAATCCAGACCGTGAATACACCACGCCAGACGGCGGCAAACTAGTGCTACCAGGTCGCTCGTTATTGCTCATTCGTAACGTCGGTCACCTAATGCAAAACCCAGCAGTTTTAGTGGATTTGGGAGAAGGTCAAGAAGAGATCTTCGAAGGCATCATGGACGCTCTTATTACCTCGTTACTCACGTTAAACGACATCAAAGGCAACAATGAGCTGTCTAACTCACGCAAAGGTTCGATGTACATCGTGAAGCCGAAGATGCATGGTCCTGAAGAGGTGAAATTTGCAGTAGACCTGTTCTCAGCAGCTGAAGACTTGCTAAACATTCCTCGTAATACTTTGAAAATCGGTATTATGGATGAAGAGCGCCGTATGACAGTCAACTTAAAAGAAGCGATTCGTCAGGCCAAAGAGCGTGTTATCTTTATCAATACAGGCTTCTTAGACCGTACTGGCGATGAGATGCACACCAGTATGAATGCCGGCCCTTTTGTGCGTAAAGGCGATATGAAGTCACAAGCGTGGCAGCCTGCCTATGAGCAGTGGAACGTGGATATCGGTCTAGAAACTGGACTACAAGGGCGCGCGCAGATTGGTAAAGGCATGTGGGCGAAACCTGATGAGATGAAAGAGATGATGGCGACGAAAGCCGGTCATCCACAAGCGGGCGCAACGACGGCTTGGGTACCTTCACCAACGGGCGCTACCTTGCATAGCATCCATTACCATCAAGTTAACGTGAATGAAGTACAAAATGAGCTTAAGTCACGTGAGCGCGCTAGCCTTGATGACATCATCACCATTCCATTAGTCAAAGACACTAACTGGACGGACGAAGAAAAGCGTCAAGAGGTTGAGAACAATGCGCAGGGTATCTTGGGTTATGTCGTCCGTTGGGTCGATCATGGCGTCGGCTGCTCAAAAGTGCCGGACATCAACGATGTAGGCTTGATGGAAGACCGTGCCACCCTACGTATCTCTAGTCAGCACATTGCCAACTGGTTGCACCATGGCGTCGTGACAGAAGAGCAGGTCATGGCAGCTATGAAGCGTATGGCCAAAGTCGTCGATGAGCAAAACGTTGGTGATGCTAGCTACCAGCCTATGGCAGCTGACTTTGAGGGCTCTGTAGCCTTCCAAGCAGCGTGTGACTTGGTCTTTAAAGGTCGTGAGCAACCTAGTGGCTATACTGAGCCGTTATTGCATCAAGCACGTCTAAATCTAAAGGCTAAAGCTTGCTAATTTGAAATAAATAAAGATTAATACAGTAGGGGTCGTAGCCATGGTTACGACCCCTATTTTATGGCCTGTAAGTTCTATCAGCTGTGGCTATTTACTGGTCAATCATAAGGTTAAGGTAGGTTGCCGAAAGCTAATATTGCAGTTTTAGATGAAGAATTGCACAAAAAGTGGTATGAAAAAATGATTGCCATCCAGTTATTGATGGTGTTGTTAGCGACTACTTTTATTCATTGTTTGTTAAGTAATGGTTTTTATTTGCCAGATTAAAAAGCATTTTTTTACTCTGCTAATGGGTTCGATAAGCTGTGAAGCCTATGCCTATTGATGGTCAATAATCTATCGTTGAATCTGCGAAAATAAAAGTACTAGGACGATTAAAAAAAGTGTTGCAAATTATGTCAAAGTTGTTATGCTTATATCCGAAGTACGAGTTTAGTAACGGATGTTACGGCACTATTATGTAACTTACATAAGCTGATTATCATAGGTTGGGCGACCAATCTTAGAGCAGAGTATGACGGTTTCATGAAAATGTAACAAAAGTTTGCTACACTTTTACACCTTACCTTGGTAACGAGTCTGTCATTACTTTTTGAGGATTCGACGAGTTATCATCTTGGGCGTTAGCTTGCTAGGGCAGCCCGTTAATAAAATTGTTAAGTGGAGATATTCCCCATGAAAAAACTACTTTTAGCATCAGCCGTTGCTGCTCTATCTGTTTCTGCTGCTAACGCAGCTCCTACTGTTTACGGTAAAGCTTTCGTAGCTGCTGACTATGTAAATGCTGAGTTTGATACAAGCGCAGCTGGCGTTAACTACGACGAAGATACTGTAGAAATCAACTCTCATGCTTCACGTATTGGTCTTAAAGGCTCTGAAGCTATGACCGCTAACACTGATGTTATCTATCAGTTAGAGTACGGCACTAGCGTTGATGGCGACAAAAATGGTTTCACTAACCGTGACACGTTCCTTGGTGTGGTTAACAAGCAATTCGGTGAGTTCCGTGTTGGTAAAAACCAATCAAGCCTAGCTAGAATTGACAACGTTGTTGTAAACCAAGGTTACTGGGATAACCTAGGTACTACTCAGAACGAAAACGAAGTTGTTGATGCGCTAAACATGGCGGATAGTAACCGTATTCCAAGCTCAATCATCTGGACTGCGCCTAAATACAATGGTATGCCATTACAACTGTCTGCAATGTATAGCTCTGATGATGCTAACGGCAATGACAACGCAGGTTTTGGTGTAGCAGCAATGTTTGATCAAGGCACAGGCTTCACAGCTGGTGTTGCTTATGACAAAGATCAAAACATCGCTGGTGATATCATCCGTGGTACCGCTACTGTAGACCTAGGCAAATACATGGCTGCTCCGGTAATGCTTGGCGCTCTATACCAAGTAGCTGACTATGATGGTGGTGCTGAAAAAGAGAAAGGTCTAGTTGTAAGTGCTGAAATGGGTCTAACTAACTTTGCTCGTCCTGCGTCTGTATACGCTCAGTACAACAACACTACTAACCTAAACGGTTTTGGTGATGCTGATTCAAACCAGATCGTAGTTGGCGGTAAATACATGTATAAAGACAATATCATTGCTCATCTTTATGCTGGTATGAACAAAGCTGATGATGTTGCCTATCGCTATAATACTGGTGTAAAAGATATTAACAACAAGGATATCTACGCTAGCGCAATGGGCGATGCTGAAGTATTCGTAGTTGGTACTGGTCTAGAATACAAATTCTAATCTAACCATTAGAATCTAGTACTAAAAAATCCATCCCTCGGGGTGGATTTTTTTATGATAACTATTTTTCCTAGGTTAATAGTGCGTAGGCTCTGTTAATTTGAAGGGATTTTTAGTAGAATCCCCTTTTACCACTACCGTGTTTTGATGCCATGATGACTAGTAACGAAATAATTAACAACGACCCAACGACCAAATCACTGACCAACCCTAAGTTTATCTTCGTAACAGGTGGTGTGGTTTCTTCTTTAGGCAAGGGTATTACCGCAGCCTCGCTTGCGGCCATCTTAGAGGCCCGTGGCCTAAAAGTCACTATGACTAAGATGGACCCGTATATCAACGTTGATCCAGGGACCATGAGCCCTTTTCAACACGGCGAAGTGTTCGTCACCGAAGACGGCGCTGAGACGGACTTAGATTTAGGCTACTACGAGCGCTTCTTACGCCACTCTAAAATGAGTAAAACCAATAACTTCACTAGCGGCCGTATTTACCAGACGGTATTGAATAAAGAGCGCCGTGGTGATTATCTTGGTGGTACTGTACAGGTGATTCCGCACATCACTGATGAGATCAAGCATCGCATCAGAGCTAGTGGTGAAGGTTATGACATCGCTATCATTGAGATTGGTGGCACCGTAGGTGATATCGAATCACTTCCCTTTATGGAAGCTGTGCGCCAGATGAAGGTCGAGCTTGGCCATCGCAATGCAATGTTAATGCATTTGACCCTAGTGCCTTACATCTCTAGTGCCGGTGAGACTAAGACCAAGCCAACCCAGCATTCGGTCAAAGAATTACGCTCAATCGGTTTGCAGCCAGATATCCTAATCTGCCGCTCAGAGCATCCCATCTCAGAAGACAACCGCCGTAAAATTGCCTTATTCACAAACGTGGAAGAGCGCGCTGTCGTCATGTGCCAAGATGCCCAAAGCATTTATCAGATTCCACGCACGCTATATGAGCAAGACTTGGACGATATCATTTGTGAGCGTTTTGGTTTAGACGTTCCGGAAGCTGATTTATCTGATTGGGATAATGTGGTTGATGCTTTGCTGAACGCTGATGGTGAAATTACCGTCGCTATCGTTGGTAAATATGTCGAGCTGCCTGATGCTTATAAGTCTATTAACGAAGCCTTGCTGCATGCCGGTATCATTTATAAAAAGCACATCAATATCGATTATGTAGATGCTGAAACTTTAGGCGACTATAGCGATGACGCTGTGGTAGAACGTCTAAGCCAAGCCAATGCTATCTTAGTGCCTGGTGGGTTTGGCGAGCGCGGTACTATGGGTAAGATGAAAGCCATTACCTATGCGCGTACGCAACAAGTCCCTTATTTAGGCATCTGCTTAGGGATGCAACTGGCGGTAATCGAATATGCCCGTAACGTCCTAAAGCTTGAAGCCAACTCTTCAGAGTTTGACCGTAAGACGGCAGAGCCTATCATCGGTCTCATCACTGAGTGGTTGGATGAAAAGGGTGAGCTACAGATTCGTAGTGATGATTCAGATTTAGGCGGCACTATGCGTTTAGGCGCGCAGCAAGCTGAATTGGTTGAAGACTCTAAACTGCGTAAGATTTATGGCGCTAGCACGATTACTGAGCGTCATCGTCACCGCTATGAGATGAACAACCGTTACATCGAGCCTTTAGAGTCTGCTGGTATGAAAATCTCTGGTTACTCTGCCAAGCAGCATTTGGTAGAATCGGTTGAGATTCCAGAGCATCCTTGGTTTGTCGCTGTGCAGTTCCATCCGGAATTCACTAGTGCGCCACGTGGCGGCCACCCGCTATTTGCTAGCTTTATTAAAGCTGCTATTAGTCAGCAAGAGCAGAAGGCTTAATCATTATAGCTAGCTAGTGACTAACATTAATCCTTAAATAGGATGAGCTAAGTCAAGTTGCCCTTTTGATAAAAGAGACCAATATTAATATTGGTCTTTTTTTATCTGCGCATTTTAACAGCGGCCTTATATTCCGTTACAATAGAGGGCACTATTCAGCGTATGATAGTCTCTATAACCTATTTAGGGTCAAACAGCCCTCACTAATCTAATAAAAAATAAGGACCTCCATGAGCGAATTAACTACTGCGCAATCGCATCTACAGCTAGGTGATATCCGGATTGGCAATGATCAACCTTTTGTATTATTTGGTGGGATGAACGTCTTAGAGTCGCAAGAAATGGCGTTTGAAATTGCCGAAAGCTATATCGAGATTTGTCAGCGCTTAGATATCGGGTATGTGTTTAAGGCGAGCTTTGATAAGGCCAACCGCTCAAGTTTGCATTCGTTCCGTGGGCCTGGCTTAGAAAAAGGTATTCAATGGCTGGCTGATATTAAAGAAAAATATAATGTGCCTATTATCACGGACGTGCATGAGCCGTATCAAGCCGCGCCCGTCGCTGAAGTGGCCGATATTATTCAGTTGCCTGCTTTTTTAAGCCGTCAAACTGACTTAGTACAAGCTATGGCAAAGACGGATGCCATTATCAATATCAAAAAAGCGCAGTTTTTAGCCCCCCATGAAATGCGTCATATTATGAATAAGTGCTTAGAGGCCGGTAACGATAAGATTATCTTGTGCGAGCGTGGTACAGCGTTTGGGTATAACAACCTAGTGGTGGATATGCTAGGATTCGATAC
>Ga0098065_1000755_pt1 | contig 13416 bp, 8 predicted proteins | sample 25_taG_FD_75062 | JGI IMG/M metagenome (GOLD analysis project Ga0098065, IMG submission 75062) | Marine viral communities from Cariaco Basin, Caribbean Sea - 25_WHOI_OMZ | ecosystem: Environmental > Aquatic > Marine > Oceanic | place: Caribbean Sea: Cariaco Basin | collected 2014-11-08 | reverse complement strand
CTTAATAAACGACAATGTTACGATATTGGTAAGCCTTGATAGTCTGCTATTCAATGGCATGGTAAAGCATTTTGCCGAAGTAGCGCCCGTTACTATCTTTACCACCATAGATAAGAAAGACAAGGTATGTAAGCCGCTGGCAGGTGCAAACGTCAAAGCGGTTATTACTGTTTTTGATGTGCTACTACAGTTAGACAACCATTCTACCTATGCCGATATTCTAGCGGACAGTGATACAACCATACTCGATCTACAGGCTGAAATATGGGGCGAACCTGAACCATTAGCCAACAACCCAAACCAGCCCACGCCCTACCCTATAGATGCCTTTACGGGCTTACTAAAGCACGTTGTTAAGGCAGTGGCACACTACACGCAAGCACCGACTGCAATCGCAGGACAATGCGTTTTAGGGGCATTGGCACACATGGGGCAGCGGTTTATTGATGCACCGATGGGACACGGGCACATGCCAACCAGTCTAATATTAATCACAGAGGGTGAAAGCGGTAGCGGCAAGTCACAAGCGATGGGCTTAACTCACTTCAAAATACGTGAGTATGAGAAACAGCTATATGCTGATTATCTTATTGAGCTGTCATCATGGGAGAATGATAAGGTAAGTTTAAAGGGTAAGGATTTAGCCGAATTCTTAGAGTCCAACCCAAAGCCTCAAAACCCTAAGACCATGTTTAAAGAAGCGACCATTGAGCCGATACTCGATAAATTTATTGATGGCAGTATTAGTAACGCTTCATGGACAACAGACGAAGCCGCACAATTCTTTAATGGTCACACAATGAAAGGTGATACCGCAGGCAATGCCCTATCATCATTGACGACCCTTTATAGTGATGGTGAGGTGTCCCGTTTACGCTCGCAAAAGTCTGCCTATGCTACACCACATACAGACGCTTACAACGTGCGTATGACGCTATTACTGCAAGGACAGCGCGTTATCTTAGAGCCAGCACTAGCCGACCCCTTGATGAATGGACAAGGCTTTTTAGCCCGTGCCTTGATTGCTTGTCCTGAAGACTTGCGAGGTCAAAGAGTATGGAACGATGAACAGCGCAATAACGACAGCCCGTATGATAATCCGCACTTAATAGACTACTGGTCACGCTGTCATGCCTTACTTGATCCATTGCCAGCCAATCTACCCAATGACAGCACAGGCGCACCACAGCGCATTAGAATGCGATGGGTAAACAAACAGACTAGGCAAGTCTTTAGCGACTTCAAACAGGCAATAGAAGACAGGCAGGCACACGGGCAGCCGTTAGAGTATCTAAAAGCGTATGCCTCACGTATGGCAGAAAATGCGAGCCGCATAGCTTCACTGATGGCATTCTTTGATGGGCGCAAGGCAATCACTACCGATGATATTAAACGGGCTTTTATGTTGGTTGAGTATTCAACAGCCGAACGCTTACGCTATCTTGATGCAACGCCTACAGGTGAGCAGAACGATAGTGAGAAACTAAGCAGCTGGCTAGTGGATAAAGTGAGTGGTAAAAACCCACCTATTTTGAATAAGTCGTTTGTATCGCAAAATGCACCTAATGCGATTAGAGGTAAGAAGCTTAACAGCTTACTTGATGATCTTGAAAGCATGGGCCATATCAGATTAGAGAATGAAGGGCGAAAGCGTTTAGTATGTATTAATCCGAAGCTTATGAATGCTTAGTTAGCCTCAAAAGGCTGCTAGACTTGCTATACTTACTTACAGTCCTTACTAGTTAAGGTCTTTCCTTTAGCTGAGTCGCTGCCAAGGATTGCTATACTTGCTAAACATGGTTAACTTTAGCAAGTATAGCAAGATATTAGCAACTGCTAACTAATCCAAAGACCATACATATAAAGGCTTATGCAAACTCTAGCAACTTTAGCAGGTTTTTTTAGGTATGAAAATATAATGTCACTAACTTGGTAGAGCGGTGATGTAACATCAAGCGTTCACCTTGATTATGAATTTTTGTTAATAATATTAGGCCATGTATGGGTGTTTGTGCCCTATTTTTATACCTAGCTCGAAGCTAGAAAGAACATTATTGTAACTGCATTGATGTATTACAGTCATAGCATATGGTCTAAAAAATAAGATTTTAAGAGTTGCTTTAGGAATTATTTAGTAATCTAGTTTTAATTATGTGTAAGGTGGTAATAAGACATGGAATGGTTAATATTTTTAGCTCAGGCATTTTTATTTTTAATATGTTATTACGTAGGTAGATATTATTTTTTTAATCCCTCTTGGAATCATCCACTAATTTTTAAAGGTAAGGTATTCGTCATTATCTTAACTGTGATTGTGCCATTGATGACAATCTTCTTGCCTATCTACGCTTTTATAGCAGATATTTATTTTTGGTGGTTCTTATTATTCTCTTTGCTTGGATGGATGTATGTCTCATACAAAGCAAGAGTAGGTAGTGCTATAGATGCTTATAACAGAGGAGAGTTAGAGCAATACTCACACCTGTTTGAGACAACAGTATTTGAAGAAAAAGATGATCTAGTTTTGACTGAGGAAGCTAAGCAACACATGAGAAATGATTTAGAAAAGATACTTGGAGTTCCAGTCCCAGATAATGATAAATAATATGTGAAAATATACGCTTAAAACTGAGCGTATCTATTTGAATAATGCGGCAATAATTATTAATTTTGGGGCAAATAATACGTGTACCGGAAACAACCCCCATGAAAGAAAATTGCAAGTAGAAAAAGCATTTTTAAGTTGCTGACATATACTCAGTCTAATGAATTATTATAACCTCGCTATTTTTATTTATTCAGGATTTAAAGTATGGCCGTTAACCAAGCAAACATCTTAGACTCATTAGACAAAATCTGTAGTGAGCTCAATACCGATGATTTTTTTTATGACTTTCTCTTGGCGTATGGCCTGCCAAAAAGCACAGTCACGCGACTGCGTAAAGAGGATGACAATCGTAATGTAGCAGACGGCGATGGCATTGCTTTGAAGAAGAAGATTTACTTCGAAAAAGTAAATGTCGGCGATGACATAGAAGCTATTGCAGAAGAGATAAAGTCTTCTAATGTCATATCTCAACATGATATTCGCTTTGTGATGGTGACCGACTTTCAAACACTGCTTGCTTACGATTTAAAGGCGGAAGAACGCCTCGAAACCACAATCGATGCACTACCCCAGCAGTACGCCTTCTTCTTACCGCTGGCGGGTTATGAGAAAGCAATTATGCACTCAGAGCATCCTGCCGATATTCGCGCATCCGAAAAAATGGGTCAGCTTTTTGATTTGATCAAAGGGCGCAATGATCTGACCACGCCTGAAGACATCCATGCCCTGAACGTATTCCTGACTCGTTTACTCTTTTGTTTCTATGCTGAAGACACGGGGATTTTTGCAGAAAGTCAGATGACATCGGCTATTCAATCGAGCACACAGATTGATGGCTCTGATTTAGCTCAGTTCTTCAGCGATTTATTTAAAGTATTGAATTTAGATGATAGCTCACATAAACGAAAGGACATGCCAGCACACTTTCAAGCTTTCCCTTATGTGAATGGAGGCCTGTTTCAAACAGATGAACCCATACCAGAGTTTGGCCGTCAAGCACGACGTATTCTGATTGATTGCGGCACCTTAGACTGGTCACAAATCAATCCTGATATCTTTGGTTCTATGTTCCAGGCGGTGATCGATGCAGAGCAGCGCGGCAACTTAGGACAGCATTATACTTCTGTGTCGAATATCATGAAAGTTATACAACCCCTATTCTTAGACTCTTTATATGCGGATCTTGAGAAGGCGCGTAATAGTGACAAGAAGCTTCAGAAGCTACTGGTTCGACTAGAGAACATAAAAATCTTTGACCCTGCTTGTGGCTCAGGTAACTTTCTTATCATTGCCTATAAGGAACTGCGCAAGCTAGAAATGGAAGTAATTGACGCACTTAACGCTAACGGCGTACAGACAGTCATGTATTACTCTGGCATTCGTTTATCTCAGTTCTATGGTATTGAAATCGATGACTTTGCTCATGAAATAGCTATTCTTTCGCTATGGCTAGCTGAGCATCAAATGAATACCGCGTTTAAGGCTAAGTTTGGCTATACTGAAGCAGCATTGCCTCTAAAAGAACCTGGTCACATTGTAGCTGGAAATAGCTTGAGAATGAATTGGGAGATAGTCTATGGAAAAGAGAGTGAACAAGGTATACCGTACGAAATTTATATTTGTGGTAACCCTCCCTTCCAGGGAGCAAAGAAGCAAACGACTGAACAAAAAGAAGATATGAAAGTTGTTTTTGCAAACTCAAAAAGTTATAAAAATCTGGACTATGTAGCATGTTGGTTAATGTTAGCTTCAAGCTATATCAGAAATAGTGGAAACATTAAAGCTGCTTTCGTTGCAACAAGCTCAATAATACAAGGCGATCAGGTAGGATTGCTTTGGAACAATATAGTATTAGGTTCAATTCACATAAATTTTGGCTATAGACCTTTTAAATGGACTAATAACGCTAGGAAAAATGCAGGTGTTAGCTGCGTAATTATTGGATTATGTTTAGATAAACCTAGTGAATGTCTATTATATACAGAAGCTCATGTGCTAAAAGCAAACACTATCTCCCCCTATCTTACGGATAGTAAGCCTATAGTTATTCATGCACGCAAAAAGTCGCTCTCTAATCTACCTGAAATGATTTATGGAAATATGCCGCTGGAAGGTGGGTTTTTAAAACTTAACGCAGACGAACGTATTCAACAAATAAACAAAAACCCTGAAATAGAAAAATTTATAGTGAAGTTAATAGGAGGAAGTGAGTTTTTAAAGGGTGAAAGACGATGGGCTATATGGATAGAAGATGAAAATTTAGAACTCGCAATGCTCCATCCAGAAATTTCTAGTAGAGTTGGAAAGGTACGTAACTTTAGAACGAAAGGTGGTGATGTAGCGCGCACCTTAGCAGACAGATCTCATCAGTTTAGATACCGTCATAGATCGAAAAAACATAGCATTATTGTACCTTGCACGTCCTCAGAAAGTCGGGATTACTTGCAAGTAGGTTATTTTGATAGTAGTTACGTTACTTTAAACTCTGTACAAGTATTAATGGATGCCCCCCTCTACATCTTATCAATACTTTCCTCTCGTATTCATATGCTATGGACAAAAGCTACTGCGGGCACGCTAGAATCTCGTATCAGATATTCCAACCTCATTTGTTATAACACTTTTCCCATACCTAAATTAAATGAAAAAATAAAGCATACACTTACTGAATTAGCTGAGGAGTTGATCATCGCTAGAGAAGGTTATCCTAGTTTATCAATAGGCGATATGTATAAACCAGAAAAAATGCCTGACGAAATAGCTGTCATACATTCTAAAATTGACAGGGTTGTTGAGAGTATATATAAATCTACATATTTTACTGATGATAGTGAACGGCTTAGCACCCTATTTAACTTATATGAAAAGCTAATTGGACTAGAACAATATGAAGAAGGAAGTGCATAGCTATGACTGATCTATTAACGGTTAATTATAAGCAAACTGGTAAGAGCTCCAATCTCAATGATATGGGTATGCGTGAAATGCAAGCGCGTGCCTATGAAGCGCGCGATGCTCAGTACCTATTATTAAAAGCGCCACCAGCATCTGGTAAATCAAGGGCGTTGATGTTCCTAGGATTAGACAAGCTACACAAGCAAGGCCTAAAAAAAGTTATCGTTGCAGTACCTGAAATGTCCATTGGTGCCTCGTTTAAAGATACAGCACTGACAGCTAACGGCTTCTTCGCTGACTGGTCTGTGCCGGCACGTTATAACCTTTGCATACCTGGCGGCGAGGATAAAAAAGTCAAAGCTTTCATTCGTTTTATCTCCGATTCAAATGCCGATATTATTATCTGTACGCATTCTGCCTTACGCTCTGCTTATCAAAAATTAGAACCAGCAGCGTTTAATGATACAGTAGTGGCCATTGATGAATTCCACCATACTTCAGCAGATGGTGAGAACCGATTGGGTGAATTGATAGACGGTGTGATGAGAGGATCTAACGCTCATATTATTGCTATGACCGGCTCATACTTTCGCGGCGATGCCGTGCCTATCCTGCTACCTGAAGACGAAGAGAAGTTCACTCAGATAACCTATTCATACTATGAGCAGCTAAATGGCTATCAATATTTAAAATCGCTGGGTATCGGCTATCATTTTTATACGGGCCGTTATCTTAGTGCTTTACCTGAAGTGCTCGACACTACCAAAAAAACAATCATTCATATTCCTAACGTGAACTCTATAGAATCTACCAAGGATAAGTACTCAGAAGTTGATCATATTCTTGACGTTATGGGTGACGTTGTAGAGCGAGATATGCAAACGGGCATTATTACTGTTAAAGACAAGGCTGGACGACTGCTTAAAGTAGCTGACTTAGTAGATGACAACCCACTGCGAATCGAAGTACAGAACTATCTGCGCAACGTTAGTAAAGCGGATGATGTTGATATCATCATTGCCTTGGGCATGGCAAAGGAAGGTTTTGACTGGCCATGGTGTGAACATGTTCTGACTATTGGTTATCGTTCGTCCCTTACTGAGATTGTGCAGATCATTGGCCGTGCTACCCGTGATTGTGCTGGCAAGCCGCACGCTCAGTTCACCAACCTAATCGCCCAACCTGATGCTGAAGATGATGACGTTAAAGTCTCAGTCAATAACATGCTTAAAGCGATCACAGTATCGTTGCTGATGGAGCAAGTATTGGCTCCTGCGATTAACTTCAAACCACGCTCGCGCATGCTCTATGATGAGCAAGTACCGCCTGGGACTGTCGTCATCGAAGATAGTACTGCCCCTGTTTCAGATCAGGTACTTAAAGCATTATCAAACTTGGATAATATAAAAGCTGCCATTCTTCAAAGACCTGAAATTATCGCACCAGCAGTGACTGGCGAGCCTGATTTAGAGCTCATGATAGAAGTTGAGATACCAAAGATAATAGAAAGACTGTACCCAGATATGGATGAGGATGAGGTTAGAACTGTCTCTGATGCGGTACATACCTCTATGTCTATACAGTCATCTGGCGGCTTAGTGGATGAGGCAGATCTACCAGAAGACGCTGAGATCATGGTGCCGGATGGTATGCAGCAAGAAGAGCAGCCATCCCCTGAATCTACTGCTACTGGTGGTGGTAATAAACCTGGCGTCAGTAACGGCGAGCCTGAAGCAAACCGTAAATTCGTTCAACTAGGCAAAAAATTTATAAATATAGAACATCTGAATATTGATTTGATTCGTCAAATTAACCCATTCCAAGGTGCTTATGAGATTCTATCTAAAGCCGTAACACCCTCTACGCTTAAAACCATTCAAGATACTGTCGTCGGTATGCGAGCTAGCATGTCAGAAGAAGAAGCCGTCGCGCTTTGGCCCCGCATCCAGGTATTTATGAGAGAGAAAGGTCGTGAGCCTTCTGTAATGTCTAGTGATGGTTATGAAAAGCGGTTGGCTGAAGGTGTGGCTTACCTCAAACGCAAAGCGCAAGAACACAAAGCGCAAGCTCAGAAGGCATAAGGATATATTATGTTATCCATCAGACATGCGAAGCGCAAAAGACTTTCTTTAGACGACATACTCAATGGCCCAGATGAGTTTGGATTGCTTAATGTTGAAGCAAAGCGACTTAGCAGCTCATCACCGCCAGAGGTTTCAAAATTTGAAGAGATTAATACGTTTATTGATCAAGAAGGAAGACGACCCGAATCTACTGGTGAGTTAAACGAAAAGTTGCTCGCACGTAGATTACAAAGCTATATTGACAACATACAAGCGCATGAAGCAATTCGAGCTTATGATCGACATAACTTACTCGCTTCTACCGTCACACAAGCCAGCCCACTACAAAATACTGATATTGAGTTAACAGGTACTGAGAAGAATATTGTCGGTGAGACTAAAGAAAGTCGTAGTGGTAGTGTTGAAGATGTAGCAGTTGAAGAAGTTACTTCTTTAGAAGATATCTTTAATAGTGATATGTTTTCGCAGATGGATTTTGGCGATCAAAGTTTATTTGAGATGACTCATGTCCCATCTATCGATAGTAGGGAAAAACCGGAAGAAGTTGCACGACGAAAAGTTTGTAAAGACTTCTATAAATTCGAGCCTATATTTAAGAACATACACGCTAACTTGAAGTCAGGTGATATGCAGAGTGTCCGTTATAAAAATGAGTCACAGATGCATGAAGGTGATGTGTTCATCGCTGAAGGAGTCGTCTGTCTAATAGCAGAGATAGGTGAATACAGAGAGAATAGCGAAGGCCGCTATGATCCAAGAATGCGAGTCATATTTGAAAATGGTACTGAGTCAAACTTACTACTTAGATCGTTAGGCAAGCGACTTTGGTTAGACGAGACTGGCCGCAAAATTGTCAGCCAAACAAAATCCCAAATACATGAGCCTAATGCCCTGAGTGACCAAGACAAGCGAGCTGGTCAAATATATATAGTGACGACTAAAAGCGAAAATCCTATTCTTAAATCTATACCGAATCTAGTGAAAATTGGATATACAGAACACACGGTTGAGCAACGCACAAAGAATGCTACGCGTGATACTGCATTTCTAGAAGCGCCGGTCAGAATATTGGCAGCAATGGAATGCTATAACCTTAACCCAAATAAGTTTGAGACGTTAATCCATGGCTTCTTTAACGCACAGCGCTTGAATGTCACTTTGACTGGGAGAGATGGAAGAGCTTATCATCCGCGGGAATGGTTTTCTGTGCCGTTAGATACTGTAAGAGAAGTGGTTAAACGTATTATTGATGGAAGCATTGTCAACTATAGAATGGATAACACCACTACAACCTTAGTAAGAAAGAAAAGCCGAGTATGAACGAATGAGAACTATGAAGCAGCGAAATATATTTATTGGTGTTGTTGGGCTAGTAATTGTCATTCTAGGATGGACTTATATTAACGGTCAAAACTCTCAAAGCCGTGATTATGAGTATGAAATAATGGCGCTTGAAAACTCTATTGAAGAACATGAAGAAACTATTAAAAAATATGAAGATATTATAGCTACTAGTACCTCTGATCTTGAGAACTTACAGGTTGAATTAAGAGATGTTAGTAGTCTAGCTGATGGCATTTCATATATTAAGATAAAATTCATTATGGCTGACTCTAAAGATGAGGTAGAAGATTTAGCCCGTGAGTTAGAAAGTGACGTTGACGATCTACAACGTGAGATTCAGGAAGTCGAAAGTATAACTGATGATACTTACTATAAACTTCAGAATTCTGATTTGCAGTATTCATATTAGAAGACATTTACCCATCTCATTTACCTGAAGAATATAGAAGCCCATAATCGGTGAGCTATACAGATATCGAGTTATGTCTTCTATTTGAGAATGACAGCCTCGGTAGCTTAAGGCATGGTCGCCAATGATTTTTCGTTTACAGTCCTTACATTGGTAGTTCTACTTGCCATAGCTTTTTATGCCATTTTTCCTTAAAGTGTTACTGTGAGAGTCGGGGCAGATGATATCTATTTGTTTCTTCATAAGCTCAAACATATCAACTTGCTTCGGCTGTCACCCTTCCATTGTTTCTTCAGCATAATTTCTGATAAACCACCTATTTTTAATAAAGACTATTAAGTTACTCTAACTATTAAATTTATTTCTCGTCTGACAACCTGGTTAATTATTCAGAACTGTTTGTTAGCTCTCCATAAATGCTCTAATGCCGTTGAGTACTCAAAATCCTTAATCCTAAACAGTGCTTCAGTTAATATTTCTTGTAAAAGCTCGGCTAAACTACCATCATCCTTAGCTAACTCTTCCCAATAAGCATCTGCTAAACTCTTTTCTGCATTGATAGCAAATTTTCGAGAGTTTTCTAACTTACTATCCCCATTAAGGTTAAAAACCGCAATAGTATTATCAGCAAGTTCTGTATCTAGAGTGGTCAAATTTTTTCTAGGTCTGACTTTGCCAGAGTTAAGAAAAAGCATTAACTCTCTAGAATCTATTTTATCAGGCTTGCATACTTTGTTTAAGTGTATTGCTTTAGCTACTGGATTGCCGTCTTTATATTTTCCACAACGATCTGGATTATTACATGAACCAAATAGGTTGCTCCAGTCAAAGGTCAGACGCGGATCTATATCTCTTTGAATAAAATGCTCAATGTGTCCTTTGAAATTATTGTTTTTTCGAAGGTTACACTCGCAATATGCACAAAACCCGTTCTGCATGATATTGAGCTTTTCCCAAATATCTTTACCTAAGCCGTTATCTCTAATAACAGACCAATTATCTTTACCATGTTTAAATTTAGCTAAACAATAGGGAGCATCGCCACGAACCAGCTTCTTCATTAAAGTCAATCTCCTTTTAACTCTTTGACCCTTAATTTGAACTCTTGAGTTCTAATATCGCTTTCAATCTTTACGATCTCTGGATGCTCAGCACCAAAGTGCTTAATTACTTTATCAAATAATTCTACGCCTTCCTGCGACTTCCAAAGGTTCTCTGCAACCAAGGCCGAATAGTCAGAAAGCCATTTTGCTTCGCATACCATTGGTATAGCAAACGTTCCCATGATCTGCTCTAGGACATCAGAACTGCAAACACCTTTAGTCTGAAATTCTGGCGTATCTATAGAAGCGTTTCCATCGCCATCAAATCGTATTATACGAATGCAATCTTTATCAATAGTCGATATAACTTGAGGGCTATGAGTGGTCACTATAAACTGTAGCTTAGGAAAAGTCTTTTGAAGATTGATCAGTACTTCTTGTTGCCATTTAGGGTGTAGATGTAATTCAATTTCATCAATAACTACAATTCCATGACTATGTAAAGGATTTTTAGAATCAGGATTCAGTTTAATTAAGCGCCTTGCCAAATCTCCAGAGAGGGCTACCAGCATCTTCTGACCTTGTGATAGCTGAGCTATATTTACTCTACTCCCAAAGTTATCAACCATTAGTCTAGCTTTCCCTGAGCTTCGATCTACTTCAAGATTTCTTATTTCTGGAACAAGCGTTTCAATTGCTAGATTGACAAGTTCTAAGTGTTGTTGATACTTTGTAACAGATTTAGTCTTTATTAAATCTGCTAGCTTTTGTTTTTTAGAGTTCAACTTAGCATTGAAAGGATCGTTTTCTGGAGTTATTTGACCTGAATATACATCATCAATAGTAGCCTGCAAAGTTTTTATCTGAACCTTTAGTTCTTCAACTTCTTTAGTATTCTCACCTTTCGCCTGATTAACGAGCTCAATATAAAGCTTAGAAAAATCTTCTAGTTTTCCACTTCCGTCTAAAGCTGTCTTAAGGTCGGAAAATCTATTACTTACACTATCTCCTGAGGCTACTTCTGTGATCGTTGAAGATAACGAAAAATCTGAGCGTTCGACTGAATAAAATACTAGAAGTGGAATATGTATCGAGGAGTTTTGGGCAGTACTTTTATACATCTCGGCAACTTGCCTTATACCTACTACATCAGTAGGTGAACTACCATCATATCCAGAAACAGTAGTACCAATACTCACATCAAATGTGTTTTGCTCATCAAACTTAAATGTCGTCGCTACCTCACTAAACTTCTTAGAACCAACATAAATATCACTTTCCGTAATTGGTCTACCAACTACATCTGTTTTTTCTAAGTTATTGTTCAACCATGACAGCGTCTTCGCAATACCTTCTGCAACGCTTGTTTTCCCAGCACCGTTAGCACCTATTAAAACAGTAAGCTTCTCATCAAATGAAATCTCTAGGTCTGTAAATCTTCTAAAATCAGTCATGTGTATTGATGATAAAACAAATTGTTTCTCAACAAGCGCCGATTCTACTTTCTTCAAATATTGATAAGCTAAGTCTTCATCTTTTTGCTCTACATTTTTACCTTCAAGGTAGTTTCGATATAATTGATATGAAGATTGAAAATTACCTTTATCAGAGCTTTGAATGAGATGTGTGATAGACCTGCTTTTATTTTTGTGTGACCTAGTCATTTGATTCCTCAACAATTTGAGTAATTAACTCAGCAGAATATTTTTCTTTCAAAGATTCAATAAATGTAGGCTCTATATGTTTAGCAAAAGAAATAAGTCCTCTAAGATGCTGCCTTTCTTCGATATTAAGTTTGTTTATCTGAACGTGATGTATTAAATGCTTTATATACCTCTTGCGTTCTCTGCCAAGAGAGAGAGTTCCATCATTGCTAATGGTTATACCTGTAACATGTCTATTGTGAGCTTTAGATGAAAACCTAGTCTTCTTTCTATTGATTCTTATCGCATTACCAAATAAATTAGTCAGATTTTCTTTTACAAGTTGTGGAAGGACAAAAAGAACGTCCTTGTGCTTGGTTGAGAAAGTCAAATCATCAGCATACCGCGTGTATATAATTTCTTTCTCAATACACAGCTTACTAAGAACACAATCAAATTGGTACATGAAGAAATTAGATACTAGTGGAGAACTTGGTGCTCCTATGCTGAGAACCAATCTACCTCCTGTTTTTTTACTTGGACACCAAAAAAGTAATTCTTCTAAAGTTTTCTTATCTTGGCCTGAAGGTAAAGTCAGTAGCGATTCCCAAACCGTCCAAAATAATGTATTAGAAATAGAATTGAAAAAATTTTCGAGATCTAGCTTAAGTAAATATGGGTTATTCTTGTGAGCAATTGCATTCTGCTTAATGCTTATTCCTTTCCGATAAGCTATCGCTGAATCATGGATAGGTAAACTCTGAAGTTGCAAATACTTCCGCTGATATTCTTTCAGCTCTTTAGAAGGTTGAGCAATCACTCTATGTCCAGTGGTACGCTTTGGAATAGTATAGACTTTGTACCTTTTAGGCGCACTCGACAAAAAGTGAACAACTTCGTATTCACTCTTTTTCAACTCGAATGCTAACTGTTTTATTAAAGTCATTTCTAGTCCCATAAAAAAAGCCCAAGAGCAGCACTCTTGGGCTCAGCCCTTTACTTAAGGAAGCGGTAGGTTCGCAACCTGATTGACGAACGACGTGAGGAAATCAGGTTGCGAACCTATCGCAACCATAAAGCCGTTCAATAAATTAGAGTCTGGCTAAACACCCGACTAGACGAATTCGTCTTAAGCTAAAGGGTACTTAGCATTGTATATCAAGTTCATGAGTTTATTCAATTTTATATTGTTACTCTTCATAATGCTTTACAAATACATTTTCCATTAAAGAAATCTATCAAGCTTATCTTTTATCAGACTATATTATATACGCCAATCTCAACTTATCGTAGGCTTTTGATTTTTATAGAATTTAAAATTTTAATTGTTTTAACTGAAATTTTAAAAACTAAGTAAACCAATACCTTAGAAAAATAAGTTGAGAGTGGG